>OBAI01001261.1_pt1 | contig 20270 bp, 15 predicted proteins | sample 1517461 | NCBI WGS metagenome assembly OBAI01 (sample SAMN04571696, study PRJEB22368) | human gut metagenome | biome: human gut; material: stool | host: Homo sapiens | place: Luxembourg | collected 2012-06-29
CGGGGAGGCGGCCTCCGGCGGCCACATTTCTTTCTGCGAAGAAAGAAATGTGGGAAAGAAAGTCGCTTAGACCTACGGTCTAAGGGTCCCTTGGCGCGCTGTGGGTCATGCAGATTTGGCGGTATGCACTCGCGCATGAAGTGCGGTGGGTAACATTGTCGGTTCAGGGGACTGCTTGTACCTCTTGCGCCGCTGCCGCTGACAGCAGTGAGGGTAGGGGTTGGTGCGCTGGTCGAGTGGCGATTATCAAATCGCGCCTTTGCCGCCTTGCGGCGGCAAAGGTAGGTGTGCCCGTCGGGCACAGGATATAATTATTTCTTAGCCTGCGACACGGCAGAACGAATAATTTTTGCCATAGTAACAGGCAGCGGCAGCGGAAAGCTGTGCTGGCACAGTCGGGGGAACGACAACGATCAGGAAAACGCCGGTTACGTGAGGGAAAGCGCGGGCGGCAGCGAACAGGCGTAGCGCGCTGAGGAAGTGCAGAAACGCAGTTTCTGCCGGCGTTCTTTCCCCCATTTCTTCCGCTGTTGGAAGAAATGGGGCCGTCGGAGACAAAAGAAACGCTCGCGCGGGGGGCGAAATAGCCCGCTGCGGCGGGACGACGGACGAGGGGCCCCTCATCCGTCAGCTTCGCTGACACCGGTCTCCCTGCGGGTCGGTCCGCGGGTCTGACAGGCCACCGGTGTGTCATTCAATACCGCCCCCCCAGGGGGAAGGCTATCGGGGGTACGCCGCTCGAGGGAAAGGCTTGGGGGTGCGGCGGTAGGAGCGAAAACGCCTACCGTGGCTGGGGCAAGCGGCCGCGTCAGCCTCCGCGCCGGTGAGCGTACACGCAGTCCTTTTGACTGACAACGGTGATGAAAGGTTATGTCCGCGAGAATACGCAGCAAATCACTGCCGGGTATAGCGCGCTGAGGAAGTGCAGAAACGCAGTTTCTGCCGGTGCTTTTGGCTACTTTTGTCACCGCAGACAAAAGTAGCTCGCGCCGGGGCGCGAAACTATCCCCATCGGAGACACGTTCCGGCGCCAGGGGGCGCGAAATAGCCCCTGCACCGTCTGCGGGCGGGACGGCGGTGCGGATACAGGAAAGGAGAAACGCTATGACGAAAAAACAAAAGAAAATGCTCATACGCATACTCATCACGGCGGCGATGCTGGTCGCGCTGTATATTATTCCGGTGACGGGGTGGCTGCGGCTGGCGCTGTATCTGACAGCGTATCTGGTCATCGGCTACGACATTCTGAAAAAGGCCGGGCAGGGCATCGCCAACGGGCGGGTGTTCGACGAGAACTTCCTGATGGCGGTGGCCACGGTGGGCGCGTTCGCGCTGGCCATCTATGAGAAAAGCGGCGACTACAACGAGGCCATCGCCGTGATGCTGTTCTATCAGATCGGCGAGCTGTTCCAGAGCTACGCCGTGGGCAAGAGCCGGAAGAACATCAGCGCGCTGATGGACATCCGTCCGGACTACGCCAACATTGAGCAGGACGGCCAGCTGGTGCAGGTGGACCCGGACGAGGTGGCCATCGGCACCGTCATCGTGGTGCAGCCGGGCGAGAAGGTGCCCATCGACGGCGTCGTCACCGAGGGCAGCTCCACCCTGAACACCAGCGCCCTGACCGGCGAGAGCCTGCCCCGGGACGCCCGGGAGGGCGACGAGGTCATCAGCGGCTGCATCAACATGACCGGCGTGCTGAAGATCAGGACCACAAAGGCCTTTGGCGAGTCCACGGTATCCAAGATCCTGGAGCTGGTGGAGAACTCCAGCTCCCGCAAGTCCCGCAGTGAGGACTTTATCGCCAAGTTCGCCCGCATTTACACGCCGGTGGTATGCTACAGCGCGCTGGCGCTGGCTATTATCCCGCCGGTGATCCGGCTGGTGGGCGGCATGGACGGCCAGTGGGAGCAGTGGATATACCGTGCGCTGACGTTCCTGGTGACCAGCTGCCCGTGCGCGCTGGTGGTCAGCATTCCCCTGAGCTTCTTCGCCGGTATCGGCGGCGCCAGCCATGAGGGCATCCTGATCAAGGGCTCCAACTATCTGGAGACGCTGTCCCAGGTAAAGACGGTGGTGTTCGACAAAACCGGCACGCTGACCAAGGGTGTGTTCGAGGTGACGGCGGTACACCACAGCGACATGGACGAGCAGAAGCTGCTGGAATACGCGGCGCTTGCGGAGTGCGCCTCCTCCCATCCCATCAGCAGGAGCCTGCAGAAAGCCTACGGCAAGGCCATCGACCGCAGCCGCGTGACGGACATCCAGGAGAGCAGCGGCCACGGCGTCACCGCCGTGGTGGACGGCCACACAGTGGCCGCCGGCAACAGCAAGCTGATGGTCCAGCTGGGTATTCCCTATCACGACTGCCACAGCGTGGGGACCATCATCCACATGGCGGTGGACGGGCAGTACGCGGGGCACATCGTGATCTCCGACGTGGTGAAGCCCAACGCCAAGGCGGCCATCGCCGCGCTGCATAAGGCGGGCGTGGAAAAGACCGTCATGCTCACCGGCGACGCCAAGAAGGTGGCGGACGCGGTGGCGGCGGAGCTGGGCGTGGACGAGGTACACAGCGAGCTGCTGCCCGGGGACAAGGTGGCGCAGGTGGAGCAGCTGCTGTCCCGGCAGCGCGGGAAGGCCAAGCTGGCCTTCGTGGGCGACGGCATCAACGACGCGCCGGTGCTGAGCCGGGCGGATATCGGCATCGCCATGGGCGCCATGGGCAGCGATGCGGCCATCGAGGCGGCGGACGTGGTGCTGATGGACGACGAGCCCATGCAGATCGCCAAAGCCATCCACATCTCCCGGAAGTGCATCGGCATCGTGTATCAGAACATCGTGTTCGCGCTGGCGGTGAAGTTCGCCTGCCTGGTGCTGGTGGCCATCGGCGCGGCCAATATGTGGGCGGCCATCTTCGCCGATGTGGGCGTGATGGTGCTGGCGGTGCTGAACGCCATACGGGCCCTGCGGGTGAAAAATCTGTGAGTGAAAAAAGGACCGGCTCTCGCCGGTCCTTTTTAGCGCCTAACATTTTTGTATGAATTGCGTAAAGTGTGAAAATGGGGGTAGCATTTTCGGGGGGAGGCTGGTATAATGTGCGGGTAACAGTTGTTGGTTTATGTTGTCAACATAATATAGCATATTAGATATGCTTGTAAAACTTTCACATTTATATTAGTTGCATAGGAGAAACATATGGAGACCTATAAGAGACGGCGGGGAGACCGGAAGGACGGCCGGCTGCTGCGGGAGCTGGATTCCCTGCACTTCATCACCGGCATCATCTACCCAAACCGGTGCGATAATGAGGCGTACATCTCCGTGAAGGTGGACCTGACCGCCATGAACGCGTATCTGGCCAGGAAGAACGAGGAGGAGAAGGACTTTCCCTACACCATGTTCCACATCGTGGTGGCGGCGCTGGAGAAGACCATCACCCTGCGGCCGAAGCTGAACCGCTTTATTGTGAACAGCAATTTCTATCAGCGGAACGAGGTGTCCGCCGCGTTCGTGGTGAAGAAGCAGTTTTCCGACAAGGGCGCGGAGGCGCTGGCCTTCCTGCACGGGAAGGAGACGGACACGGTGACGGAGGTACACGACTACATCCGCCGGCAGGTGACGGAGTGCCGCAGCGAGAAGGTGGACGCCTCCACCGCGGGCATGGATATGTTCAATAAGATGCCCCGGTGGATGGGAAAGGCCATCGTGCGGTTCCTGATGTTTCTGGATCGCCACGGCTGGGTGCCGTCCGACCTCATCGCCACCGACCCCTATTACAGCTCTGTGGTCATCTCGAACCTCGGCTCCATCAAGCTGAAGTGCGGATACCACCACCTGACCAACTGGGGCACCTGCTCCCTGTTCTGCATCATCGGTGAAAAGAAGAAATCGCCGTTTATCAATGAGGACGGCACCGTGGCCATGCGGGAGACGCTGGAGCTGGGACTGACCATTGACGAGCGGTTGGCGGACGGCTATTACTACTCCAAGTCCGTGCGGCTGCTGGAGTATCTGCTGACACACCCGGAGGAGCTGGAAAAGCCCATGAGCGAGGAGGTACAATATGAGTGAAGTAAAGACCCCGTGGAAGGACTATATGGGCGATGTGCCCATGCACCTGGATTATTTCCAGGGCAGTATGTTCGAGGCCGTGGAGCGCATGGCCGAGCTGTATCCCAACAACATCGCCTTTGATTTCATGGGCAAGTCCACCACCTATAAAAAGATGGTGCAGGAGATCGAGAAGTGCGCCAAGAGCCTGAAGACCCTGGGCGTGCGGCCCGGCGACAAGGTGACCATCGCCATGCCCAACTGCCCCCAGGCCATCTATATGTTCTACGCGGTGAACCTGGTGGGCGGCATCGCCAACATGATCCACCCCCTGTCGGCGGAGAAGGAGATCGAGTTCTATCTGAACGCCTCCGAGTCCACCACGGCCATCACGCTGGATCAGTTCTACGACAAGTTCGAGCACATCCGCCAGAACACCGGCATCATCAACATCATCATCGCCTCCGTAAAGGATGCGCTGAGCCGCACCATCCGGGCGGGCTATATGCTCACCGAGGGGCGGAAGATCCAGAAGATCCCCGATGACGCGCCGGTCATCCGGTGGAAGGAATTTATGGATATGTCCCGGTACTGCTTCTACAAGAACTACCGGGTGGAGCGAGGCTACAACGATCCCGCGGTCATTCTGTACTCCGGCGGCACCACCGGCACCACAAAGGGCATCGTGCTGACCAACGGCAACTTCAACGCACTGGGCCAGCAGATCATCGCCACCAACCCCATGTTCCGGCCCGGCGACCGGATGCTGGCGGCCATGCCCCTGTTCCACGGCTTCGGTCTGGGCGTGTGCGTGCACTCCATGCTGAGCCAGGGCGGGCGGTGCATCCTCATCCCGCGGTTCACCGCCAAGAGCTATGCCAAGCAGATCGTGAAGTACAAGTGCAACTTTATCGCCGGCGTGCCCACGCTGTATGAGGCGCTGCTGCGCCTGCCCAGCATGGACGGCGCGGACCTGAGCAGCCTGAAGGGCGTGTTCTCCGGCGGCGACAGCCTGTCCATTGAGCTGAAGAAGAAATTTGACAAGTTCCTGTACGACCACCACGCGGTCATTCAGGTCCGCGAGGGCTACGGCACCACCGAGACGGTAACGGCCTGCTGCCTGACGCCCACCAATATCTACAAGGAGGGCTCCATCGGCCTGCCCTTCCCCGACACCTATATCAAGATCGTGGAGCCGGACACCGACAAGGAGGTACCCTACGGCACCGAGGGCGAGATCCTGCTGGCGGGACCCACCGTCATGAAGGAGTACATGAACAACCCCGAGGAGACGGCCCGCACCCTGCGGACGCACGACGATGGCCTGACCTGGGTGTACACCGGCGACCTGGGCACCATGGACGACCAGGGCTTTATCTACTTCAAGGGCCGCGCCAAGCGGATGATCATCACCTCCGGCTACAACGTCTATCCCGGCCAGCTGGAGAACATTCTGGACGCCCATGAGGACGTGCAGATGAGCTGCATCATCGGCGTGCCCGATCCCTATAAGATGCAGAAGGTCAAGGCCTTCGTGATGCTCAAGCCCGGCGTGCCCGCCAACGACGCCACCAAGCAGACGCTGCTGGACTACTGCCGCAAGCACGTGGCCAAGTACGCCATGCCCTACGACATCGAGTTCCGGGATGAGCTGCCCAAAACCCTGGTGGGCAAGGTGGCCTACCGGGTGCTGGAGGACGAGGAGAAGGCGAGGATCGCCGCCCAGGCAGCGCAGCCGGAGGCGTGAGCGCCCTCCCCACCGCATAAAACAGAAAAGGAGACTGCCTGCCATGGAAGTGGAGCTGATACGGCAATACACACTGATCGTAGACTTTCTGGGCCACGTGCTGGGCCCTGACTATGAGATCGCCCTGCACGAGCTGGAGGACGACTCCAACCGGATCATCGCCATCGCCAATGGAGAGCTGACCGGACGGCACATCGGCTCCCCTCTCAGCAACAAAATGCTGGAGTTCGTGGCTGGGAACCTGTACGAGACGCAGAACTATGTGCTGAACTTTGAGTCCGTGTCCGCCACGGGCAAGACCATGTGCTCCAACTCCATGTTCATCAAGGGACGGCACGGGGAGCTGTCCGGCCTGCTGTGCATCAACTTCGACGCCAGCCGGTACGAGGAACTGAGCCGCAGGGTCATGGAGCTGTGCGGCGGCGGCGTGAAGCGGGGCGTACCCAGCGGCACGCGGCTCATCGCCGACAGCAACGACCCGGTGGAGACCCCTGTACGCAGCGGCTATCCCACGTCCATCGCCGGCGCCACCGCCAGCATCGTATCCCAGGTGGTGGCCAACTATCCGGTGGAGGTGGACCGCCTGACCCAGGACGAAAAGATGGAGATCATGGACATTCTGAACCGCAAGGGCGTGTTCCTGCTGAAGGGATCCGTGAGTCATGTGGCGCAGACGCTGCACAGCAGCGAGGCCAGCATCTACCGATATCTGGGCAAGCTGAACAACAAGTGAAAAAGGGCGCCCGCGGGCGCCCTTTTTTCCTTTCAAACATTGACCGGAAAACAGAAATGCTATATAATGTATAGTCACAAACAAGGACTGGAGGCGACAGGATTGAAAACAAAGACCATCGTCCATAAATCAGCCGCACCCATCTACGCCGCGGCGGTGACGTGGGTGCTGTACGCACTGCTGTTTCCGCTGTATCAGGTGGGACACTTCCTGCTGGCGGCGGCGGCTTCCGCCGTTGTGGCACTGATCGCCCGGATGTTCTGCCGGGATGTGACCGAGACCGTGGAGGTACCGGAGGAGCCGGTGAGCACCGGCAATGTGGACCTGGACAAGGCCATCGCCGAGGGCGACGCGGCCATCAAGGCCATGCGGGCGCTGAACGACCGCATACAGGACGAGACTATCTCCGGCCAGATCGACCGGCTGGAGGAGGTCAGCGGCAAGATATTCGACTATGTGAAGGCACACCCGGAGAAGCTGCCGCAGATCCGGAAGTTCATGTCCTACTACCTGCCCACCACGCTGAAGCTGCTCCGCAGCTACGACGAGCTGAGCCGCCAGGGCGTGTCCGGCCAGAACATCACCGGCACTATGGAGAAGGTAGAGGGCATGATGGCCACCATCGTGCTGGCTTTTGAAAAGCAGCTGGACAGTCTGTTCGGCGACCAGGCCATGGATATATCCACGGACATCACGGTACTGGACAACATGATGGCACGGGAGGGCCTGACCGGCGGCGACGCCGTGCACCAGGCGGCCCAGGAAAACCCGGTGGCCGACCCCCAGCCGGAGTTGGATATCCGCAATGCCGGGGACGCGCAGACACAGCCGCCCCAGGCGGAGGACAGCGTGGACGCCGGGAACGGCATCACGCTGGAGCTGTAAGGACAATGTATATAACTTTGTAAGAACATAACAGAAAGGAAACAACCGCCATGACCGATAACATGATGCCCGAGCTGACCCTGACCCCTGACGATACCGCTACTGCCGCCGCAGTGGAGGTGCCCTCCCTGACGCTGACGCCGGAGGCCCCGGAGGTCCCCAAGGAGGAGGAAAAGAAGATCGAGCCGGTGGAGATGGACGACAAGCTGCTGACCGAGGAGGAAAAGCAGGCGGTGGAGGCCTTCTCCCACAAGATCGACATCCGCGACACCAACCAGGTGCTGCAGTACGGCGCCGCGGCCCAGAAGAGCGTGGCGTCCTTCTCTGAGAACGCGCTGAACAACGTCCGCAGCAAGGACATGGGCGAGATCGGCGAGGACCTGAGCCGCCTGGTGGTGGAGCTGAAGGGCTTTGGCGAGGAGGACGAGAAGAAGGGGCTGTTCGGCCTGTTCAAGAAGGCCAGCAACAAGCTGGAGACCATGAAGGCCCAGTACAGCAAGGTCGAGGCCAATGTGGACAAGATCGCCCAAAATCTGGAGAACCATCAGATCACGCTGCTGAAGGACGTGGCCATGTTCGACCAGATGTATGAGCTGAACCTGAAGTACTACAAGGAACTGACCATGTACATCCTGGCCGGCAAGAAGCGCCTGGCCGAGGTGCGCTCCACGGAGCTGGAGGAGCTGCGGAAGAAGGCGGAGCAGTCCGGTCTGGCCGAGGATGCCCAGGCGTACAACGACCTGGTGAACCTGTGCAACCGCTTTGAGAAGAAGCTGCACGATCTGGAGCTGACCCGCATGGTATCCGTGCAGATGGGCCCCCAGACCCGGCTTTTGCAGAACAACGACACGCTGATGATCGAGAAGATCCAGTCCTCCCTGGTGAACACCATCCCCCTGTGGAAGAGCCAGATGGTGCTGGCCCTGGGCATGGAGCACGGCCGTCAGGCTACCGCCGCACAGAATGCCGTCACCGAGATGACCAACGATCTGCTGAAAAAGAACGCCGATACGCTGAAGATGGGCACCATCGCCACCGCCAAGGAGGCCGAGCGCTCCATCATCGATATCGAGACGCTGCAGCACACCAACCAGCAGCTGATCTCCACCCTGGACGAGGTGCTGAACATCCAGAAGGAGGGCGCGGCCAAGCGCAAGGAGGCCGAAGTCGAGCTGGGTAAAATTGAAGGTGAGCTGAAGCAGAAGCTGATGGAGCTGCGGAGCTGATCGAAACACACAAACCGTCAGCCCAGCTCGACCGTGCGGCGAAGCCGCACACGCGCCGGACGGCGCGCACAAGCGTTTCGGCTGGCCGAAACCTTGCCGCAGGACGAATTCATTTCGTCCGAGGATGTCAGATCATACGGGGCGCTGGGTAAGATCGAGGGTGAGCTGAAGCAGAAGCTGATGGAGCTGCGGAGCTGAGAATAAGATCAATCTCCTTTGGAAAGGGGAACAGGTATGAAGTTTTTTGAAAAACGCGGCGTGGCACTGGTGGTACTGGCGCTGGCCATTGCTGGTGCGGTGTTCATCGGCCAGAGCCGCAAGGACGGCTTTATCGCCAAGAAGCCCACGGAGCTGCTGGACGTGCAGTACCAGGACTGGATCTGTGACGAGGCCGGTCTGCTGAACGGACAGACGGAGCAGCTGATACGGGACTACAACGACAGCTGGAACAGCAAGTATTACGCCATTACGGCGGTGGCCAGCATCGACCATCTGACCGGCTGGGACGCGGAGGATTACGCCGCCAACCTGGGCGAGAAGTGGGGGCTGGGACGCAACGACATGATACTGCTGCTGGTGAAGGACGGCGACTGGCAGGTCTACTGCGGCGACAATGTGGGCTACACCATGACCGACACCCAGCAAAATCAGCTGCGGCAGGCCATTGAGACCACCTATTACAGCGGCGATTTCGACAGCGCCGTGACAGCCTTCTTCCGGCAGGCGGACGTGTTCTACGCCCAGGCGAAGCTGGACGGCGGCGACAGCAATGACAGCGGCTGGTACGCCCCGGCGGCACCGGCGGCCAGCAGCGGCGGCACGTCCATCGGCAGCGTGGTGGTGCTGATCATCGGTATCTTCTTGGTGTGGATGGTGCTGGATGCTATGCGGTACAGCCGCTATCGCCGGAGGTATATCGTGGGCGCACCGGTAAACGTGGTGCGTCCGGTGTACTACCCCATTTTCTGGGGCAGACGGTACGCGCCGCCCCGGCCTCCCAGAGCACCCCGACCCCCGCGGCCGCCTCGGCGGCGGGCCCCGGCCGCCCTACAGCGGTGGTCCCCGGCCTCCCATGGGCGGCGGTCCGAGACCCGGCGCACCGAGGCCGCCCCGGCCCAATAGCCGGCCCGGCGGCGGTCCGAGACCCAGTGCGCCCCGGCCCAGCCGGCCCAGTCGTCCCAGCGGCGGCAGCGGGTTCAGCGGCGGCGGCTTCGGCGGCAGTTCCCGCGGCGGAGGAAGCTCCCGAGGCGGAGGCTTTGGCGGCGGCGGTTTCGGCGGCGGCAAGCGTCGGTAAGCATAGTAAAAACACCCGGCCTGACGGCCGGGTGTTTTTGCGCTGCGGGGCCTTCGACCGGGGGTGTTTACTCCGAAGAGCTGACGGAAGCTACCGCACCTGGGTGATGAACTGCTCCAGGCCCTGCCGCAGCAGGGACGAGGCGGCCTGTCCCTCCCCCGCCTCGATATGGGCGGTGAATTGGGCCAGCCGTTCCAGACAGCGGTCGATGCCGGTAAGCTGGATATACTCCTTCCAGAACTCCAGGTTCACCCGGGTAAAGGCGTTGAACAGCAGCGGTGTGATGGTGTTGCCGCTGAGAAAGGTGATGCCCCGGTGGTAGCGGAACAGGGCCTCGGCCAGCGCGTCCGTCCCCTCCTGCGCCGCCTGCTCCGCCTGGCGCTGTAAGATCTGCAGCGCTGCCATGTCTGCCGGTGTGTGCCGCGCAGCCAGCTCCTCCATGGCGGGGCCCTCCAGATAATAGCGCAGCTGAAGGATACTGCCCGCCGTTTTGGCATCCGGGAGACCGCCATGGAAATCCATGATGGCCCGCAGCGTTTCCAGGCTGCCGGTCTGGGCGTAGTCCGCCACGGTGACGCCGCGGCGGGAGGCGATGTCCAGAAAGCCGAGACGGTGCAGCTCCCGCAATCCCTCATGGACCACGGTCTTGCTGATCTTCATTTCATCCGCTAGCTCACGCTCAGTGGGCAGCCGATCCCCCGGGCGCAGCTCGCCGGAGAGGATCATGCCCTCCAGCTGCTGGATGAACAGCTCCTTGACGGTGGGGGCGACGATCTCACGAAAGGCCATAGCTCATGCTCCTTTGCTTTCTTTTCTGGTCCGACCATGACCATATAAAAAGTTATCACACCTTTGGCAGAAAAGTCAATAGGATATTGGCAGAAAAGTTGGTATTATAGGTATAATAGAGCTTAAAATCATAACGCTGCTCCCCTATGAGAGAAAAATATCTCTGGTCAGAGCAGCAGATAACGGAGGAGAGAGACGATGCGCGACATCAACGGCAGCAAGCCTACCAGCTTCCCCCTGGACGAGGAAAAGCTCTCGTTCAAGATCCCCTGTCCCGACCGGCCGCCCCGGGAGAAGATCCTGAAGCTGGGCAGCATGATCACCAACCGCATTGGCCTGAAGGCCACCGCTGACGACCCCGAATACTGGGGGCTGGATGCGCTGGTGACCGATGAGATGGCGGACGTGGCACTGAAAATGGGCGTCCGCAAGCCCAAGACCATCGAGCAGTTGATGAAGCTGACGAAGATGGAACGCGAGCCCCTGCAGAAGCTGCTGGACGAAATGGCCTGGCTGGGTCTCATTGAGTACAACTGGGAGAACCTGGACGGCAAAAACCCGAACCACGAGAAGCGGTATATCCTGCCCCTGTTCGTGCCCGGCAGCGCCGAGTTTTTGAATATGCGGCGGAGCCAGATCGACGCGCACCCGGAGGTGGCGGCGTTCTTTGAGCGCATGACCATGCTGCCCCTGGAGAAGATCACGCCGATGGTGCCCCCCGGAGGCGCGGGCATCGGTATGCACGTGATCCCGGTGGAGAAGGCCATCGAGACGGAGCAGGAGGCCATCGGGCTGGAGAAGATCTCCTACTGGCTGCACAAGTATGAAGGCAAGTACGCCAAGAGTATGTGCTCCTGCCGCGCCAGCCGCGACAAGCTGGGCGAGGGCTGCGGCGACGATGTGGAGAACTGGTGCATCGCCGTGGGCGACATGGCCGACTATGTGGTGCAGACCCAGCGGGGCGAGTACATCACCTATGACGAGGCGATGGCCATATTCAAGCAGGCGGAGGACAACGGCTTCGTCCACCAGATCACCAACATCGACGGCGAGCAGAAGATCTTTGGTATCTGCAACTGCAACGTCAACGTGTGCAACGCCCTGCGGACCAGCCAGATGTTCAACACGCCCAATATGTCCCGCAGCGCCTATGTGGCCGCGGTGGAGACGGAGAAGTGCGTGGCCTGCGGGCGCTGCGTGGAGAACTGTCCCGCCGGCGCGGTGAAGCTGGGCCAGAAGCTGTGCACCAAGGACGGCTATATCGAGTATCCCCGGGCCGAGCTGCCCGACGAGGTGAAGTGGGGCCCGGAGAAGTGGAGCATCGACTATCGGGACCGCAACCGCATCAACTGCTACGACACCGGCACCGCACCCTGCAAGACCGCCTGCCCCGCCCACATCGCCGTGCAGGGCTATCTGAAGCTGGCGGCACAGGGCAAGTACCGGGAGGCTTTGCAGCTCATCAAGCGGGAGAACCCATTTCCTGCCGTGTGCGGCCGCATCTGCAACCGCCGGTGCGAGGATGCCTGCACCCGCGGCACCGTGGACGAGGCCGTGGCCATCGACGAGGTAAAGCGCTTTATCGCCCAGCAGGATCTGGACGCGGAGACGCGCTTCATCCCGGAGAAGGTCATTCCCAAGGTGGACGGCGAATTCAGCGAAAAGATCGCCATCATCGGTGGAGGCCCCGCCGGCATGAGCTGCGCCTACTATCTGGCGGAAAAGGGCTATCGCCCCACGGTGTTTGAAAAGGAGAGCCGTCCCGGCGGTATGCTGATGAACGCCATTCCCTCCTTCCGTCTGGAGAAGGACGTGGTGGAGGCGGAGATCGACGTGCTGCGCGCGCTGGGCGTGGAGTTCCGCTGCGGCGTGGAGGTGGGGAAGGACATCACCATTGCCCAGCTCCGTGAGGAGGGCTACAAGGGCTTCTATGTAGCTGTCGGATTGCAGCACGGCGGCGCCCTGGCCGTGCCCGGCGGCGACGCGGAGAACGTGATCTCCGGCATCGACTTCATCCGCGGCGTACATCTGCGGGACGAAAAGGCGCTGAAGGGCCGGGTGGTGGTCGTCGGCGGAGGCAACATCGCGGCCGACGTGGCCCGCACCGCCGTGCGCTGCGGCGCGGAGAGCGTGAGCCTGTACTGCCTGGAGGGCTATGAGGAGATGCCCATGGGCGAGGAGGACCGCAGCGAGTGCGAGCGCGAGGGTATCGCCATTTACGCCGGATGGGGTCCCAAGGAGGTCCAGACCGAGAACGGCAAGGCCGCCAACATCGCCTTTGTCAAGTGCCTGAGCGTCAAGGACGAAAGCGGGCGCTTCGCGCCGGTGTACGATGAGAACACCGTGCAGATGGCCCCCTGCGGCACGGTGCTGTACTGCATCGGCCAGAAGGCGGAATGGAAGACGCTTCTCGCGGGCACCCAGGTGGAATTCAACCCCAATGGCACCGCCAAGGCCGATCCCGTCACCTATCAGACGACTGAACCGGACATCTTCGTGGGCGGCGACGCCTATACCGGCCAGAAGTTCGCCATCGATGCCATTGCCGCCGGCAAGCAGGGCGCGATCAGCCTGCACCGCTATGTACAGGGCGCCACGCTGACCATCGGCCGCGACCGCCGACAGTTCATCGAGCTGGACAAGAAAAACGCGCTGATCGCCGTGGACAGCTACGACAACACGCCGCGCCAGCGCATCGGCTACAACGACGCCCTGCGTAAGACCTTCCGGGACGAGCGCGTGGCCTTCACCGCCGAGCAGGTGAAGGCGGAGACAGCCCGATGCCTGGGCTGCGGCGCCAGCATCGTGGACCCCAACAAGTGCATCGGCTGCGGTGTGTGCACCACCAAGTGCGCCTTTGACGCCATCCACCTGCACCGGGAGCGTCCGGAGTGCAGCACCATGTACGCCTGTGAGGACAAGATGAAGGCCATTCTGCCCTACATGATCAAGCGGAACATCAAGATCAAGAAGGCGGAGCGCAGGGCCAAGAAAGCGGCCAAGTAATATGCATGAGCTGGGCATTGTTTTCCACGTGATCAAGACCGTGGAGCGCGTGGGCGCGGAGAATGACCTGACCCGCGTGGCGGGCGTAACGCTGGAGCTGGGCGAGGTGTGCGGCGCCATCCCAAGGGAGCTTGTCAGCTGCTGGGACTGGGCCGTGCAGAGATCCGACCTGCTGCGGGGCGCGCAGCTGCACATCGACACGCTGCCCGCCGTGACACACTGCGGCGGCTGCGGTGCGGACTACCCCACTGTGGCCCACGGGCGGGTCTGCCCCCACTGCGGCAGCGGGGATACCTGGCTGCTGCGGGGCAGCGAGATCAGCATTAAAGAGATAGAGGGTGCGTAGTATGGATACCTATAAGATCATCGAAGTAAAAGAGAGCGTGTTTGCCGACAACGACCGGGAGGCGGCACGGGTACGGGAGGCGCTGAAGCAAAAGGGAACGTTCCTGCTGAACCTGATGTCCTCCCCCGGCAGCGGCAAGACCACAACGCTGCTGCGGACCATCGAGGCGCTGAAGGACGAGCTGCGGATGGGCGTGATGGAGGCGGACATCGACTCGGACGTGGATGCCGCCGCTATTGCCGGCGCCGGGGTACGGTCTATCCAGCTGCACACCGGCGGGATGTGCCACCTGGACGCGGGTATGACGGAACAGGGCCTGCGGGAGATCGGCACGGACGATCTGGACCTGGTGGTGCTGGAAAATGTGGGGAACCTGGTGTGTCCGGCGGAGTTTGACACCGGCGCGGTGAAGAACGCCATGATCCTCTCCGTGCCGGAGGGCCACGACAAGCCCCTGAAGTACCCCCTGATCTTCACCGTGTGCGATGTGCTGCTCATCAACAAGACCGACGTGCTGCCCTATTTCGACTTCGACATGGAGAAGGTGATCGAATACGCCCACCGGCGCAATCCGAGGCTGGAGGTCTTCCCGGTATCGGCCAAGACCGGCGAGGGTATGGACGCCTGGTGCGACTGGCTGCGTAAGCAGGTGAAGGACTGGCAGGCATGACAAAAGGCCCCGCGGCGAAAGCTACGGGGCCTTTTCTTTTTATGAACGGCGCCTGCAGGTCAAAAGTCGGCCTTGTAAATCCCGGCGCGTTGGTTTATAATATAATGTACTGTCAAAACGGCTGCAGAATGCAACGCAGAAGAACATAGAAAAGGTGAGAATGATATGGAACGAATGAGAATTGCCGCGATCTTCGCCGATCAGGAGTCCCTGGGCGGCAAGGACGTGACCGTGTGCGGCTGGGCACGCACCATCCGCGACATGAAGACCTTTGGCTTCATCGAGCTGAACGACGGCTCCTGCTTCAAGAACCTGCAGGTGGTCATGTCCGCCGAGGAGCTGGCCAACTATAAGGACATCGCCGCACAGAACGTGGGCGCGGCGCTGATCGTCAAGGGCACCGTGGTGCTGACGCCGGATGCCAAGCAGCCCCTGGAGGTGAAAGCCCACAGCATCGCGGTAGAGGGCAAGTCCACGCCGGATTACCCCCTGCAGAAGAAGCGTCACAGCGTGGAATTCCTGCGGACCATCCAGCACCTGCGGCCCCGTACCAACCTGTTCTCCGCCACGTTCCGCGTCCGCTCCGCGGCGGCCTACGCGGTGCATGAGTTTTTCCAGAGCCGGGGTTTTGTGTATGTACAGACCCCCATCATCACCGGCAGCGACTGCGAGGGTGCCGGCGAGATGTTCCAGGTGACCACCCTCGACCTGAACAACGTCCCCAAGACCGAGGACGGGCAGGTGGATTACACCCAGGACTTCTTCGGTAAGAAAACCAGCCTGACGGTGTCCGGCCAGCTGAACGCCGAGAACTTCGCCATGGCCTTCGGCGATGTGTATACCTTCGGCCCCACCTTCCGTGCGGAGAACTCCAACACCCAGCGCCATGCCGCCGAGTTCTGGATGATCGAGCCGGAGATGGCCTTCTGCGACCTGGCCGGTGACATGGATGTGGCCGAGGCCATGATCAAGCACATCATCCGCCGGGTGCTGGAGCGTTGCCCTCAGGAGATCGAGTTCTTCAACAGCTTCGTGGACAAGGGGCTGAAGGAGCGTTTGGAGCACGTGGCGTCCAGCGACTTTGGCCGGGTCAGTTATACCGACGCGGTGGAGATCCTGAAGAAGAATAATGACAAGTTCGACTACAAGGTGGAGTGGGGCACCGACCTTCAGACCGAGCACGAGCGGTATCTCACCGAGCAGGTATTCAAAAAGCCCGTGTTCGTCACCGACTATCCAAAGGAGATCAAGGCGTTCTATATGCGCCTGAACGACGATGGCAAGACCGTGGCCGCGGCGGACTGCCTGGTGCCCGGCATCGGCGAGATCATCGGCGGCAGCCAGCGCGAGGAGCGTCTGGAGCTGCTGGAGAGCCGCATCCGTGAGCTGGGCATGAACCCGGAGGATTACTGGTGGTACTGCGACCTGCGGCGCTACGGCTCCTGCCGTCACGCCGGCTTCGGCCTGGGCTTCGAGCGCATGGTGATGTACCTCACGGGCGTCAGCAACATCCGCGACGTGGAGCTGCACCCCCGCACGGTGGGCAACGCGGAATTTTAAGCGAAAGCCAAAAGAGCACCCATAGGGTGCTCTTTTTATCTGTACGAAAAAGGCGCGCAGGGGGGCAGAAGCCTCTCTGCGCGCTGGCACCCCCGGCCAGACTCTAACTGGCGGCCTACCGCTTAGGAGTCACGATTATAACTTATACGTCGTCAATCGTAGTCCTTCACGACTCTCGTGGTACACCGAATTACACAGTCTTCAGGGGAGCAATTTCTTCATTCGACATTGTTGATACTCCGCTATATCTGCTGGTATTTCGTAGTGCAATTAGCAAAATGTTAGCAGTTTTACAGAGGAGTCAAAATCTAAATCAGTTGGTTCGATTTTGAATTATAGCATAGAACCATCGTGAATGGAAGTATTTTTTGGAGGTTTCCATGTCAGAATATACACTTGAGATCAAACAGATCGTAGACTATCCACGCTGCCGGATCTACCGACAGTTCGTACAAGCCTTGATAGCAGACCGGAGCATTCGCGTGAGCGGAGGCTCCGGTCTTTTTTATTTTGTCGTGCTCTGCTCCTATGCCAACTTCCGCACCTCATACAAGCGCATTGATGGCATTAGTTACACCATCTACCCCGGCGAATGGATCATGTCTGTGGAGGAATTGTCCCGGTATTTCCGCACACGCTTCCGCCGCCAGACCTTGGCCGCTTTGGAGGGACTGCAAAAGAAAGGGCTTATCAGTTTTCTTGTTCTCGGACATGGTAAGCTGGTCAAATTCAAGATTCGCGGGTGGCGGCGTCACAACACGATCCTCGACTACAATGCGCCCTGTCAGAAGGATACCGGCTTTTTCTTCTTCCCTGTCTCTACGGCCACAGAGCTGGTCAGCGCCGGTCACTGCTCGGAGATGGACGCCGTATTGGATCTATGGCTGAACACTGTCTATAACGATCCGCAGGTTCTCGGCTCAGACATCGGGCCGGTGGTCTATCTCCGCAACGGTACAGGCTGCCCGCTGGTCAGCTATGCGGAGCTGGCTTCCCGCTGGGGCATCTCTAAGGCAACTGCCGGCCGATACCTCAAGCGCATGGCTGAACGGGGCTATCTGCAGCTGGCAGCCTTCCCCGGCACACATGGCACCACGATCTATCTACAGAACTACCTCTCCACCATGTTCCAGATCTCTGACATCGTGGTGGATAAGGAAGAGATTGCCATGAGCTTGGGCATCAAGCTGGAGCTTCAGGAGGAAACCGCCCTGACCACTGCGGCATCCAGCGGTTCAAATGAGGCCGGTAGCGTTTCAGAAATGAACCGCCATCGAACCGAGCGTAAGATGCGGGAGATCCTTGTGGCACAAGAGCTGCCGTGTGCTTCATGTCCTAAATCCAAATATATGTTATTACCATTATCCGACGACTGCAAGGTTACGATAGAAGGGGTGCCTCCGCTGCGCCGGTGGCTTCAACTGGTGGTCACCTGCGGTGACGCTCAGGAAGTCTATCACTTTGAACTCAGATTGCACCCGACCGGGATGCGCGGCGATAAGGAGGCCGAACGATGAAAAAGACTGCACAAGAACCCAAAGTGACCGAGAATCCTCTGTACCATGATAAGCCAGCACTTTCAGACCGGTAGAAATCGCCGCTCCCGCATGATATGATAAGTTTGAAGAAAAGTTTTCCTGTCCACGCAATGAATGGTTATTTTTGTTGTCTATATAAGTGAAAGGCATTTACGCAGAAAGAAGGGAGGGCGCAATGAAAGACCATGAGATCATAGAATTGTACTGGGCGCGTAACGAGAGCGCGATTACCGCCACCACAGAAAAGTACGGGAACTACTGCCATACGATTGCATATAACATACTGCGTAACAAAGAGGATGCGGAGGAATGTGCCAACGACACATATCTCGGCGCATGGAATTCGATCCCGCCGCAGCGTCCGAGCCGTTTGTCGATCTACTTAGGGAAAATCACGCGCAACCTCGCTCTGAACCGTTATAAGCGGTATACTGCCGAAAAACGCGGACACGGACAAGTAGTTCTCGCGCTGTCTGAGTTGGAAGCCTGCGTTCCTTCGGAAACGACTGTGGAGCAGACCATCGAAGAAAATGAGTTGGCTGCCGCCATTGACCGCTTCCTGTATGCAAAGCCCAAGCTGAACCGTAACATTTTTGTCCGCAGATACTATCATCTCTACGCAATACGGGATATTGCGGACGCATACGGAATGAGCGAGAGCAAGGTGACATCTTTGCTTTTCCGTATGAGAAACGAACTAAGACGATTTCTTGAAAAGGAGGGAATTATGCTATGAAAACCGAAGTTCTTCTTCGTTCGATCGGAAAGATCAATGACGAGCTTATCGCTGACGCGGAAAGCGAAGCAAATACCAAAAGAAAGCCCGGTTGGGCCAAGTTTGGAACAATGGCTGCCTGCCTTGCACTGGTTCTTTGCACCGGCATCGCCACACATGCCATCCGAAGCAATGCGACAGCCGGCACCTTCACAATGGATGTCAACCCCAGCGTGGAATATACGATTGCCAAAAGCGGGAGCGTTAAGAATGTCCGCTGCTTGAACAGCGATGCGGAAAATGCGCTCAGCGATGTTGCGCTGGGAAAGCAGAGTGTCGAGACCGCTCTAACGCGCACGGTCGCCGCCTACGAGGCCTGCGGATATATGGAAAACGGCGAAGCGACGGTTCTGATCTCTTTTGATTCCCGTCTTGATGCGAACGCCGAGCTAAAGGCATCGCTCTCCGCGGAGATCCAGCAGGCCCTGGAGCAGACCGATGCCGTCGGCACGCTGGTTTTCCACTCCGAACTGACGGAAAACGCCGAAGTGGCGAAGATCGCCGAGGAATTCCATGTTTCCCTTGGCCGCGCCGACTGGATCCTCACCGCAGCAAACAAAACCGGGCTGCCCACGGACGAGGTTGCCCGCATGTCGTTGGACGAGCTTCTTAAATTCCAAGAGGCCTCCGGCATTTCTTCTGTCTGCGTATCGAAGTTCATCTCCTTGGAGGAAGCAAAGAAGATTGCACTGAAGGACGCGAAGCTTGATGAACTGGTGCAGAAGATCGTGTTCACCCGAGAGGAGCTGAGCCGCAATCAGGGCAAGCCCTGCTACCTGCTGGAGTTCTACACCGGGACGAATCAATATTTCTACCAAATCGACGCAAAGAGCGGCAGCATTATTTACGCCGGGAAATATATCACGCTTTCCGAAGCGAAAAAAATCGCCCTGGATGATGCCGGATGCAAGGATAAAGTCAGCTTTACCGAGGAAACCCTTGTGAGCGGCGGCATTAAAACGCCTTACTACCGGCTCGTCTTTGCCAATGCAAAAACACAGTGGACATACCGCATTGATGCGGTGTTGGGCATCGTTCTGGAGAAAAAGCAGAAAGAGACCGTCACAACGGAAATCAACACTGCGGATTTCATCTCTTTGGAAGAAGCAAAGAAGATCGCCCTGAAAGACGCGGGACTTGATGAAGCCACACAAAAGATCGTGTTCACCAGAGAGGAGCTGAACCGCAATTCTGGCAAGCCCTGCTACATCTTAGAGTTCTACACCGCGAAGAAGCAGTATTCCTACAAGGTGGACGCCAAGAACGGCAGCATCATGGAGGCTTACCACTTCATTCTTCTGGCGGATGCGAAGAAAATCGCACTGGACGATGCCGGGGTCAATGTGAAGGTGGTCTTCACGACAGAGGAGCTGGTTGCCGGCGGCATCAAGTCACCCTACTATTACTTCGTCTTTGAAAGTGACTCAGCTCGCTGGACTTACAAAATTGACGCCGTTCTGGGCGTGATCATGGATAAGACCTGCGATAAGATCATTCCCCTTGCTCCGGAGTTTATCGGCTTGGAAAAGGCAAAGCAGATCGCATTAGAGGACGCGGGACTTGATGAAGCTACCCAAAAAATCGTGTTCACCCGAGAGGAGCTGAGCCGCAATCAGGGCAAGCCTTGCTACATTCTGGAGTTCTACAC
>OBAI01001267.1_pt1 | contig 20172 bp, 15 predicted proteins | sample 1517461 | NCBI WGS metagenome assembly OBAI01 (sample SAMN04571696, study PRJEB22368) | human gut metagenome | biome: human gut; material: stool | host: Homo sapiens | place: Luxembourg | collected 2012-06-29
AAAAGTGTTTCTTCTTTCAGGAAAGTGTCTTCCAATTTGCTGGCTATAATTGCGGCATCAATATCTCCGGCATGCAATGCCTGCTGGATATTCTGTGTTTTCATTTCTGTGACACGTATATCCAGTTCCGGATACTTTTCCATCAGTTGGGGGAAGAAGCGGGGAAGTAAATAAGGTGCTATGGTAGGCAATACCCCCAAATGGAACACGCCTGCCAGTGACTGTTTCTCTTCACTGATTATTTCTTTCACCTGCGCTGTCTGTGCCAGAATGACACGTGCCTGATCAATGATCTTTTCTCCAATCGCTGTGGGACAGACCGGCTGCACCGTACGGTCAAACAACTTCACTCCCAGCTCATCTTCCAGTTTCTGGATCATAGCACTCAGCGTGGGCTGCGTCACGCGGCAATATTCCGCCGCTCTGGCAAAATGACGGAACTGGTCAACCGCCAATATATATTCTAATTGTTGTATCGTCATCTATCAAATATGATTAAGTTATAGATTTCTTCTATGCAAAGATAGAAATTATCAGTTTGACAACAAGCATTTTCCGCCTTATCTTTGCAGTACAGAAAAAAGAAAACGAATATAAATCATTAAAAACAAATAGAATATGAAAACTTTAGAATTTATCAAATTGAACGAATCGGGAGCAAACAACGTAGTAGCATCTTTGCAACAACTATTAGCAGACTTCCAAGTGTATTACACCAATCTTCGCGGTTTCCACTGGAATATCAAGGGACATAATTTCTTTGTACTCCACAGTCAATTCGAAAAGATGTATGATGACACGGCTGAAAAGGTGGATGAAATCGCAGAACGTATCTTGATGCTGGGTGGTACTCCTGCCAATAAATTCAGCGATTATCTAAAAGTAGCAAATGTGAATGAAGTGGATAAGGTAAGCAACGGAGACGAAGCATTGAATAATATCCTTCAGTCTATCAGCTATCTGATTGGTGAAGAACGTAAGATCTTATCTATCGCTTCTCAAGCCGGAGACGAAGTAACCGTTTCGATGATGAGCGATTATCTGAAAGAACAAGAAAAATTGGTTTGGATGTTGGTTGCTTATAGTAGCAAGTAATTGAAATAAAAGGTTTAGGTTTTAGGTGAGAAAGAGAGGATATTTCCGCAAAAGGAATATTCTCTCTTTTTTATTAAGAGAAAACGAAACAGGAAATCTCTTAATATAGATATTAATAAAAATTACTCCACTAAAATAACATTCTGCAACCTAATATCATTAGAAGCGGCACCAATCATAAGATGGAAATTTCCAGACTCTACTACTTTCTTCAAAGTATAGTTAACCAAGAAAAAGTCCTCCTCTGTCAAAACAAAAGTAACTTTTTTCTCTTCTCCTTTTTTCAAATGGAAACGTTCAAAATGTTTCAACTGTTTCATCGGCTGAACAACTGATGCATATTCATCTCTCATATAAAGTTGTGATACTTCTTCGCCATCATACTTCCCTATATTCTTTACTTTAAATGAGACTTCAAAACAACGAGCAGATTTCTGCACTACCTGCAAATCTGAATATTCAAAAGTGGTATAACTCATCCCATAACCAAAGCTATATAACGGAGAAGATGACACTTCCACATAATCATGATTCCGAGGAGCTTTCTGATTATAATAAACCGGAATCTGACCTACAGAACGCGGAACGGAGATTGGCAAACGTCCAGAAGGATTATAATCTCCAAAGAGAACATCCGCTATGGCATTTCCACCCTCCTGCCCCGGATAGTAAGCAGTCAGTAGTGCATCAGCATATTCCGAAGCCCAATTCTTTTCTAAAGGACGACCTTCAATATAAACGACAATCAAAGGCTTACCTGTCTTTTGCAAAGATTCCAATAGTTCTTGTTGTCTACCAAGTAAGGATAAACTGGCACGGTCAAATCCTTCTCCACACTCCATATCACTTACACTACCCTCTTCAGCTACAGCCGCACCTGTTTCTTTATAGCTCGTTTTAAAATCACGGGCACTGGAACCACCCACAACCACAATTACAACTTCGGAGCGACGGGCAGCTTCAATTGCTTGTTCTATCTCATTCACTGTAGTATCACGAATAGCACAGCCTCGTACATATTCCACACGAGAAGGAGATAATTTTGTTATAATTCCATCAAGAACAGTTTTCACGTTACTATCTTCCTGCGGAGCTGTATAGTCCCCTAACATATTATATCGATTGTCAGCATTAGGGCCAATTACCGCCACCTTATTTATCATCTTGCTTAAAGGAAGAATTGAATTCTCATTTTTGAGAAGTGTTATGGAAGACTGTGCAATTTTACGTGCCAGTTCGATATGTTCTTTACGGCGTACTGTTTTAGCAGCAATTTTCGGATCCACATAAGGATGCTCAAACAAGCCCATCTCAAACTTCATCCGTAACACCCGGCAGACAGCCGTATCAATCACAGTCTTATCCATTTGTCCGGATTGAACCGCATGACAAAGGTTGGTATAAGCATCCCCACCCAAGTCAACATCAACGCCAGCCATTACAGATTGTATGGCTGCATTCTCTTTGGTTGGAGCAACAAAGTGGCTTTCGTGAATCCCTTCAATACTATATAAATCGGAAACTACAAAGCCGCGAAACTTCCATTCATTACGCAAGAGTTGAGTCAGCAAATAATGGTTCGACGTACAAGGTATCCCATCTATCGAATTGTATGAAGTCATTACAGACAATGCCCCTGCATCTATTGCCTTACGAAAAGGAGGAAGAAAATTCTGATGCAAATCACGAATACCGACTGAAGCATAGTTACCATTCTGTCCACCCTCCGGCACAGCGTATGCCAGAAAATGTTTCAAGGTAGCTATGGTAGCGTATTTTTGTGATAGATTACCTCCACCTAAACCGTCAACCATAGACGCCCCTAAAATACCGCTTAATACCGGATCTTCCCCAAATGTTTCTTCCACGCGGGACCAACGGGGATCACGGGTCAGATCAAGTACGGGACCGTAACTAATATGCCCACCTTGGGAACGAATTTCTTTAGCGATAACTTGACCAACTTCTTTTACTAACTCCGGTGACCAGGTAGCTGCCATTCCGATACCCGTAGGAAAAACAGTAGCACCAATTGCCATGTGCCCATGAGGGGCTTCTTCCGCTAAAAACATCGGAATTCCCAGACGGGTATTCTCCATCACATACTTTTGCAATGCATTTCCTGCCTTTGCTGCCAGTTCCGGATTAAGTCCATTTGCTATAGTTTTCTTTGTCCAAGGATCGGCACGATAAGTTGCCCAAAGCATTCCTACATTCCTTTCTTTGATTAATTGCTTGAACTTTTCGGAAGGATGAACTTCACTACCATGGATTTCATACATTTCCCAACCTAAAGGACAAAGTAACTGACCGACCTTTTCTTCTAAAGTCATGCGGGAAAGTAAATCTGAAAGTCTTATATCTATCGACAAACAGCGATCTTTGTAAGCAGGTAACGAGGGAGAGGATTGAGTAAACCCCAAAGTACATACCATCTGTACTATCACCAAGATATACAATCGTTTTATCATAATGTTATATGCAGTAAAATGACTCAATTAATTTATAGTGTATTTCTAATCTTTCAAATAGAGATATTCAATCCTACTTACCTATTTCTCCTTCAAATATAACTGTATGTACAGGTTGATGAGCATCATTTGTTATCAACTTGACCTTTGCATCCAATAGATGGTTTGAAGATGATACATTTAATTCAAACAGAACCTCCAGACACTCATTTTGCTTCAAAACCTTTTCACCCCGGATATTAGTAGAAACAAATTCCGGACATTCTATCTTGCGGATAATAAGAGGATTCGCCCCTTCATTAGTAACTTTTACTTTTCGCTGAATATGCTTTTTTAATGAGATATTCCCCAAATTAAAATAAGATTGTGAACATTTCATCCGGGGAGCAGTTGCCGTGCTTACTTTTCTCATATCATCAATCACTGTACCAAAGATTTGTATAGGAGAACTGTGTACGGAATTGGCACTAATAATAATCTTATCTTTAAATGTACCGTAAAAGCCTTTTAAAGGAGAAGCTGTTATTTTTATAGTCGCATAAGATCGACCTTGAAGAGATGATGGCATAGAAATCGACAAACATCCGCTCTTATCCAACAGCGAGTATGACAACCTGACCATTTTATCCGATCGGTTATAGATTCTAATTTCCAATTGTTTTGGCCTCCCATTATGTTGTAACAGATCATAAGATAGAGTCATTCGGTCTGCCAGAATATCTGATGATAAAGAATAAGGATATTCATCCTCTATACGATTCATTGTATTTATCGTGCCTTTTACCCAAAGAGTATTGACACTTTGTCCTGAATTAGAAACAACCCTTATACTCTTAGAGAAAAAGTTTGTTCGCCCTTTAGGATCGAAAGTTACGGTAATAGTGCCTGTATGCCCTGGTTTTACAGGTTGTTTACTATAAACAGAAATGGCACACCCACAAGTTGAAATCACTTCTTCAATCACAACCGGAGAAGTATGCATATTAGTAAAATGAAAAGTATGACTCACTTTGCCTCCTACTTCCTGAATATTACCAAAATTCCAAGTAGTAGTATCAAAACGCAATACAGCTCTTCCCTGTTGTTGCGCACATACGCCAACAATAGAGCACAGTAAAACGATCAAAGCTGACATAAAACGTTTCATCATCATTTCTTTAAGTTAATATTGGGAGCTACGTAAAAACACAATAACTCCCAATATAAAATCACATTTTAATTATCTTGAGGCAAATCATTGAATTCTGCATTCCAAATGATATTTGCCGAAGCCGGGAAAGTTAAATCACGCCCATTGCCCGAACTGTCCTTCAATGTATTTCCTTCTCCTTCATCCAATTTCCAATAGCCATATAAGTTCGAAGAAGATGGAGAAGCTATTGTACGCAAGTTAGCTTTTACTTCTTCCGCTGTCAGACACTTCTTCCACATACGAATATCAGAAATCAGACCATCAAAATACATACTTGAACTTGTATTACCAAATTGAATACCAGTCAACGTATATCCCACCTTGAATCTTTGAGAAGAGGATGGTCCCCAACGTTTAGTAGGTTTTGCAGAAGCAACTTCCTCACCGTTAATATATAAACGATAAGCAACCTCAGTATTCTGGCCCGTTTTCGTTCCGTCACAAGTAATAGTCAACCTTACCCATTGATTAGCCGGCAACGTTATATTTTGATTAGCCAATGTCAAGTCACATTGACGATTACCAATATTAGACGCTCCCGTTGCACCAGTTACACGTAGTTCACAACCACTAAAAACCTCATTATTATTGTTGGTATCCTTACCACGCCATGTACCTATATAATTAGTTCCACTGTGCCAATTATATGGATATACAAGCATTTCAAACGTATGCGTATTATCTTCAATCGTAACTACTTCATCATTTGCGAAACTTAACGTACGATACATATCCGTTGAATAAGAACTCATATTCAATCCCGGTATATAATCCAATTCCCCATCAATGCTAATCGTAAAATAAGAAACAGAACGAGTGTCCGTTACAAATTGTCCTACACACGTTTCATCTATTGTTGCAACAATAGGAAGCAAATATTCTTCACCTTCCACCAAACCGAACAATGATGAAAACTTAACTGATAAGGAATTGGATTCTTGCTGTCCTGCCTTCACTATCGCATTTTTAGCTTGCAACTCATAGACAAAAGCGGGCATCATCTTATAAGACGTGTTATTTGCAGCGTTATAAGCCTCTACCATACTTTCGTCCACGGCAATGTCACACAATAAAGTAGTAGCAGCAGGTTTATCCAGTTTGATAGTATAATCATAAACATAGCTTCCTGCATCCAGTATCTCCCTATAATCAATAGAAACAGGTCCTGCCTCCGACTGTGGCATCTCTATTGTCGGCAATTCAATAAAATCATTCGAACAAGATGTGAATCCTACTCCTCCCAATAAAACAAGCAAAAGGAGAGTTAATCTATTTATATTGTTTTTCATTATCATACAGTCTATTCATTTATTATTACCTTATTCAAGACATTTATTCGTATCATCATAAGTCCAGTCAATCGTGATTCCATTCTTATAACTGATATCACGCTTTGACGGAGATAAATCATAGAAAGTAGTTCCTTCTCCTTCATTCATTCTCCAATAAGACACAAGCCCATTGGTAGAAGGGTCTACCCCACATACATTTGCTTTAATTTCACGAGCAGACAAAGGACGAGTCCAAAGACGCATCTCACTCAAACGACCATAAAACAATTGTGAAGATTGATAACCTTTTGAAGGCATACCGATCTGTACTCCATAAAGCGCATATTCATACGGAGCAACTGTCATTGAGTTATCTTTCTCTCCATTGATATACAATGTCAACGTACTGCCGTCATTTACCAAGGCAACAGCATACCAGGTATTTAAAGCAAAGCGAGTATTCGATGACATTTTACCCTGTTTAGTTGTTACATGCAACTGGTTCGGTTCATCCGTTCCTTCACCAAAACGAAGCAGGTTCTGGTCACATTTAAAGCCTCCATCATCAATCGCTCCCCCTTCTACAGATGCTTCACTACCTCCAAATGAGCAAACACGGGTAGTACCGGAAGCTCCGGAAGAACGGAATTTAGTGGCGTAAATCTTCACTTCCCATGTATAAGTAGGCAAAGAAGGAATAGGATCCGGAAGCAAAAATTGATAAGCCATAGAAGCCTGTCCTACATACGGAGCATGGAAACGCAATGTTCGAGATACTTTCAGGAAAATAGTACGCCCTGCTTCTATAATATCCAAATCTCCCGTCGCACTTTTTATGGTAACCGGTATCAAATAAACACGTCCCGGAACAAATTCCGAATCATCGGCAATTGAAAGAGAGGCAGCAGAAGAAATTGCCTGTCCTGCTGAAATCGTAACCTCCGGATTTTCAAATGTATATGATTTATCCGGAATGGGATAATAATTGGTTCCCATTTCCTCATTATAAGTATCAACCAGACTTGCATCAACAGCCAAATTCACCTGAATATCCGATTCAACGCGAGAAGTTGAAGTTACAGAAACAGCATACGCAGATGGAAATCCATCAATGGCGAACTTTACCAATCTATCCGAAGATGTTCCGGTCATTAACAACCCGTCACCTTTTTGAGCGGCTTCCTGGCATCCCTGCAGCATAAAAGAAGCTATTCCTATCAAAGCAACTCCCCATATCTTTTTTATATTATTCAATGTTTTCATACCTTGCATACAAATTTAAAAATCATCCATTTTCTTCTTCCGTTTCTTGTTTAGTAGACTGTTGTACAGGCTTTCCGGCAGGATTTTGTTCCTGAATACCACGCCGAAGGCTATAATAAGGAATAGCGGCTTTCTCTTTATCACCTATAGCCTGATTAGCAGGACGAGTGGTATTGTATTCATATTCAAAATAATATCCGCCGAATCCGCCTTTTCGTCCTTGTGTAGGATTCCAGCGTGCCATACCTATTACAGAATAGATTGGATTGCCCCATGAATCTACTTTATTTCCATCGGCTTCCGTAAATTCGACTCCACCATTCTGCCAGTACCATCCCATTTGTTCCGTAGCAACGAATTTTTCAGGAGGACACCAGCTGCTAAGCTGGTCAAATTTAGATTGCAAACTTTGAGCACTACCGGTGGTGTAACATTGTCGTACAAAATAATCGACATAAGGTTCTGTTTCCTTAGGAGGAAGCTGATTATAGAAGTCAACAATTAATAATTTGTCTGTACCCGATTGAGGACCGAAATAATTTCCCAATACCTTTATAAACTTTGTAAAGTTATCATTTTGCAACCAGTCGCCTTCCGGTTCGTAGTCCAAGTCCAAACCATCCAGATCATTACGCAACACACATCTCGCAAGATGCAAAGCATAAGCCTCGATACCTGCGTCGGTTTTAGGAAACTCCGTACTTCCAATACGGCAAATCGTACACATCACAACGCGAGTTCCCTTTACTGTACGGATATAATTCATTTCCTCATAAGCAGTCGGCAAATAACGCTCGTTATAATAACTCGTTTCTACATAAGCCGGATTGTTGGAAGGAATACCTGACCACAGACTGACAATGTCCAGACTATCCGGTAGACCAGTGAAATGAAGCCCCTGCGAAGGAGATGCTTCTGAAGTATAACCGGCATACCAGCCGAAACAAATAGCATGATCTGTTTTCTTATATTCACGCAGGTTCTGATAATATTCTTCATTATAAGTATTAGCTGCCTGTATAACTTCCGGTTCAATATCCGTATCACAACCACTCACAACAAATGTCAAGAGACAGGTGAACAAAAAATATACATAATTTCTTTTCATATTCTGCATTATTTAAGTAACCAATTATTTATTAGGCACATCCCACCACAATCTGACACCCGGGTTATCTACGCCACCTAAAAGTGTGATGCCTTTATCCAACTCTGTTCTATTCGTATTATATTCCGATTCCGGATAAGGTAATCTGCGGATTTGTATATTTGTGTCTACAGAACCTCCGGAACTTTCGTTCACAACAACCGGAAATACTTTCGGATAACCGGTACGGCGGAACTCTGTCCATGCCTCTTGTCCCACCGGATAAAGAGCAATGTACTTTTGAGTAATGATTTGTTCCAGATTTGTTTTAAAATCCCCCGATTCATCCCAAGCAATAGAAACAGTACCTAAAGCATCCATGGAATGAGATGATGTCACCGGATCCTCATAATTGGCTGGCACATATCCACCCGCCGCAGTTCTTGTCAGATACGCGTCAGCTCCCGATGCGCCATGTTCATCAAAAGACATTCTTATTCCATCTTCATAATACTTTTTAGCATCGGCATTCGTTCCCCAACGCAAAGCATATTCCGCCAACAAGAAATATGATTCGGATGAACGCATCCACACTACATTGGAAGTAGCGGTTGCCTGTGGTTCGGCAAAGATTCCTGTTATATATTTATCCTTACTTACGTCCTTTGACATTCCGGCTCTTATACCCCGATATTTTCCACCCGTACCTGCCTCGAAGTAAGCAGAAAGTCGTGGATCCTGATAACCATTCATGTATGAATCCAGCGTCGCTCCCATACAAATATCATCCCATCCTTTCAGAATATACAGAGGACTTTCATAAGTCGCTATCGGAGTAATATGCTGAAGTTCTGCTAAATCAGACTTTACATTCATCAAACCATAACTGTTGCCAATAGCCAGTTGGGCTTCACTTTTTGCCTTTGTTTCATCCACATAGGCAAGATGCAATGCAAGACGCAAGCGAAGTGAATTGGCAAACTTTATCCAAGATGTAACATCACCGTTGAACACACAATCCCATGATGACAAAACTTTATTTCCGGATGCTGCGTAACTATCCAAGTTATTGATAGCTCCATCCAACTCCTCAAAGAATCTGTAATAAACATCCTTTTGCGAATCATAAGGCACTTCTTTTGAAACTCCAAAATTCAAATAAGGAATAGGACCATAGGTATCTGTCACACGATGCATTGCCGCTACTTTCAGAATTTGTGCCATAGAAAACCGGGGATCTTCGTCATTGTTAATCGCTTTTCTTATTTCACGCCAAGCATTCATAGTCGTCAGGTAATTGGTAGTGAACATATCACCATACCAACTTCTTTTATCCCAATTGTAACGACCGGCAGAATTGATACTGGGAGCAGGAAAACCAAAATAGCCGACATAACCATCTCCACCCATCACTTCCACAGTCTGATATCTGTCCGAACCGATATTAAGTCCCGGTTGTGCTACCACCAGTACGTTCTGCTCCATCTGTAAAAGAAGAGAACCAGTTCTCACATTATCCCAATCCGTCATCTCATCGGTTGCTTCATTAGGATTGGTATTGTACTCCAGAAAATTCTTCGTACAACCTACATTTATCATGATTACTCCAAGGAGTAAGTAGTAGTTCCTTACTTTAAAAAACTTACGTATGTTCATCATTATTTTTTTTAAAGGTTATCCAATTAGAAAGAAATCTTTGCAGAAAATCCCATCGATCTCAAACTCGGTTGCATGAAATAGTCCATACCCTGGTTATAAGTACCTGTACTTGCAGTAGATTCCGGGTCAAATGGAGCCTTACAATATAGCATCCATAAATTACGTCCTACAAAGGACACATTCAATCCAGAAATCCATTTACACCATTTATTGATCGGAATATCATATCCCAATGTCAATTCTCCCAAACGAACATTCGTCATACTATATACATACATAGAACCGACATAACCTGTACCATTAGCTCCGATAGTCTGATACCATGTCTGGGCATCAATCATCTGACCGTTTACTTTCACGCCACCATTATCCCGCGCTTCTGCCGATGTCTTAGACACTCCATAATAGTCCATTACAGCTTGAGTGGCAGAAACTCCGATACCACCTACACGGGCATTCAACATAAATCCGAGACTGATTCCTTTCCAATTAAATTCATTTCTCCAACTAAGAGTATATTTCGGATTGGTATTACCGGCATAGACATAATTATTCTTATCCGTTTCCAATGCACCTGTCATTGAATTCATCCAGATATATCCATGCTCGTCAGTTCTCATTGTATTCACATATACATCTCCCATAGAGCCCCCCACTGTTAGCCGTTGTTTGGCACCGCCTAATGAATAAACATCCATTTCGTCCAGATGTACTGTCACTCCCAACTCTTCATTTGTATATTCAGGGAGTAATTGGTCAATGCGGTTTCTGTTGAGCGACCATAGTAAAGTTGTTTTCCAATCTACAGGCCCTATATTCTGTTTAAAGCCAAGAGCTAACTCAATACCTTTATTCGTTACTTTACCTGCATTTACATATAGTTTAGAATATCCGGTTGTTGTAGAAATTTCCGGACTGAAGAGCTGATTCTCCGTATATGTCTTATAAGCTGTCACGTCCAGTGTCAGTTTATTATCAAACAAACCTAAATTAAATCCTCCTTCCCATGAATGAGTTCTCTCCGGTTTAAGGTCTTTTATCGGGAAATAAGAAGTGGTATTCAACCCTCCCAACACTGCGTAAGTAGTGATAGCCCTGAATCTTTCCGGTGCATTACCCACCTCACTATATGAAAGGCGGACCTTTGCATAAGAAAGAATGTTAGATTTCATTGTAAACATATTAGTCAGAATCGCTGAAGCACCGATAGAAGGATATAATATGGAAGAATGGTTTGTTCCTGCCAAAGCAGATATCCAGTCATTACGTAACGAACCGTCTACATAAACCATGCCCTTATATCCTAATGAGAATGTTCCGAATAAAGAATTGGTACGGTCGTGATAGTTCGTATTTTTATAGGTTAATTTACCGGAAACGTTCGCATTGTTAGAAGTAAACAGATTAGGAATGGTCAGCAATCCGCCGCCAAAATTAAGTTCCTTATAATCCAAATCCAATAAACTGGCACCTAAAGATGCTGTCAGATTCCATGTGTCGTGATAGAAATATTTATTGATATTCAACATGGCATCCGCATATATCTGACTGGTATTCTTGTTCGATTGCACGTATGCTCCTTTATCCGAGTTTTCAGCAATCACATTCAAAGTGGAAGCATACATTTTCTTTTCCGAGTTGATAGTTTCCTTATCCAGTTTCACGCGTCCGGAAACATTCAACCAATCTGTTATCGTATATTTTAGTGAACCGCTTGCCAGAAAACGGTCTTTCTTGTTGGTATACATATTCCGGTTCGTAATCCAGTAAGGATTCTGCATGGATAATCCATTTTCTTTCAATGGCCAGAACTGTGTTTTTATGTTACGGTCTACATCATATCGTTCATAATACTGATATTTCGAGAAATCATCACCGCGCGGAAATAAATAAACGGGAACCAATGGATTGGCATACTCTCCTTGCGACAACATATTCTGTTCCTTTACATTAGAATACATAAAACTTAAATCCATCGTCAGTTTATCATTCAGCATAGAGGTCGTGTTACGAACAGAGAAATTATATCTGTCCAAGTCATTATTCTGAATGATACCCCGGGCATTCACAGCACCTACGGATACATAGGTTTGATTTTTTTGTGTCCCTGTAGTCAGACTTACAGTGTTTGCTACATTGTAACCTGTCTGAAAAAAATCTTTAACTTCATAATCGGTAGGAGATGACAATTTAGATGCCCAACTATACCACTCTCCAGTTTCCGAACCATACGTATTCTGGAATTCCGGCAATCGGAATGGTGAATAGAAAGTTGAATTATTACTGTAAGTCAATCTGGTTTTATCTACAGCTCCTTTCTTCGTTGTGATAAGTACCACACCATTGGCAGCAGCCGAACCGTATAGTGCAGCGGCGGCCGATCCGCTAAGTACTGAAATTGATTCTATATCATCAGCGTTGAAGTTAGCCAATCCGTCACCGGATTGTCCGGCACCCGTATACTGATCGTCGGGTTGTTCACCTGATATATTAGCCAAAGGAACTCCATCTACTACATATAGAGCGTTGTTATTACCTGATATAGACTTCGTACCACGCATTACCACACGGGCACCGCCTCCAATACCGGATGAACTTGCATTGATATTCACACCCGCCACCTTACCGGCAAGACTGCTCATCACATTCATATCTTTCGCCTTTGCCACTTCGTCGCCGCCAATCTGCTGCACATTGTATGTCAAAGACTTGGTTTCGCGTTTAATGCCCAAAGCCGTTACAACAACCTCATTCAAGACTTTTGCATCTTCCGTCATCACAATGGAAAGCGATTTATTATCTGTAACCTTCACCTCTTGAGAAGCATATCCAATATAAGAGATCTCCAATACCGCTCCCTTTTTAGCTTGAATCTGAAAGTTTCCGTCGAAATCTGTAATAGCACCGGTAGTTGTCCCTTTTACTTTCACATTCACTCCGATCAAAGGTTCTCCTTTTGTATCTTTCACTGTACCTTTTACCTGAATAGTCGGATCTTGCTCTGTTACATTCAATTTATTGGTAGACAAGATAATCTGCTTATCAACCACTGTATAAGTAATGTTGGTTCCTTTAAATACCTCATCAAGAATATCCAGGATCTTACCTGAATTGTTTCCCACAGAAACAATACGATTCTTCTGAATTGTTTTATCATTATAAAGGAAAACATAGTCGGACGTCTCCTCTATTTTATTCAGTACCTGTTCTACAGATACATTGTTCATTGAAATGGCAACCCGCGTTCGCTGGGCATAGCCATCTTCGGCAGAAAGTTGTAATACTACTGCGAAAAGTAGTGCTAGACTAATCCTCATAACTAAAGGAAGTTTTAGATTTAAAGCATATTTAGGACATAATGCTGTAAATGAATGATTTTTTTTCATACATTTGTGGCTAACTAAAGTTTATTACCAAATGAACTATGGTTTGATTCCGGCTAGTGTTTGCGAGACCTTGTACCGTGAATCTGGAAAATTCGGAGGAAGACAGCTGTTGGTAGCAGCTTTCTTCCTTTCTTTTATTCTCTTGTGTTATTCCATGGGCTTTTATTTTAAGGGTTACTACTCTAATATAAATCTACTCTAATTTTAGTCTTTGATAATGTATCATCTGCCTGTTGTTGCGGTTCTTCAATTTTCCATTTTAAATCGGCAGACCTGGCCAGATAATCCAATATCTGCGACAGAGTTTCAGTCCGGAAAGTAGCCCGGTACTTATATTCTTTTCCAGACCTATTGTTAAACTGAATTTCTACATTGAAATGTCGTTCCAGACGCTTCAGGATTTCTTCTAATGAAGCATTTCTGAAAATTAGTTTTCCATCTTTCCAAGCTATCTTTCCATAGACATCCACTTTATTTTTTTTCGACTTTTGACTCTGTTTGTCGTAAAGCAACTGTTCTCCAGGAGCCAATACGATTGTTTCCTGATCGGGGGTTATCACATTTACCTTACCCTTTTCCAATACTGTTTCTATATAATTATCATCCTCATAAGCAGCTACATTAAATTTGGTACCATAAACATATACGCTCAAGCCATTCGGAGTATTTACATAGAAAGGACGATCTTTGTCTGCCTGCACTTCGAAATATGCCTCACCCTTCAGTTCTACCAACCGGTTGTCTTTCTTGAAAGTGGTAGGATAACGCAATGTACTACCTGCATTCAACCATACTACAGAATGATCCGGAAGTTCATAACGTATGACAGAACCGGTAGCGGTTACCACCTCTGCATATTTCTCGTCGGTTTCTGTTCCACTAAAATATAAATATCCCAAAACCAGAGAAGAGAGAAATAAAGGTATAGTCAGAAATGCTGCATAACGCATCAGTTGATTATACATATTCTTTCTTCTATTAGTTTTTATTTTGGTTTGTGCTTGATAATAGGCACCCAATACATCAATGGATTCCATTTCTTTAATATCATCTCCCAATGCTTGTGCTTTACGGAGCAATGATTCCGGACTCATATTTTCCATATTTTCTTTCAAAATCTTATCTTTTAATTGTAATTACACTTATAATACAACTGAAGTAATTGGAAAAGGACAGCAAAAACAAACTTTTTTTATTTTATTTTTCGAGCCATGCCAAATTGAAGCGGTAATGCAATCGGCTACTAAGGATATGAACCACATTATCAGGAGTTTGTGTTCCTGCAAGATAGCCACGTGGTTCAGCATGATTTTCATCCATTTCGAAATATCCCGTCCATGCTCCACCGTTTAAAAAACGATATTCACCGTCCGTCAGTAGTTTTCTTACCGGCCATGTTTTTCCCTCATCGTAGGAAAGAGCCGCATACATGCCATATCCTTTCTTCACATTTCCATTTTTATCCTTAAATTCCAGACCACGTTCTTCCAAAGGCGTACGTTGCGGATGGTCTGTGAAAGAAACCAATAGCAAAGGTCCTTCATTCAGTCTCATTAAAACAAGACGCTGACCTCCGTCAATAGGAGGGAGTTCGCTTGCTACATATTTCCAGGTCTTTCCCATATCATCTGATATGCTCATTGGCATTCGGAGCTTTCCTTCTTTATTCCGTATGCTATTACCACGCCCCATAGCCATCAAACTTCCGTTCCCTAATTGTACAATTCCCGCATGGATACCTGCGATTGTACTTCCCGTTCCTCCTTCTTTGAAATCCGGCAAAGGAGCGCCATCCCAAGGATCGCACCATGTTTTTCCTCCATCTTTACTGATTTGAACAGCTGCCCCGTCATGACTGCCGGGACCCGCGTCACAGGCTTGAACCAGCCATCCCTCACGTGTGCGAATCGTACCAGCTATTACCTGATGACGTTTGGTATGTTCGGGAGCTATCAGTTTAGGAGTGCTCCATGAAGCACCGTTATCTGTGCTGGTACGTAGTACCATTGCGAGATTCTGCCAGTCTCCCGATGCTTCCACTCCATTGATATGATACAATTTTCCTTTCCCGTCATTGAGCAAAGCGCTTCCTGTCATATTCCGATCCGGAACTTTAAAGAATAAAGAAGCCACATCCCAATCAGTGTGCCCGGCACGCAAGCGGGAACCGAGTACTACCATCCCTCTCCCATTCTCTTCATTTGCAGAAAACCATATTGCCAGCAAATCTCCATTATCACACCAGGTAATTGCAGGCTGATGATTATGCAGATAAAATGGGGTATTCGAATCACATGCCGGACGTACCACAAATGGTATCGGAGGCAAAAACATCGGTGTGACAGCAGATACTTTTTTCCATTTTATAGATGCATTTTTTACAGATTCCTGATTGAACGGGACAGGGGCAGATGTTCCCGATACATTCAAACGAGTATCGGCTTCCACAATTCTAAATCCAGTTTGGGAATGTTTATCTTCCGGAAGCATAGCCAGTCGATTGGCACTTCTCAAGTATTTCTCCGGGGTGTGATGACTCCCTCCTCGAGTGACCCGAAACTCTCCGGTCAACGGTCCTGCCGGGTCTTTCTGCTTTTCTGCGGAATAAGGAGCATACCAATCCAAGCACCATTCTTCCACATTTCCATGCATATCATAAAGCCCGAATGTATTAGGAGGAGTCTGGGCTACTTTTAAAGATACCGGATCAAAGTCACGAACCACTTTTTGATTCCGATGATAAACTGCAGGTAACCCGTCTCCTGTAGAAAATAGTGTGTATGTGCCTGCCCGACAAGCATATTCCCATTCCGCTTCTGTTGGCAAACGATAGTTTTTGCCTTCTTTCCGGCTAAGCCATTCACAAAAGGCAACAGCATCGGAATAACTCACATTGACGACTGCTTCATCATCTTCCAGTGAAACACCGTTTTTTCCTCGTAATGCCCGATGTTCCGGACGGAATGATTCATATTGCGCATTCGTTATTTCAGTGATTCCCATACGAAACGGGCGAGAGATTACTACCTGATGGATAGGAGCCTCATCAAAATCTTCGCCTAATCCGTCACTTCCCATATAAAAACTTCCGGCAGGTATTTCAGCCATCGGAATAAAAGACTTGGAAACTCCTTGAGAATGTATTGGCAAACAAAAGGTTATAGCCAATAAAAAAAACTTGTTTTTCATATTTTAATCCCGTTTATATATAATACAATCAACCTATATACAAAAGGACAGCCTCATCTGATTATTTTCTATTCATTAGTGTTGAAAGCAAAAAAAAGAATCGAAAATTAGGCTTTGATAATTATCTTATTATATATTTGCAACGAAATGAAAAACTACAGAACCTCAAAATAATGAAAATATCTTTTTCTAAACAGACTAAAGAACGGGCTTTCAAACAACTTTATGAGGAGTATTATGCCCCATTTTGTTTGTATGCAAAAAGGTTTGTTGATGATAAAGAAACACGTGAAGACATCGTTTCGGATGTATTCACCTCATTATGGGATAAACTGGATACTGATTCTTTTGATCTTCAATCGAACACCGCATTAGCTTACATCAAAATGTGCGTAAAAAATAGCTGCCTGAATTTCCTGAAACATCAGGAATATGAATGGAGCTATGCGGAAAATATACAGAAGAAAGCTCCTGTCTATGAAACAGAACCGGATAGTATATATACTCTTGATGAGCTATACAGAATGTTGTATGAGACATTAAACAAACTTCCCGAAAACTATCGAACGGTCTTTATTAAAAGTTTCTTTGAAGGCAAAACTCATACAGAGATTGCAGAAGAGATGAATCTTAGCGTGAAGTCTATCAATCGATATAAACAAAAAACGATGGAACTTTTACGTAATGAATTAAAGGAGTATATGCCACTATTACTCTTGTTATTTCTTCGTGCATAATCTACATCCTCATGTTCTCTTCCTGGTATATGCCTTTCTTTTGAAAAACAGTCGTACTCTATATATGTATTAGTCCTGTTGTTTATATCACTCTGCTTAATAGTTAGCAGGGGCTTACTTGTGTGGACAGATAAGCTATCAGTTGTGAACAAATCCGTTTACGGTTGTAAACAGATTTGTTCACATGGGTGAGCCCTTGTAAAACATTAGAGCTTAACAAAAGAATACCTAAGTATCAATGTATGATATATAGGGAAATATAGTATAAATTAGCTGGGAACAAGACGAGCCAGGGTGAGGGTAAAAAGTTACCCTCACCCTGGCCTCACCTCTACCCTCACACTTGAAACACCGATGAATAAAGGGATTGAATCAAGGTGTGAGGGTGTGAGGGTAAAATGTCATCAACATTTGTTTGGCTAAGATGCGACACTCTGCCCGGTTTATTTTTCCGTTCTCTGTTTGCGGAATGGATTCTATTGTCAATATATGCTTGGGACGATAATAAGGTTCCAGTATTTCATGTAGTTTATTTCCGATTTCTTCTGTGTCGGGCTGATCTGCCAATAATAAAGTGACAGCCTGCCCTAAGCGCTGATCCGGAACTGAAGTAATGACAAAGGACACAGGAATAAACGGGCGGAGCAACTTCTCCATCTCCTCTGCTTGAATCTTAATTCCTCCACTGTTAATCACATTGTCTTTCCGGCCTAGAATCATAAAACTTCCATCGGGATAGATACGTGCAATGTCATTGGTTTGCAATGTTTCGTCACATACCAAAGGGGCATCAATGATTAATGTATTCTCTGCGGATAAAGACAATTTTACTGAAGGAAATGGATAATAATGTTCTGAAGCCGATGCTCCGTTCAGACGACGAAGGGCAATATGCGACAAAGTTTCAGTCATGCCATAAGTGGAGTAAACGGCAGTCGGAAGATGGTTTATCTCCGTTTCCAGAGCCTCATCAACGGCTCCGCCTCCTATAATCAGAATATCCGTTTGTTTTAATCGCTCTTTTTCTTCGGGAACCTGCATCGTGTTATAAACTTGCAATGGGACCATTGCCACAAATCTCAAAGATTCTTTTATATCCGCCAACGGATGACCGGAAGCAGGACGAACAATCAGGTTCAAGCCTGCAACCAATGAACGTACGACCACCATCATTGCACCGATATAACGAAGATTCATACATAATAATGCCGACTCACCTTTCTTCAAATTCAGAAATTCACAAGTCAGACGTGCACTTTGCATCATTTGATCCTTGCGTACCATCAGTTCTTTAGGTATACCCGTGGAGCCCGATGTATGAACTGTAATAACAGGAGAATCATTAAACCATTCGTTCAGGAAAAGATATAAATCCCAATAAGCAGAAGAATGAGCTTCTGCTCCTCCTGCTATCAGTTGGCTTATATCTTCAAAAGTGTATTCTTTTCCTTCCAGTAGCAAGCGCTGTTGTTGTCGATCAAATATCATCAGAATATCCTTTAAATACCACTAAATACTATCATTTACAAAACCACAGGCAATCTTTTCTGATTTCAAGAGGCACTTCTATATTGTCAGTAAAGAGCATACCCGTTCCCAATCCTTGTGGCAACGGATTATTGAATGTTGCACACCAATGGGCGATAGCGTTCAAACCAATGTTGGACTCCAAAGCGGAAGTGATCCACCAGCCGATATGTTGCTTTTCCGCTTCCATAATCCATTCATCCCCTCCGCATATTCCTCCGTGGAGAGATGGTTTAATGATGATATATTGCGGACGGATGGTTGCCAGCAGTTTCTTTTTTTCTTCCAGCATGTTGCATCCTATCAGCTCTTCATCCAATGCTATCGGCAACGGAGATTCAGAAGTGAGCCGGGCCATTTCCTCCCATTGTCCGGCACGGATCGGCTGTTCGATAGAATGTAAATCAAATTCCGACAGACGTTTCAGTTTTTCCATTGCATCACCCGGAGAGAAAGCACCGTTTGCATCTACACGCAACTCTATTTCTTTAGAAGAGAAATGGGTACGAATATGACGTAACAACGCCAATTCTTTTTCAAAATCGATAGCACCAATCTTTAGTTTGACACAACGGAATCCGGCTTCCATCTTTTTCTCGATTTGGGATAACATGTGATCAAAATCTCCCATCCAAATCAAACCATTAATTTGAATCCCTACCTCTCCACGAGAAAAAGCCGTATCGGACAAAGCCCAACTCCCTGCAAAGAAATGCCAGATAGCCGTTTCCAAATAAGATAGAAGGGTACTGGCATAAAACATCCTTATCCCACATTCCTTGTTCTTTCTCTACTTGCCGACAAAATCTTTTTAATATATCTTCATAATCAGGAAGATCGTCACAACTTAAAGCGGGCAAAGGTGCACACTCCCCTATTCCTACTCTGCCAGGGAAGTCAGGCGAGGTAAAATGAAGATACCAAACTTTACGCGTAGTATATGTTCCTCTGGAAGTCCCGGCAGGTTGCTTGAAATGGAGCAATCGGGGAATAATTTCTATTTTACAATTCATCGTGAATAATTTTTCAATTCACCACAGAATAACACAGAGCCTCACGAAGTTTTAATAAGTTATATCTCTTGCAGTTCTCCTACCATTCTCTCCTCCACAGTCTTGCTTTGCAGAAAATCAGGCTTAAACGCAGGAAAAGCAAACTCTGTGGTACTCTGTGGCAAAGCCGATTTTAAGGGAATTTCGGATATTGTTTGAAGTTCGGTTTACGTTTCTCCAGAAACGCATTCTTGCCTTCCTGTGCTTCATCAGTCAGGTAATAGAGTAACGTTGCGTCACCTG
>OBAI01001273.1_pt1 | contig 20111 bp, 9 predicted proteins | sample 1517461 | NCBI WGS metagenome assembly OBAI01 (sample SAMN04571696, study PRJEB22368) | human gut metagenome | biome: human gut; material: stool | host: Homo sapiens | place: Luxembourg | collected 2012-06-29
CGAAGTAGATGAGCGAGCCGATCTCGGCGGGAATCTTGTCCACCGGATCGGCCACGTTGTTGGCGTTGTCGTTGCGGCCGAGCGTGTATTGGTTGAGCTGCATGACCTTCTCTTCGAGGGTCATCCGCGACAGCAGGTCGCTGACGCGCTCTTCGACGGGGCGCGAGGCGTCCTTGTAGGCGGGCTTTCCGCTCCCGTTCCGGGCCTGCGCCCCGAGGGCGGCGGCCAGCAGCAGAGCGATAACGGTTATTTTCTTCATAGGTTGTGCTTGTTATTTGAACACGGGTTTGTCCGAGAGGCGCATCGTTGCGCCGGGGTCGTTGTTTTTGAGGTCGAAAACCACGATGCGGTTCCCCTTTTCGGCGAGGATTTCGGCCGGAATGAGGATCGACTGCTGTTTCTCCTCGTCCCAGAACGAGCCGAGGTAGTGCCCGTTGATCCACACCTCGCCCATGCCCCATCCCGACACGTCGAGGTAAACGGCTCCTTCGTGCGCCGCACGGTCGAACTGCCCGCGCCGGAAACAGGGCGTGTTGCACGGGCCGAGGGCTTCGAACTCGAGGGTTTCGGGATCGGCGTCGCGCACTTCGAGCGGGGTGATTGTCCAGCCGGCGATCGTTTCGCCGCCGAGGCGGGCTTCGCCGAAGAGTCCTTTCGAGTTGTCGAGAATCTCCGGGCCGTAGGTGATGCGGCCGATGTTTTCGACGTAGAGCTGCAATGTGTGCTGGCCGGTTTCTGCCTTCAGGACCAGCGTTTTTCGGTTGTCGGTCAGGGTGCCCTGAAACACGCCGTCGAGGTAAACCGCGGCATAGTCCCGCACGTTTTCCAGTTCGAGCGCGGCCTCCCCTGCGGGAACGGTGATTGCGGCCTGGTAGAGGACGTATCCGAATTCCACCCCCACATCGCCCATAGGAAGCAGTTCGTCGGACTCGCAGACCTCGCCGTAAATCTGCGTCAGAGGGGCGTATTCGGTCATTTTCAGCTCCTGCGCCCCTGCCCGGAACAGGCCGGGCAGCAGGCAGCAGAGCAGTAGACAGATCTTGTTCATAATCGTGCGGTTTTAGCGCATGAAGGAGGTGATGAACGACTCGTCGAGTGTGACCTCGGGAGCGAACCGGTCGCTGCGGACGTAGCGGTCGATGCTTTCGAGCAGCTGGCGCGTGGCGGGGCGCTGGTCCATCTTCTTTTTCGTGTCGACCGCCAGAACGAGCAGTTTGCCGCCGCCGACGCGGGCTTCGAAGCCGATGCCGAGTTTTTCGTTGTTGTCGAAGCTGTCGATCACCTGGATGAAGGGCCGCAGCTGGCGCGGGGTCTGCTGCATCTCGATCACCTTGGCGTTCTCCAGAATGTCCCACCACTGCCAGTCGGTGTGGTACGAGGTCGGGAAGTCGGCGAACACGGGTTGCTCGGCGTGAATCAGACAGCCGATGGTCATCGGCGCCCAGGCGAACATGATCGGGTTCCAGAAATGGTTGTGGAAGGTCGATTTGCGCCCCTTGACCTTGTTCGGCGCGGGGGTCAGGACGACCTTCTTCCCCGCGGCGAGGTGCTGTTTGGCCTGCTCGCCGAACTCCGTCGTGTAGAGCACCTCCGTATCCGACTGCATCAGCTGTGCGTTGCGCGGATAGACCCAGATGTCCCAGCTGTTGCTTGTCTTTTCACCGACGTTCAGGTGCACGGTCAGCTTCTGCGGGCCTCGCACCTTGCCGAGCGGAGCGGAGAACTCCCCGACGGGGAACACGCCGTCGGTGCCTACGGTCTGCGATTTCAGACTGCCCTTGGCGATGGCTTTCCCGCTGCCGTCGGTGATCGACCAGCGGATTTTCGCATTTTTGAGCGCCGCCGCGCCGAAGTTGTAGATCTCGGCCTTTGCCGTGAAGGTTTCGTCTTCGAACCAGGCGCTTTTCGGGTAGCGGAGCAGCGCCACGGTCGGCGCGCAGAAGGCCCGCCAATCCTCGGGCGTCACCAGTCCCTTGGAGTCCCAGAACGGATCGAGCACACCCACCGGGGCGTAACCCTGGCCCGGGAAGTCGTTGAGCGACAGGAGCTGAAATCCGGCCGATTTGGACGAGCGGAGCAGCGCCTCGATCACGGCCTTGTACTCCACGACGGTCAGCGCGCCCGAGGCCCGGAAGAAATCGTGGGCCTGATCGCCCATGCCGTTGGCGGTGAGCATCTCGCGCCACAGTTCGAAGTTTCGGGCCTCGACCGGTCCCGTGTATTTCCCGATCTCGCGGAAGTCGGGATAGACGCACCGCTGGCCCGACTCGTGGGAAATTACCGGAACGTCCACGTCCGACTCCTTGCTGCGGTCCCAGTCGGTCGAGGGCCGTCCCTCGTAGACCTTCACGGGGCCTTTGTTGGTCTGCTGCGAGACGTAATACTGGTCGGACGGGACGCGCGTGCGGGCCGTCGAACCGCTGTACAGATGCCGCGTGTCGAGTTTGCGGCCGTCGGCGGTCAGCTCCTCGATGAAGTCGAAGTTGCCGGTGATCTCGTTGCCGTTGCAGTAGAGGACGAACGAGGGGTGGTTGCCGTACTCCTTGAGGATGGCGCGCATCTCGCGGCGGAAGAAGTCGTAGCGCGCTTCGTCCGGCTCGGCGTCCTTGCCCCACATGGGCATCTCGACTTCGAGGTAGACGCCGTGGCGGTCGGCCATGCGGAAAGCCGCGGCGGGAGGGCACCACGAGTGGAAACGGATGTGGTTCAGTCCGTAGTCCTTGACGATGCGCATGATACGCTCCCATTCGGCGTCGCAGACCGGGGCGTGGCCCGTTTTCGGGAACACGGCGTTCTCGACGGTTCCGCGCAGGTGGAGCGGACGGCCGTTGAGCAGGATGTGGTTGCGGCCCTGCGCCACTTCGCGCATGCCGAACGTCGCCGACTTCTTATGTTCGAAGGACTCCTTTCCGGCGCCGGTCAGCAGCGTGCACTCCACGGTGTAGAGGTTCGGGTTGAATTCGTCCCAGAGTTTCGCCTCCCGGCCCAGCGCGACGGTTTCGGTCAGGTCCATCTCCTCCGCTTCGCCGCCGACAGGTACCTCCTTCGTTACGTGCAGGCCGTTGCCCGAGACGGTGAGCAGCGCCTTTCCTTCGAAAGGCTTTTTCGTGCGGTTGTCGATCTTCAGACGCACGTCGACGCTGTTCGTCGCGAGGTCGGGATACAGCTGCATGTCGTCGATGTAAACGGGGTCTACGGCCACGAGTTTCATCTCGCCGAGGATGCCGTTCCAGTTGATCTGCGTGAACTCCGTGTGGGCGTGGTTCCATTTGTGGGTGTTGTACTGGAACCGGTTGTCGATGCACACCGTGATGCGGTGCGTCTTGCCCGGGGTGACGAAATCCGTCAGGTCGTGGTTGTGGGGGACGCTGATGTAGTCCAGTCGGCTCACCTCCTTGGTGTCGACCCATACCGAGCTGAGCCAGTGGGTGTGTTCGAAATAGAGGAAGATGCACTTGCCCTTCCAGTCGGCCGGGAACTCGATGTCGCGCTGATACCACGCCGGACCCATGTACTCGTAGACGCGCGTCAGGCGGTCGACATGGCGGTAGGGTGATTTGTAGCCGATTTTGTAGTCGTCGGTGATGCCGGGGAGCATGATGGTCTCCTGGAGTTGGTGGTTGTAGCGCGGCGAAAGCGATCCCCTGCGGAAATCCATCACGTCCGTCTGGAACCTCCACTCTCCCGAGAGGTCCATTTCGCGGGTCTGGGCGGCCGCCGGGGAGAGGGAGCCTAACAGCACGGCCGCGAGAAGCAGTTTTATAAACCGGTTTTTCATGTATGGTGTTGTTTTAGATTATCGTTTCAGGTGTTTGTCCGCGAATTTCACGAATTGCCGCCAGTCGTAGAGCGTGATGTCGTGGTCGCCCGAACGGACGTGGTGGCCGATGTGTCCCGACAGCACGGGCGCGTCGGTTTGGGGCAGTTCCGTTCCCGAAAGTCCCTCCAGGCCGAACAACTCATAAACCGGCGTGGCGTGGACCCCCGCGAGGAACTCGCCTTTCGGATCGGCCCAACGGTCCTCGACGGCGCTGGCGATATACACCGGGCGCGGGGCTATCAGCGCAATCAGTTCGTGCTGGTCGACGGGCAAAGCCGCCTCGTTGCCCGAATACTGTTTGAAGTTCCCGCAAAACCAATGCGGGAAGAGGCTGTTGATCCTGGCTACGGTTTCGCCGTAACAACGTCGCGACAACGCCGCGCCGCCGCATCCCGAGTCGTTCGACACGGCCATGGCGAAGCGCGGATCGACGGCTGCGGCCCAAAGGGCCGTTTTGCCGTGCCGCGAATGCCCGATGACCGCCACGCGGGAGGCATCGACATCCTCGTCGGTTTCGAGGTAGTCCATCGCGCGGCTCAAGCCCCAGGCCCAGGCCGCGATCGTGCCCCATTCATCGGGGGCCGGTTTGGTCTGCCCCTCGCGGTAAAAGAGCGGGTGAACGCCGTTTTGGAAGCCGTCGTCGTAGTCGGGGTCGATGTCGCCGCGGTAAATCGTGGCGAGGCCGTAACCGTTGGCGATCAGCATCTCGACCGGCCACCGCGATGCCGCCGCGGCGCGCGGGAACCCTTTTGCGCGGACTTCGCTGCCGCCCTCTTCGCGCGGCTTCATGCGCGAGACCGACTCCGTGACGAGCGGGTCGTCGCAGATCGTGTGGTTGCCCTTGAAATTCAGCCCCAGAAAGACCGGAACGGCGTCGGTGCGTTTGTTGGGGATGTAGAGCAGGATGGTCATGAAATGTGCGTCGCTCTCGGTGAAGTAGACGGCGATCTCCCGGCGGGTGGCCATGTTGCCCAGCGTGTAGCGGTCCTCGCTCAAGACCTCGAAATGCAGTCCCTCGGGACGGCCGGGGGCTTTTCCGTAGACCTCGCTTTCGAACAGCGACAGCAGTTCGGGACGGCGTTCCGAAATCCACGTTTCGGCGTCAGTCACCTTTTTGCCGGCGATGGTTGTCAGCGGGTCGGGCAGCGTGTAGGCCGGAACCTGCGATTCGTCGTAGTTTGTCGCGGGCATCTGCGCCCGGGCGCAGAACAGGGTCAGGCCGCAGAGCGACAGCAGCGCGTATTTTTTCACGGCGGTCATGGCTGCAATCGGCGTTTGATGCGCGTGAGCGCCTCCAGATAATAGTAGTCGGCGTAGGTGAGCGGCACGTCGACCTCCGAGGAGAAGGGATAGGCTCCCGTGCTGTGCCGGAGAATGAAGCCTCCGTTCTCACCCGCCGGAGCGGTGTATTCGGGCGAGGCCAGCGTGCGGATCTGCTTTTCGGCGAAAGCCATGTACCGCTCCCCTTCGGCTGCGGGCACGAAGCCGCTCAGCTCGACCAGCGCTGAGGCCATGATTGCGGCCGCCGATGCGTCGCGCGGCGTGGAGGCGAGGGCCGGAGCGTCGAAATCCCAGTAGGGAATCCCGTCGGCAGGCATGTTCCTGTGGTTGATGAGGAATCCGGCGATGCCGCGGGCCTGTTCGAGGTAGCGGGCGTCGCCCGTGAGGCGGTACATGCAGGTGTAGCCGTAGAGTCCCCATGCCTGTCCGCGGCTCCAGGCCGAGGAGTCGGAGAGGCCCTGATGGGTCTGCTTGAGATGGGGCTGTCCCGAGATCGTGTCGTAGGAGACCAGGTGGCAGGAGCTGAAGTCGGGGCGGAAATGGTGTTTCAGCGTCTTGTCAGCATGCGATACGGCCATGTCGCGCAGCGACTTGTCGCCCGAACGGTCGGCGGCCCACATCAGCAGTTCGAGGTTCATCATGTTGTCGATGATGACCGGATACTGCCATTTGTCGCGGTTGTGGTCCCACGAGCGGATCAGCCCTACTTCGGGTTTGAAGCGCGTCGCCAGCGAGCGCGCCCCGGTGAGCAGCACCTCCTCGTAGGACTTGTCTCCCGTGAGGCGCAGTCCGTTGCCGAAACTGCAATAGAGCATGAACCCCACGTCATGGTTGTCGGTGGTGTGTTTTTCCCGCTCGACGCGTGCGGTGAACATCCGGGCGTACTTCAGCACCCGGGGGTTGCGGCCGTTCTCGTAGACGTACCACAGCACGCCCGGGAAAAAGCCGCTGCACCACCAGCGCGAATCCGACGAGACGTCCTCGCCGTTCTCCCACGTGCGCGGCAGGCGGCCTTCGCGCGCACTGTACTTCTCGGCCATCAGCAGCGTCTGCCGCTCGGCGCCGGCCAGCGCCTTGTCCACGACGGTCTCCAGCGGTTCCCGCCCGCTTCCGGCGCAGCCTGCGAGCAGGACGCCGAGAAGCGTGTATGTCAAAAACTTCTTCATCTTCTTTTAATGTTTGTCGTAATAGGCTTTCATCAGATACCACGCTTTCTTGCGGTATCCCTGATCGGAAACCAGCCCCTTGCGGTTCCAGCCCTCCTGGTTGGCGGGGTGGAAGCGGAACGGCGAGCGGAAGTCGAACAGAATCCACGGCGACACGCCCCGCAGGTTGGGGATGTTCTCGAACATGCGCAGGTTGTCGCGGTAGAGGGCCTCCTGATACTCCTCGCTCCACGAGCTGGCCACATCGGCCGGGCCGTGCTGGCCGTAGAGCGCCTCGCCGCCGAATTCGGAGATGATCAGCGGTTTGCCGCGCGCCACGTCCCACACCGCCTTGTCGGGCGTGAGGGGCCACGGGTGGTACCAGCCCATGTATTTGTTGATGGCCACGACATCCAGTTCCCCGATGAACGGGTCGTCCATGACGAACAGCTGCCGCTGGCGGTCGAAACGCACCAGATCGAACGCCGCAACGATCAGGCGCGTGTCGTCGATCTCCCGGCAGCATGCGATCAGGTGGCGCAGGAAGGCGTTGCGCGGCCCGGAAGGCTGCGTCTCGTTGGCCACGCCCCAAAACGTCAGGGCGCAGCGGTTCTTGTCGCGCGCGACCATCTCGCGGATCATGCGGCCCGCCTTTTCGCGGGTTTGGTCGTTGGCGAAGTCGATGCCCTGCCAGATGGGAATCTCCTCCCAGAGCAGGAAGCCCATCTTTTCGGCCAGCCGGACGATATGTTCGTTCTGCGGGTAGTGCGCCAGACGGATCATGTTGCAGCCGAGTGCCTTGGCCTCGCTGAGCAGCATCACGGCGTCGGTCTCGGAGTGTGCCCGGCCCATGCGCTGGGGGATCTCTTCGTGGAACGAGATCGACTTGAGGAACACGGGCGAGCCGTTGAGGACGATCTCTTCGCCCTCGGTGCGGATATTGCGGAACCCGATCGACTCCTCCACCCGGTCGCGGTCCGTGGAGACGATCACCCGGTAAAGTTTCGGATCCTCGGGGGACCAGCGTTGCAGTTTTCTGACCCGGAACGACGCCGAGGCCGTACCGGTCGCTCCGGCAGTGACGGTCCGGTCTACGTTCAGTTCGGGAATCTCGATCCGTACGGCCGTTCCGGCAGCGGCGCCCGCCAGCTGCACATCGGCGTCGATCCGGTCGTCGGAATCCTTGCCGAGGCGGATGAAATAGTCCCGGATAAAAGCGTCGGGCACGCTGACGAGCATCACGTCGCGCGTGATGCCGCCGTAGTTCCACCAGTCGAAGGCCATCGCCGGGATGGCGTCTGTGGTGCGGGTGTTGTTGACCTCCACGGCCAGAAAGTTGCCTTCGGGCTTGAGGCGGCCCGTCACCTCGATCTCAAAGGGTGTGAATCCGCCTTCATGGGTGCCGATCTCCTCGCCGTTGAGGTAGACCCGGCAGCGGTAGCTGACGGCCCCGAAATAGAGGAACTGCCGCCGGCCGGCCTGCTCGGGGGCGTCGAACCGCCGGGCATACCACACCGTGCCTTCGTAGTATTTCAGCTCGGGCATCTGGCAGTTCCAGTCCGAAGGGACGTCGAGCCGCAGGCCGTTGTCGAACGAATATTCGTAGAAATCGGTCTTTCCCTCCGGCTTGCGGTTGAGGTAGATCTTGTTTTTGCGGCCCTGATCGTAGAGATCGACGATGGCGTCCCACTTTCCGTTGAGCGACTGCACGTCGCGTCCGTAAACGTTGGTGATCAGCTCCTGGGCTGCGATGTCGGCCGCTGCGAGCAGCAGCAGAGCAAATGACAGGATGAATTTTATCGGTGTTTTCATTGTTATCAGGATTTGTGGTTCGTCAGCGGATCAGTTCGTAGCGGTACATCGCGTAGTCGTTGGGCGCGGGAAGTTCCACCTCCAGCGTTCCGCGGCGTCCGGTCTTTTGCACGGCGGCCTTCCCGCTCCCCAGCACCGGCGTGAGGCGCACTTTCGAGTTCTCGGGGAGCCACGTTTCGATCCGGGCCTTCCGGTCGGGGTTCTGCTCGCGGAAGAAGATCAGGTAGCCCCGCTCGCCGTCGACCGACTGGAATCCGGTCCACGAACGGCCCGACGGTTCGTCGCCCACGGGGAGGATCACTCCGCGGCTGCACCTCTTTGTAGCGTTCGATCAGCGCGCCGATGCCCAGCGCCTCTTCGGGCAGTCCGCTCGCCTCCATCCAGGCCAGCGGCTGTCCGGCCATGGTCGTTGCGAAGAGGTATTCGAAACTGTAATTGGCCGGGGCGAACGGGTCGCCGGCATATTTTTCCGTGTTGCGCCATTTGTTGAGGAACTCGATCTGGAGCTTCTCCGCGGGGACGTATTTGGAGAGCATCCACAGGTTGCGCAGCGTCCAGTAGGGGTAGTAGTTCTGCCAGTCGGTGTAACGGTTTTCGAGGAAAATGTTGCCGTACTCGTTGAACATGTGGTAGCCTCCGCGGTGTCCGGCCGTGGCGTCGAGGTTGAAGACCACTCGGCCGCCCGTCCGCTCCAGCACGCGGTCGAACAGCCGCCGCAGGTTGCTTTCGGAGCGTTTGTCGGGGATTGCCAGTCCGTCGATCTTGAACGTGCGGATGCCGTACTCGTCGTAGAGACCGACGAGGGCCTGCGCGTCCTTCTCCCAGTCGGCATAGCCGTCCTGTACGCTCGGGTTGAACCAGAGGCAGATCTCCACGCCCAGTTCCCGGCCCAGCTCCACGACAGGGTGCAATCCCCGGGGGTATTTCTCCGGGTCGGGCTTCCAGTAGTCGGGATTGTCCCAGATGTTTTTGAACGACCCCTTCGCCACGGCGGAGTTGGGGCTTTTGCCCACCTGCCAGCCGTCGTCGATCTGGAAATGCGTGATGCCCAGATGCGCGGCCTTGCGGACCTCGGCCAGGCAGAACCGTTCGTTCACCTTCGTGTCCTGGCTGCGGTCGCCCCATGTGTTCATCATCACCATCTCGTCGCGTCCGGGAAGCAGCTTCCGTAAATTTTTCTGGTAGCTCCGCAGGGCCGTCAACTGTTCGAGTTCTCCGCCCGACCAGACTCCGAGGACGCATCCGTAGGCTTTCACCCACTCCCCTTCGCGGAGGTCCTTCTCCGTCACGCCCAGTCCCGTCACCGTGAAATCGCCGAACTCCGCCGTGAAGTCCCCGCCGCCATAGGCCAGTTGCACGCCCGAACCGGGGGCTTCCTTCAGGAAGAAGAGCCCGCGGCCGTTCTCGGCGTTGCGGGCGAAGAGCAGGTTGCCCCGGTAGCTGTTTTTCCGGTAGGGAATGACGTCGGTTTCGAAGACCAGGTTGTTGTTCCAGTCCGTGACGTCCTGGAACTCCACGATCCGCGTATGCCAGTGGAACCCGCCGGGGTTGAACCGGTCGAGGGTCGCGGCGACCGGCTGCGACTGCATGTCGGCGGTCGATTCGATGTTCTTGCGGTCGGCGGCGTTGACCGTCCGGCTGTCGGGAAGCTGTGCGGCGCTGCCTTTGAGGTAGGTGTCGCAGGCGATCGCCGGAGTGTCGGCGCAGATGCGGTAAATCCGCCGCACGTCGAGCGTTCCCAGCGAAAATTCCACGGTGACTTCCAGCCGCGCCGGATGGATGTCGGTTTCGGCGATCCGTTTCGTCGAGCAGCGTCCGCCGGTGCTTCGGGTATCGCCCGCGACCTTGAAGTCGGGCGTCAGGGAACGGGAAGTCCACACCTGTCCCGACGAAAAGTCGGTCAGGCTCTGCGTCATCAGGTTGCCGCCGTTCCAGACGAACCGGCGTTCGATCCGGGAGTTGCCGATCGTCAGGGTGTCGTTCTGCAAACGGCTGTAACAGCCCTCCTGCGGGAAGGCGGACGTGCCGCAGAGCAGCATCGTGAACAGTATCGGGAGTGTGTGTTTCATGGTCGGGATTCTATTTTGCCGGCAGGATTCTGCGCATCGTGTCGGTAAAGATCGCAGCCATCCGCTGCTGGATGTATTTGTCTTGGCCCCGCTGGGGATGCCACCCGTAGGCGACGCCTTCGATGGTTTGCGTGTCCTGGGCGTGGAGCAGGCTCTGCTGGGTCCCGGTGGCCGGGTTCGGAGTGTCTTTCGAGAAGCCGATGTTCCTGTCGAACTCCACGAGCGGCAGGCCCCACCGTGCGGCGAGGCGCCGTATGGCGGCGTTGTAGGTTGTCCGCGCGTCGTGCCAGTCGGTGCAGAGGACGATGACGGCGGGTTTACCCGATTTCGTGCCGTAGTACTTCGATTTCGGGTCGTCCTTCAGGGCGTAACACTCGCTTTGGTAGCGTTTGATGACGTAATCGAACGCCGCGGCGTAGTTGCTTCGGTCGAACGGCGTCGTGTAATCGGTGTACTTCTCTTTCAGGCCGCCCGTGGCCGAGACGTCGCGGTTGTGGACCTGCATGATGACCAGCGCATCCATCTCGTCCAGCTCCCCGGCGTTCCAGAGCGTGCCCTCGGCCATCCGGTTGGCCGTGTCGGCGATCGACTCGCCGCCGATGGCCCGGTTGATAGCCCGGGCGTCCAGTTGCCGGCAGCCGATTTCGAACCAGCCGTTCTGCGGCGAGGCGAACGAGGCCCCGGTGAGGAGGATCGTATATTTCGCGTTCTCCTGCGCTGCGGCGTGTCCCCATGCGAGGGGCAGCGCAAGCAGCAGTGTCAGTAGTTTTTTCATTGTCGTTTTCAGTCGTTGCGCAGTGCGCGGGGCGCTTTCAGAGAACCGCCCGTGTTGAATTTCTGGTTATCGGGAATCCCCTCTTTTCTGCCGACGCCTTCGCGCATCAGCCTGCGGAGTTCTCCGAGGTGTTTCTGGTAGATCAGGCGGGGCGAAGCGTCGTATTTGCGGCACAGCGAGGCTGCCATGCCGACCACCTCGCCCATCATGCCCGTCGTGCGCATCACCCGCACCGTTCCGAGGGCCACGTGCGTCACGCTGATGTTCCGCCCGGCCATGAACAGGTTGTCCACGTTGCGGGAGTAGAGACACCGGTAAGGCACGGCATGGGGATAGATGTGGATGTGTTTGGTCGCGGCCTTGAACTCCCGGCCCGGGAAGCGCACGGAGTTGAGCGAATCGGGAAAATGCAGGTCGATGTCCCACGTCGCGGTGAACGAGGCGTCTTCGTGGAAGACGTTCTTGTCGATATCGTCCTGTTTGAGGACGTAGTCGCCCAGAAGCCGCCGCGATTCGCGTTTGCCGGCCACATAGGCCACCCAGCCCAGCTCGCGGTTGCGGTACTTGGCATTGTCTTTCAGGCCGTTCTTGAGAAAGCTCCAGTTCGAATAGATCACCAGCAGGCCGTAGTCGCGGATGCGTTCGAAATCGCGGATCTGGTCGAGGTTCATGCCCGTCTCCCATTTCCATTCGCCCATCGTCACCCGCTCGCAGTTTTCGGCGTTGAACTCCACGCCGTAGCTGAACGTCGGGAACGAGGTTTTGCGGCCCGTGTCGACCGAATACCATTGGACGGACGAACCCATCGTCATCCGGTCGGCGGTTTCGGGCGCCAGCGTTTCGCCGAATTCGTCGCGGCTCTCGCGGCCCATGCGGTAGTCGGCTCCGGCCAGGAATCCGACGGTTCCGTCGCCCGTGCAGTCGGCGAAAAGCGGCGCTTCGAGCGTCGTCTCCTCCCCGGTTTCGATGTGGCGGACGATTACGGATTTTATCCGGCCGCCCTCTTTGTTCACCGCTACGGCGCGGCAGCTGGAGAACAGCTTCACGTTCTGCTCCCCGGCGATGAACGCACTTTTCTTCGCGTCCTCGTAGTTTTCGGCCGGCCGGGCGTTGCCTTCGCGCGAGTGGCCGAATTCGCGGATCATGCGGCCCAGTCCCTCGTTGGGGCCAAGCTCGATGACGCCGCCCAGATGCACGCGGATTTCGGAGCTGTTGTTGCCGCCCAGCACCGGGCGGTCGTTGACCAAAGCGACGCTGCACCCCAGCCGGGACGCCGCGGCCGCGGCGCACATGCCTGCGATGCCGCCGCCCACGACGACGAAATCGAACGATTCGGCGGTTTGCGGCGTTGCGGGGATGCCGAGCATCCGTTTGCGGAATGCAGCGAGTTCCGCGCTTCCGGACGGAGGGACGTCGCCCTCTTCGGTGGTGAAATAGACGGCGTCGCAGCGGCCGTCGAATCCGGAAAGGTCGGTCAGCGAAACGCTGACCGGACCTTTCCGGACGGAGACCTTTCCGGCGCACTGCCACATCCACTCGCTGCCCGTGCAGCCGAGCGTCGCGGACAGTTTCCGGCTGCCGACCCGGAGGGCGAACTTTCCGGGACCTTCCCCGTCGTACCAGGGGGCGACCCAGTTGAACGTCCGGACGTAGACCCGGTAGGTTCCCGTTTCCGGGAATTCGACCGTCGTCACGGCGTCCGCCACGGGTTTGCCCATGCCGTGCGCGATGAGGTAGGGCGAACCCATCTGGTCCATGAACTGCTGGTCCACGGCCCACCCGCCCTTGTCGCGGAAACTCTCGGCCTCGACCAGGACGCCGCTCCCGAAGGAGGCGGTGACGGACAGCAGCAGCGCTGCGGAAAGCAATGCAACCCTCTTCATGGTTTTTCAGGCGTTAGTTGATCTGTACTTCGTGCAGTTTCACCCAGCCTTCGGCCGTCTTTTCGTTGTTCACGGCGAGCTGGATGGCAGGCCGGTTCTCCTTCGTCGTGTCAACGATGGCGATGCCCCACGTGTATTTCCCCGCGGGAAGATCGACGGCCGGCGTTTCGAAGGTGTAGGAGAAGGGCTTGCTCTCGACCCAGGTCGAAGGCTCGCAGTCCTTGTCGACGAAGACCTTCTGCGCCTTGTCCGAAGCGTCGATCAAAGCGAAGGCCACCTTGTATTTGTAGTTCCACTGCGGCAGGTTGTTCGGGAAATAGCCCCAGCCCATGTTGCGCCAGCGCGAAGCGACCTTGACACGGCTGCCTGCGCTCACCTGGTCGGGAACGATCACCTGGTCGGGATAGAGACGGTAGCCGCCTTCGGAGACGAAGCGCTGCACGAGGCTGAAGGCATCGTTGAACCACGACTCGGTCTCCTGGCCGACACGGAAGTCCATCATGTTGACGCGGGCTTCGGCCGAGGAGTCGAATTCGCCCTGGCGGACATCTTCGGGGTGTCCCTGGCGGTAGCCGGCCGGGTCGTTCCAGTAGCTGTGGCTGCTGACGATATATCCGCCCTCCATGATGATGGGGACCTTGTAACGCCATTGTGCGGCGATTGCCTTCTCCCAGGTGCTGTAACCCCAGCTGGAGTTGTTCATGCCGAAGGCGTCGGAGCGGATGCAGTAGCCGTTGCTGATGGCCAGGGCCACGAGGCTTTCGCTGTTCGGGTTTGCCGTGCCCTGGCTCGTGGGATGGCCCAGTACGCGGTGGTAGTTGATCACCAGGGGAACCTTCGTGAAGTGTTTGGCGTAGAGCTTGGTGATCCAGTCGAGGACTTCGCGCTTCACCGTTTCCGTATTCTCATCGACAGCCGATACGTCGTCCTTGTTGTAAGCCACGCTGTGGCCCTCGCCCCACTTGCCGAGGCCGTAGCCGTCGATGAACGAGGTGTATTCCGGATCGTTGAACTCCTCGGCGAGGGCTGCGACGAACTTCTCGTAGTAGCGCTGGAAGATCGGGTCCTGCGGCATCGGGGTCTTGCGGTCGGGGTATTTCGGCTCCGACATCGCGTATTCGGCTCCGGCATCGTAGACGAACTGGGGCGTATTGGCGCCCTGGTCACGTCCGTCCACCACAACGCGGAAAGCGATGGGGAGTTTCAGCTCCCGGGCTTTCTGAACCAGTTTGTAAACCTTCGAATCGGGGTCTTTCCAAGCGTACTGCCCGTCTGCGGGATTCAGCACGGACCATTTCGTGCGGATATAGCAGGCCGAAGCGTAGTCCGCCACCCTTACGTTCTTTCCGAGCAGCGGTACGTAGATCTCCTTGTCGAAATAGGAGGGATCGTAGTCCGCGCTGACATACATCACCCAGCCGTTGAGCGGGTTGTGCAGCACTTCCGACTTGTTGTAGGCGGGCTTTACGGTCACACCGGCAACTTGGCCGCCTTCTTCGCCGCCGCCGTTGTCCTTCGAGCAACCGCAGGAAGCGGCGCAAAGAAATGCTGCCAGAAGACAGCCGGTCATCAGATTTCTCATGTGTATCATGTTGCTGTTTTTACGATTGATTGTCGTTGTAATGGAATATTGCCGTATCTTCCTGTCGGCCGGAACCCAGTCTCCATTCCGATACGGCAATATTTTTCAGTCGTGCGGTCCGGCGTTATTTGTTCCGGGCCAGGATCGTTCCGTGACGCAGATCGAAGATCAGCAGGTCGGAAGCGGGGATCGTGTAATACGAGTTGCGCGTCTCTCCGTCGGCGCCTCCGTGCAGTTCGCCCACCTTGCCGAGAGTCAGCGTGAGGTTCTGCTTCTTGCCTTCTGCCGTCAGCGGACAGGTGAAGCAATAGGCATTGTTCTGGTTGTAATCCGCATCGCCGACCGAGAAATTCTGGGCTACGCAGAACTTCATGCCGCTGGAAAGTTTCGTGCCGTTGTGTTCTTCGGCGTCATAGATCAGGATCTGCGGGTCGGCGAAGCTCTGCTTCAGGTTGAGTTTGCGCACGCCCCAGCCCGTACCTGCTCCGTAGGCGTAGAGATCGAGCACTTCGATCGTTGCCTCGGGATTGGCTTCCGCTCCGCTCGGGTGGAATGTGACGGACAGCGGCTTCAGGTCGGTCGCCGACGAGTAGATGCGCACCTGCTTGTTCTCCATGTCGATCAGCAGGCGGTAGTTGCCAGCGTTCGGGATATTCCACGAAACGGGGGTTTCCGTCATCTTCACGTCGACAAGCTCCCCGTCGCGGAGCGCGCCGTTGCCGTCGCTCGGAACGATGTAGTAGGTCTGACCCTCCAGCTCGACGGGAATCTGCAACTCGCCGATGCTCAATTCGCCGTACCAGGCATAGAGGTTCGCATTCTCGACCGTCTTTTCGATCTCCGTCACGCTGCTGATGGCCGTGCCGGAAAGCGACACCTTGTCGGCATCGAAGACATCGACCTTGATCGGGGTTACGGTCACCTCCACGGTGCGCACTTCGGGCATTTCGTATGTGGGGCCGCCCGCATACTCCGCGATGACGCGGAACGCCAGTGTGAAGGTCTTGTTTACGGGCACCTTCCAGCGCTCGTTAGCCCAGTTGTTGATTTGCTCGGAGGTGTAGCTCCGGCTGAAGATGCCGTCGTCTTCGCTCGTCACGATGGCAGTGGACGAACCGAAGTTGTTGTTCAGCAGGTCCAGTTTGGTCGTGTAGGACACCAGATACTCGTCGGGCATCGGACGCGCGGGCGTCCAGTCGAAGGTCAGTACCGAAAGGTCGTTTTCGTCCAAAGCGATCTGGGAGGCGGAGGCGGTCAGCTCCAGAGTTTCCCGGACCGGGTCGCTGTCGTGTTCGTACGGGTCCCATTCACAGGCCCACTGGCCGAGTGCGAAAAGGGTCAGCAGCGACAGGTTGCATGCAAATTTTATCTTTTTCATAACTGTTTTTTTCGTGGTTGCTGATACGGTCCGGAATCTGCCGGACACATTCTTGTCTGATCCGCCCGGAGGCGGGGACGAAGGTTTTTAGCCTTCGTAACCTTCATATCCGGGATTCTGCGGGAAATTGCCGACATTCGCGTCGCGGATAGCCTGCGGAATGGGCCACAGCACGTGGAAATCCTGGATGAGGTCGCGCGCCTCGGGGTTGTACTTTCTCACGCGTTCGAGCAGTTTGCCCGTGCGTATCAGCGTGAAGCGGCGGCTCTCTTCGCCGTAGAGTTCGCGGATGCGCTCGTCGAGCAGGAAATCCATCGTCATCTCCTCGTCGGAAACGTCGGACACTTTGGCGCGGCGGCGCACTTCGTTCACGGCATCGGCGGCCTTATCGGGCATGTCCTGACGCAGGTAGGCTTCGGCCAGCAGCAGGTAGGTCTCGGCCAGGCGGAATTTCATGCGGTCTTTGTATGCGCCGGTAAGCTGGAGGTTTTCCTCCTTACCGAAGAAAAATTTCTTCAGCGCCGGGAAGAGCTGGGCCTGCGACCACGATTTGTCGTCGATGGGGCATTTTTGTCCCAGTTTGTTGGGCGTCAGCGGGTTGTTGTAGTACCAGTTGCGCTTGATGTTGTACTCCGAGTTGCGGATGTCGCCGTCTTCGAAGATGCCTTTTTCCTGAATATCGGGGAAACCCTCCTTTTCTCCGGCCGTCGTGGCGTTGGTTCCCTTGACGCCGATCCACCACTTCAGCGGATAGATCTGCGCCAGGCCGCGGCCGCCGAGCGAGTCGGCCAGTGCGAATCCGTCGATGGCGTGGTACTGGGGATTCCAGGCGCGGCGGGTCCAGTCGTCGGAATTCGTGCCGCCGCCGACCGTGTTGTACTGGAACTGCATGACCCAGATACTCTCGGTGTTGCCGGCCGAACGGTTCTGATTGTTTTCGACGAACATGTCGCTGAAATAGTCGCCGGGATCGTTCTTGGCGTTGCCGAAGCGGCTTTTCATCAGACTGTAATACGGGCAGTCGATCACGTCCTGGGCATTCTCCTCGGCCAGCTTATAGTCGCCTTCGGCGCCGCGCAGCAGGTACATTTCGCTCAGCAGGTGGCGTGCGGCCCACGTCGTAAGCTTGCCCTCCTTCACGTTGTCGGGATTGTCGGGAAGGTACGTCTTGGCAAATTCCAGGTCTTTGATGATGTTGCCCAGCACCTCGATCTTGGGATCGCGCGAGAACGAGAGCAGGAAGGGCTTCTGGATGGTTTCGACCCAGGGCACGTCGCCGTAGAGGTAGACCAGCGTGCGGTAGGCGTAAGCCCGGAAGAAACGGGCTTCGGCCTGGTAAAGCTGTTTGTCGGTGGGATAGTCCCAGTTGTCGTTCTTTTCGGAATAGATCAGCAGTTCGTTGGCCGAAGCGATCAGGTTGTAAGCCCAGTTCCAGTACGAGCCGACGAAAAGCGTCGACGGGTTGAGCGTCATTTCGGCGAACGGAACCAGCGAACCGTCGCGGACGGTTCCCATGCGGCAGAGGTCGGTCGAAATCTGGAGCACCTCGTAGGCGCAGGCGCCGTTGTGCATGAAAGCGCCGTTTTCACCCCAGGTGTTGTATTCCGAGCGGGCGATGGCGTAGAGCCCCGTGGCTCCCACCTCGAAGCCCAGTGAACTGGTGTAAGTGTTGTCGGGGGCCAGCGAACTTTTCAGATCCTCTTCCAGGAAGGAGGTGCAGCCCGCAGCTATCGAGAGGATCGAACTCGCGATGCCGATCTTGATATAATTCATCGTTTTCATAGTCAGGTCTTGATTAGAAGGTTAAGGTTAATCCCAGTACGTAGGAACGGGCGGTCGGGAACGATGCGAACCAGGTGTTGTCGTAGTTCAGCATCTGGCGCATGTTGGAGAAGGCGCAGACGTTGTTCACGCTGAAATTCACGTCGATGGCGTTCAAGCCGATCCGGCGGACGAATTTCTGATTGACACGGTAGCCCAGCGTGATGTTGCGCAGCTGCACGTAGTTGAGCTTCTTGTAGTAGCCGTGGCTGAAGGAGGCCTGGTAACCCGGCGAAACGACCTCTGCGTCGGGGGTCTCCGGCGTCCAGTATTTCACGCCGTGGATGTAGTTGCCCGAACCGAACGTATACGAGGAGATGTTGGCCACGTTGTCCGTCATCCACTTGCCGAAGACGCCGTTGAACAGGAACGAGAAATAGAAGTCCTTGTAGGAGAAACGGTTGCCCATCGACATCGTGAAGCTCGGCTGTTTGCTGCCGATCACCTTGCGGTCTTTGGAGTCGATGACGCCGTTGCCGTCGACATCCTCCAGTTTGGCGGCTCCGGGCGTGGCTCCGGTCTGGTGGGCCACCTCCTTGCCGTCCTTGTCGATGAACGTGAACTCGTCGCCTTCCTGCCAGATGCCGATCATGTTCCAGTCGTAGTAGACCGACAGCGGCTGGCCGATGAACCACTTGTTGTTGATGTCGTCTCTGCCGTCGCCGCGCAGCGCGACGATCTTGTCGCGGTTGAGCGAGAAGGTGAAGTCGGTCTCCCACCTGAAATCCTTCTTGCGGATATTCTGCGAATGGAGCGTCAGTTCGATACCCTTGTTGCGGGTCTGGCCGACGTTGTAGAGAATCTTGCTGTAACCGTTCATAATGGGAACGGTACGCGACATCAGCAGGTCGTGCGTGTTGGAGAGGTACATGTCGATCGTACCGCCCAGACGGCCGTTGAAGAACTGGAAGTCGATACCGAGGTTGGCCGTATAGGTGGTCTCCCAACGCAGGTCGGGATTGCCGATACCGTCGCTCGGCAGGTAGGCCGAGTTGGCGGCGTCGCTGTTGTCGCCCCAAATATATTTGACACCATTGGTCGAGTAGAGACGGTCGAGCGACTGATAACGTGAAATGGCGTTGTTTCCGTTGGCGCCGTATGAGAGGCGGATCTTCAGCATGTCGATCCAAGAGGCGTTGTCCTTGATGAAGCTCTCCTCGCCGAGATGCCAGGCAACGGCAGCCGAGGGGAAGAAAGCCCATTTGTGGTTTTCAGCGAAGGCCGAGAACGAGTCGGCGCGTCCGGTGAGTGTCAGAAGGTATTTGCTGTTGAAGCCGTAATTCACACGGAACATGCCCGAAACGAAGTTCTCTTTCCAGAAAGACGAACTGATGGCGATCTTGTTCTCGGCGCCGTCCATCCGGTAGAAGCTCGAGTCGTCGTTTACGAAGCCTTCGCCGCTTTGCGAAGCGGCTGTATACTGGGCCTCCTGCATGGAGAAGAGACCTGTGAAGTCGATGTGATGTTTGCCGAAATTCCGGTCGAATTTAAGCACGTTCTCCCACGTCCAGTCCGTCGTGTGGTTGTTGGCCAGCTCGGCGCGGCCGTCGACTTTCTTACCCGTTACGGTGTTGCGGCCGTAGTAGGTTCCGTTCATCTGGCTGCGGTAGTTGTAGCCGAACTGCGACCGGAAAGAGAGCCCTTTGACCGGAAGTTTGAGATCGAGGAACCCGTTGGCCATGAAGTTGCGGCCCGTGCGTTTCTGGTCGGCGTTGACGTCCTTCATCGGGTTGGGCAGGTTCGAGTAGTCCATCGGCTCCTCGTAGTAGGCGCCGGTCTCGTCCTTGTAGATGCCGTAGGGGCTTTGCTTGATGGCATGTTCGAGGTTCGGCGTCGCACCGCCGGTCTCACGGTTCACGAACTGCGTGGTGAGACCTACGGACAGCCAGTCGTTCATTTTCTGGTTGATGCTGGCATAGACGTTCGTGCGCTGGTAATTCGAATTGTAAACCACGCCGGGGTTGTCCAGGTAGGAAACCGAGGCCATATAGGTGGTCTTCTCGTTGCCGCCCTGGAAGCTCAGCTGGTGGTCCATCGTGAAGACCGTGCGGAAGACGTAGTCCTGCCAGTCGTTGGTGATGCCCTTGGCGTAGTTTACCTTCTCGCTGGCGCTGATAATCGAACCTACCAGCGGATCGAGCTGCTCGCCGCTGTAATTGTTCTTGAGCCGGCCCATGTCCTGTTTGAGGCGGATGAACTCGTTGGGACCCATGGTTTCGATGCGCTGCATCGGCTCGGCGATGGCGAGCTTCGTTTTGTAGGTGACATGGAATTCGCCCTGCGAACCCCGCTTGGTCTGGATCAGGATGACGCCGTTCGAGCCGCGCGAACCGTAGATGGCCACGGCCGACGCGTCTTTCAGCACCGACATGTTCTCGATGATGTTCGGGTCGAGGTCGGCCAGTCCGCCCGAGTAGGGAATGCCGTCGAGAATGATCAGCGGGTCGTTGCTGGCCGTCAGTGAGTTCTGGCCGCGGATCAGCAGGGTCTGGTTGCTGCCCGGCGCTTCGTTGCCGGTCGTGATGTTCAGACCGGCGACCTGGCC
>OBAI01001280.1_pt1 | contig 20060 bp, 26 predicted proteins | sample 1517461 | NCBI WGS metagenome assembly OBAI01 (sample SAMN04571696, study PRJEB22368) | human gut metagenome | biome: human gut; material: stool | host: Homo sapiens | place: Luxembourg | collected 2012-06-29
TCCCCGTTACCTTTGTAGAGGTAGCGGTTTACAGCGTTAATGGCTTTTGTCAGCGTTATTCCCGGCTTGCGGATTGTGCGTTTCTCTATTTCATGCTGAAACGTTTTGATACGGCTGGAGGATAAGGAGATCATGCTGCCTTTGATACTGAACCCAAGAAACTTGAACCACTTGTCCATAGTCAAATATTCAACCTTCTTCGGGTTTAGCTTCATCGTCTTCTCTTCCAACCGGCTCTGGAGCACGCTCATGGCTTTCCCGTATTCTTCCCCGACAAACAACATGTCGTCAGAGTATCGTGTGTAGAAACCATCCATTTGAGACAGTTCTTCGTCAAGGTCATACAGCAATACATCGGCAAGCCAGCTTGCCACAGCGCACCCTTGCTTGAGGGACTGGTATTGACGCAGGAGGTTGTTATCCTCATCGAAGTATAAATCACAGTGGTAGTATTTCCGCAGCACATCAATCAAAGCGGAATGACCATGCTGCGCTTCCACCTTGTCGAACGCTTCGTCTATGTATTGAACAGGCACACTATCGAAATATTTGCTGAGGTCTGATTTCCAGCCAAAGTATCCGTCTTTTTCAGTGGCTACCATTTTATTACTGACTTCGGTCACAACCTTACCACAACCAATCTTTGTTTGGTAGGATTTACACGAGACATGAACCATCTCGGGCATCAGATCGAAAAGCAAGTCATTGGCGATGCTTAATATCACCCGGTCAATGGGTTCATTCACGTAAACCGTGCGGAACTCACCGTTTTCTTTTGGTATCTGGGCGGTGTGGGGAGGTGAAATCTCATACTTACCCTTCCTCATGGCATCAGCAATCGCTATCCGGGTGTTCTCGCCGGTCAGCAATATAAGCTGGTCCTTCCGAATGTCCTTACCTACACCTTTCTCTATGGCTTTCGTCCACCGGTCAATATCGAAGAACATCTGTAAAATCTTGTCAATCTTATCTATCTTGTCTGGCATAATCCGTAGTGTTGGTTTCTTTTGTAATATCACTCTTGTCTAAGATTATTCTCACTCCATTGACCATCCCCAAATGCCTTAAATACACTTCGTCGGGATAAACATGTCTTTCATCGCCGCCGTGTATTTTCATGGTATGGGAGCCGTCTATTTGAATATCGGTCCGGCCATATCCTGACGGAAACTTTTCACCAACGAACACAAGCCTCTCAATGTGGGTATGCGCATCCGACACACATACAATATGGCATCCGTCTGTCCGGAGAAGGTGCTTATACTCCGGCTTCATCCGTTTCTCTCTGCACTCTTCAAGTTCTGCGGCAATATCAACATCACGACCAAAGTTTCTGCCTTTATAAATCGGAAGAGATAATTCATAATATCTTTGGGTATTATTGGTTGATACCAATTTTGCTGTAATTTCTTTCATTTTTATTCTTATTTCAGTTCCACAATCTGATTGGCATTGCCACAAAGAGCACTGCGTAACCATTTTTTATGATTCCAATATCCGCTCAAAACTATTTATCTCTGTCACGATGAAATCCTCACACCCAAAAGCTGCCAGCGATTTGAGCCCGTTCAAAGATTGGCAGTAGAAAAACATGTCGTCATCCTCGCCGGTATCTCCCGAGAGCTGGATTTTTACCTCTTGGCTACCGTCCGTGTCCTTCCACACAATTTCGCAGTTCGCATAATGTGGCTCCTTGCCGTTATTCTTGACGAACTCATCAAACTTCTTCTGCATTTCCACCTGTATCTCGTCCGTGTCGGATATGATGACTCCCGTTTTGCAGTTCTCGCACCAACCGTACAGGAATGCTTCATCGGTATAATTCTGAAATTCCTTAGTGTTGGGATTTATCATGGCTTCACAGGAAACATCCGTGCCGCTGCATCTTGTGCATATTACATTCATATTCTTTTTCTTTGTGTTATTTGTTTATAAGTTAATTACCATTGCTATCATCGCTGCCATCAATCCCTTTCAGGTATGATTTAGGCAGAATCCTCACTATGCCGATAAGATATTCGATATTTCTATTACCGTAGTAACCGCTCATATCGAAGCGGTAGACAGGCGTTTTAGAGCGTCCATTTTTACCATCCAGACGAAAACAGGAAGGCAGCTTCTTTTTATCCTTGAATAAAATGCCACAAGCCTCTTGTGCGTCGTAGTTGTAATTTCTCATCAGATAATTAATGTCAGACAATACCTGCAAAACCTCTTTGTTTTCTTTCAGGAAGAGCATTACTTTTTGTGTGCTGTTCCCGTTCTGCCACTCTTTAAATTTGCAGGGCGTTCCCCTTTGGATAGAGGCGGCACGTTTCAACAGTTCTTCCTTATAGTCTCCCTCAAAATGATACGTACATTTATACCCGTGTTCATTTACCCTTTCAGCAACATATATATCATGATTGGCCGTATACCGGGTACGTCCAACCTTTCCGCTTCCGGAAATTATGGCAGTGTCTAATATGTTTGCCAGTTGCTTCTTTAAAGACATTTTACTTTTCATGGTCTATTCCTTTCTGCGTTTATCAACAAATTCTTATGTCATAGTCTTTGAAATAGTATTCCAGTTCTTTTAGCCCTTCCAGACTATGTAGAACATTCTTTCCGGTCACTGAGATATCTACAGATACACAGTATTCTTTTTGTATTTCAACTTCTGAACTATCGAAAACTTTTTTTACGCAATTGACAATATCAGAGGCGCTTAGTTTGTTTTTTACGATATTAAGTACCATTTGTTTAATTTTTTAAGTTCTGATTTATTCGTTGTCACCCAGCACTCCTTCGCGGACAGACCCATATTTCATGTCATACTGAGGCAGGCGTAACGCAACCCTGCGAGTGAATAAGGTTTCACCAATCCCGTAACCTCTTTCAGATTTCCTTTCGGCGGCACATTCTCAAAGGGTTTGCATCGAAAACTAAGCCCTGCGCAATATTATCTTCGTGACTGTTTTCAAGATAGAATTAAATTTGAAGAACTTCCAAATAACTGTTATTTGGTTATTTGTTTGCAGTTTTACGCAAGTTGCCATATAAGGGGTGAGTGCTCCGTTTCTTACGACCGGATGCCATCTCCTTCATGACCGCCTTGTATATATTGTCGAAGTCTTCTTTCTTCAAGCGTGGGAAGAAGTCCGCATAGATAACCTCGAATACGCTAAGCCTGCCGTCCGGATTCAAAGAGAAGAAACTTCTCATTCTATCTTTTGCCTCTGCGAGTTGCCTCCGGGTGCAAGCTTCGGCAGCTTCCTTGATTGCCTTGGAGGGTTTGTTTTGCTTCCGTGTGTTTGGCTCGGCATACCGCTTTTCCGAACGAGGGAGAAAAGCATCGGAGAAAAAATCGGATCTGTAATCCCGACGCTGGGGACGCACTTCCTTATGAGTGTATACTTCACGGCAGTTCTCAACGATATGCTCCACAAGTGTGAGGCATTTCTTCAGATCGGCTATGTTTGTCATTTCGTGGGGAGTGTGCGGGTAATAATAACCGCATGAGATGTTAGCGCATGATATTTCCAGTCCTCTTTGGCGTAAGGTCTGTTCTTCCTTATATCCATGCTCCCCGAGGGAAGCATCTTTTATAAACTGGGATGAGCAAAGAGGATTGCCGTAGATGTTGCTGATAAAGTCACTGTTCCCTTTTCGGTCGCATTGGAGTACGAACCGGCAGTCATCGAAGAACTTCATGTCCGCCTGATGACTGCCGATACATCCTTGTTCCTCACCAACAAAGAATACACATTTCAGGTTATCGAATTTCTCTAAGCATTTCAGACATACCCAGATGCCGTTCTTGTCATCAGCCCCGATACCGTTGAACTCACGTTTCCCGCTGTTGAAGCCGATAATGAACTCATCCCTGACAACCAGGACTTCGTAACCTTTTTCCCTCGCCTCATGCACTTCGTCCAGATGGGCGGCAATGCACGGGTAAGTATCAGCGTTGCCTTTGGTGGCATAGATATTACCAGTTTCGTCTACGGTAAAGGTTACGCCGAGGTCTGATAATCTTTGGGAAACGAACGCGATCATGTCTTTTTCCTGATGCGTGCGGGCTGAGATGCCATATAGTTCTTTCAATAATTCCATGATGTATGTTTTTAATTTTTTGTTGGTGAGGATTCTTATATAACTGAACTGTGGGAGACTAAGCCGTTATAAACAGCTTGGCGATTTGGAGGTTAAGTTCCAGATGTGCGGACGGTCTGCCTTTCTCGAAGAAACTGGCGGGATATTTCACGTCGTTGTAGCTCTTGACTTTATCCATCAGCATATCACCGAATATGGTTTTTGTGATAAGTCTTTTTTTGCATGTATAACACAAGTATTCACTATCGGTATGCACATCACCGCAGTTTGGGCAGATATACCTGCATTGAGTGGCGATACCGGAAGTATTCTGGCACGTAGCTACACATCTTTCTGTTGATTCATTGGACAATTGCACTTTGCCGTCTTCAGTAATATTCACATAACAGAAGGTATCCAGGTAGGGCGTTCCTTTCTTATGCCATTTGGTGGCAGGTACGCAAATATTCAGGTTTTGGTCTATTCTATCGCCTACCTCCATATCCACGCCTTCTATGGGGTTTAACACAGTAAACTGTATTCTGTGGGAGTAATCGTTATGTGTCTTTCTCAGGTTGATGCCGTTTTTCCGGGCATATTGGTATATCAGCTTCATCACAAAAGAGTGAGAATAGTACACCCGGTCTAATACGGACACTTCTTTTTCTTCCCCATCAAACTTTCCGACTGCCTTCTTCCAGACAATAGCACGTCCCAGCACATTATTTTCTGAATCTCTGGCGACAAGGACGCTTGCACCGGCAAAGTTGGAGTAGAAATCCCCCAGTCTGTATACGAGGTTGGAATATCTCATGCAGGAATTATGTAACACGCTGTTGTCACCATATTGGGCGAATGGAACATAGTTGTCGGCAATATAGGCATCAATGAAATCGTTCATCTTGTCATACAGTTTAATCTCCACCTTGCTGCTGACACAGATAGCGTTTGAGAAGTATTCAATGTCTTCACTGGAATAATCAGGCAAGTCCTTGAAATAGCTGATGAAAGTGGACGGCTCCAACTTGGTTCTGTTTTCCTCAAACCACGGCGCACGGGGATTCAGTCTGTCCGGGAAGTTCTCATTGTTCAGGTCTTTGGTACACGCCGACAATATAATCTTCATTTTGGTATATTCACCGGCATTGCTTTTAACTCGTTTGGAGTTGAAGTAGTTGGCTGTACCACGGATAACTTCCGTCACATCCTTGTTTTGTCTGAGTACTTCCAGAATGTCTGTTGCAATTACACTACCGTTGATTGATGCGAAATTAAGACGTGCTTTCAGCTCGTCATTTACGATTGTCTTCATACTTGTTTGATTTTAATTATTAATTGGTGATTAGTTATGATTCTTGTTGATTTCTTGTTATTTATGATTCAGTAATTCCTTGAGTAGTTTCGCCTCCGGGGAACGAAGAAGTTTGAGAGCCGCCTTGAGCTTGTCCGGTTTATCCTTGTAATAGTTCGTGAAGTAGCTAATCTGCCGCTTCTTCACCAGAGCATATTTCTTCTGGATAATCGCTTCGACGGGGATGTACAGGCTATCACCTTCTTCGTTCACCTCCAGATAAACCTCATACCCTTTGCGGTGGTAGCTTATCGGATATATTTTGAACTTCGACTCACACACCACATATTTCTTTTTAGTCGTGATCGGTAAGTCGTACCTTGCCGTGCGGAACGTCATGTTGCCATACTCCGCGATAATTTGGGCAAGCGTCATGTCCATCACCTGCAACTCAACCGTCCTTTCCGCAGTAAAGTCAGGGTGGAGAAATATTTCGGGATAGCGTTTCTCAAGGAAGTAGCGGACAATTTTACTCTCCGCCTCGCCGATACACTGGGATGACACCGCATAGGCTGAGTAGTTGGTAAAGTAGGCATTGCCGTACTTGTCAAATTCCCTGCGCATTATCCAGAATGGGCACACCGTAATGGTAGCCTTTGGGGTTAAAGTATTCGATGTCGAACAGTTGGTTGTTCTGCAAATTCAACTCGCCGCAAGCCGCAAAATATTCGTCAGGCGTGACGCCAAGCATGTCACCAAGCTCACCGATTGCCGGGAGAACTTGTACGTACTTCGCCAGTTCAAGGGAGTTGATGTCAATCCCGACATGGCTCTCGAAGTTGCAGCGAGTTGTAGTATCATATAGTTTCATACCGTTGATTTTTATCGTTGATTACTATTTGTTGGTAATTCGGGTATATTCCATCCGTTTATCAGGTGTAGGCATAACTCGCCATGAAGCGGGTGAAAGCGAACGTGAAGTTTAAACTTCATTAACATTTTGCGGCTTAGAATGGTATATCGTGATAACCTACCCAATTGCCGTCCTTGTCGTAGTTGAGCGGGAACAGCTTCTTTTGGCACTCAGGGCACATACCCGATATGATTGTCTCACGCTCAGGCATAGTCAGATACGGGAAGCAGTTCTGCGCCGGACTGCGCCCCTTTACTCGCTTGTTGTAGTCTTCTTCACGCACATAGATTACAGTGACCTTACCACACTGGTGGCAAAGCCGCTCTACCGGATAATTTCTTTCCATTGCTATATCGTATTAAGTTGTTACTCGTTATTGCCACCTATCCTCGCCAAACGGGAGGATAACACCGGGGCATAGCTCACGCAGTTAAGAGTGATTGAAGCGGCCCTGCCGCACTATGCCAGCCGTGTTATGAAGTGGATGCGGCATCCTCACGACGCCAAGAAGTATATTGAAGTAAATTAGAAGCTAATCGCATTGTAAATATATTTCACAAAACAAGACACAAGAATAACGTCATCGTGTCCTCATGTGGTATATTTCGCTCTTCACCGTGCAGCCGTGTTTGTCCTGGGTGAAACGGTTTACTTGCAGGAACTTTACCGGTACAAGCTTCACCACGGTACGTCCGTCCAGTTCACCACACGTGGCTGCTACGTCACCGATGCGGTTAAGGGCGTCACACTTTTGGCGTACCGATTCTATGTCTTCCCAGCACAATATTCCGACGTAATCCGCCTGGACATCGACGTGGAACACGTCATAGAACAGGACATTATTCACCCTATACTTCACCGTGTTCACGCCCAGATATTTCTGGCGCGAGTGTATGTTGAATGTATTAGGCTTTGCTTTACACGAACGTTTGACACGTCCAAGCTGGGAGATGTAGTCCACCGGCTTATATAGTTGGTATCCCATGATATTCATTTGATTTGATTATAATTTGCACACACCGGAGGAATCGAACCTCCGGGCTATGCCGCACCACCGGATAAGAGGTATCCGGTATGTTCACCGTGTGTGGGTAGGTTACATTATGCCACTTCCGCAAGTACTTGAACTTGTTCCGTTTTCGCCTTAGCTTCCGCCGTGGTTTTCGTCGTAGGTTTCGCCTTAGTCTTGGTTTTCTTAGCTCCGGTTACCCTGACATTCTTAGCTTCCTTAGCTTCGGTGTTCTCTTTATCAGCATCCACCAAAGCTTTAGAAATCAGCGTATCAATATTTAACAATTTCCATGCGCTTTCAGCCACTTTATAGCAATGCGCTTTCAGTTCCTTGTTTGTTGTGAAATCTTCACGCACCTTTGACTTTGGGGTAAGTCCGACTTTCCCCTCAACCAAATCCAAATTGTATTCGGCTGTATCAAAGACTTTTTTTCCTGCAAGGTACATAGCGACGTCGAAGCGGTCTAAGTTTCTGAACAAGTTACCGCTTTTCAAGCTCTCATGCGAACATTTCTCAATCTCAAACTTCATTTTCCACGTGTTGAAATACATGGATTTCCAAGCGTTAAGAAGCTCGTCCTTTGTGGGGATAGCTTTTGCGGCAAACAATTCTACTCGTTTGAGCACAATAAACCTGTCGGATTTCTTGTCACGTAAAACTACGTTGGATAACGGCATAGCTTCGATTAATCCCAGGAATTGTACTGTGGTTAATACACTTACATTCTGAGAATCCACGTTGTTAGTAACGGTTGAAGTTGGAGCGATTACTGAGAAATTAGACGCTGCTGTTGATGTTGTTGTTGCTTTCATAATAGTACAGTTTTTACTTTGGCGACATTACCAAAGCATATTTGTTCATAAGGAAAGAGTCGAACTTTCCTCATGAATCGTCGTACTATGTACGTTGTATCAGGATAGCGTAAATTATGATACTCTGCAATTGAAAACTGAAATATATTTTACGTTCGTTTACAGAGTAACGGAAAAACGAACGTATAAAAATACATTCAGCCAAACGAAACGGATTATTCAATAAGCGAACGTTTCGTTTTATGTGAGTGAAATTTAATTCAGCTTACTACGGTTTCAGCCTCACAATGCAAAGTACTTATCTTTGCGGGTGACTTTCTACAAAGTTCTTTATTTGTTCCGTTTCGTTTCCGTTTGCGGATAAAGAACCTTTTCAAGTCGATAGTAAAAATTTGAAAGAACGATTTTTGCTTTTGCTTTTGTCCTCTCTCGTTTCCGTTTGAGAACACAACAACAAAACGAAATATTTATAGAACAACCAAATAAAAAGAGAAATATTTTCTATCAATATCGAAGGTAAACCCCTTAAAATCAATTCTGTACGCCTACGCGCGTAGGCAAAAGGATAAATAACTGTAAATCAATCAATTAGAACAAATGAAAATTTCTTTGATTTTTTTTGTTTTTGCCAATTAATAGTTTTTGAACGAAAATAAGCTTACAACAAATTGTAACATAATGATACAAATTGATACAATTAATTGTTAATCAATGATTTAACACTGGTTAATATGAATGATAGTAGTTTCTAAAACAGTGATTTTAAGGTTGTTTTTTAGTTTTTGCTTTCAAATTGATAGTAGTCAATCAATTCAATCCTTACTTTGTGATAAAGTAAGGATTATAACTATATGATTATCAATGATATAATAAATTTAAAAAGAACAGGGTGGGTGTTTGGGCGACTGCGGATGCCATACGCGCCCTATGGGGAATTTCCCAAGTCCGACTTTAGTAATAATTTTAAGAAGATAGACGGAAAATGAAGTGTTAAACCGTATCAATACTGAAGGGGTAAACAGTAGGTGCCGGAAAATGATACAATCGTTATAGAAAGCCATTTATAGTTTGACAAGAAATAAACTGTCTATCCCGGCACTATCTATTTGGAAGCTAATAATCCGGCTCTTAATTATTGATAGAACTGAAAGTGGGAGTTGAGATACTAAAATACTCTGCCAAAGCGGTGTTGAGTAAGGCGTAAGAGAAGAGAAGCCTTTACAGAAAGAGAAAGTTATGCTTCTATATATATAAATAGGTGTAAAGCTATCAATTCAATACTACCTGTTACATTGCAAGGAAATGGCTGCGAAGTATTGATAGGCGCGTGAATGTCCCTTTCTCGTAGTGTTTAACCATTTATTAATATTAAGTGGTGCAACTGTTAAACCGAACCTGATTTTTCAAAGAGGGCTGGAAGGGGGAGCTATATTTTTCTTTGTTCCTTATTTTCTGTTGTTCAATATATTGCCACTTGTCTATCTATCAATACTCCGCAAATCCGGAGCGCTCTCGTCTATAAGGTTCATTAACATTTGTGACGCAAGAAGCTTATGTGCGTGTTATCCGGGAACATTAATATTGCAAAACTTCCAAATAGCACCTATATAGTTATAAGGGATAAAAAAAGGAAGACTTACCGCTATGGCAGCCTTCCTTCCGGTTGGTTTTATCAAGCCGTTAATTACGCTTGAATAATGTTGACTTTCTTACAGCCTTTTTTCTTTCGATGAAGGCTTCGATCATCCCTTTTCTTCTCAGGAAATACTTGATTCCTTTTGGTGTCACATAAACGGTCGGGCCGAACTCTGTGGTTGAACTGGGATAACGTGTCTCAAGTATCCGCATTTGAGTTGATCTTCTCGTCGGGAAGTTGCGATCAGTTTCTCCTTTCTTATGCACGTAGCCGTTTTCACGGAAAAACTCATAGAGCTGATTTCTGCCGATGTTGCATCCGTTGCTTACCAGGAAGTCTGAAAACATGGTAACCGGGATGCTGTCTGAATTGTGGCGAACGGATTTTCCAAATTCGGCATCGGGCGTGAGTTCTTCCACTTTAACCTCAAACTTTTTGGTTTCAGCTTCAAGCTCTTTATTCGTATTTTTCAGTTCGCTTATTTCTCCCGTCAGCGTATTATAGGCCTGTTCACTTATTGAAACCTTGCCTTCATTCAAAAGCTCTTCTATTCTGTCATCACACCAAACGGCAAAAGCAGGTGACAGCCATCGGGAAAAATTGATTACCAAGTCACGACGCATCCATGTACCAAACTCTTTACCGCCATTTACGACATTCAGGATGTCTGTCGGTATACTATTATGTGCCAAACACAATGCTTTAATATACTCTTGAGCTTGTTTCGTTCTTAACCAGAGCGCCGGTCTTTTTTTTCGTCCAAAGGGTTTCGCCATTTCTGTGGCGTTAATCATCACACTCTCACCTTCTTTGTGGAATGTAATACTTGTGTTTTCATACTTGAGAATCACTCCGTCTGTAGTCATAATAAAATTTATTTTGATGTTATACTATAGAATATGCGTTATGGGCGATAATACGCCCACAACTGTCAATCAATTAATTTAGCTTTCTGAACCGGCAGTTTCTACTCTCTTGCCGATGCTGGCGTTCACATAGAAAAACAGTTTCTTGCCGTCGATGTAAGGGGTGTAAACCTCGAACCCGATTTGCTTTGCATACTTGCCAACTCCCGATTTGGTTGCCAGTTTCCCGGTTTCAAACTCGAAATACTCTGCCATTTCCTCATACGTCATTCTTTTTTTCAGTTCCATTTTCTTCTTCTTTATTTAAGTTACTAATAAGGGTTTCTTAGGTATAGGAGTGCGGATTATGGGAAAGTTGATTTTAGGTTGAACTTTATTGTTAATAAACACTAATGCTTTTGTTTGCCCGTTACACCTTCCACTATCTCTGATTCCACACCTATTATTATATAGTGCTACCACTTTAGCTTCTTATTGCAAGTCATCCCTTACATCAGGTTGCTACTAAGTGTTTATCAGGTATAGGAAAGCGGGCTGCGGGAAAGTTGATTTACGGGTGAAGTTTTATAGTTAATAAATGCTAATGAAAATTAGGTACGGAGCCGGGAAGCTTACCGTGTCATTTTCAGAGGTGCTATTCCGAATTAATCTTTTATCGAAACTTCCAAATAGCACCTATATGGAAGTAACTTATATAGTGATGAGCTTTTATTTGTGCTGTGTATTCTTCTCTTTTGAGACACACCGCAAACTTGTGAATGGTGCCAATTTTGAATTATTTATACATTTTCCCTGTTCTTGCTGTCAATACTGCAACAGGCAATTCTATATCAATATCCTATCATTCCGGCTTATCGTCTCAATCTGGATTACTCTCGCCGCTTTCCCTCGTCGAAGATCAGAGCGAATACGGTTGGTTTCGGTTGGATACATTCAAGCTTTCCCGGTCGATTTCCTGCGTTTTTAGGGGGCGGCGCTTTAAAGGGTGAAACTGATGCTTAGTTGCTCTTGGAATCCTCCAGAATCTTACTTTTGGGGAGTATTTCTTTCGGGTATTGATAATGGAATCTCATTTAATTCTCTGAAAATAAGCCTTGTATTCTTGCTTTTGCGGATTCTTTTCAATATCTTTGCTTCCACTTCGAGGACATAAGCCTTTATGCCCTTAAATTGTCGCATTCTCTATTCAACTATTTTAAAGCTCACATTTCAACTTTACACCCTGGGTGGATAACTTTATCGTTTCGTGGATTAAAATTCAACCACGGACTTTAAAAGTGGCAAATTCGGCATATTAATCTCCATTTATGCTTCCTGTGTTTTCTACTTACCCTTAAATCCACTTTTTTGCTTCATATCGGGACTTTCTCCGGTTATACCTAACGGATGGTTTGGTGTCTTATAGCGCCCCTAACGATTATCTTCGGGGTACTTGCCGGGATTTTATGCTTCAATACCCTTTGTTGCAGGTATGTGTCATGGCTTCAATCATAAACGTAATCCTTTCAGAACAGGCTGGCATAACCCCAGTAATATGCCAATACTCTAAGAACCTCCTAATATCCCTTAATACCCTTAAATATTAAACGAAAATACGCGGAGCGTATTTTCCAAAGAGCGGATTGGGTAATTAAACGAGCTTTAGCGAGTTTAATTACCCAAGTAGCCAAAGACAACACATAGCCTCATTCTTTTTATTATTATATATATACATCGCATCCTTCCTTTTGTTTCAAACGGGTCAAAAAGTACCTGAAATGTGAAGGTTAAGAACCTAATTTCCCAGTAAATCTCTTTTCTTTTTTCTTCCTCCAAAAGAGCAGAACAAAGGGTAAAAGGGTTTTGAAGGTAAGGGTGATAATAACAGTTCCTTCCAGTTAACTCCTGTTTTTTTAGTATTGCTACCTTAACCTTCAGTAATTCAAAATAATGAGGTAAAGTTCTGGTATTCCAAGTAGCCTTGAAGTGACATTATTGCCCCTTTAAGAACATCAAAGCGCCGATAGGATTCCCCTTCCTCCCAGCTAAAACCACTAATTCGTCTTTTTGCAAGAAAAGGCGAGAAAATATAGCCGCGCCCCTGCCTCTCTCATGCCCTCATAGTCTGAAAAGCAAAAGGGGCGCCCTGCAAGCTTCAACCTGTCAGGACACCCCTTAAAAAGAGTCTTAACCCCAATAGTTACGGTTTATTATTCATCTTCCTCTTCAGCCGGTAGCTCGGAAAAGGGAAATTCCATCCCGCTATAATGGTTTCCATATTCCTCCAACGCTTCAAAATGCCAGTGTCTTACATCCCAAAGCGTCCGGTTCCCTTTGACGATAAGCCAGTCAAAGTATTCCTTCAACGCCTTGTAGTTGTAGGTAGCGCCGCAAACTTTTACGAGATTGCTATATCCAGCGTAACTGTGCTTATAAATAGTCCCGGCAGTATCATCCGTAGTTTTCATTATAAGGTGCAGGCGGTGCAAATTATTTACAGCTTTATCAAAAGCATCCGGTTCCATGTTCGTCTTGTCCAAGAAATCCCGCTTCGTCCGGAAACTACAAATGCTGTATTTGGCCAGGTATTCAATCTCAAAGATGTGCATCAACAGGCAAATCTCATCGGGTGTCAGCAAGTAAGAGAAACCCGGGTAGAACTTCACGTATGGAGCCTCTGAATAATTCGATTTGGAATACCCCTTGACTGTGGAAATCTCATAATCGCTAACATCCCGTATCAAACGTCCTTCAGCTTTCAACTTTGTCAGGAAATCCTTGATGCGGTCATAATGAATCGTGGCAGCACAGACTTTGAGTAACTTCCTGTATGCCATCTGATTCAGCGTATATGTTAAACCATTTCCGTTTATTCTTCTTGTAACTTTTAACAGTCCCAGTGTTTCCAATTCAGTTACACATCTGTTGAATTGTTTCACTTTCATATTCATTCTGCGGACATATTCCCCTTTGAACCACCGGTGGGTATTGTAGTTCCCTTTGCGCAAGAACTCAATATCTGCCATGTGCATCATAAAATAAACGGCCTCGTTGCTCATCAAATAAGCAAATTTGGGATAGCCTTTTATAAAACGTATTGTTTTTTCTGTTGTCATTTTCTTATTGTCATTTAATTAAGTTTGAAACCATGTTATTCGTTTTTAGTTATTTAGATTTCCTTCCTTTTGGTTCTGATTAAGTGCGACTGCCTGATTATTGCCCGTCTGGTAGGAATGCAGCTTCCTTCACCCAACCCCGAATGAAGTAATGTACTTTCCTTTATACCGACAATATTCTCATCCAGCGTATCATAAATAGCGGATATGCTGCCGAAATAATAATCCCGCTTCTCAAAAATCAGATGCACGTGTATGACCTTTATTATCCTCATCTTTTCTTGATTGAGCAGCTAATTGGAAAAAATATTTTCGCGAAACTTCCAAATAGCAGCTATTTGGTGATTTCCCCTCTCATTATCTCCTTAACTCTGGCACCACACCATTCACCCGCTTCGGGAGAGAGCCACGCGGCATACGCCACCGCCACTTCCGAATACATCCACGTACCGTTAATGACACCGCCCCGGCGTACGATGACAAGCGATTCCATGCGTATCCTCCTTGTTCCGGAAACCTGCCTGACAAGCTCCTTCGCCTTTTGGGTAGCCAGCCAGCGGCACGGTTGCCAGGCTCTGCCGAAGGTTTTGCCTATTTCACTGACGCATACCAGCACGGTTCTTTCACCGACCACCATCGGGACCCGTGTCCCGTTGAAGTCCAATATCCTTAGTTCAGCCATGGTCTAATCACATGATATGGTTCCGTCACTGATAAGTTCGTTCAGCTTTTCCGCGAACCAGTTCGCCAATCTTTCGTTTGCCCATCTCAGGTATTCCATCGCCACAAAGGCTTCGAGCCATAGTTCGATTGACCCGTCCACCTTGCGTACCTCATGAATGAGCTTGTCCGGCCTGCATCCCATCTGTTTGCAGGTAAGGTCAAGAAATTCCTTCACGCTTCTCTTGTTCATCCATACTTTCGGCTGCACATCCTTTCTTAATGATTCAGCCACCTTTGCCACGTCCAGCATCAGCTTGTTATCTTCGATGTCCATTTCAAAACGGACACCGTTGTCTTCTATCAAATTCAGTTTCATATTCCTATATATATAATGTGTTGATAATAGGATACCCCGCAGCCCTTAAAAGACCACAGGGTACCCTTGTTTATTTCCCGATGATGCCGAACTTATCGAATATCCTTAAAATCAAGGGTACATTCTTCCCGTTCAGCCATTCACGGGCTACGTTCCAGGCAAGCGACTTTGAAAAGTCGAAGCTCTCTTCCGTCAGGGTATGATGGGAAAGCCGCCCTTCCGTCGGCTTGAGTCCCCGGTCATGCAATTCACAAAGCCCGTCCTGAAAGAAGACACAGCCGTCTGAGGTATGTATCACCTGTACCATGGGAATGGGAAACGGCAACTTTCCCACTGCCATTCCCACGCACCATGCGGTCACTGCCAGCTTGTCCTCATATCCGGCTTCGATCAGCGCCCAGATGTCCTGCGGCGTACCCAGGCATGGAGCACGCTTGCATTGGTTCCGGCAGGAAGCGCAGCGGCAAGCCACGGGTTCACGTCCGGTTATCCGGATGATTTTCTCCGTCGTTGTTTCCGATATATCATTCATAGCCATTTATTTAAGATGTTTCCTGTTCCAAAGCTCGATGATAAACTCCCGTCCGTCCTGTGTCCAGCGGCGTGCACCACCCATCTTGTACGACTTACCCTTGGCATTCGTCCAATAGTACGGTACTTCACACTGGAGTGCGGAGTGGAACCCCGGTACTACCCATTGTCCTTTCTCCTTGCGGATAATCCCTTCATCCTCAAGGAACCGGTTGAGCATACTGGGTGTCACCTGCAACTCATCGGCAATAGTAGTTGTCTTGAACCAGTCACGGTCTTCGATGAAACGGTTGTAGAACTCCACCTTGTGCCGGCTCTCCGCCAGTTGTTTCTGCTGGTTGGCAGCGAGCAACAGGGCTTCCTCGAAAGTCTTTGGAACCGGGAAGTTCTCCGCAGGCACATCGGTCTGTTCACCATGTGGATGATGAGCGGACGGTGCTTCATGCAGTGAAACGGCTCCATGTGTCATCAGGTCACCGATACGCTCGTTGCACCAGATAGAGAACTCCGGGGATAGCTCCCGGGCATATTCGACGGCCAGCTCCATGTCCCGCCGGCTGTTCCCCGGTTGGTAATCACCTGTTCATCCAGAGAAACTGACTTCCCTTCATTGACAAGGGAGTGGCGGAAGCGTTTCGTGGAAGCCTTATGCAACCATTCAGCCGGCTGTACGTCGAAGCATCTTGCCATGTTGGTGGCATTTATCATCGCCTTGCCGTTCGCCGTCTTGAAGGTTACCGGGTGATCCCCGTAGTTGAACACCACCGGCACCTCTTTCAGAACAGCTTCGATATCACTGTTCAGTCTGCCTGCCCATGTCTCCAGTTCCCCGCAAAGCTTTCTCATCTGCGAGTTTTCCTTCTTCACCAGATGCACGAGCTTGCGTATGTCACGGGGGACGATAGCCCACAGCGGCTTGACACCCGTCAGGAAGACAATCTTCGTAGCGGACGGGCACAGGCTCATTGCCTCCTTCGTCTCCATCATAACGGGACGCTTGATAATCTTGCACAGGTCATACAGGCAAAGCCAGACACGCCCGTCTTCTCTCGTTATTCTGACGGGGCGGTTTTTGAACTCAACCTCGTCGTATTTCAGTTGTTTGTCATTCATTTCTTTTGTCCTTTCTTCTTTGGTTTGGGGGGATTTAGTTTATCTGCAATGGCCTGATATTTTTTCGCCATCACTTTACGGCTGTGATAAGTTCTTTTCTCACCGCACAGTTTGTCATACTCGGTCAGCCTAAGATTATTCCAGTCTTCCTCTTCCAGCTTGACGTTACTGTTTTCGCGTCTGTAATAAAAACCTCCTGCGGAGATATACTTGCCTGAACAGGCGAACGAAACTGACTGTGGCTTGACGAAACTTAATTTGGACGCAGCCTGCATGGAGCCGACTCTGGACACAAATCTTCCGGTCCCGTCGAAAATCAGCACTCTTTGAGCAGACTTAAACGAGTTATTACTCATTTTCTTTTCTATTAAATTATAGTTGTTCCTTCGATAATCGGTCCTTAGCCATCAGGATTAAGAAGGTATCCGATAGGACGATACCCCTGAGTAACATGTCTGACATACGCTCCATCATATACACCCCGAAGGCGGGGTCGATGTAAGCGACGAACAGCAGGGCTAAGGCATAATCAATTAATTGGTGCCCGTTCGGGGCGGTGATGAACATATCTTCATCGGAAAGTGAATATGCGTCACGGACGGCATCAATCCAATGTGCGAACGCCATCCTGAAACCTTGTACGGAGTGTACGCCGGGATCGCCTTTGTTCTTGATGTAAAGAAACGCGTCAAAATACTCGCATCCGTCTCCCCGCACCGTAAACAACAGTTCGGGAAATTCCCGGTAGCGAATTTCATACCGGGAAAAGTCTGATTTTACATTACTCATAATTGTTAAAATTATTATTAAAAAATAACATCCTACAAATATATCTCTTTACCCGCTAAAAAAATCACCTTATAAATTGCCGGATTCTGATTACAAAGGTATTTTAAGCGATATTTCCGGACTTTCAAACGCCATTTTCACATCTTATTTACTGTAAATATTATTTTTCACTTAAAACATTGATTTACCTGTCGTATTTACGAAATCTGCCTATCAATACTCATTTTGTAAAGAAAACTTTCAAAACGGTTCTTCCCCTATACCTTGTTAAATAACTCTAAATCTATGCATGTAAACACAGAAGGCTCGTTTAACCGCGAGTTATTGGAAAGCATCTTCCGCACCTCGAAGAAAACCATTCAGGAATATGTGCGCGAAATCGAGCGCAACAACCGGTACAAGTCCGTCCGGGGAAACGTGGTGCAGGGCACGGTGCTGGATGACCGCAGTCGTTTGATTGACCTTTACGACGCCTGCCTGCAACAGGACGCCCATATCCGCTCGGTACTGGAAACGCTGGAGTCGCAAATCCTCGGCGACCGCTATATGCTGGCCCGCATGAATGAAAAAGGAAAGTACGTCAAGGACGTGGAAGAGACACGTAAAATCCAGGGCACCCAGTTCGACAAGATCATCCGGGGCATCGTGGAAGCCAAACTCTACGGCTACACCTTGCTTGAAATCATGCCGGAGGTTGATTCCCGCACGGGAAAGCTGGCGGAGGTGAACATCGTCGAGAGACGTAATGTGCTTCCGGAGCAACGTACGGTCGTCAAGCGCCAGGGTATCTGGCTCCCGAACTGGAACCTGGACTCCAAGACCTACCGGAGAAACTACATCCTTATCAACTCCGGGGATTTAGGGCTGTTCTCGGCAACTACGCCCCTGATACTTGCCAAGAAGTTCACCGTGGCGAACTACGTGAATTTCAGCCACACCTACGGGCAGCCTATCATTGTAGGAAAGAGTGTGTCGGAAAGCAACACCGACCGCAAGAGGCTTGCGAATGAGATAGCCAATGCCGCCCAGAACAAGGTCGTCGTTACAGGGTTGGAAGACGAAATCGAAATCAAGGCTTTCACCATGTCCAACTCAGAGAAGATTTACACCAGCCTGATTGAGTTTGTCAATAAAGAGGTAGCCAATCTAATTCTGGGTTCTGAATCCATGGCGGGCGGGATGCAGAGCTATGTCGGTTCCACCAAGGCGCATCAGGATATTTTCCGGGAGCGCATCGAGGTATACCGCCGCTACATCGAAAACATATTCAACGAAGAGGTGTTGCCGCGCCTGGTGGCAATGGGCTATATCAGGGACGGACTGGAGTTCAAGTACTCCAACCGCATCGAGATGAACAATGAGGACCGTATCAAGCTCTACGGGCTGATTACCGACAAGTACGAGGTGGCTCCGGACGAAATAGAGAAAGAGTTCGGCATCATCGTGGGCAAACAACTGAACCTGCTGGAAATGGATATGGGAATGGACAAGGAGAAGAAAGGCAATACCCACGACAGGCACATCATGTCCGAGGAAGAGTATTATCGCAGGTACGGTCACGGGCGGAGCAGCAACGTGGCGTCTTTTCTGATGGGGAGCGACTAAGCGGGAACCCGCTCCCCGACATGGAGAACGTATCCGCCGCCCGGACCCGGTTGAAAGAAGACGGGGCAAAGGAGGAATACCCGCTTGTCCTTGCCGCCTTCCGCCGCCTGATGGACTCGCTGGAAGACAGCGCCGAATCATGGCATATCATGGAAGAAATCATCCTACTGCGTACCGCTTCCCTTTATTCCCGTGTACTGGAAGGTCTGAAAATGGACTTTGACACAGCGCTGGAACTATTGAGGAACCATAACGACTTCACCACTTTACGGGAAAAAGAGGAACGGGACATATTGGTAGCCGCCATCGACAACCTCGTGGAGTTTGCCGCCGCAGAAGAATATGCCATGATGGATGATGTCCGGGAACATTCGGAAGATGAAGGCTTTGAGGATTACGAAGGCATCTGTGAAAAGTATAACCTGACGTATGGGGAAACGGAAAACGAACAGGTGTTGTATGCCGCCGGGATAACCGGATGGTGGATAAACCGGTCTTCCGATACATTGATTACCTATATGACACAGGGTGACGAGCGTGTAAGGGACTCTCATCAGGCCCTCGAAGGACTTACCTTCACTAAAAGCAACTTCCCTTCAGACCTTATCCCGCCTATTGACTGGAGATGCCGGTGCTACCTGCTTTCAGACGGTAATGAAGCTTTCATTTCCGCTTCCCTGAAAACTGATTACCGAAAGAAGGTGAATCCGGTCTTTGCGGAAAGCCTGGCGATGAAAGGCAGAATCTTCTCGGAAGCCCACCCTTATTTTACTTCCGCCTTCAGAAAGAACCGGAAGGTGCAGACAATCATACGAAAACTAAAAAACAAACTCCTATGTCGGAAATAAGCCTTGCAGAATTTTGTGCGCAGTGGGTCCCGGCGCCCGGCAGACAATCCCTGACGAGCCGGTTGGCTTACAACGCTTCGGAGTTCGCCACCACAGCCGGTGCCTTCTCCCGGCGTTTCTTCCGGATGTCCTTCGCGCAGGGTGGGTTCTATGCCAGCGGCAACTGTTGGCAGACACGTACCTCCAAATGGGGCAAGAAATTCACCCACCCCGTTATGATTGACACGGGCAAGCTGGAAGGCGGTATCAAGGACGTTTTGATAGACAAAGACCACGGCTCCCTGATGAAGATGCATGAGTTCGGCTTCAAAAGGCAGTATGTTTATGAGATTAAAACCGATGAAGAAAGCTTCGTGGAGAAAGGAAAGAGAGGGCGCAACAGTAAGGGCAAAGGGTATGCGGCCATTCACAACACCGATGAGAAGCTCACCCCTTA
>OBAI01001294.1_pt1 | contig 19853 bp, 17 predicted proteins | sample 1517461 | NCBI WGS metagenome assembly OBAI01 (sample SAMN04571696, study PRJEB22368) | human gut metagenome | biome: human gut; material: stool | host: Homo sapiens | place: Luxembourg | collected 2012-06-29
GCATTCTTTCCTTCATAAGGTATGTTTCAATTACTATCGTTTAATTGTTAGGTTCAGCCCTTCATGCAATGTTATCGAGTATTGCACTACTATGGCGTCTGCTGACTTCTCACGGCAAGCTTTACTCCGCTTCTTTCGTAAAAAAAAATATTTGAAGCGTCCGTGAGACCTCCTCGGATAAGGGCATTGTCTTTTCATCTTATACCCACTTCATTTACACCGACCGTTCCGAATAGCTATCGGGCTTTGGTTTGCGTAGCAACCTTACCCACGGTCATATGCCTTGCATGAAGTTTCTGTCCGTTAGGTCAGATGTTTGCCGCCGGCTTCTTTCAGATTTCACCTCACGATGAACACCCTTGCCTTTGGCTATGTAATTCCCGCTATTAGGGCTTACTCGGGACTTGCACCCGTTAGACAATGCTCGTGCCGAGCATACTACAAAAAAAAATTGATTGTCTCACGACAACCAATCTTTTATTAACCTTAATAATCTAATACCATGAAAAACACATTGCAAAGATACAAAAAAACTACAACCTACAAGTATTTTGCATAAAATATGTATTATATTTATATTTCGTTAAATCTTCCAAGAGCCCATTTAAACTTTCTTTGCACTAAAATGGACTGCACCTTCAATTTATCTTCATTCGACAGTAATGGCAGGGATACCTGAACGCGAAAGGCTTGCGCTGTGGGGAGATACTCCGTTACAAACATGACTGGCTCAAGCTTGCTCTTCAATTCCTCATACTCTTCTACACGCATCGTATCTGATTTAGGTTTAATATAACAACCTAATGAATACTGATCCTTGGTCAAATAGGAGGTTACAGGCAAAGAACGCCATCCCTGATCATAGAAACGGATTTCGCTTTCCTTGGATGGAGCATTGAAGATCTTGATTACGCAAAGAATAGAATCGGCTGCCGATGAAGGCAGATATATCATTTGCAGACGAGCCACCTTACTGGTAGTACACTCCAGATAATCATTCGTCAGCGTATCCATTTCACAGTCCTCGCCCAAAAGGTTCTTCACGTTAGGCTTCACACCCATTTCCTCTAATTCCACCAACTCCAGACGAAGATTCCGGTCCAAGGTTGGCAGAAGAGAGTCTGGCATAGATACCCACAAATCCTTGAGCGACTTAGCCTGAACAGAAGCCACCAACAATACTACCCACAGAAAAGCAAAAAGTTTCTTCATAATTTATATTTTATCATTAAATAAGCCTCATACAACGACTCACATTACTATCAAGACGTGTACGAGGCTTTTATCTTATTTCCCTACAGAAATCTACTTAAACTGGAATTTACCATAACGCAACTGGCAAGTCCATTTTCCCTGATAAGGAGAAACGAAAATCGTAAACAAACAGCCTATGCCCAATGGGGAATTGCCACCCTTATAGAAGGCTGTACCACCATCTTCCTCATCATAAGAAACAGAATAGTGGGTTTCCATCTTCTTGGCCAAAGATTTCATCTTTGCAATAGCTGCAGCCTTGCTTGGACAAACAAAATAGAAACGAGCCTGGTTCAACTTTGTTGTTCCCTGAAGATCCTGGAAACCGAGTTCTATGCGGTCTGCCTTGAAACCTTCAAACATCTCGTTGAGGTAAACAAGTTTGTCTGCACTCTGAGATTCAGGTGTACCATAATCTTTATTAAGCTTTTGAACTGTCTCTTCACAAGTTGAGCCGAATGTTACACCTAAAACTTCGGCATCCTGATTTGCGCTCACGGATAATGAAGAAAACAATGCCAATGCTATTAATATTTTTTTCATGATTGTTACATTGTTATACTAAAAACTGTCGCAAAGGTACGATAAAAATAAGAAACAACAAAAAAAATCATCACTTTTTTCAAAAATAAGGGGAAATATCCTTAAAATAAAGAAATTTCCCCTATTAACCTATTATTTTATTATTTCCAAAATATGCAAAATCAAATTACTCCTCTACTGCCGCCTGTGCCGCAGCCAAACGTGCGATAGGCACGCGGAATGGAGAGCATGAAGCATAGTTCATGCCAACCTTTGCACAGAACTTAACAGATGATGGCTCACCACCGTGCTCACCGCAAATACCAGTGCGGAGGTTAGGACGGGTAGCACGACCATTCTCTACTGCCATCTTGATGAGCTGACCAACACCCTCCTGGTCGAGAACCTGGAATGGGTCAACCTTCAAGATCTTCTTCTCCATGTATGCAGGGAGGAATGAAGCGATGTCGTCACGAGAGTAACCGAAGGTCATCTGTGTCAAGTCGTTAGTACCGAATGAGAAGTACTGAGCCTCTTCTGCAATCTGACCTGCTGTAAGGGCAGCACGAGGAATCTCAATCATGGTACCAATCTCAAATTCTACCTCTACACCGTACTCAGCGAACACCTCCTTAGAAGTAGCGAGAATGATAGACTTCTGCTGCTTAAGCTCCTGAACGGTACCGATGAGAGGAACCATGATTTCAGGACATGGGTTGTAACCCTCCTTCTTCAACTCGCAAGCTGCACCGAGGATGGCACGGGTCTGCATAGCTGTAATCTCAGGGAATGTGATACCGAGACGGCAACCACGATGACCGAGCATTGGGTTGTTCTCTGCCAGAGAGTTTACACGCTTCTTGATTTCCTCTACGCTTACGCCCATCTCCTTAGCCATGGTCTCCTGACCAGCCAAATCGTGAGGTACGAACTCGTGGAGAGGTGGGTCGAGCAAGCGGATGTTCACGTGGCAGCCATCCATTGCCTTGAGGATTCCATAGAAGTCAGCCTTCTGATATGGGAGGAGCTTGGCAAGAGCCTTCTCACGACCCTCTACAGAATCTGCCAAAATCATCTCGCGCATCGCAACAATCTTCTGATCATCGAAGAACATGTGCTCTGTACGTGTCAAACCAATACCCTTGGCACCGAATGCACGAGCTACCTCAGCATCGTGTGGAGTATCAGCATTGGTACGGATTTCCATCTTGGTATATTTATCGCAGAGATCCATCAGTTCCTTGAAGTCACCAGAAAGTTCTGCAGCCTTTGTCTCAATCTGGCCAGCATAAACCTGACCTGTAGTACCATTCAAAGAGATAAAATCACCCTCCTTGTAAACTACACCTTCGATCTCCACTGTCTTTGCCTTATAATCTACATTGATAGAGCCAGCACCAGATACGCAGCACTTACCCATACCACGAGCAACTACGGCAGCGTGGGAAGTCATACCACCACGAGCGGTAAGAATACCCTCAGCAGCAGACATACCAGCGAGGTCTTCAGGAGAAGTCTCGATACGAACCATGATGACCTTCTTGCCATCCTCATGCCATTCCTGAGCATCGTCTGCGTGGAATACGATCTGACCACAAGCAGCACCTGGAGAAGCAGGAAGACCCTGTGTGATGACCTTAGCCTTAGAGAGCGCCAACTTATCGAATACAGGGTGCAATAATTCATCAAGTTTCTGTGGTTCGCAACGGAGGATAGCAGTCTTCTCATCGATCATACCCTCGTGAAGAAGATCCATAGCAATCTTCACCATCGCAGTACCTGTTCGCTTACCGTTACGTGTCTGGAGGAACCAGAGTTTACCTTCCTGTACGGTGAACTCCATATCCTGCATATCATGATAGTGGTTCTCCAACTTATTCTGCAGCGCATCCAGCTCCTTGTAAAGTTCAGGCATAGCCTCTTCCATAGAAGGATATTTAGCTACGCGCTCCTCCTCAGAGATACCTGCACGCTCAGCCCAGCGCTGAGAACCGATCTTAGTAATCTGCTGTGGCGTACGGATACCAGCCACTACGTCCTCACCCTGTGCATTGATCAGGTACTCACCATTGAAGAGGTTTTCACCATTACCAGCATCACGGGAGAAGCAAACACCAGTGGCAGAAGTATCACCCATATTACCGAATACCATCGCCATCACAGACACGGCAGTACCCCACTCTGCAGGAATGCCTTCCATCTTGCGATAGAGAATAGCGCGCTCGTTCATCCAACTATCGAATACAGCGCAGATGGCACCCCAAAGCTGATCCATAGGATTGTCAGGGAAATCCTTACCTGTCTGCTGCTTGATAGCCGTCTTGAATGCCGTGACAAGATGCTTCAATTCATCTACTGTCATTTCATTATCCAGTGTGATACCGCGCTGCTTCTTCACCTCCATGATGATAGCCTCGAATGGGTCGATATCCTCCTTGTTGACAGGCTTCATACCGAGCACCACGTCACCATACATCTGCACGAAACGGCGATAGCTGTCATAAGCAAAGCGCTCATTACCCGTTTTACGAGCCAAGCCCTCTACTACCTCATCATTCAAACCGAGGTTGAGGATGGTATCCATCATACCCGGCATAGAAGCACGAGCACCAGAACGTACACTAACCAAAAGAGGATTTTCCACATCTCCAAACTTTGAGTTCATCAAAGTCTCAATATGCTGAACAGCTTTCTCAACTTCATCCTTGAGAAGAGCCACTACATCTTCCTTGCCTTTTTCAAAGTATTCGTTGCACACATCTGTGGTAATTGTAAATCCTGGAGGTACAGGTACACCAATAAGATTCATTTCCGCCAAATTGGCACCCTTACCACCGAGCAAGTTTCTCATGTCGGCCTTGCCCTCAGCCTTACCATTACCGAAAGTATAAACTCTTTTTTCGTCCATAATCGAATAGGTTCTAATTTATTAGTTATTGTTATTAAATGTTGTGATGCAAAAATACGATTAAAAATCGGTTCCACCAAACTTTTTACCATCTTTTTGCAATCTCGACATTACATTTTTAATTGTTTACGCACACACCGTCTGCCGGTAATAAATTATAAGCAAACTTGCCATTATTTTTACAAATCAACATATACCTTATTATATATAAGGGAGAAACTTGATGATATATAAAAGAAGCTCTTCTTCATCAAAAAACAGAGAATCGCCACCACAGATGATTCTTTTTCATTCCAGTTTTTTCACATATCTTACAAATTACTTTGGAAAAATTTTCATTTTTTACAAAAAAGTAGTATCTTTGCACTCAAAAATTTAAATATCAATCATGGGAAGAAAACGTAAACCGTTACCATTCATAGAAAATGTTACCATCGAAGCTGTGGCTGCTGAAGGAAAATGCATCACACGCGTCGATGATCAAGTCATCTTCGTACCTTTCTGCGTACCTGGAGATGTGGTAGATTTACAAGTAGTTAAGAAAAAGCATAAATACTGTGAGGCGAAAGTAGTCAGATTCATCAAGAAGAGCGACGTTCGCCAGGAGCCGATGTGCGAGCATTTCGGTATCTGTGGCGGCTGCAAATGGCAGAACCTGCCATACGAGGAGCAAATCAAGGCGAAGCAGAAACAAGTGGAAGACCAGCTCACCCGCATCGGTAAAATCGAGCTTCCTGAATTCCGCCCTATCATGGGCAGCGTGAAGACTCAGGAGTACCGAAACAAGATAGAATTCGGATGCAGCAACAAGCGATGGTTTACTGCAGATGAGCTCGCACAACTTCCTCAGAAAGAGGATGATACGGTATCTTCATTAAAGGAACGCCACGCACAGAACGCTATCGGTTTTCATATCACCGGAGCCTTCGATAAAATATATCCTATCAAGAAATGCTGGCTGATGGATGACCTCTGCAATGAGATTCGCAACTTCGTATTCGAGTATGCCGATTCTCACGACTATACTTTCTACGATCTGCGTGAGCAACATGGATTGTTGAGAGACATGATGATTCGCAACTCCAACACAGGCGAATGGATGCTTGTATTCCAATTCCATTACGACGAAGAAGGCGACGAGCAGAGAGCGCAGGAATTGATGCAGCAAGTAGCTGACAGATTCCCGCAGATCACATCGCTCATGTATGTAAACAACCAGAAGGGCAACGATACCTTCAATGATCTGGAACTGAGTCTTTTCAAGGGCAACGACCACATCTATGAACTGATGGAAGACCTGAAGTTCAAGGTAGGACCTAAGAGTTTCTATCAGACCAATACCGAGCAGGCTTACCACCTCTACTGTGTGGCCCGCGAATTTGCCAACCTCACAGGAAACGAGCAGGTTTACGACCTCTACACCGGTACTGGAACCATTGCCAATTTCGTGGCACACAAGGCTAAAAAAGTAATCGGTATCGAATACGTGCCAGAAGCTATCGAGGATGCAAAGGTGAATTCGCAGGTAAACAACATCGAGAACACCCTCTTCTATGCAGGCGATATGAAGGATATCCTGACCAACGATTTCATCAGGCAGCATGGTCGTCCTGATGTCATCATCACCGACCCTCCACGTGCCGGTATGCATCCGGATGTCATCAACGTGATTCTGAATGCAGCTCCTATCCGCATCGTCTATGTAAGCTGCAATCCTGCCACCCAGGCACGCGACCTCCAGCTGATGGACGATTACTACAAAGTAGCAGCGGTTCAGCCTGTGGATATGTTCCCTCACACTCCTCACGTAGAAAACGTAGTGCTTCTCGAAAAGCGCTGCGATACGGAAATCAAGCAGAAACTGAAGGAACGCAAAGAGCGCGAAAAGGCTACCGCCGAAGCCAAGGCTGCCAAGGAAGCTGAGAAACTCGCCCTCCAGGCTGCCCAAGCTGAGGACCTGACCGCTGAGGAAATTGCCGCTAAGAAATAAACCTTAAAACAAAATAGAAATGAAGATGAAAAATAGTATCATCATGGCGCTGATGGCTATGACAGTAACCACAGCGGGCGCCCAGGAAAAGAAAACAATCGAGTTGCCTGCATGGCTCAACAACGTCAAACTGTCTGGCTATGGCATGACTCAATATCAGTATAGCGGACAGAAGGGAAAGGAATCCAATTCCTTCAACATCCGCATGGGACGTATCGCCCTTGAAGGACGTATCGCCAACGATTTCTACTGGAAAGCTCAAATCCAGTTTAATGGCAATACATCCGATTTAGGCAGCAGTCCAAGAATGGTAGATCTGTTTGCCGAATGGCAGAAATACAGTTATTTCAAGGTGAAAATCGGACAGTTCAAGAATCCGTTTACCTTTGAAAATCCGATGCACCCTATCGACCAGGGCTTCATGGGTTATTCCCAGAACGTGAGCAAGTTGGCTGGTTTCAGCGACCGTGCCGGCGAGCACGCATCCAACGGTCGTGACATCGGTTTGCAGTTCCAGGGTGATTTCCTCAAAAACGCCAACGGCCGCAATCTGCTGCACTATCAGATAGGTGTGTTCAACGGACAGGGCATCAATACCAAGGACGTGGACAACCAGAAGAACGTGATCGGCGGCGTATGGGTGATGCCTGTGGCAGGAATGCGCATCGGAGCTTTCGGCTGGACGGGGTCTTATGCAAGAAAGGGAAACTGGAATGACGATGAACAGGGAAACCCAGAAAAGGAGACATTCAGCGGTACCCGCAAACTCAGCCAGAACCGTTATGCATTCTCATTCGAATACAAGGCTAACGACTGGACCGTACGTTCAGAATATATTCATTCTACCGGTATGGCATTTGCCAAAAGCATAACCAATCATGGGGATACAGCCTCTAAAGATTGCAATCTTAACAAAGAAATTGGCAATAAGGCACAGGGTGTATATGGTCTTGTTATCGCACCTATCGTGAGCAAGAAGCTCTATGCAAAGGCTCGCTATGATATGTACGAGGCTAATGGTAAGACAGACATGATGAGAACCCAATACGAAGTCGGTCTGAACTATCATATCAACAAAAACTTCACCATTCTATCAGAATATGCGTTTGTCAACGACCGCACAAGTGCAGACCACAATTACTCAATGGCAGACGTGGAAGTTTGTTTCAGATTCTAATATGTAATCAGATTTTTAATATATTAAGCAAAAGAAGAGTTACTCATGGAAACAGAGGAGAGACATCATCACCACCATCACAGAGATGGAAGTGAACAAAGAAGTAGTGGACGCAAGAAACATTACAGTCGCAGAGCAGGACATAATCGTCACACGAAATCACAGATTAGGAGAAGAATGATAGGAAGAATCCTGTTTCTTATTCTTAGTCTGATAGCTATTGCTATCATTCTTTTCATTATTTACGACCATTATTTCGGGGCATTTTAAGGCATTCCATGAGATAAAAACTATTCATAAAAAAAGCCAAGTCAGCAGTTCACAACAGAATACTGACTTGGCTGTTTTACATTAACTTGGCTTTTTACATTAAAAAGAATAGGAGAAACCTACCGATGCATATTCCTTAAACTGCCAGTAGCTCTCGCCCTCGCTACGCTTGCTGCCATCATCAAAACGAGGATAAAGGAAGATGTTCGTAGAAATATACTTATTGAACTGGAAGGTGAATGTATTCTCCCACTCCAACTCAGCACGCTCATAAGTGGTATATCCATAGAGGCGGGTCTTCCATCTCAGATTTTCCGCCATCTGCCACGTAAAGTCTACCGTAAATTCAGAACCATAGTCCAAAAGTCCGTGCTGTCCTTCTTCCAGACCATATCGGGTGGCAAGCGAACTGCGGTCCACATATTTCCAGTTAAGAGCCAAAGGAGCGATATGCGTGCTACCCTTCAGGCGATGATTGAGCCAGTCGATGGAATAATCCATACCGACAGAAAGATTCAACTTGAAAGGTGACATGAAGTCGGAATAGACAAACTTATCATTGCTGCGAAGACCCCTGGTAAACTGGGTCTGCCCGATCACCTGCAAGGTATAATACCATCTTCTGGTAGCCTGCAAGCCCAACTTTCCGGTATAGCGCAGCAGATCGTCAGAGGTTTTGTACTTATGCAAGGTATCGCCCTTGGAAGTCTGGTATCCCAGGCGCATCTCCAGCTTGTTTTCCCACTTCACATTCTGCTTGTTGTTATAATTGGCCTGCATCGTCACACTACCCAGCATAGAATAGTTGCTCTCGCCACCTTTATACCAGTTGTCACTCACATAATTCTGGAGGAACTGCAGGTAATAATCTCCCCTGACCGTCCAAAAATTAGGCTTCGCCACATAGATTTTCATCGGCGAAGCCTCTAATTCAATAGCCTTGGGAGCCACCTCCTCCACAATATCCACCTCCGTCTTTCTCGGAGCGCCCTCAGGAATAGGAGCACCAACCACATCCAGTCTGGACTCATTACTTATCACAAGATCAGGACGATTTAAGTAAATGAACATCAAAGACTTATCCAGCATACATTCAAGAGAATCAGAATAGCCAGCCGGATTCAATCTGAGAAAATGATTAGCAGGAGAATGATAAAAAGTAAGCGGGGTGAAAAGTCGGGAATAGCGGATATCTTTCGCAGCATAATAGCAGGAATCGATATGAGCACGAACTGCGGATAAAGAATCCATATAATTCTTCACCCATTCAGCCGTTTCAGGTTCCTGTACACCCTTGGTAAGCTTATGACTCTTGGTTTGTGCCCATGAAGGAAAACAAACAAAAAGAGCAGCCACCACTATATTAAATCTCAATTTCATAATCATTAAAATCTACGCAATGCTATAATTTAGGCGCAAAGGTAATAAATAATTCATAAAACAACGGCATTATTTGCAATAATTTTGGCTATTTCATAAATTTATAGTAACTTTGCACGCGATTATTCTAATTTAAAATATAAATATCGTGGCTGAAACTAAGTACATCTTCGTTACTGGTGGTGTGGTTTCTTCTTTGGGTAAAGGAATCATATCGTCATCCATCGGTAAGCTTCTTCAAGCAAGAGGTTACAACATTACTATCCAAAAGTTTGACCCATACATCAACATCGACCCGGGTACACTGAACCCGTACGAGCATGGTGAGTGCTACGTAACAGTAGATGGTATGGAAACCGACCTGGACCTCGGACACTACGAGCGATTCACCGGTATTCAAACTACGAAAGCAAATTCTCTCACCACTGGTCGTATCTACAAGGCAGTTATTGACAAGGAACGTCGTGGCGATTATCTCGGAAAAACCATTCAGGTGGTGCCTCACATCACCGACGAGATCAAGCGCAATGTAAAGCTGCTCGGCAAGAAGTATCACTATGACTTCGTGATCACCGAGATAGGCGGAACCATCGGCGACATCGAAAGTGCTCCTTACATGGAAGCTATCAGACAGCTGAAATGGGAATTGGGCAAGAACGCCGTCAATGTGCACCTCACCTACGTGCCTTATCTGAAGGCTGCAGGGGAGTTGAAAACCAAACCGACCCAGCACTCCGTGAAGGAATTGCAAAGTGTAGGTATTCAGCCAGATATTCTGATCCTCCGCACAGAGAAACATCTCGAAGAGGGAATCTTGAAAAAGGTAGCCAGCTTCTGTAATGTGGATCTGGACTGCGTGATACAAAGCGAAGACCTCGCCAGTATCTACGAAGTGCCTGTAAACATGCAGAACCAGGGTCTCGACACCGCCATTCTCCGCAAAATGGGCGAGCCTATCGGCGAAAAGCCTGCACTGGGTCCTTGGAAAGCATTCCTCGACCGCAGAAGCAAGGCTACAGAGGTGGTAAACATCGGACTGGTAGGCAAGTACGATCTGCAGGATGCCTACAAGAGTATCCGCGAAAGTCTTTCACATGCCGGCACCTACAACGACCACAAGGTGAAGATAACATTCATCAATTCTGAATATCTCACAGAAGAAAATGTGGCAGAGCAGTTGAAGGGTCAGGACGGCATCGTCATCTGTCCGGGATTCGGCCAGCGCGGCATTGAGGGCAAGATCATAGCAGCCCACTATACCCGCACCCACGACATTCCTACCTTCGGTATCTGCCTGGGTATGCAGATGATGGTCATCGAGTTTGCCCGCAACGTGTTGGGCTACAAAGATGCCAATTCAAGAGAGATGGATGAAAAGACTCCACACAATGTCATCGACATCATGGAGGAACAGAAAAACATCTCCAACATGGGTGGAACCATGCGCCTCGGTGCATACGAATGTGTACTGAAACAAGGTTCTCGCGTCTTCTCTATATATAAGAAGGAGCACATTCAGGAGCGTCACCGCCATCGCTATGAATTCAACAATGAGTTCCAGAAGGAATACGAGAAGAACGGCATGATGTGCGTGGGACGCAACCCAGAGAGCGACTTGGTAGAAATCGTTGAAATACCAGGATTGAAATGGTATATCGGTACACAGTATCATCCAGAATACCAAAGTACCGTATTAAAACCTCATCCTCTGTTCATGGATTTCGTCAAGACGGCTATCTCAAACAAGAAATAATATAAATTTCTAAAATAACAATGAACAAGAACAACATTATTGGCTTTCTTCTCATTGCCTTAGTACTCATCGGATTCAGCTGGTACACCCAGCCTTCTGCAGAAGAGCAGAGAGAGGCTTTCGTACAGGATTCCATTGCCAAGGCTAAGCATGCTGAGATAGAAAAGGCCAGCAAGGCTGCCGCAGCCAAGCGCCAGGCAAATGCCAAGGCTAAGATTGAGGCAGACTCTACAGCCCTCTTCTATTCTGCTTTGAAGGGTCAGGCGAAGAAGATCGTTTTGAAAAATGAGAAAGTTGAATTAACCCTCAACACCAAGGGTGGTACTGTCGAGAAGGCAGTAATCAAGGGTTATGTAGGTCACAACATCCAGGTAAAAGACGGTTCTGCCGACCAAAAGGATGTTACGCTCTTCGATGGCAAAGACCAGAGTCTTAAGTTTATGCTTGAGGCAAAGGAAGCTAACATCATCACCAGCGACCTCTACTTCACTCCATCAAACGTAACAGATTCTACTGTTACCATGACAGCTGTGGCTGGAGAAGGAAAGACACTCTCCATGACTTATACATTAGGTAAGGACTACATGCTCCACATGAGCTTCTCTGCTCAGGGTATGGAAGGTCTGTTCTCACCTAATTATAATAAGATGGACATCGACTGGAGTGATAAGGCACGCCAGCAGGAACGTGGTTTCATGTTCGAAAACCGCTACACCACGCTCACCTATCACAATGTAGAGGGTGGCACTGACTATCTCAATGAGGGAAGCGAGAAGATCGATGAGAAAATCGAAGAGACCATCGACTGGGTATCTTTCAAAAACCAGTTCTTCTCTGCCATCATCGTTGCTAAAGACAACTTCGAAAAGGATGCCTTCATGACCTCTATCCCACAGGAGAAGGGTTCTGGCTATCTGAAGCAGTTCCAGGCTAAGATGAAAACTCCTTTCGACCCAACCGGCAAGAAAGCCTCTGAGTTTGAGTTCTACTTTGGTCCTAACGATTTCCAGATTCTCAAGAATACCGAGAAGGAAAGCACCTTCGGCAAGGACCTGGAGTTCCAGAAGCTCGTTTATCTGGGATGGCCTGTCATCCGCTGGATCAACCGTTTCTTCACACTCTACGTGTTCGACTGGCTGAGCAAGGTATTCCCTATGGGCGTCGTACTGATTCTCATCACCTTGCTTCTGAAGCTCATCACCTACCCTATGGTGAAGAAGAGTTATATGAGTTCTGCCAAAATGCGCGTTCTGAAACCAAAGCTCGAAGCTGCTACTGCGCAGTATAACAAGCCTGAGGATCAGATGCAGAAACAACAGGCGATGATGGCTGAATATGCCAAGTATGGTGTGAGTCCATTGTCAGGCTGCTTGCCAATGTTGATTCAGATGCCAGTGTGGATTGCGATGTTCAACTTCGTTCCTAATGCCATCCAGCTTCGTGGTGAGCATTTCCTCTGGATGAACGACTTGAGTACATACGACCCAATCTTTGAGTGGAACACCAACATCTGGATGATAGGTGACCACCTGAGTTTGACCTGTATTCTCTTCTGCGTAGCCAACCTGTTGTACTCATGGATGACCATGCGCCAGCAGAGAGACCAGATGGTAGGTCAGCAGGCTGAGCAGATGAAGATGATGCAGTGGATGATGTATCTCATGCCATTGATGTTCTTCTTCATGTTCAATGATTATTCATCAGGTTTGAACTTCTACTACTTCATCTCACTGTTCTTCAGTGCTGCCATCATGTGGACTCTGCGTAAGACCACCAACGACGAGAAGCTTCTCGCCATCTTGGAAAAGCGCTATCAGGAGAACAAGAGTAATCCAAAGAAGGCTAATGGCCTCATGGCAAGAATGCAGGCTCTCCAGGAGTTGCAGCGCCAGCAGCAGGAAGAGATGATGAGAAAGAAGGCTGAACTGAACGAGAAAAAGAATAATCTCGGAAAATAAAGTTTTATAGATAATAATTAAAGCGTAATGGATTACCCGGAAAAGGTGTTCGTTACGCTTTTTTTGATAGTTTACTAGACTTATCATAAAATAACAGCAAATTCATTTGGCAGTTTCATAATAATTGAGTATCTTTGTAGCAACTAGCATGATAAGTTATGGTAAAGTTACAAGAATGTTTGGAAAAACTAGCCAACTTCAAACTACAGTTTGGAGATAGCTTTGGTATCACTAAACTCGGAATTTTCGGTTCGGTAGCACGAGGAGAAAACACAGAAGACAGTGATATAGATATTGTTGTGGAAGTAGAAAAGCCAACTCTCTCGCTCATGCACAACTTACATGAGGCTTTAAGTAAATTATTTAATAACAAAGTTGATTTAGTCCGCTTCCGCAAATCGCTCCGCCCTTTATTACAGTCAAACATCAATCAGGAGGCCGTTTATGTATAATCGCAGTACCATCCATGACAAGCTCGAAGAAATCAAAGAATCCATCGAGTTAATACAAGAATGGAGTAAAGATGTAGAATCAGCTGATGATTTCATGCTTTCCCCAACAAAGTATATGGCCTTCAATGCTTGTGTTATGAGATTACAAGTCATTGGCGAACATGTAGGTAAACTTTTAAAGGCAGAAGAAAAGCCTTTAAATACTTATCCAAACATTCCCTGGCAAGCGATATATGGCATGAGAAATATGATTTCTCACGAATACGCCAATGTCGACGAAGTGATCGTATATGATACAATCAAAAACGAATTGCCAGAATTGAAAAATATCATCGAAGATTTACTCAGTCAGTATTAATTGGCACATAACATTACCCCCGAAAAGGTATAATTTGTTAAATGATATTATAAATTATACCTTTTCGGGGGTATTTTCTTTTTTTATTCGTATATTTGTCCCCGAAAGGGTATAAAACAAATAAAATATGAGCAATACATTATCATCATACGTCAAGGAAATGCGCAAGCAATTCGGATTGACCCAAATAGATCTGGCGGCAAAATCGGGTGTAGGCCTCAGATTCGTAAGAGAACTGGAACAGGGGAAAGAAACGCTGCGACTCGACAAAGTTAATCAGGTTCTCCTCCTCTTCGGCCAGGAAATCGGCCCCGTTCCTATCAAAAAAGAATAAAAATAGAATTTTATGAAACAAGGAAAGATTTATCTCTACGACCAATACGTAGGCCTGCTGACGGAAGACGAAACAGGCTTCACCTTCGCCTACGATGCAGATTATCTGGCATCGAGTCAAGCCGAAGCCGTGAGCCTCACACTCCCGTTATCCGATGAGCCCTACCACGACACCGTTTTGTTTCCCTTTTTCGATGGGTTAATCCCCGAAGGATGGCTGCTGAATATCGCAGAAAGCAGTTGGAAAATCAACCAGCGGGATAGAATGTCGCTCCTCCTTGCCTGCTGCAAGGATTGTATCGGAGCCGTCAGCGTCATCCCACTTGAAGAATCTCATGCAGAAAGAACCAACAATTCACCTGCAGAAGGAACTTCACTTGCAGAAGGAACTTCACCTGCAGAAGTAACAAATGCTTCCCCCAAAAACTAGAAAGGAGAAAGAAATATGGAAAAATGTCTATATTGCTATAAACCGCTCAAGCCAGGTCAGATAGATTACCATCCCACTTGCGCCAAGAAACTCTTCGGTACCAAGGAAGCCCCTGTCCTACCCTATGTAAGAAAGGAAATCGGCGACCTGGCAAAAAAGGTTGTGCGCGCCCAGACAACCCTCACTGGTGTTCAGGCAAAACTCTCTCTCGATGTGAATCCGGGTGGAAAGAACGAGCCGTCCCGTTTCACCATCGTCGGCCTTTGGGGTAAATACATCTTAAAGCCACAAACCGACCGCTACCGCTGTCTTCCGGAAATAGAAGACCTCACGATGCATCTCGCCGAAGCAGCCAAAATAACTGTTGTTCCCCACGGACTGATACGATTTGCAGATGGCGAACTCTGTTATATTACCCGAAGAATAGACAGACTGGATGATGGAACCAAGGTACCTATGGAGGATATGTGCCAACTATCAGAACGCCTTACGGAATACAAGTACAAAGGTTCCTATGAGCAGATAGCGAAACTCCTGAAGAAATATTCATCATTCTCGCAACTCGACCTCGTAAACTATTGGGAAGTTGTCATTTTCTCATGGATTACTGGCAATGCAGATATGCACCTCAAGAACTTCTCGCTCTACAATAACCGCAAGATGGGTTATGCTCTTACACCTGCCTACGACCTGCTCTGTACCAAGATCGTAATGCCCGAAGATACCGAGGAGCTCGCCCTGACACTGAACGGTAAGAAAAGAAAGATCCAAAAGTCTGATTTCATCAAAGTGATGAAAGCATCGGGACTAAACGACAAGGTGATTGCCAACATCGCCAAGAAGTTCCGTCGTTCTATCGTGAAATGGATAGATCTGATAGAAGCCTCTTTCCTGCCGGAAAGCATGAAAAAAGAGTATAAGAAACTGATTCTCAGCAGAGTAATGGCATTGAGATAAATTGAAGAATTTGAGATAAATTGAAGAAATAAAAACAAATAAAGGTGTATCAAAGTCTAACAAACTCTTTGATACACCTTTTTTATATCTTTATATAGCAAGATTGAGTAACCTTTATATCGTAAGATTGGGATTACTTCTTCATTACAGGCTCGCAAGTCAAGCCTACACCTAATTTTTTGAAGATACGCTGATCCACATCACTCAGCATCACCGTGCAGTGAGCCTGACATCCACGAAGTTTAGGCAACTGCTCCAAAGCTTTTCGGCAATTCTCATCATTCTCAGAGAGAACAGAGAGAGCTACAAGAACCTCATCAGTATGAAGACGAGGATTGCGACCGCCGAGATAACTGATCTTCGTATGCTGAATAGGCTCAATCATAGACTGAGGAATCAGTTTCAGATTGTGATCAATACCAGCCAAATGTTTCATGACATTCAACAACAAGGCGGCACTACAACCCAGCAACTCACTACTATGACCGCAGATGATGGTGCCATCCTCCAACTCAATAGCCGACGAAGTATGTCCCGTCTCCTTCTTATGATTCTTAGCAGCAACAGTCACCTTACGGTAATCTGTAGAAATCTTAGCCTGATTGAAAAGCATCTGTATCTTGGCAATTTCTTCCTCATTACAAGCACCCAGAGCCAACTTGTTGGTAGCAGCATAATAGCGACGAACGATTTCATTCTTCGAAGCCTCGCAGCAAGCCTCATCATCAGAAATACAGAAACCTACCATATTCACACCCATATCCGTAGGAGACTTGTATGGATTAGAACCATAGATACCCTCGAAGAGAGCATTGAGTACAGGATAAATCTCAACATCACGATTATAGTTGATAGCAATCTTATTATATGCCTCCAGATGGAAAGGGTCGATCATGTTGACATCATTGAGATCGGCAGTAGCTGCCTCGTATGCAATATTTACCGGATGCTTCAATGGAAGATTCCAAACTGGGAAAGTTTCAAACTTGGCATATCCTGCACGCACACCACGCTTGTTCTCATTATACAACTGGCTGAGGCAAACAGCCATTTTGCCACTACCAGGACCAGGAGCTGTCACGATAACCAGAGGGCGCTCAGTTTCTACATAATCATTCTTTCCGAAACCATCATCAGAAGCAATCAGGTTGACATCATGAGGATAGCCCTCGATGAGATAATGACAGTAGGTTTTGATACCATCACGTTCCAAGCGCTGCTTGAAAGCTGTAGCAGCAGGCTGACCGTTGTAATGAGTAATCACAACGGAACCCACCATAAAACCACGGTTTTGGAACTCGCCACGAAGACGGAGAACATCCTCATCATAAGTGATACCCAAGTCGGCACGCTTTTTATTCTTCTCAATGTCTGCAGCACTAATCACGATAACAATTTCAATGCTCTCGCTGATTTTCTGAAACATACGGAGCTTACTATCTGGCTGGAAACCAGGCAATACGCGACTTGCATGATGGTCATCGAAAAGCTTTCCGCCTAATTCCAGATAGAGTTTTCCGTCAAACTGTGAGATTCTATCCTTGATATGCTCGGATTGAATCTTCAGATACTTCTCGTTATCGAATCCTATCTTCATATTCTTTTTACTGATATAACTAATTCTCTATTGATTGAACAAATCGAGTGCAAAAGTACAAAAAACTATCGAAATATCAAAAAAAAATTGTACCTTTGCACACAAAAAAGTAAAAAACAACAAGAATGATGAACGGAATTTATACAATTCTTCTATTGGTATTGAGCAACATATTCATGACGCTGGCATGGTATGGACATCTCAAACTTCAGCAGACAGGTACAAGTAGCCATTGGCCACTTATTGGAGTTATCGCCTTCAGCTGGGCTATAGCCTTCTTTGAATATTGCTGTCAGGTACCCGCCAACCGTATCGGTTTTGCTGATAACGGAGGTCCTTTCAACCTCGTACAGCTCAAGGTCATACAGGAATGCATTTCTCTCATCATCTTTGCGATCATCGCTAATATCCTCTTTCAGGGGCAAGGTCTGCACTGGAATCATGCTGCTGCATTTATCTGTCTCATCGCTGCAGTTTATTTTGTATTCATGAAATAGAATAAACCACAGATTATCAAGGTATTACAAGATATCTATTAAAGGAATGCAAAGAGGATAATGAGCGTCATGGAGGAATGTAAATATAGAAATACAACATTAAAAATATAACCGACAATGGAAAAGAAATTACGTACAGCTTCCATCTGTGTACAGGGAGGCTATCAGCCAAAGAATGGTGAGCCTATTGAAGTGCCTATCATTCAGAGTACAACATTTAAGTATGACAATTCTGAAGAGATGGCTATGCTCTTCGATCTTAAGAAAGAAGGATATTTCTATACCCGTCTCCAGAACCCTACCAATGATGCTGTTGCGCAGAAAATAGCACAGCTTGAAGGTGGCGTGGGTGCTGTGCTGACAAGTAGCGGTCAGGCTGCCAATTTCTATGCCGTTTTCAATATCTGCGAAGCTGGCGACCATATCGTGACTTCCAATGAGATTTATGGTGGCACCTTCAATCTCTTCGGTGTAACACTCAAGAAACTCGGCATAGAATGCACCTTCGTCAATCCTAACGATAGCGAGGAAGAAATCCAGAAAGCATTCCGTCCTAACACCAAGGTTGTCTTCGGCGAAACCATCAGCAACCCTGGATGTGCCGTTCTTGATATCGAGAAGTTTGCCCGCATCGCCCACAAAAATGGTGTTCCGCTGATTGTTGACAATACTTTTGCCACTCCTATCAATTGCCGTCCTTTTGAATGGGGAGCTGACATCGTAACTCATTCTACCACCAAGTATATGGATGGAACTGCATCTCAGGTGGGTGGTGTAGTAGTAGATAGTGGTAACTTCGACTGGATGGCGAATGCTGAAAAGTTCCCTGGTCTTTGCACACCAGATGACAGCTATCACGGTTTGACATACGTGAAAGCATTTGGCAAGATGGGTTATACCACTAAACTTGTAGCCCAACTGATGCGCGATCTCGGTAGTATCCCTGCCCCAATGAACTCATTCATCCTCAACCTGGGTTTGCAGAGTCTGCATCTGCGTATGCGCCAGCACTGCGAGAATGCTCAGAAGGTGGCAGAATTCCTGCACAACGATCCTCGCGTAGCTTGGGTTCATTACAGTGGACTGAAAGACGATACCTATTACGAACTTGCTCAGAAATACATGCCAAATGGTACCTGCGGTGTCATCGCCTTTGGTTTGAAGGGTGACCGTGAAACAGCTATCAAGTTCATGGATTCGCTCGATATGATCAACATCGTGACTCATGTAGCGGATGCCCGCACCTGCGTACTCCATCCAGCCAGTCATACCCACCGCCAATTGACAGATGAGCAGTTGAAAGAAGCTGGCGTAGCTCCAGACTTGATCCGTCTCTCAGTAGGTATCGAAGATGTGGAGGATATTCTGGATGATATCAAGCAGGCTTTAGACAAGATATAATATATGCACACCCTATAATGAAGCTTAATTCATAAGACAGAAAAGCATTTCCTATGAAGTTTCGACGAAAAAGAAACTCTTGGTCTTTTTCTACGTTCTGTCCTATCCATGATAGCCCTCGACGGCTCATGGGAGATTGTCCGTGGATAGACAATCTCTCATGAGCCACTTTTCTTTGTACAAAAGTACAAAGAAAAGTGAATCATGGTAAAATGTTTAACATATCTTTTGAAGAGTTTCTTGTTCTTTCGGAAAATTATCCTTATTTTTGCAGAACAATATAAAAAAAGGTGTAAAAATATGGTAGAGAATCAATCAACGAGCATTCGAAAATATCCCAAGCGCATCCCTTACGGCATGATGAACTTCAAGGCCGTCATCGAGGATGACTGCTATTATGTCGACAAGACTCCATTCGTGGAGAAAATTGAAAGAGCCAACAAGTTCTTCTTCTACATCCGCCCTCGCCGATTCGGCAAGAGCCTTACTCTCTCCATGCTTGAGCATTACTACGATATCAATCGAGCAAACATCTTCGACAAGCTCTTCGGGCATCTCTATATCGGTCAACATCCCACACCCGAGCACAACAAATATCTTGTCATCAAGCTCAACT
>OBAI01001297.1_pt1 | contig 19816 bp, 19 predicted proteins | sample 1517461 | NCBI WGS metagenome assembly OBAI01 (sample SAMN04571696, study PRJEB22368) | human gut metagenome | biome: human gut; material: stool | host: Homo sapiens | place: Luxembourg | collected 2012-06-29
GGAGGGCAAATGTAATATGCACCTATCGGAAATCTGGCATAGCAAGAAAAACGACAGTCGCTTATCCCGAACTCAGGTTAATATATCCGTAGTCTCCGAACGAAGATTGGCGGCACCTTGTGCCGTGACTCCCTTATTTTTCTGTTGATCCAAAAAAGTGTCGAAGCATTTACCCGACAGAACACCATTATTCAGAATATGTCCATGACGAATGCCTGATAACGATTCGTCCGTGGGACGTATGATTTTGATACTTTCCTCCATAAGCTATACCTTTGTGTGTTTTATATATTCATTGAAATATTCCAACATATTTGTCGCATCGTTATCTGCCTCTATCTTGGCGGTATATTTGGCGATTGCCAAAGTCTTCAGTACGGCGATGATTGCTTCATTAGGTTTACCGAAATGCTCAAAAAAGACATGTCCTGTATTGATATGACAAATGATAATATTTTCAGCCTCTCGACTTACATCAACCCAAAACAGATCACTGTCGCCTCCTTCCAACTTCACTTGCAGCGTGAACTCCTTGCCGTTGATTTTGTAACTATCCTCATATTCTCCAAATACCATAGGCGTTCCTACAGGCTTAGGTTCTGGCTTTGGTTCCATTTCGGGAAAGAGAGTTGGCGCAGACTGGGGTTTCTCTGTGGAGAACTCGATGGTCTTGCGGGCTTTTTGTGAAGAGGTATTGTGCTTAGTAACAAGTTTCTTGGCTATCTTTTTGCGCTCGTCCAAACGGTAGCCCTCTGCCTGCGCATAAAGGTCGAATTCCTTGGTGTGTATCTCACATTTCAGAGCCTCCATCAAGGCATCAAGGTTTCCTTTGTCAAGGATGTCATTCTTGTTGAACGACACCTTGAAACCTTCTAACTCCAGTTCTCCAAATATGCGTTTAAAGCGAGGCGAGCCCACGTTGCCGCAGAGTGACTTGGGAAAATAACGCTGCCCATTCTCAGCGCCTTTTACCACACGTCCACGACGAAGCAACACAAAGCCATTGTTCTGACTGCTCATTTCCTTCAATACACCAATATAACCATGTGCCTTGTATTGTTCAAACTCAAAGTCAATCTCTTGCTTCCAATATACTGCCGGACCGTCTGGATCCTTGTAAAATGGAGCTGTAAGAATTTCAGGATCTTTAAACTCCAGCAACTCCTCATCAACAACAAGACGCATCTCTCCGCTTCTGAGCGACATACGATAGATGCTTGCCAAATCTTTCTTTATCTTGCCGATGCCCTGTGGCCTGGGGGCATTCTTATTGAGCTGGCATATTGTAAAAATGGTGTAATGCTCCGTGACGGGGCGAGCCATATGCCCCACAGGGAGCGAGTTCAGGTCATTGGTGGTCACTTGGTTGAGGTCGAAGTGTATGGTGCGCTCCTCAGCCTCGCCCAGAGCCTTGGTCTTCACCTCCCATACTTCTCCCAACCAGCAAGCCGCCGTCTTGAACCCCATGCCAAACTCATTGAGACCCATGTTGTTTTCTGGGGTCTTGGCTGGCATGAAAGCCGTTTGGTAACGCTGCATACTGATGCCACAAGCATTGTCCGACACCCGTATCTCCTGAATTTCCTTGCCAGCAGCATCACGTATGAACTCGATGCTCACCGTGAAACGATAGTCACTGTTCAAGGAATGCAACTCTTCTTTGTTGTCACGATACGACTGCAAGGCATTATCCACAAACTCTGCCAACACGTTGGAAGGCGTGTTGGTTAAGTCCTCAAAGCGACCATACATATTGGCGCCTATACTGATGTTTACTGCTTCTATTGACTGAATCATCTGTTTATCATCCTCCCTGCTATAAGTTGAACTATCGTAACGTTGACTGCATTTCCCAAGGCTTCATAACATCGTGAGATGGGCAGGCTGAACCCATCGCCCGAAAAACGCAAGTCTTGCATACCTTGTATCTTGGAAGCCTCATGCACAGTCATATATCGGCCCATCTTCTCATTGCCCAGCCTTGACTCCTTCGGAAGTTTGATCCATGGGAAAATAGGTATCTGCGTACCCACCAAATTGAGAGCTGGCGAGAAAGTAGGCAACTTGATGCGTATGCCCGAAGCTCGGAACTGAATAATTTTGTCATCCAATGTAGGTGCAACAGCTCCGCAGTTCCATTCCATCTTCTGGTGGCTTGGTGCAAAGTCTTTGATTTTCTCCTTCCATGGGTCAAGCCACTCCTTGTTTGCCTCGTAGAAATCACGATTTTGCTGTATGTACTTTTGCTTCCATGAGGGGAACTTATCCACATCTTGCCTCGAATAAGGGGGTATGCAGGCCAGACAGCGCTTTCTTGTCCTTCCTGTTATCGGCATTCCAAGCGTGCCCTTGGCTCCACGCAGTTGCTCCAACGAACTGCAACTTGGAGTCCTGCCATCTTCGTAGTCGTAGGTAGCTCCGAACTCCATCGCCCAAATAGGAAAAGAAGGCACCTTCACATGGTGGTCGACGCAAAGCCCCAAGAACTCTCGCCACACATCAAGTTGGTGGCGTGTGTCTGTCTTCAAGTGCTGGTACTCCGTCTCATCGGGATCGATGATACTTCTGATATTGCATTCCTCTCCGTCTTGCTCTTTTGGAAACTCAAAGCCATCCAAACAGCCGAAATCCTCATTCTCGCACACGATATAGATGCGACGTCGGTGCTGAGGTATTTTAAACTGATGGGGCGAGAGCAATGCTTCCATGACCTTGTATCGGCGAGACTCGAGAGCCTCCTTGATAGTCTTCCAGGTATTACCCTCATCATGACCTTTCAGATTGGACACATTCTCAAGGAGGACATATCTTGGACGATGAGCATCTATGATGTCGCAAATGTTATAAAACAGGTTGCCACGGTCTTTGTCGTCATTAAATCCCAATCGCTTGCCAGCCTGGCTGAAAGGCTGACAGGGAAATCCAGCACACAGGATGTCATGGTCAGGAATATCGCGAGGGGCGACTGTTGTTATGTCGCCCTCTATCTTGTTGATGCCACTATCGGTCTTGCCATTCATCTCTGGGAAATTGATGGCATAGAGCCTGCGCAGGTCTTCACGTAGTTCGGAAGCAAATACGCATTCACAGCCCATCTGCCCTAATGCCAAATGAAAGCCTCCCAAGCCAGCAAACAAATCTATAAACTTCAATGGGGTTTTATCTTTCTTCTTTCTCATTTTCAGTGCCTGTTAAAAATATCCGTCATCTTCTGGAGCATATCCTCAAATACCTTTTGGTGCTTTTCCAGTTTGGTGCTGTCGGAAAGCGACCGTGACAGGTCTTTGTCGTAGCCACTCAAATCAATATTCATCGCTTGCCCCATCGCTATCATTACATCCTTCTTTCGAATCTTCTTGCCATTTTCGCCCGTAAACGTCCCCATCTCATAGAGAACATTAAGAATTCGGATGATGTCTATCCTGATGCCTGTACGATCTGCAAGATGGACAGGACTCATGCCTTGAGAAACAGGCTGCAATATGACTTTTCCCCGTAGAGGTTCTATTTCCCTTGCCAGTTGCACCTTGCATCTGCCAAGGCTTTCGTCCTTCTGTTTGGAAGCCTCTATGAGCGTAATGATAAAGGCATAAACCCAGTATTTTTCTACATCATTGTCAAACAATTGTTCTTTGAGATATTTTTTCACTTCCAACATACTGCTACGGCGAAGTCGCAACTCATCATAGATTTCATATACCCGATTGAAATAATTTAAGTACAAGGTGTCATCATCTTCCCAATACTTGCCATCCTGCAAGGTGCAATATTGGCGATAATTCAATTCTTCGTTAATGAAACTATCCAGTTCCTTCTTAGGATAGTCATCCCTGCAGTCTATGATGCTCCGTAAAATTTGCTCACTGTCGGGAACACAGTCGATAGGCTCATCACAATGATGGGTGTTATACTCTGTTCCAAGGATATAGTACAAGTAGCCGAAGGATTCATCTTCTCTGATGACGCAGAAAAGTTCTTTTCTCACTTCTATGGAAATATCCTTACTGATATCATCTTCTAACTCTTCAAAAACAGGTTGTTCTGGTTGCAAAGCATGCCCTCTCTCAAAGAGTTCTTTCTTCAAGAGGTAATGCTGGTAACGGATATCGGCAGAAAACCGTTGGTTCATGTATGCAGCGGTTGCTTTTGGGTCTTTTCTAAGAGGCAACAAGTCATTTATAATTTTGCCTACGACCTCTGCATACTTCAACTCATGCTTATGGTGGTTAAAGTATTCTTTTGCTCGCATTTTCGCCTGATTAAGTTAGTCGGTTTCTTTGATGGTATAGGTGGCAAAAACGGTATTCTCACCCAAATTAGAATATTCTGCCTTCAAAACAAACGGCCCATTTCCATTGCATACAGACAAGCGGGCACTATTATTGCCTCGGCCATTCACCCTGTCACAAAAAGCACTGACTTCTACTGTCGTTCCGGGCTTAAAAGGTCCAAAAATACCTTCCCAAGACAAAGCGTGTTGGGACACTGAACTATATCCGTTTTCACTGGTGTACCCAATGGATACATAATGGGTATAATAACTTCCTATACCACTAAAACTAACCTCGTACTTGACGTAATAATGCGCAGTATTAGCTTCCTCCTTCAGATTGTCACCATCAGAAGAAGAACAACTGTTCAAGATAAAAAAGTTGGAAATTAAAAAAAGTATAGCAATGGCTATACTAAGTACATGATTTCTACTATGAGACTCTTTTGAAGCCTCATTCTTAACTAATCGTAATCCTGTCCCCAGCAAAATGGGGGGGGTAAATCGTCTGATAATCATATTGTTACGTTGTTTAGTATTCTTATACAAAACTAATATCTCCTCAAAGGTACAAAAAAAAACTGAATAAAGAAAAAATCCTTTTAAAAAAACGACAATAAAACATTAACCACGAAAACCATTGTTTTATGAGTTTAGGGAAACAAAGACGATCCCTTCCATCCGCTGACACTGACAGTCTAAAATTCCGCAACCCTACTATTGAGGGAAAAAGGGTGAAAGAGAAAGTTTATATTTATATATATAAATATAAAAATATATTATTAACATTTCTTTACTTTTCTGTTACTTCACAGGAGGAAAGAAGAGGGGTGCGGAAAATCGGACTGTCAGTGTCAGTGTCAGCGAAGCGTCACATAAAAAGCGAGGTCGTGAGAAACTATGACTTCGGGAGAAGAAAACTAAATTTATGCGCGCCGAAAGCTATGGATTTCCGTAGGGTAAACTTACTGAACGCATTTTTGCTGAAAATCGCCAGTTTACGCACACCGAAATTTGGCGGCTTCAAAAAATAGTCGTAACTTTGCAAACAGATAAATGATTAAAGGAGTTAAGGAGTTAAGGAGTTAAGAAGTTAAGGAGTTAAAGGAGTTAAAGGAGTTAAGACAACAGTCTTATTGCTTGAAATCAAACATTAAAACATTGCCCACAAAGGCATTTGTCTTAACTCCTCAGCGACCGCAGGGAGCGATAACTCCTTAACTCCCTTAACTCCCTCTTAAATAACCATTAAAACACATTACAACTATGGCAAACAACACAAAAGGAACATTGAAGTATCGTAAGGTAAAGCGCATTCCACCCCTGGGTGAAAACGCTGGTAAGGAAAAGTGGTACGCCACGGTGGTAACCGACCGAGAGTTGTCGTTCGAAGACTTCGTCAACCACATCTCCGACCACGGCTCGCCCTACTCACGTGGCTGTATCAACGGTGTGCTCACCGATGCACTCGACTGCCTGCAGGAGCTCATCCTCGACGGCAAGAGCGTACGGCTCGGCGACCTGGGACTCTTCTCCATCGGCATGGCTTCGAAGGCCGAAGAGACTGCCAAGGACGTGAGCGCCCAGAGCATCAAGAAGGTGCACCTCATCGTGCGCAACACCCGCACCTGGAGCAACTCGGAGCTCAGCAAGAAGTGCAAGCTCAAGGAGTACGACGCCTTCGGCACTGACGGCACTCAGACCGACTCGCCCGGCTCTGGCGATAACGGAGGCGCAGGCGGCTCCGGCACCACTGGCGGCACCACCCCCGGAGGCTCTGGCAATCCAGGAGGCTCTGGCAATCCCGGAGGCTCTGAAAGCACCGAAGGCGGCGACGGAGAATAGGCATCCTGACTCCTGAACAACGCCAAGGGGAGTTGCCCGAAAACTCCCCTATCGAGAATCATTCACCGAAACACAGAACCCTTAAAACATCTATCACTATGAAAAAGGACACTTGGAAAACCCTCATTCAGATCGCCATCAGCATCTTGACTGCTATTGCCACCACGCTCGGCATCACCAGCTGCACCCTGGCGTAGGCCTTCCGCCACGCCTGACTGGCATCTCAGAACGCCCCTCTCATCCTCTCTTCGCCCAAAGCCCGCGAGCCCCTCACAGCAGGGAGCCGCGGGCTTTTCGCTTTGGCATACAGAAAAAAAGAGGAAAACATTTGGCGGTTTGAGGGATTCCTTGTATTTTTGCAATGGTTTATCAAAAAAGAAATAAGGCTTATGTGCAAATATGAAGAAATAGAAGGCTGGCGTCTGTCGAACGGAAAGACCATCAGGGAGATCAACAATGCCGTGCACGATGAGGTGGAACGCATCTACTTAGAGGCGTGGTCGAAAGGCATCTCCGTGCCATATTTCGAGGGCGGCAAGACCTTTCTTGCCAATCCCGACAGAAGCGACGATGAAGTAAATTTTGATATCAGAACAAGACAATACACCATCATCCGACAAGTTGCTGCACCAGGAAAAGGAAAAATGTCCTACTTGCTGCAAGCATAGTTCCGTATGCATTTATACAGATAATAAATTCAAGTTTCGCAAGTAAGCCCCACACGCCCTGAACCAACGGTCACCGGCGCGTAGCGGAATTGAAAATCGCTGGCCGAAGGGTAAAGCAAAGGTAAAGGGCAGAAGCTCCTAGCCCAGGGCATCGCCCTGGGTTGTTTTGGACGCAAATCTGTCGCCCTGTAAGGGCAAAAGCTTTAAAAATCAAGGCAATACATAAAGCTTTTGCCCTTACAGGGCGTCTTGCCAATTGCCATTATACCCAGGGCGATGCCCTGGGCTATGAGCTTCTGCCCCTTCAGGGCGTGCTGCTTGTGGTCCATAACAATCCTGGGCTATGAGCTTCTGCCCTTTACCTTTCCGCTACGCGCCGGTGACCGTTGGTTCAGGGCGTGCTGCGTAATTCCATCCGTACAGGTCGAACTTATTTGAACCTTTGAGTCAAAGGAGTTAAGGAGTTAGGGAGTTAAGGAGTTAAGAAGTTAAGAAGTTAAGAAGTTAAGACAACAGTCTTATTGCTTGAAATCAAACATTAAAACATTGCCCACAAAGGCATTTGTCTTAACTCCTCAGCGACCGAAAGGAGCGATAACTCCTTAACTCCCTTAACTCCTGAAAAATAACTCCTGAAGGAGCGATAACTCCTTAACTCCCTTAACTCCTGAAAAATAACTCCTGAAAAAGCTCCCGAGAATTCTCCTCAGAGCATCATGGGAACTGTGGATAGTCGTCGAAGCGGGGCTTGCGCTTCTCGAGGAAGGCCTTGCCGCCCTCCTGCGCCTCGTCCATGGTGTAATAGAGCATGGTGGCATCGCCTGCCAGCTCCTGGATGCCCGCCTGTCCGTCGAGCTCGGCATTGAGTCCGGCCTTGATCATGCGCAGTGCCAAGGGCGAGCGTTCCATCATGATCTCGGCCCACTCCACGCAGGTGTCCTCCAGCTCGGAGAGGGGCACCACCTTGTTGACCATGCCCATCTCCTCGGCCTCACGGGCGCTGTACTGTCGGCACAGGAACCATATCTCGCGGGCCTTCTTCTGTCCCACCATGCGTGCCAGGTAAGAGGCACCGAAGCCTGCGTCGAAGCTTCCCACCTTGGGACCCGTCTGTCCGAAGATGGCATTCTCGGAGGCGATGGTGAGGTCGCACATCACGTGGAGCACATGGCCGCCACCGATGGCATAGCCGTTCACCATGGCGATGACGGGCTTGGGCAGACGGCGTATCTGCATCTGCACGTCGAGCACATTGAGGCGTGGCACTCCGTCGGTTCCCACGTATCCTCCGCGCCCCTTGACGTGCATGTCGCCTCCGGCACAGAAGGCCTTGTCGCCGGCACCGGTGAGGATGACTACCCGTATGTTCTGACTCTCACGGCAATAGCTGAAGGCCTGCGACATCTCCCATGTGGTGAGGGGTGTGAAGGCATTGCGATAACGCTCTCGGTTGATGGTTATCTTGGCTATGTGATGATACTCTTCGAAGATGATTTCCTTGAAATCAAATCCTTCTATTTTTTTCCATTCTCTCATATCGTTGTATTTATGTATTATGTTTATTTTTTAGGAGTTATTTTTCAGGAGTTAAAGGAGTTAAGGAGTTAAAGGAGTTAAGACAACAGTCTTATTGCTTGAAATCAAGTCCACAAAGGCATTTGTCTTAACTCCTCAGCGACCGCAGGGAGCGATAACTCCTTAACTCCTTTAACTCCTTTAACTCCTTTAACTCCTTAACTCCTGAAAAACTCCTTATCTCCCGAAAAATCCCTTCACGGCCTCGTTGTCGGCATCGATGTCGGTGAACACCTCCATGAGCATGGGGCGGTCGGACTCGGTATGGATGAGCCAGTCGATGCCCTCACGCAACAACGCCATGTCGTCGGCATTCTGATAAGCCACTCCGTGAGCCTGACAGAGGTGACAGGCTGAGGTGACGTGCTCTGCCATCACCAAGCGCTCGCGGGAGGCACTCTCCTTCAGTCCCTCGAACTTGCCGAAGATGGCACCTCCCCCATTGTTGAGCAGGAGGATGCGCAGACTGCCGTTGATATTGCGGTTCCAGAGGGCGTTCTGGTCGTAGAAGAAGCTCAGGTCGCCCAGCACGCAGAACACCTTCTGCTGGCTCTTGGCGTCGGGATGATGCTGTTCGGAGAGCACCACCGACAGGCCTGCTGCTGCAGAGAGCGTGCCCTCGATGCCGTTGACGCCACGACAGCAATGCACATACTGGCAGGCGTAGATGCCCGCCAGGCGGATGGGCATGCTGTTGCCATAGAAGATACGGCACTCGCTCGTGTCGCCCAGCACGGAGTGGGCAAGATACTCCTGCTGGAAGTATTTCACTGCCGCCATGCTGCTGTAGGGCGGCTCATAGTCGTAGGCGTGCCGCTTGGCCGCACGCAGAGCCCAGAACCACCGGTCCTTGAAGTCGCTCACATCGGCATCGTAGGCCTGGTCGTAATCGGTCATGGCAGAGGCCAGCTGGTCGGGGTCGCACTGGAAGATGCGGTCTATGTGCATGAAGGTGTCCACCATCTCGCCGTCCTTGCTCACCCGCCACACCTTGGCTCCGCCTCCGCCCTGCTCCCTGCTGCGGGCTGCCCGCCGCAGGAACTGCTTGAGGCGCTTGCTCACCAGCGTGCCGCCCACATAGAGGATGAAGTCGGGCATGAGGTCCTCGACATCGTAGGTCGCCATGCGTCGCCGCATCACGGGCACCTCTATCTCTCCTTTCTCCAACCGGGCGAGCACCTCCTCGAAACTGCTTGCCAAGAGGTTGCTGGAGTAGTCGTGCGAGGCGGGGTCCTTGCTCGACGTGCCGAGAGCGGTGGGCTCGATGAGCGTCACTGCCCACGAGCTGATGTTCTTGATGCCATGGAGCGAGGTCGAGGGATAGTCCTGTCCCACGACGATCATCGGCCTGCGGGCGTTCAGGAAGTCGAGCAGGTCGCCATAGTGGAATCCGCCTCCGTAGAGACCGGTCCTCACATAGTCTACCCAGTGGGTATGGGGGAGCTCCTTCTGGGTGAACTCGTAGAGGGGCTCGGCGATGTGTATGTTGATGTGCACGGGGCCCGACTTGCGGTGCACGCAGTCGATGACGGCCTCGTGGGCCTGTCGCTCGCAATACCATGCCTGCTCGTCGTGCATCTGGGCAGAGGCAGGGTGGTCTATTATATAAGGTGTAATCATCGGCAGGTCGACACTCCTGTTCACCATCTGTCCGAAGACGTGGGCTTGCGGAAGGGTCTGCCCGTCCTGCTGACCTATCCACGCCTCGGGGCGGTCGGCAGAGATGACGATGATGGGCAACTTCTGATAGTAGGCCTCGGCGACGGCGGGATAGACATTGAGCAGGGCTGAGCCCGAGGTGACGCACACCGCCACGGGGTCGGGACTATAGCCCAGCGAGCCTGCCATCGACATGCCCAAGGCCATAAAACCGGCACTGCGCTCGTCGGTGACGGGATAGCACGTGATGCCCTCCGCCTCGTTGAAATTGTGAACCAAGGGGGCGTTCCTGCTTCCGGGACACACCACCACTCGCCTTACACCATGGCTCTTGAGCACACTGGTCAGGATATTGACATTCTCGATATTGCTATACATTTTTTTATGAATGTTTAATTTCAGGAGTTAAAGGAGTTATTTTCAGGAGTTAAGGGAGTTAAGGAGTTAAAGGAGTTAAGACAATAGTCTTATTGCTTGAATTCAACCCCACAAAGGCATTTGTCTTAACTCCTCAGCGACCGAAGGGAGCGATAACTCCTTAACTCCTTTAACTCCTGAGTATTCTCCTTAACTCCCTAAACTCAAACCAACTCCATCATAGTCTGCATCTTGGCCTCGGTCTCCCTCCACTCCTTCTCCATCTCACTCTCCTTCAGGAGGCCGCCACCGGCATAGAGCTCGCAGATGCCGCCTGGCAGAAGACGCATACAGCGGAGCGACACGAAGAGATGGGTATCGGCACGGGGCGACAGCATGCCCACGAAACCACTGTAGTACCGACGGGGCTCGTGCTCATGACGCAGGATAAACCTGCGGGCTGGCTCCTTGGGAATGCCACACACGGCAGGCGTGGGATAGAGCGCTTCGAGCACATCGCCCAGCACGTCGGCACAGGGCAGACGGAAATGGATGTCGGTACGCAGATGACACAGATGGGCCGCCGTCATCGTGTAGGGACCCTGCAGACGATAGTCGTCGGAGAAGGTTCTGATGCACGCCTCGATATAATCGGTGACGTACTGCTGCTCCTCCTGGTCCTTCTGCGGCCACTCCAGGCCCTCGGTCGCCTCGTGAGGGATGGGGCGCAAGGATGTCATGGGCGCTTTCTGAGTGCCGGCAAGCGACATAGTGTGGTACTCGCCCGCACGCCCATTGAGCAGCACCTCGGGCGTCGACATGAGCCACATGCCCGAAGCCTCGGAACACACTAATGCCACGAAGAGACGCGGATACATGCGGCAAGCCTTGGCGAAGAGCGCCTCGGCCGACAGGCGGGTTGTCTGCACCGACTTGCGTGCCAGCACGATCTTGCGGAACTCTCCCTTCTGCAACTGCCCGTGAAAGCATCCGAAGTCGCGGACATAGCCGTCCTTCTCCTCTGATTTCCCGTTTCCCTTCAAGCCTCCATTCTCGTCCTTCAAGCTTCCATTCTGACCTCCATCGGAGTTCTTCTCGCCCAGATCTCCTTCGAAGTTCTCGCCAGTCAAGAGAATCACCCTTTTCTCGTCGGGATGAATCAGCACCACGGGGCATTCAGCCGAAGGCTGGAAGGGCGCTATCACGAAGCCTTCCTTGCCATTGAGCTGAGCCACAGAGGAGAGGATTTCGGGCTCTCCCACGTGCTGCGCCACATAGGTGGCATGCTGCTCGCAGGGCAAACGATAATACGCAAAAGCCGTCATCTTCTTATTCTGCCTGTTTCTTGGGTTGGTCTTTCTTCGGAGTGATCACATAGTTGGTCACCTGCACGGTGCACACGGTCTCGCCCTGCGAGTTGCGTATGTCCACCTGCCATGTGTGCAGCACTCTTCCCTTGTGCACCAACTTGGCGTAAGCGGTAACGGTGTCGCCCTCGGATACGGCGATGACATGGGTGCCGCTCACGTTGATGCCCACGGCAATGCGTCCCGGACAGAGTGCCAGCGAGCCTATGCCCGCCACATTCTCGGCCAGCGCCAGCGAGGCGCCACCACTCAGGAATCCAAAGGGCTGGCGATTGCGCTCATCGACCTTCATCGTCGCCATGATGGTATCGGGCTCGGGGGTAGAGATGAATTTCATACCCAGCGTCTTCGACAGTCCGTCGGTCTTACTTATCCTCTTTACTATTTCATCTATGTTCATTGTGCTGTTTTTTTAAGTATAATGCAAAATTAATAGAAATAAGAGATAAAACAAAATAAATAAGGTAATTTTATACTTTTATCGAGAAAAAACAAATTTGGAAGAATAAATTTGGAGTTTACAAAGAAAACTCGTACTTTTGCAAAAGAGTATACTTAAAAAAGTTAGCAAAATGGAAGATAAATATAAGATTCCTTTTATAAATGCGTGCATTCGATGTATGGGGAGTAGATATAATCTTCCCATCAAGAACGCATACCAATACTTGAAACATTTTCAAGGCATCCACTTTTTAATACAATTCTATAACACCCTTCATCTTCAGTCTATCGAAGATACTGTAGACGATTTAGTTGTTATATGTCAAAAAAATGGAGGAACATTAGCATGATACTCTACCACGGTACTAATGTTGATTTCGATGAAATAGTTCTCTTACTCAAAAGATTGAAAAAATGACAAAAGAACAGATAAACAAATACTTGACAAACAGAGCTGTTGATAAAATGACAGAATACTTGATGCAGGATTACAACATATCCATAGAGCAAGCTTTAGATTTCATTTACAATTCAGATACATACCAAAAGCTCAATGACAAAGAAACCGGTCTTTACGTCGAAAGCCCTGCTTATATATATCAGTTGCTTGACAGAGAATACAAGACTGGCGTTTTTGCATAACACTCAATATCTTACTCAACTTCCGCCCATGCGGAAGTTCCTGTCTTTTTCTGACTTAACGAAGGGAAAACTCATCTATTTTGCATCGTTTGCACATTATTAATATATTAAAAAGCATAAAATACTACGTCAGTTAAAATTTTATTCGTATTTTTGCACCACGAATAATAAGATATATCTCAATAGAATATGAACATTTTAGAGTTGAGCGAACAGGAAATAGTTCGCAGACAGTGTCTTCAGACATTGCGAGAGATGGGCATCGACCCATACCCAGCAGCAGAGTTTCCAACCAATGCATTCAGCACAGACATCAAGGCTGAGTTCAAAGACGAGGACGAGCCACGCCAGGTAGTGATCGCAGGCCGTATGATGAGCCGACGCGTGATGGGCAAGGCAAGCTTCGCCGAGTTGCAGGATTCTAAGGGAAGAATACAGGTCTATATCGCCCGCGACGAAATCTGTCCCGACGAGAACAAGGATCTTTACAATACGGTATTCAAAAAATTGCTCGACATCGGTGACTTCATCGGTGTCAAGGGATTCGTCTTCCGCACACAGACAGGCGAGATCTCCGTTCACGCCAAGGAACTGTGCCTGCTCTCCAAGAGCCTCAAGCCACTCCCTATCGTGAAGTACAAGGACGGCGTGGCATACGACAAGTTCGACGACCCAGAGCTGCGCTATCGCCAGCGCTATGTCGACCTCATCGTCAACGACGGCGTGAAGGACACCTTCCTGCAGCGTGCCACAGTATTGCGCACCCTGCGCAGTGTGCTTGACAACGCTGGTTATACAGAGGTGGAGACTCCTACCCTGCAGAGCATCGCAGGTGGTGCTTCGGCCCGCCCATTCATCACTCACTTCAATGCGCTCGACCAGGATATGTACATGCGTATCGCCACCGAGCTCTATCTGAAGCGACTCATCGTAGGCGGCTTCGAGGGCGTCTATGAGATCGGAAAGAACTTCCGCAACGAGGGTATGGACCGCAACCACAACCCTGAGTTCACCTGCATGGAGCTCTACGTACAGTACAAGGACTACAACTGGATGATGTCATTCACTGAGAAGTTGCTCGAGACCATCTGTATCGCTGTCAACGGCAAGCCAGAGCGCGAGATCGACGGCAACATCGTAAGCTTCAAGGCACCTTACCGCCGTCTGCCTATCCTCGACGCCATCAAGGAGAAGACCGGCTTCGACTGCAACGGAAAGACCGAGGAGGAAATACGCAACTTCTGCAAGGAGAAGGGCATGGACGTAGACGAGACCATGGGCAAGGGCAAGCTCATCGACGAGCTCTTCGGAGAGTTCTGCGAGGGAACCTTCATCCAGCCTACCTTTATCACCGACTACCCTGTGGAGATGTCGCCACTCACCAAGATGCACCGCTCTAAGCCAGGACTCACCGAGCGCTTCGAACTCATGGTCAACGGCAAGGAGCTGGCCAACGCATACTCTGAGCTCAACGACCCCATCGACCAGGAAGAGCGCTTCATCGACCAGATGAAACTGGCCGACAAGGGCGACGACGAGGCGATGATCATCGACCAGGACTTCCTGCGCGCACTCCAGTATGGTATGCCTCCTACATCGGGCATCGGCATCGGTATCGACCGTCTCGTCATGCTCATGACGGGCAAGACATTCATCCAAGAGGTGCTCTTCTTCCCACAGATGAAACCCGAGAAGAAGATGCCTCAGAGCTCTATCAAGGAATGGGAAGAGATCGGCGTGCCAGAAGACTGGGCATACGTGCTCCGCAAGGCTGGCTTCAACCTCATCTCCGACATCCGCGACGAGAAGGCTCAGGGATTACAGCAGAAGATCGGCGAAATCAACAAGAAGTACAAACTCGGATACGAGAAGCCTTCTGTTGATGATATCCAGGGTTGGATTGATGCAGCAAACAAATAAAATTCAAGTTTTTGGGTTTCAAGAGTTAGGGAATTGGAGATAATTCTGAAATTCTCTAATTCTTGTTTCGCAAGTGGTTCAAGTACGGGCTAAAGCCCAGAAGCTCCTATAAGCAGCACGCCCTGAACCAACGGTCATCGGCCGAAGGGAATTGAAAATCGCTGGCCGAAGGGTAAAGCAAAGGTAAAGCCAAGAAGCTCCTATAAACAGCACGCCCTGAAAGGGCAGAAGCTCCCAGCCCAGGGCAACGCCCTGGGTATAAAGACAATCAGCAAGGCGCCCTGTAAGGGCAAAAGCCTTATATATTGTTAGGAGTTTTTTAAAGCTTTTGCCCTTACAGGGCGATAGGCTAACGCCCGTAATAACCCAGGGCGTTGCCCTGGGCTATGAGCTTCTGCCCCTTCAGGGCGTGTGGCACTTACTTGCGATAATTCTGAAATTCTCTAATTCTTGAAAAAAAGAAAATCAGAGTAAAAAAGAAAACTCTCTAATTCTTGAAAAAAAGAAATCAGAGTAAAAAAGAAAACTCTCTAATTCTTGAAAAAAAGAAATCAGAGTAAAAAGAAAACTCTCTGATTCTTGAAAAAAGAAAATCAGAGTAAAAAGAATATACTCTAATTCTTGAAAAAAACTTGAGAACATTAAACATTAAATAAAAAGGTGTATAATTGCGGTAAAATTGCGATAATTGGCGGAGGAAGCTGGGCAACAGCTATAGCCAAGATTGTGGTGGGACATACTCATCACATAGGTTGGTATATGCGTCGCGACGACCGCATCGAGGACTTCAAGCGACTGGGACACAACCCTGCCTATCTCATAGCAGCACGGTTCAATGTCGAAGAGATATTCTTCTCCTCAGACATCAACAAGATAGTGCAGAACTACGACACACTCGTGTTCGTAACACCATCGCCCTACCTGAAGAATCATCTCAAGAAACTCAAAACCCGGATCAACGACAAGTTCATCATCACGGCCATTAAGGGTATCGTGCCCGACGAAAACCTCGTATGCTCGGAATATTTCCATCAGGTGTACGACGTGCCCTACGAGAACCTCGCCTGCATCGGCGGACCGTCACATGCCGAGGAAGTGGCGCTCGAAAGACTCAGCTACCTCACCGTGGGATGCAGCGACACCGAGAAAGCCAAGGCCTTTGCCAACGACTGTCTGGCAAGCGAGTTTATCAAGACCAAGACCTCGAGCGACGTGATCGGCATCGAGTACTCTTCCGTGCTCAAAAACGTTTACGCCATTGCTGCCGGTATCTGTGGAGGACTGAAGTATGGCGACAACTTCCAGGCGGTGCTCATGTCGAACGCCGTGCAGGAGATGCACCGCTTCCTCACTTCCGTGCACCCCATCGAGCGAAGCATGTACGACTCGGTCTACCTCGGCGACCTGCTCGTGACGGGATACAGCAACTTCTCGCGCAACCGCACCTTCGGAACCATGATAGGCAAGGGTTACAGCGTGAAGAGTGCACAGGTAGAGATGGAGATGATTGCAGAGGGATATTTCGGCACCAAGTGCATGAAGGAAATCAATCGCCACATGCACGTCAACATGCCGATTCTCGATGCCGTATATAATATATTGTACGAGCGCATCAGCCCGCAAATCGAAATCAAACTCCTGACCGACTCCTTCAGATAAGGACACGCACAGCCCCCGTCAACCGGTTTCGGAACAAGAGCTAGTCTTCAAGTAGAAATTTTTTAACACATTCATTTAGATATTTAAATCATTTAGATAAAAGTAGAAATGAAAAGTATCAGCTTAAACATTACAAAGGCTGCTTCCTTCCTCGCAGAAGGTGCAGTAAAGGCTTACGAGCCTAAGGTAAAGGCCGCTCAGGAAGCTCTTGAGAACGGCACTTGTGAAGGTAACGACTTCTTGGGATGGTTGCATCTGCCATCTTCTATCACTCCTGAGTTCCTCGACGAGATTCAGGCTGTGGCCAACACCCTGCGCGAAAAGTGCGAGGTGGTTGTGGTAGCAGGTATCGGTGGTAGCTACCTCGGTGCACGCGCTGTCATCGAAGGCCTCGGAAACTCTTTCGCATGGCTCGTAGCAGACAAGAAGAACCCTACCATCCTCTTCGCAGGAAACAACATCGGTGAGGACTACCTCTACGAGTTGACTACATACTTGAAGGACAAGAAATTTGGTGTCATCAACATCTCTAAGTCGGGTACCACTACCGAGACTGCTCTGGCTTTCCGCCTCTTGAAGAAGCAGTGCGAGGACCAGCGTGGCAAGGACGAGGCCAAGGATGTCATCGTGGCCGTTACCGACGCCAAGAAGGGTGCTGCACGCACTTGCGCTGACAAGGAGGGCTACAAGAGCTTCATCATCCCTGACAATGTGGGTGGTCGCTTCTCAGTATTGACTCCAGTAGGTTTGTTGCCTATCGCAGTGGCCGGTTTCGACGTAAAACAGCTCGTTGCAGGTGCTGTCGACATGGAGAAGGCTTGCGGCAAGGACGTGGCTTTCGACGAGAACCCAGCTGCCATCTATGCTGCCACACGTCAGGCACTCTACACACAGGCTGGCAAGAAGATCGAGATCGTATGCAACTTCCAGCCTAAGCTGCACTACTTCGCTGAGTGGTGGAAGCAGCTCTATGGCGAGAGCGAGGGCAAGGACCAGAAGGGTATCTTCCCTGCTGCCTGCGACTTCACTACCGACCTCCACTCTATGGGTCAGTGGATTCAGCAGGGCGAGCGCTCTATCTTCGAGACCGTCATCAGCGTTGAGACTCCTAACGAGAAGCTGCTCTTCCCTCACGACGATGAGAACCTCGACGGCTTGAACTTCCTCGAGGGCAAGCGTGTGGACGAGGTGAACAAGATGGCTGAGCTCGGCACCCGTCTGGCTCACGTAGATGGTGGTGTGCCTAACATCTTGGTTAACGTACCTGAGTTGAACGCTTACTATCTCGGCCAGCTCATCTATTTCTTCGAGAAGGCTTGCGGCATCAGCGGTCTCCTGGAAGAGGTGAACCCATTCAACCAGCCTGGTGTTGAGGCATACAAGAAGAATATGTTCGCATTGCTCAACAAGCCTGGCTATGAGGCTGAAAGCAAAGCCATCCAGGAGCGTCTGGCTAACGAAAAGTAATATACTATAGGAGTTAAGGGAGTTAAGGAGTTATCGCTCCCTGCGGTCGCTGAGGAGTTAAGACAAATGCCTTTGTGGGGTTGATTTCAAGCAATAAGACTGTTGTCTTAACTCCTTAACTCCTTAACTTCTTCAACTCCTTCATATGATGAAAGAAGCTATTTCAAAATACTTAAAAGACCACGGCTTTGGGGAGTTCAACCCTAAAGCCGTTCTTTTTGATATGGACGGTGTGCTGTACGACAGCATGCCCAATCATGCCGTGGCATGGCAGGAATCCATGAAACAGTTCGACATCCACATGACGGCATCCGACGCCTATGCCACAGAGGGCGCTCGAGGCATAGACACCATTCAGATGATGGTGAAGAAGCAGAAAGGCATCGACATCTCGCTCGACGAGGCACAGAAGATGTACGACGTGAAGACCGAAATCTTCCATACCATGCCTGCTGCACAGATCTTCCCCGGGGTAAAGGACATCATGCAGAAAATCAAGAATGCCGGTATGCAGGTGGGCGTGGTGACGGGAAGCGGACAACGACCGCTCATCCTGAGATTGCTCGACGACTTCGGCGACTTCCTCGACGAGTCGCACATCGTTACGGCATACGACGTGAAACGGGGCAAACCCAATCCCGACCCTTATCTCATGGGACTTCAGAAGGCAGGAAACCTGAAGCCCTGGCAGGGCATCGTGGTGGAGAATGCGCCCTTAGGCGTTCGTGCAGGTGTTGCTGCCAATATCTTCACCGTGGCCATCAACTCGGGACCTCTTCCCGACGAAGAGCTCTCCCATCAAGGTTGCAACCTGCTCTATCACAAGATGACCGAGTTCTGCAATGACTTCGAATCACTGATTTCAATCCTATAGCGACAAAGCCCCCCTTCGCTATAGGATTTTTTCTATCCGTCAAACCAAGAACAAGCGGTCTCTCTAAACATCTATTTCGGTTTCTTGCAGAACGTGGAGTAACTTAGAATAATCGGCTTTTGAGATGCGTCGCCCTCTGAGGCTTCTCACCTGAGGATAATCTTCGAAATAAGACTCCTGGGTGGTATACCACTGATGATGTCTCACCTCTCGAAGTGCCCGGATCTTTCGCTCTATCCCCGTGGCAAAACTCGGATTGACACGCGACAGGTAATATTTACCATCGTGCATTTCGATGGCCAACATCAAGTAAGTCTGCGGACCTCGCAAAGTCTGTTTAGCCTTTACCTGCTCACTCACCTTCCACCCCTTGGTAGAGGTCATGACCCTGATATCCCAACCATACTTCCGGTTCAGGTTGTCCATCATCCCACGAAATACGACACCATGCGAAGAGGTATCGCGAAGCCCCGTATAGGCTATGGCGTAATGAATCATCTCATGAAGCAACACACTCTTGGCCTGACGATCGGTCATGTCGTAATAGGTTGTCATCGATATCTTGAAATCGTAAAGACGCACCTTGCCCCACCTCGACGCACGCTTAAACGCCATTTGTCCCAAACGGGTTCTGGCACGACTCAAAGCCATAACAGGCAATGGCAGTTGGGCATCGAAATAGGAGCTGTTGAATGTGTCAAACCATCTCTCCATCCATTCCACGGTTACTATCATGATTCTTTATTACTTTATTCAAGTTTCGCAAGTAAGCAGCACGCCCTGAACCAACGGTCACCGGCCGAAGGGAATTGGAAATCGCTGGCCGAAGGGTAAAGCAAAGGTAAGGGGCAGAAGCTCTTAGCCCAAGGCAGCACGCCCTGAAGGGGCAGAAGCTCTTAGCCCAGGGCAGCACGCCCTGAAGGGGCAGAAGCTCTTAGCCCAGGGCAGCGCCCTGGGTAATTACGTCAGCAAACCTGTCGCCCTGTAAGGGCAAAAGCTTTAAAACTCCAGGCAATTTACAAAGCTTTTGCCCTTACAGGGCGCCTTGTTGACTGCCAATATACCCAGGGCG
>OBAI01001314.1_pt1 | contig 19599 bp, 10 predicted proteins | sample 1517461 | NCBI WGS metagenome assembly OBAI01 (sample SAMN04571696, study PRJEB22368) | human gut metagenome | biome: human gut; material: stool | host: Homo sapiens | place: Luxembourg | collected 2012-06-29
TTCTCGCTAATTTTCAGCATATTTTCAGCAAAAAACTACACTTTTCCTATAAGGGGAATAAAAAAAGCAGCAAACCGCAAAGGGCTTGCTGCTCACGATAGGAGTGTTTCCTATTTCTTTTATGGGTTGTATATATGACTGAAGAGCTGTTGAATTCTTCACTCTTCACTCTTCGTTCTTCACTTTCTATACTTCCTTCAATACAGTTTCCAATCTTCCGATGAAGTCATCCACATTTTCCTTGGTCAATACCAATGGAGGGAGGATACGGAGGATGTTGGTGCCGGCGCAACCGGTGAAGCAGTGCTGCTCGTGGATGAGCTTGCTGCGAACTTCCTTGTGAGGAATATCGAGTACGGCGCCTACCATCAAGCCCCGGCCACGAACCTCTGTGATGTGACTGTTGCGCTTCTGCAACTCCTTCAGTTGGGCGATGAGATATTCGCCAACCTCATGCGCATTCTGTACCAGGTTCTCCTTCTCGAATACATCGAGAACGGCGAGAGCGGCAGTACATGCCAGATGGTTGCCACCGAAGGTAGTACCCAGCTGACCATATACAGGAGTAAACTCAGGAGAAATCAATACGCCACCCATAGGGAAACCATTGCCGATACCCTTGGCTATGGTGATGAGGTCAGGCTTGATGCCCAACCACTGGTGAGCGAAGAACTTACCGCTTCTACCATAACCGCACTGGATTTCATCGCAAATCAGGAAAGTGCCGTATTTCTTGCAGGCTGCCTGCAAACCCTGAGCAAACTCAGGAGTTACCATGTTGCAACCACCTACGCCCTGGATCGCCTCAATGATGCAAGCACATACATCGCCCTTGGCGAGTTCCTTCTCCCATGCCTCCAGATCGTTGATAGGAAGATAGGTTACGTGACCATTATCATTGATAGGAGCGATGATCTTAGGATTATTTGTTACCTCTACGGCAAGGGATGTTCTGCCGTGGAAAGCCTTCTCTATAGAAAGCACGCGGGTTCTTCCGTTGGTGAAAGAAGCCAGCTTCAAGGCATTCTCATTTGCCTCGGCACCTGAGTTGATGAGGAAGAACTGATAATCTTCATAACCGCTTATCTTGCCCAGACGCTCAGCGAGTTTCACCTGCAACTTGTTGATGACAGAATTGGAATAGAAACCCAGGTTGTTCAACTGGTTGGTGAGCATCTCCACATAGTGAGGATGGCAATGACCGATGCTGATAACGGCATGACCGCCATAGAGGTCGAGGTATTCCTGACCCTTGTCGTCCCATACCTTGCAGCCCTGTCCTTTTACAATATTAATATCGAAAAGAGGATATACGTCGTAAAGTTTCATGTTAAATCTATGTTTTAAGAAAGACAACTCATAGAGTTATCTTATTACAAACTATTTTTTATGATAGAAGAACGAATGATTTTTCATCCGTTCTTCCGAATTCTTTTATCTAAAATGCTGATGGCTTGAGTTTCAAACCTGCTGTCTGGTCGAGACCAAACATGATGTTCATGTTCTGAACAGCCTGACCTACGGCACCCTTCAGAAGATTGTCGATGCAGGAAGTAATCAGGAGCTTATCGCCATACTTATCCACATGAACCAGGCACTTGTTGGTATTCACCACCTGCTTCAGGTCGATTGCCTTATCCACATAGTGGGTGAACTTGGCATCCTTGTAGAACTCCTTGTAACCTGCTACGATTTCCTCGATTGGCTTGTCGGTCTTCACCACTTCTGTAGCGAAGATACCGCGGGCGAAGTCGCCACGGTAAGGGATGAAGTCGATGGCTGCATCGAGATAACCCTGTGTCTGCTTCAGACTCTGACGAATCTCTGGCACGTGCTGATGGTTGAATGCCTTGTAGATGCTCATGTTGTTGTTGCGCCATGAGAAATGGGTAGTGGCACCTGGCTTCTGACCAGCACCGGTGCTACCGGTAATGGCGTTGACAGATACATCGCTGTTGATGAGGCCCATCTTAGCAGCAGGCAACAAACCAAGTTGAATGCAGGTTGCAAAACAACCTGGGTTTGCCACGTGCTGAGCTACGGCTATTTTTGATTCATTTATTTCTGGAAGACCATATACAAAATCGTGAGCGGCTGGGGTTGGCTGCTGGGTAGCAACCACAGTCTCTGGGGCAAGACGGAAGTCCTGTGCCAGGTCGATAATCTTCACGTTCTCCGGAACATTGTGCTCCTTCAGGAACGCCTCGCTCTTGCCGTGACCGAAGCAGAAGAAGATGACATCCACCTGGTCGAAAGGCATCTCGGCGGTAAACTTCAAGTCAGTCTCGCCATACAATCCCTCGTGAACCTCAGCCACCAGGTTGCCGGCGTTACTCTCGCTGTTGGCGAATACAATCTCTGCCTCAGGATGGTTGATAAGGAGGCGAATCAGCTCACCTCCCGTATAACCAGCTGCTCCTAAAATACCTACTTTTACCATATTATCTTTCCTCGTTAGGGTGCATACCATAATAAACACGGAGTGGGGTAGAGCTTACCTTGATGAAGCCCTTCGCATCCTCGGCTGTCCAACCATGCTGCATCTCGCCATACTCACCGAGCTTAGACTTGGTCAAATCGTCTGGTGAATCGACACCAACAGTCTGGAAGCTAAATGGACGAAGCTTCAGAATAGCAGTACCGTTTACGTTACGCTGAGAAGATGTCAGCATTGCTTCGATATCCGGCATTACTGGCTCCAGGTACTGGCTCTCGTGGAGGAACATTCCGTACCAGTTGCCTACCTGATCCTTCCAATACTGCTGCCACTTGCTCAATGTGCTCTTCTCCAACAGGCGGTGAGCCTCGATGATGAGCTTAGGAGCTGCAGCCTCGAAAGCTACACGACCCTTGATACCGATGATGGTGTCACCCACGTTGCAGTCGCGACCGATGGCATAAGAAGCACCAATCTCCTCAATCTTCTGGATGGCAGCAATCTTATCATCAAACTTCTCGCCGTTGACAGCCACGATCTCACCCTTCTCGAAGGTAATCTTCAGTTCGGCCTCTTCTTCCTTGGCAGTAACGTGCTTCAGATAAGCCTCCTCAGGAAGACCCTGGGTTGGGTCGAGAATCTCACCGCCGCAGATACTGGTTCCCCAGATACCTACGTTATAAGAATACTTCAACTTGGTGAAGTCTGCAAAGAAGCCGTGCTCGTTCAGATAATCAACCTCCTCCTTACGAGAAAGTGCCTTATCACGAGTCAATGTGATGATCTCTACACCAGGAGCCATTACCAGGAAGGTCATGTCGAAACGGATCTGGTCGTTGCCGGCACCTGTACTTCCGTGAGCGATGGCGTCAGCACCAATCTCCTTGGCGTAACGAGCGATGGCGATAGCCTGGAAGATACGCTCAGAAGATACTGAAATAGGGTAGCAGTTGTTGCGGAGCACATTACCGAAAATCATGTATTTCAATGATTTCTCGTAATATTCGTGGGTAACGTCGAGAGTGACGTATGCCTTGGCACCCAACTTATATGCGTTCTCCTCGTTGGTCTTCAACTGCTCGGCAGAGAAACCACCTGTGTTAGCGCATGCTGCATAAACATCCCAGCCATCCTGGGTCAACTTCATTACTGTGTATGATGTATCGAGACCGCCGCTAAAAGCGACTACAACTTTCTTATTTGCCATAATCTTATGATTAATGTGAAATGTTAAATGTGAAATATTAAATTGGCATTCTTGTCAATACCTTATTATATATAAGGATTTAAATCTCTGCAGATGGACCGTCAATCTTGCGGATTCTCTCTATCACGTCCTGAGGAAGTTTGATAGGAAGATGCTCCTCTGGGTCGAAGAGCATGGCAGTACAGATGCAGTATTTGCGATTGGTACGATGGAGGACATCTACATTGATGCAACCCTCACAACCGCGCCAGAAAGATTCGTCATCAGTAAGATCGGCGAAGGTGACAGGAAGATATCCCAACTGGGTGTTCATTTTCATCACAGCCGAACCTGATGTCAAAGAGAAGATTTTTGCATGAGGCCATCGCTGTCGGGCAAGCGTAAAGGTCAAGTTTTTGATACGTTTAGCCAATCCCAAACCTCTGAAGTCTGGGTGAACGATCAAACCTGATGTGGTGACATAGTGCTTGTTGCCCCATGTTTCGATGTAGCTGAAACCTGCGAACTTCTCTCCTTGGAGAGCGATGACGGCTTTAGCTTCGCGCATCTTGGTGGCAACATACTCAGGTGAACGCTTTGCGATACCCGAACCACGTTTCTTTGCCGCTTCTGCGATAGTAGTCAGAATGGTGTCGATGTACTTGATGTGACTTTCATCAGCCACCATGACTTTTACTTCTTCCATTTCTCTTTCTTTTATTATAATGTTCTTGTTATCTTATATGAAAAAGCATGCATAATATGCATGAGATTCTATTTTGTTCTCGTATGTCTTACTTCAGTTCTGGAATGGCATTTGCGAGTGATTTCAGGAGAGCTTCCTCAGAAGCATTTTCTTTCTTTACCAGGAAAATCGTGTCATCTCCAGCAATTGTACCCAAGATTTCAGGAATGTCATGATTGTCAATGTTATATGCAATACTGCTGGCATAACCCGGACGAGTCTTGATGACAATCATGTTTCCAGAAAAGTTGATGGATAGAAATCCAGGGGTCATCATCATTTCTTTGAGCGAAGGAGGATTGGAAACTCGCTTGTACATGGTTTCATTAGGGAGTACATATACATATTTACCATTCATAGAGGCGGCTTTGGCAACTTTCAGTTGTTTCAAGTCGCGGCTTAAAGTGGCTTGCGTAAGCTTATAACCTTCTTTTGACAAGGCCTTCAAAACTTCTTCCTGTGAACTTAACTCTTGACTTGAGATAAGCATCTTCAGGGTTTCCATTCTACTATTCTTTACCTTCATATGATGTATTATTATTCGGATTTCGCTTGCAAAAATACAATAATATCACTAAACTACCAAATAAATTGCAATAAAATTGCACTAATATGTGATAAAATATCATATTACTGTTTTAAAAGCGCATAAATATGCGCATAATCGTATTCTTTCTTGTAAAATGAAATAATATGCAGTAAATCTTGTAAGTATGCATCCGTTTATTCACTTCTGTATTCTTTTAGTAGTAATTTTCTGCTTTATAAGCTAATATTTCTAAATTTTGGGAGAAATGAATGCGAAAACCCACTTTTTATTGAAAGTTTTTGCCAGGTGCTCAACGCTTAAAGAGTGTCTTTTTAGTGCTCTATACTTGCTAAAGTGTTAAATTTTAAGGCCTTATGATAAAATAATGTGCGAAAAATTTGCAACTTATTATTATTTTGTTTACATTTGCAACATAAATGAACCTAAATACAACATTCAACAAGACTAAACTTTCATGATAAAACGAATAACTTTATTTTGGATATTGCTGTTGGCAATGCCGTTTGTTGCTTTGGCCAAAGATTTTCTCGTAGTGGATTTTGGAGCTAAAGGCAATGGGGTGACAGATGATGCTTCTGCCATTCAGAAAACCATCGACGCTTGTTCGCAAGCAGGAGGAGGCAATGTCGTTTTCTCTGCTAATCATACATTTCTTTCTGGACCAGTCGAATTGAAGTCTAATGTCAATATAGTCCTGGAGACCCATTCCGTCTGGAAAGCGAATCCTGATGAAAGCATCTATCGGAAAAGTGCCTTTGGTAAGAATGAAGGTGAAGGTATGATGTGGATTTGGGCTAAGGATATAGAAAATCTGTCTTTCTCCGGACATGGTACGATTCATGGCAATGGTATTCAGTTTATGGGAGCAGAGTTGTTTGACAGTTATGAACTGAAACCTGTAACAACCTTCGATCCTCGTCCTCATGTCCTCACGCTGATAGGTGTGAAGAATCTGTCTATCCGTGATATTACGATTTGTGAAGGTGCCTATTGGACAGTTCATCTGATAGGCTGTGATGGTGCTTTGATAGATGGAATTAATCTTCTGAATAATCTGAAAATACGCAATGGTGATGGTATTGATATTGATCATAGCAAGAATGTACGTATTGCCAACTGTCATATTACGAGTGGTGATGATGCCATTTGTCTGAAAAACCGACGTGAGTTTGAGGAGTATGGTTCTTGTCATGACATCGTAGTGACCAATTGCGTGATGGAAAGTCGCAGTTGTACAGTCAAGATAGGCAGCGAGAATATGGATTCCATCTATCATGTGGTGATAGACAATTGTGTGATCAAGGGCAGTAACCGTGGTTTGGGTATTCAGAATCGTGATGAAGGTACTGTGACGGATGTGGTCTTCTCTAATATTATTTTAGATTGTCATCTTTGGAGTGATGTCTGGTGGGGAAAGGCGGAACCTATCTATGTGACTTCTTATCCTCGTGCCAATGGTAATCATAAGGATGCCAACTGGCGTTTCCCTAAAGGACAGACCGTAGGTAAGTGTGGAGAAGTGAGCCGCATTTACTTCAATAATATTTATGCAACTTCTGAAAACGGGTGCTTTATCGGAGGGGATACTAAGGATAAAGTTCGCGATATTTATCTCAACAATGTTCATTTGAATCTGAAGAAAGTGACTTCTTACGATGGCGGCGTCTATGATAAGCGTCCATGTCGTGGTGAGGGCTTTATATATAATAAGGTATATGGAGTCTATGTGGAACAAGCCACCAATGTGGAGGTAGATGACCTGAAAGTAATTGCAGATGCTAAGATCAACTATGGCGGAAAGACTTTCGGCATAGATGATTAATATTTCTATATGCGAAACGGTTTCTGTGGTTCTTTCATTCTAATGAAATCAGAACTTAACTCCGGTGTAATAAGGTATCATTACTTTTGCACCGTATAATTATAACTAAAATCTAATAGGTTATGCAAATAGTAAAAAAGACTATTGGAAGTAACATGAGACGTGTCTTGTTCTCTTCCGCCCTTTTATTGGTGAGTTCGCTCACGTTTGCACAGAGTAATGTCAGTGGTACCGTGAAGGATGCCAATGGCGAGCCTCTTATCGGTGTTTCCGTTTTGGAGGTGGGTACGCAGAATGGTGCAGTTACCGACATGTATGGTAACTATAAGCTGAAAGTGAAGCCTGGAGCAAAGTTGAAAATTTCGTATATCGGTTTCACTCCACAGACTGTTAAGGCCGGTTCCAACAGTCAGATTGTTTTGCAAGAAGACAATACTGCTCTGAACGAAGTGGTAGTGGTTGGTTATGGTACGATGCGCCGTAAGGATGTTACCTCTTCAATTACTACCGTGAAGGCAGAAGATTTGAACCAAGGTGTGTTTACAGACCCAGGTCAGATGCTTCAGGGAAAGGTTCCGGGTTTGGTGGTTTCTTCTACTGCCGATCCTAACGGTTCTCCTACCATTACACTTCGTGGTGCTTCTACTCTCCGTACAGGTGCCATGTCACCTTACTATGTAGTGGATGGAATTCCTGGAGTTGATATTTCTATCGTGTCTCCAGAAGATATCGAGTCTATTGACGTGCTTCGTGATGCTACAGCAACAGCGATCTATGGTTCCAAGGCTGCCAATGGTGTAATCATCATTACTACCAAGAAGGGTGCTGAGGAGAAAACCAATGTCTCTTACAATGGCTATGTGGCTTTTGATAATATTCTGAAGAAATATGATGTGTGTACAGCTGATGATTTGCGTCAGTATGCAAAGGACAACAATATAACTCTCAAGGATGGTGGCGCCAATACGGATTGGCAAGACGAGGTGCTTCGTACTGGTATAAGTCATAATCATAATGTAAACATTAGTGGTGGAAATGGTTCTACTAATTATATGATTAGTGCCGATCTCAGAAAGCGTGAGGGTGTCATCAAGATGACAGGCTTTGACCGTTTCAATGTCCGTTCTCTTGTGTCAACCAAGACATTGAAAGACCACCTTACGGTTTCTATTGGTGCGAATATGATGTATGGCAAACACTTTGGCGTACCATCTGGCAATGAGGGTGCATCTGTGCTTGATGCCATGAACTACTATTCTCCTACAAATGCCATCAAAAATGCGGATGGAACATGGACAGTAGGCTCTGGTTCCAAGAACTATAACCCTCTTGCATTGATGGAGGAAAATAAGTCTGAGACTGTATGGAAACGTAACCAGTTTGTTGGTAAGACCGCCCTCGAACTTTGGAAGGGATTCGTTTGGAGTGTCAACTATTCTTGGAGTAATTATCAAAGTACTTATAGTGCCTATAATACCCGTAACTCTCAGTTGGAGGGTATTGGCAACAAGAATGGTCAGGCTACCCGTAATACTTATTTTGGTCGTGAACAGACATTTGAGACTTATCTCAACTACGATTTCAAGGTCGGAAAGAGCAAGTGGGGCTTGATGGGTGGTTATTCTTGGGAAGAAAAGAAGAATAACGATGGATTCGGTCTCAGTGTTGAAGGTTACTATAATGATGATCTTGGATGGTATAATATGTCATACGCACAAACCATTTTGGGCGTTCAAAACTCCGTTCAGAGCGGCTATTTGGAGAAGGTACGTAATATCTCTTTCTACGGTCGTGTGAACTACTCTTTTGACAGTCGTTATATGCTTCAGGCAACCATTCGTCGTGACGGTTCTTCGGTATTCGGCAAGAACAATCGTTGGGGAACTTTCCCTTCTGTATCTGCTGCTTGGAATATCACTGAGGAGAAGTTTATGCAGAACCAGCATATCTTCGATAACTTGAAACTTCGTGCGGGATATGGTATTTCTGGTAATGCCATGGGCTTTGATGTGTATTCTTCTTATAATACGTATGGTGCTTCTGGTACATTCGTATATGACGGTAAGACTTATCGTACATACGGCGCAACCAAGAATGCAAACCCTGATTTGAAGTGGGAGTCAACAGGTATGTTGAACATTGGTCTCGACTTCGCATTCTTGAAGGGACGTCTGAATGGTACTGTAGAAGTTTATCATAAGAAGACCAAGGACTTGATTTGGAGCTATCCTGTTTCTACAACTCAGTACATATATGGTTGGATGGATGCCAATGTGGGTGAGATGACCAATAAGGGTATTGAGTTCACATTGAATGCGGTGCCTGTTCGTACCAAGAATTTCATGTGGAGTACTACCCTCAACCTCTCTCATAACAAGAATACTGTCGATAAGATGCAGAATGAGACATTCCATACTACTAATCTCACCCAGGGTGACCCAATGGTAGCTGGTGTTTCTGCTGATGGTTGGACACAGAGAATTATGGAGGGCGAACCTATTGGTACATTCTATACGTATCAGTATGCAGGAATTGTAAATGGACGCTCAGAGTACTACGTTCTTGATGAAAATGGTAATCGTACAGGCGAAACCACCAATAATCCAAGTTTGAAAGACCGTTCTATAACTGGTTGTGCGCAACCTAAGCTCAATGCAGGTTGGAATAATACGCTTACTTATAAGAACTGGAGTTTGAACGCATTTATCACAGGTGTATTCGGTAATGACGTTTATAATAGTGCTCGCGCTCACTATACGGCTGCTCAAATGTTCTCAGATGGTAAGAACGTATTGAAAGAATTCCTTTCTAATCCTGTTGGCGATGCTTCAAGCTCACTTCCTTCGGACCGTTATATAGAGAAAGGATCTTATGTTCGTCTTCAGACGCTCTCTTTGAGTTACACATTCCGTAATTGCTTTAATGACTGGATTCAGGATTTGACTCTTTATGGCGCAGCTAATAACCTCTTTACGATCACTAACTATAAGGGACTTGATCCTGAGGTGAATATGGGTGGCATTGACCCGGGTATCGATTATCGTTGGAGCCGTTATCCACATACACGTACCTTCATGGTGGGTGTTAAGATTAATTTCGGTGGAAGCAAGAAGAAAAAGGCTACGCCACAGTATATCGACCGAGAGGTAATCAAGGAAGTACCAGTAATCAAGGAAGTGGTTAAGGAGGTTCCAGGAAAGACAACTTTCGTACAGAGCACATACGTTGTGACTTTCCCTGTAAATTCTGCAGAGATTGGCAATACTTCAGAACTTGATGGCATCAAGAGTGGCTCTAATGTCGAGATTGTAGCATACGCTTCTCCTGAAGGCAAGTCTTCTGTAAATCAGCAGTTGTCTCAGAAACGTGCAGATGCTGTAGCTAAGTATCTACAGAATAAGGGCGTGAATGTGATTCGTATTATCGCCAAGGGTGCGGATACCAATCATGCTAACCGTATCGCTATTGTGACTGTTAAGTAATAACATTTAATCAGATTACAGAATATGAAACTAAATAGATTGTTTATTTCAGCTGGATTGTTAGCTATGACACTTACCGGCTGTACGGATTTGGACATGAGTCCAAATTCGCAATATACTGAGGATCCTAGTCAAAACTCAGGAGTTGATCCTATGATTGTAGTGGAGGCAAAAATGGCGGATGTATATTACCATCTTGCAGGAACATTGGGTCGCCGTTATATGGAGGCACAATGCTTGGCTTCCGATGAGTTTACTTCACTCGCTTTTGCTGGCGGTTATTATGACAGTGGTACCTATGCTCACCAAGCACTACATTGTAGCTCTCCTAATGATGCCTCTATCGGTTGGTATGATGATGTGACGGCTGGTATTACAAAGGCGAATACCATCTTGGAGGAATTGGGTAGTGGAGCTTCTGCCCAGATGAAAGCGCCTGCTCGTGCCATACGTGCTTATTATACCTGGATTTTGATGGATAATTATGGTGATACGCCTATTTTGGATAAGGTTCAGGCTGAAGGTTCTGTGGTGCCTCGTTCTCCACGTAAGGAAGTTGCGGAGTGGATTGAGAGTGAGCTTAATGACATTATCCCTGCATTGACGGATGATGTTACTGAAAATACATACGGCAAGCCTACTAAATGGATGGCAGAGGCTCTTCTGGCCAAGCTATATATCAACTGGCCTGTTTATACGGCGGAGTCGGTTGACCAATATGATGCAGCAACTGCTGCAAATCCAAAGTTGGATGCTTGTATTGCTGCTTGCGATGATATTATCAATAGTGGTAAGTTCAATTTGGGTTCTGTTGACTATCTTCATAAGTTCTCATACGACAATGGCTGGAAGGTGGAAGACTTCATATACGCAATACCATATGATGCCATCAATCGCCAGGGTATGCAGTATGCTCGTCCTCGTACATTCAAGGATATGAAAAATTTGTTGCCAAATGTCTATGGTTCAACAGATAAGTTTACTCAGTCGTTTGGTGGTAACATGGTAGTCACTCCTGAGTTTGCCAAATTGTTCTCTCTGGATGGGGATATTCGTAATCTCAGCATTCTTCGTGGTGATGTCTATGTTCGTGACCCAAAGACTTTACGTCCTACAACTGAACCTTTTATGTATAAAGGCAACCAGGTACATTTTACGGAAAACATCACTCTTGCTAAGAAAGATAACACCATTGAAGTTGGCAATGACGCAAATGCTTATCAGCAGGGTTGTCACTCCATCAAATGGTTTACTACTCCAGCCGACTATAATAATGGTCGTAACCAGTCTAATGACCTGCCGATTTTCCGTTATGCCGATGTTCTCCTTATGAAGGCTGAGGCTCTTACTCGTCAGGGTAGTAGTGGTGCTAAAGCTCTCTTCAACCAGATTCGTTCATACGCAGGTGCTCCAACGATAGCTAACGAACCTACCTTGCAGGAAGTCTATGATGAGCGTGGTCGTGAATTCTTTGATGAGAACTGGCGTCGTAACGATATGATTCGTTTCGGTCATTATGAGGATGAGTTCTTCCCTCATTACAAGGACTTTCCAGATGCAAGCTTTGACAAGCGTCATCGCATCTTCCCAGTGCCACAAAATACAATCAATTTGAATGGTTGGGAGCAGAATCCTGGATATTAATCGGTTGAATGATGATAAATGGGGAGTGGCGGGTTCTGCCACTCCCTTTTTTTCTAATTGTTAGATGAAGTTTGTTTCATTTTGATAAAACTGTTTGATTGTGAGAAGGAACCTATTGTTTTTATTACTATGGTTGGCAGGAAAAAAGTCTTTACAGCTTTTGGTGGCCTTCTTGGCTGTGGCCTTGCTGGTTGCAGCTAAGGATTATACCCGATATGTAGATCCACGTATCGGAAGTGAGGGATTGGGAAGGACTTTCCCTGGCCCTTGTATGCCTTATGGTATGGCGAAGCCGGGACCGGATGCCGTGACTATGCCGAATGCGGGATGGGCTCCGATGCCTGAGCCTCTCAAGGGATTCTCGCAGATGCACGTCAGCGGAACCGGGGGTGGACAGAAGTATGGAAATATTCTTATCCAGCCTTTCTTGGATGCAGGGGACATCATCCAGAAACGGGTGGATGAGAAGATAGCCTTGGGATATTATGCCTGTACTTTTGAGAATGGAATCCGGACGGAGATTACCGCTTCAGAACGTTGTGCTTTCTATCGGTTGGACTTTGGCAGGAAACAGAATGGAAAACTCCTGATAGATGTGGCTACCTTCTTAGGAATAGATACGATTCCTGATAAGCGCGAAGCGCAGCAGTATGTGGATTCGTATGTTTCCTGTGATGGAAAATATGCCGTCTCTGGATGGAGTACGGTTCGGGGCGGCTGGAACAATGGGGGCCCTTATACCGTATATTTCTATTTGCAGAGCGATGTTCCTCTATTATATAATAAGGTGAAAGAATCTAAAGCAAAATTGGATGTCACTTTCTTGAAAAGTATTGCTAATCTGAAATTGGGTATTTCGCATATCAGTATCGCCCAAGCCAAGCGGAATATACCTACCTGTGGTTTCGATGCCCAGTTGAAGCATCTACGAGAAACCTGGAATGGAAAATTGAGGAAGATAGAAATCGCAGGAACTGAAAAACAGAAACGGATGTTCTACACGGGCATCTACCATACGATGCTAATGCCTGTGGATAAGTCGGGGGAAAACCCTCATTTCTCTGATACTCCTTATTATGATGATTACTATGCCATTTGGGATACTTACCGTACGTCTATGCCGCTTCTTACTCTGATAGATGAGGATAAGCAGCGGGATATGATCCATTCGCTTTTGAATATTTATAAGCATGATGGCTATATGCCGGATGCCCGGAGTGGTAATTGGAATGGAAGAACCCAGGGAGGAAGCAATGCTGAAATTGTGATAGCCGATGCTTTTGCCAAAGGGATGAAAGGTATCGACTATGAATTGGCACTCAAGGCTATGATCAAGGATGCTGAAGTTCCACCTACTGATGATGATGGTTATTTGGGAAGTGTGCCTGATGAAAAGCATGGTCGTGGTGGATTGAAGGAATACAATACGCTCGGCTATATCCCTTATGGTATCGACAGAGCTGGCAACCGTACGGTGGAATACAGTTATGATGATTGGTGCATCGCTCAGGTGGCGAAAGGGTTAGGACATCAAGACCTGTATCAGAAATATCTCAAGCGCTCTGGTAACTGGCGCAATCTTTGGCGCGGTGATTATGAATGGCAGGGAATGCGTGGCTTCATCATGCCTCGTGATGCAGATGGGAGATGGCTCGACTCTGTGCCTTGGGGAAAATCAAAAGTTTACCATCCCCTGATTCCTTATCGCCCTGATACGAAGGTGGCTCCCTGGTATCTGCCATGGTGGAGTACTTTCTTCTATGAAGCTTTGTCGGCTGAATATAGTCTCAGTATTCCGCATGATGTGCCGGGATTGGTGGAGTTGTGCGGCGGTAAGGAGGCTTTTATCAAGCGCCTTCATACATTCTTTGCCAACAAACATTATAATGTTGCTAACGAACCGAGTTTTATGACTCCTTATCTCTACCATTGGGTGGATAGACCTGATCTGAGTGTAGCACGTATCAGACAGATTGTGAATGACAACTATAACGATACTCCGCTCGGTTTGCCGGGAAATGATGATAGCGGTGCCATGTCTTCCTGGCTTGTCTTCAATATGATGGGGCTTTATCCCGTGGCTGGACAGAATCTCTATCTGGTAGGCTCGCCGCTGATTCCTGAATATACGATTCATCTGGAGAATGGTAAAAAATTGCAAGTGGTAAGGGATGAAAAGATGAAATCCTGGGATAGGAAATTCTTGACTTATGAGTTATTAACAAATGGTGGAAAACTTGTGCTTCCTGGTTTTTCTGCTGTTGATTCTATTGTTGATAACGATGCTAAGATGCTGATTCCTAATCAGAAAGAGCGTTTTCTACGTTGTGAACAAGATGTGGATAACTTGTTGAAAAGTATTCCTTCACAGGGGATTTCTCATTTCGTTTTAAACCGTCAGTATCGCAATTGGGAGCTTGGGGCAACTTATCTGAATGGAAACCGTGATACCCTGTATTTGAAATGCAACCAGTCGGTCTATCTGATACCGGAAAGACTGGTGGATGAGGCTACTGGTTTCTCTTGGGACAATCCGCAGAAAGGAAAGAATATCTATGTCTGCAACAAGTCGCAGAATGAAGGTATGCGTGATGGTACCTTCCTGTTTATTTCCAGAAAAGCCTTACAGCAGTTGCTTCATACTGGTACTTTCATCTATAATGATATTACTTGGCGACAGGTGTCAAGGGATGCAAAGACCATTGTCGTGCGTGCGGATATAGATGGCACAACGATGTGTATCAGTCTTTGTCACCAACTGCCATGGGTGCTTTGGATGAAAAACAATCCTTTAGGTATTGATTGGACCCTCACAGGAATGCTTCCGGACAGGAAATGATTTTTCTAGAAGAAAATTGTTTCAGATTTGTTCTGATAATAGAATTAATTTTGTAACTTTGTGGGAAAATATAAAAGCCTAATGAAGAAAGTAATATTAGTAATCGGTTTTGTCATGTGTCTCTTGCTGGTACAAGCTCAGACCCGTCGTCAGATGGGTGGGGTGTACTGCGCTTATCCTTTTACTGAGGTAGAGACCGGTAAAACTCTTTCCATCGAGAAATATGAGGATGAGGATAATCTGGTTCTGGAGGGTTACACTCCTTTCTATATAAGTCATTATGGTCGTCATGGCTCCCGCTGGATGCCCCATGATGACCGCTATACCTGGGTGAACCGTCACTTTGAGGATGTGTCCAATCTTACTCCTTTAGGAAAAAAGGTAAGGAAAATCTTATGGCGAGTATGGGATAATGCTCAGGGTAATGGTGGTAAACTGTCGAAATTAGGCGCTCTTCAGCATCGGGGCATTGCCAATCGTATGTATCAACGCTTTCCTCATATTTTTGCTACAGGTAATCGTGTGACGGCACGTTCAAGTGTCGTTGACCGTTGTGCAAAAAGTATGTTGGCTTTTACGGATGAATTGCATCATTTGCAGCCGTCACTAACGATGGATGTAAAGACCGATTCTGCCGATATGGCATGGATTGCCTATACTTCTCCGGAAGAAAAAGCATTGGAAAACCGGGCAAAGGTTACGCCAAAGGTTTCTACAGACAGATTCATGCATCTGCTTTTCAAGGATATTTCCAAGATTGATGATCCGATGAAGTTGATGGGGGAGATGCAGGCCATCACTTCCTCTATTCAGGATGTGGGTTTGAATTTCAAGTCTTATCCGAAAGATATAGAGGAACAGTTGAATGCCCTCTTTACTGATGAGGAATTTCGTGCTTTCTATGAAGCCAACAATAAGCGTATGACGATCTGTAATGGAGAGAATCTCTATAATGAACAGATTCCGATGCGTTCTGCTGTTTCTTTGTGGCATCATATCAGAGAGGATGCTGATAGGGCTTTGGCTTCGGGTAAGCCTTCTGCTGATTTGCGCTTCGGACATGATACCAATCTCTATCGCCTGCTTACTCTTTTGGGGGCTGGTTATGAAAGGGTTTCTGAAGAGACGGGAATGTTTGAAAGTTCCTGCGACCGATATGACTATAATCGCATGGATGTAGTGGTTCCAATGGCTACCAACCTACAGATGATTTTCTATAAGAAGAATGTGCCGGATGAGGCTCATCCTGAGAAAAATATTGTGGTAAGACTGTTGTATAATGAGGTGAACGAGGCACAGATCAAAGGCATGGAAGATGTGTTCTATGGTTCTGATGTCCCGTTTTATGATAAAAACTATTTTTCCTGGGAAGAATTCAAGCAGTATATGGAAAGCCGAATTGACAAGGCTGAACATGTACGCCAGCTCCATGCCCTCAATACGATGGTGGGCACAGCGCAGGCTAATACCAAGACGGCTGGCATGTTTGGTAAGGGAAGTGAGGAACATGGACAAACTCTTCCTGCCGTACTGGTGCCTAACGGACAGAATTCCTGGACTCCTCAGACTCAAGATACGGAGAAAAAGTGTATTGCACCTTATTATTATAAGGATACTGAATTGCAGGGCTTTCGCAACAGCCATTGGATAGTAGGCGGTTGCACCCAGGATTACGGTTCCTTTACGGTTGCAACTTTGGGCGGCAAACTGAGATTGCAGCCAGAGGAACGTGCTACTCCTTTTTCGCATGTAGATGAAATATCTCACCCCCATTACTATGCGATTAACTTGAGGAAAGAACATCTCAAAACCGAACTTACAGCTTTGAGCCATACTGCCATCTTGCGTGTAACACCACAGGAAGACCAATATGTTCATATCGTCATCAATCCGAATAGTGACGAGGGGGAAGGATACATAGAGATCGATACGCTGAATCATAGAGTTTATGGTTATAATCCTGTGCATCGCATCTACCAAGGATGGGGTGAAGCAGCAGGATTCAGTGGGCATTTTATCTTGGAATATCCTGAAGGACTGGTTGATTTCGGTGTATTCTCCAAGGAGAACAAGGAAGGAAAGGGATTGGAGGCTAAAGGCGTCCGCATCGGGGCTTGGCTTACTTTCAAAGGTCAGACCGAAAAATCGATGGAATTGAGAACCGCCAGTTCGTTTACTGGCAAGGAAAATGCGATTTCCAATTTAGAGAAGGAAGCGGATAACTTGGCAAGTAGTTTTGATGAGATGCGGGAAAGAGCCATCAATGCATGGTGCGACCGCTTTCATACGATAGATGTGCAAAGCAAGGATACGGCTAAGGTCAACCAGTTTTATGGAGCCTTCTACCGTGCCTCGTTCCTGCCTCGCCAGATGAGTGATGTGAATGGCGACTACCCTCCATTTGCTCATGGAGAGACGAAGCAAGAGAATTCTTCCACTCTTCATTCTTCACTCCCAAAAGCATACGGAGATTTCTCTATGTGGGATATCTATCGTGCCGAACTTCCTCTCTATAATATCATCACGCCAACTTTGTCGGGTGACATGATGCAGTCGCTGGTCAATATGTACAAGGAGGGTGGATGGATGCCAATTTTCCCTTGTTGGAACAGTTATACGGCAGCGATGATTGGCGACCATGCCGGTGTTGCTCTGGCGGATGCTTATGTCAAGGGCATTCGTGGCTTTGATGCGCAGACGGCATATCAGGGGATGCGTAGGAATGCTTTCCAGAGTCCGAAGTCTTTCGAGGAGTATAAGGATGGTATGGGAAGAAGGGCTTTGAAGTCATATCTCAAATATGGATTTATTCCGATGGAGGATAGTGTGAAAGAGGCTTTTCATCAGAATGAGCAGACCTCCCGTACTTTGGAATATGCTTTTGATGATTTTGCCGTGGCACAGATGGCAAAGTTGTTGGCTGATTCTCTGGAATATCAGAAGAATAAAGGCAATCTTCTGTCCTTGGATAAGAAAATGCTATTAGCTGACTATGAGCAACTGATGCGTAGGTCTGAAAACTGGCGTTATGTCATCAATCCAAAGACCGGATGGGCTGATGGTCGTCATCAAAACCGGAAATGGGAGAATAATCTCGATCTGGTGCATCGCAAGAGTTATATTACCGAGGGGGCTACCTGTCACTATACCTGGTATGTGCCTCAGAATGTAGAGGGACTTTTCCAAGTTATCAGCAATAGTGGGCAGAACGTCATCGCACGTCTGGACAGAATGTTTGATGAAGGATTGTACTGGCATGGTAATGAACCTTGTCATCAGATAGCCTACCTTTATAATAAGGCTGGTGCTTCCTGGAAGACCCAGCAGCGCATTCATCATATTCTGAATACCGAATATAATGATACTCCTGGAGGACTGTCGGGTAATGATGATGCGGGGCAGATGTCGGCTTGGTATATGTTTTCTGCCATAGGGTTCTATCCCGTATGTCCGGCTACACCTTATTATTATATAGGAACGCCAAGTTTTGATAAGGTTACATTCAATTTGGAGAACGGCAGGAAGTTCGAAATTGTTGCCGAGGGAGTCGATGATGAGAATTTCTACATCCAGCAGGTTGACCTGAATGGTAAGTCTGGCTATTATTTATCTCATGATGACTTGCTGAAAGGTGGAAAACTTTCTTTCAGAATGGGAAATACTCCTAAATATTAAGATTTATGAAAATAAGATGATACTGATAGATCCTGTAGGATATTTATATCTGGAATGTGCGTCATGTTCTATAGCATTTTCTCAAAGGAAGCGCTTATCGAAAAAGGGTGCGTCATGTAGTTATGACACACCCTTTTTCGTCTGTATTTTGTTATTTTTTTAGTCTCTGTTGCTGCCTCCGAAAATGCGGAGCAGATAAAGGAAGAGGTTGATGAAATCGAGATACAGGGTGAGTGCACCGAGTAAAGCCAATTTCTGTGCGCCTTCGCTCATGTCGTACTGCATCTGGAGCATCTGCTTGATTTTCTGTGAGTCCCAGGCGGTCAAACCAACAAAGATGGCTACGCCTACATAACTTAAAATGTAGTCAAAGCCAGGACTCTTCAGGAATATATTGACCACAGTAGCGATAATCAGACCAATCAAAGCCATGAAGAGTATCTTGCCGATAGAGGTCAAATCTCTCTTGGTCGTGTATCCGTAAAAAGCCATTGCTCCGAAAGTACCAGCTGTAATGAAGAATACCTTTGCAATGCTTGTCATCTCATAGAGGACGAAGATGGAGGAGAGCGTTGCACCATTCAATACGGAGTAGAGAATGAAAAGCAATGTGGCTGTGCCCAATGATAGGCGGTTGATTGCGCCACTGATGGCGAAAACCAATACGAACTCGGCGATAATCAATCCCCACATGATAGCGCTGTTAGTGTAAATCGTAGTTAAGAGTGTAGGACTGCTTGCCACACCATAGGCGGTAACACCTGTGATAATGAGTGCAAAGGTCATCCATACATATACTTTGCGCATAAGTGCAGAGAATACGTTGCTTAAACCGCGCTCTTTCTCATTATAAGCGAAACCAGTCTCCTGATTCTGCTCATTTATGAAATTGTACATTTCTTTTTCTGTCATAGTCTTATTTATTTAGTTTATATGATTCTTTTGTTCTGATAATCCTGCTTAATTATGTATGATTCTTCATTTTGCAGCATTATTCTTCAATTTAACGGTTGCAAAGATAATGCCATTTCTTGGAATAGCCACGAAATGCGTTAATAATTAACATTTATTCTCTACTTATGCCATTTCTATATAATCGTTTCCCTGTCATTTCAATGTAGTATATCGCTTGTTTGCAAAGTCCAAATGACTTGCTTGTGACTTGTATCTCTGAAAGATAGAAATCTGGGCTTCGGGTTTACGGGTGGTGTCTGACTTG
>OBAI01001315.1_pt1 | contig 19591 bp, 16 predicted proteins | sample 1517461 | NCBI WGS metagenome assembly OBAI01 (sample SAMN04571696, study PRJEB22368) | human gut metagenome | biome: human gut; material: stool | host: Homo sapiens | place: Luxembourg | collected 2012-06-29
GTAGAAAATTCACATCCGGAGACCTTACATCGAGACATGTGTATCGCATGCTCCGAGAGTTCGTGGATTTTGCCAATGTATTCAACTAACTCTCAAGTTAGTTTGGTGTAAAAACTCTAGAAACAATGAATTCCGTACAAAAAAATTCCCAAATCCGGAATTTTTGTACGGAATTTCTTCATTTTGCACGCTCAGCGAAAATAACAGCTTTTTACATGGCAAAATCTCCTGTTTTTGTATTTTTTTAGAAAAAAATAGCGTTTTTAATACAAACAGAACTCCCCGCGTAACTCTCCATCAACTACGCTTGGCCGCATGTTCCAGCTAGAGGAAAACTGCCACATTCAGAACGCCCACTGCAGCATCCGCGGAGAAGATGCCTGCCAGCAGATCCCCCCGGAACATTTACGCATCCGATCTGGCATAGGCGTTTTTCATCTGCCCACTGAGTTCATACAGGACTTTGTCCAGAGTATCGGCTGCCTCACACTGAAGCATCCCAGCAATCTTTTCGTTGGCCTCTTCCTGTATTTTTTTACGAGTTTCCTCATCGGTCTCCTGCTCCAGCAATGTATCGTAACGGTTCAGGAGCTCGTGACTTTTCGCTGCTATGCTTTCCTGATAGCGTTCGATATGGAACACGGATTTGCTATAAGAAGCATCGGCCATGGCTGCGATCATACGGCTCATCCAGTAGAAGTTCTGGGTGGAGACTTTTCCGGTGGTTCCGGACAGGTAGCCGGGTGTCGTATCTATGTCAGTGTAGAACGGAGCCAGTACATTAAATGCATTGGATGCAAACGCCAGCCACTGGATCGGCTCGCCCTCCGGGCGCATCTGGATCAGAGTCATGACATCATTACGGTTGATGCCAATGGAACGGTATGCTCCGCACATAGTTTTATCCCCATACGAAGCATACGGATCATAGGGGGTTCCCTGATAATGAGAAGACAGCACGTATTTTACATCCTCCACCGTGATCTTCTTCTCAGGCACCATGCACCAGGGCAGATCATCCGAAAAAGGAGTGTAGTCCGCATCCGGACCATCCCAAACGAGTGTCCGGGGATTCAGGGTCCGCAGCATGTACCAGGCTCTTGCGGTATTGTATACATGGTCGGAATCGTCATGGCTGCCAAAGGCATCTCTGGCAGAAAAGCTGCCGTCCTGTGACAGATCCAGATGATGCTTTTCGATAAACTCTTTCAGATCCGCAGAGCACATATGATTCTCCTGTGCGTTCAGGGCATCCTCCAGATCAAAAGCATCGATTCCGAACTGGTTCGGCATCACCACATATGCTTCATCCGGCACTCTGCGGGCAATCCAGTGATGACCGCCGATCGTCTCCAGCCACCAGATCTCGTTTTTATCGGAAAAAGCAATCCCGTTCATCTCGTAAGTACCGTATTTTTCCAACAAACTTCCCAATCTCGAGACACCTTCTCTGGCACTATGAATATAAGGGAGCACCACAGATACAATGTCCTCCTCACCGATACCTCCGGGAATCTCTTCTGCACCATCCTGCGCCGGAACATATTCCACCAACGGATCTGCTCCCAGGACTCTGGCATTGGAAGTGATAGTCTCCGTGGCAGTCATGCCCACACCTGCCGCATTGATACCGTGTGCCGCCCAGATACCTTCTCCCCCCAGCGCATTGGGCACTGCGGTATAACGCAAAGCCTCCTCGGGCAGATCGATCTCCACATGAGAAAGCACAGATTTATATTTTCTCGGCTGTTCTTCCGGATGCACCACCACAAATTTCTTCGGGGTAAACTGTCCGGAGGGGGAATCATCGTTCCGGGCGATCATGGTAGATCCGTCATAAGATGCTTTTTTTCCTACTAATATGGTTGTACATGGCATAATCATTACCTCCTGCTATTATGCTACAAAAAATTTCCCGTGAGTAACAAAAATCTGTTTCCTGTCTGGAACCTTACGCCAGCTTCTGTCCATTCACCACAACATTCCGGATCGTCTCCGGTCTGCCCTGCAGGGGCTCAAGTTTCGTAAACTGTCTGCAGCCGGTGACTTCGATATTTTCCATAGACAGATTTCTGAAATACGGAATGTCCTCCTCATTTTCCATGGCAACGGTCTCATTACGGTTCAGAGAATTCAGGACATAAGACATCGTAAGGATCACTGCCTCGCCTTTGATCTCGCTCATATAGATATTGCGGAGTGTGATGTTTTCCACCACGCCGCCGCGTCCCAGCGCACTCTTCATGCGGACACCCACATCGGTTCCCACGAAAGTACAGTTCTCCACCAGAATATCTTTTACCCCACGTGACATCTCGCTGCCGATGACAAAACCGCCATGGCCTTCATTCACCAGACAATCATGAATGTAGACATTGCTGCAGGGGCCTTCGATCCTGCGGGCAATGGCATTTTTGCCGGATTTCATGCAGATAGCATCGTCACCGGTCTCGAAGGTGCTGTGATGAATGTGCACATTGGTGCAGGATTCCACATCGATGCCGTCACCATTCTGTGCATAGTACGGATTACGGATCTTCACACTGTCCACGGTAAGGTCCTCGCAAAAATAGGGATGTATGTTCCATGCCGGAGAGTTCATAAACGTTGCGCCCTGTAACAATACCTTTTTACAATAACGCAGACTGACCATCACCGGACGGTAAAAATCATAATAAGGTGCCGCAGCAGCCAGTGCCTCTTCGGTGGTTCCCTGGATGTTATGGCGATTGCCTTCCAGAATGGACTCAGTAGGCATCCAAATCTCAGTCTCTTTCGTCTCGATCACATAAGGACTGATCTGAAACAGCGCATCCCACTGTTTTGCCGTCATCTTGAATTTCTTGACCGGTCGCCATTTATCACCGCTTCCATCTATGATACCATCTCCGGTGATGGCGATATTTTCTGCATTTTCCGCTGTGATGGGAGACACGGTACGGATGCAGTCCTGCCCTTCATAACTGGTAATGCGCAGGGGATAATCCTCTTTTGCTTTGATGAATTTAAACATAGCCTGACTGTCCAGGTGCAGATTAACGCCACTTAACAGCCGGATCGGAGCCACTGCCCAGATTCCTGCGGGAACTCTTACCATACCACCGCCCTGCTCAGACACCTCGCGGATGGCACGATTGATAACTTCGGCATTGTGTCTGCCGGCTTCCTCACTGAATTCTCCGCTCTTTGCACCATACTCCGCTATGGATACCTCCCTTTCGGGGAAACAGGGGAGTTCTACTTTATAATTCTGATTATACATGGTTATTGTTTTCTCCTTTGAATATTTTCATGGATACTTTCACATTTTCTACGTTTCTGATTCTAGCGTGTTCCGTTTCGGACTTCCACCCGATTTTTGCGTTTTTCCGAAGGGTTCTACTGCTTATTTGTGCCCTTCCGCGCAGATCCAGTCCTCGCCGTCTTTTAAGCGAATCCGTACCTCTTCAAATCCTGCATTTTCCAGCAGTTCCCGGAATTCTTCCGGTGTGGGATTAAACAGATGGAATCTTTGAATGTTTTCCCGCACCTGTTCTGGCAGATCCTCCTTCTGGTAAATGTCGGCCACCAGTAAAAAGGTTCCCTGCTCCTTCAATACCCGGTAGACTTCTTTCAGATTCTCCGCGGGATCCGGCCAGAAATAAAAGCTTTCCACCGTAATGATCTTGTCAAAAGCATTGTCCGCAAAGGGCAGTTTTTCCACTGAGGCTTCCACGAGATCCATTTTTCCCTGCTGCAGTGCTTCTGCATTGGTTTTTCCGGAAAGTTCCAGTGAAGTGGCGGAATAATCCACTCCGGTCAGATGTCCGTCACGCACCTCTTCACTCATGCGTTTCAGAGTTGCTCCTCCACCGCAGCCGATGTCCAGAATCCGGTCATTCTCCCGGATCTTCCAGTGTTCCAGCGCCCAGCCGGTCACTGCGTAGTGGCTTTCGTTCATGCGGCGCAGCATCTTCTCCCCATCCTCCCCGACCGGTTTCCCGGGGTTGCCGGAAATGGTGATCGCCTGCTGGGTGCGTTCGTTGGTGGTTAGGTTTATGGTATTATTTTCTGTTTTTTCAGTCATGATCTTTATTCCTTCTTCCAGCCGCTTTCTTTTTGGATCTTTGCGGTTTTCTTTGCAATTTTTACTATCTCTATTATAATAGTAACTGTTTATAATCATGTAAAGGGCAATCCCGTTATTGAGAATATCTCTGAATAAGGGATTTGGCAAAACACGCGATACAAAGTACAATCTGCGAAAGCATACGCCGGAAATGCAGTGGAACGCTTGCAGGTTACGGAAAGGCATACATTTTTTATGAAATATTATCTTGCCCCCATGGAGGGACTGACCACTTATAATTTTCGCACTAACTGGAACCGCTGTTACGGCGGCATGGACAAATATTTTACCCCTTTTATCTCCAATCGGCACATGAACAGCAGAGAACGCAACGATGTGCTTCCGGAACATAATGTGGGCATGTACACCGTACCGCAGATCCTGACCAATAAGGCGGAGGAATTTCTGTCGCTGGCAGAGCAGCTGGCCGGATATGGCTACCACGAGGTCAATCTGAATCTGGGCTGCCCTTCTGGAACAGTGGTAGCAAGAAACCGCGGTGCCGGATTCTTAGGTACGCCCCGGGAACTGGAGACTTTTCTGGACGAAATTTTTGAAAAATGCCCGTTGAAAATTTCCATTAAAACCCGCATCGGCATGGAATGTCCTGATGAGTGGGCTCCGTTACTGAAAATATATCAAAAATTTCCCATGAAGGAGCTGATCATTCACCCCAGACTGCAAAAGGAAGGTTACAATGGGACACCCCATCTGGAAGCTTTCGCAGAGGCGGTGGAAGCCCTGCAATGTCCGCTGTGCTATAACGGGGATATTACCTCTCCGGAGTCGCTAACGCAGATTCTTACGAAGCTTCCCAGTATCGATACGGTCATGATCGGCCGGGGAATTTTGCAGAATCCGGGATTATTGCAGGAATTGAAGGCTGCCTCCACGGAGAGTGTTGCGCTGCCGTCTTGTGAAGAGCGTCTGGCTGTCCTGAAGGAATTCCACACTTCCCTCCTGACCGGTTATCAGGAGATCATGTCCGGCGATACCAATACGCTCTATAAGATGAAGGATCTCTGGACTTTCTTAAGCCACAGCTTCGAATCTCCGGACAAATACGTAAAAAAGATCCGCAAAGCCACAGATGCCAGCGACTATAAGCTGGCCGTCAATGCGTTATTCCGGGAGTGCGCATTGAAGTCGGAGAATTCTTGATCCTGACATCATCCAATACCTTTATTCCCCGGTGTCAAACTGTTCTCCTTCGTTGGCGTCTTCCATGACGACCTCCGGCTCCGGGATGCCTGCATTTTCCACATAGCTGAAATGAATGACCGCCTGTGGCCAGTTGAGACTGATCCGGGCGGTCTTCTGCCGCTCCTCGCCTGCCTTGCGGATCAGTTCCAACAGTTCCTGCAGGACTTCTCTGGTCAGATAGCCTCCCCGCCACTGGAACGTCATGGCCCGGCCTTTTTTCGCCATCTGCTGTGCTCTTTTATATACTTCTTCCGTTTTCGTAAAGGAAAGTTTTTTCTCCTTGTAATAAAAATGATCGTTGTCCGGACAGCCGGGTGCCGGGGCGATCAACGGTTCATGATCCCGGAACACTGCTTTATCTCCCAGATTGAAATAGTCGTAGCGGATCTCTCCGGGTGCTTCCGCATTGCCCTGATGTTTTCCCAATGTATTGTCAAATGTGGCATCCAGATGGTAATACTGCCCGCCGATCCGCACAATATTCCAGGTGTGACGGTACTTGATCCCTTTCTCCGGATTGTTGCCGCAGATAGCGATTACACACCACACACCCAGCGCATCACAAAGCACCTTCACCGATTTGGCAATGCCCTCGCAGACACCCACGCCCTGTCCCAGCGGTCCGATAATCTCATGGGAATAGGGCTTTTTCAACTTATCGTAGGTGATATTTTCGCAGATAAAGTCGTGAATGTACTTCTCTTTTTCCCACTCTGTGAACTTTGCGGCAGATCTTGCCAGCTTTTCCACCCGGGACTGCATGGCTTTCTGATGTTCTCTGATCTTATTTTTCTCAAACAGATACTCCGGCACGAAGATGATGTTGGGGGAGTCCTGATAATATCTATACCGATAACTCACCACCCAGAAGATCTCCGGATGATCCAGCCGCAGTCGGAAAAATACGTCATACAATTCTTCCGCCGGGATCCGCGGCAGCTGGATCTCGTCTGCCAGCGCCAGCACTCCCTGCTGCATAGCGTGATAGGCGGCCTGCTGGGGCTTGTTCATTTTCTGATAGTAATATGGTTCCATGGTAGTTTCCTATTCTATTGTTTTCATCTGTCTTATTTTTACATTTTAACAGAAGGTTTTTCTTTTGGGTGGATGTTTTTGATATTTTTAAAAAAATTTATTTCTTATGCAACTTTTCTGAAGACTGTACAGTCTAATCATCAGAGACCTGTAAAAAATGGTTTTATTACGAAAGGAGTTTTATTATGAAAAACAAATTTATCTGTGCACTTTTAACCACTGTTATGGTATTATCTTTTGCTGCCTGCGGCAATGAGGGAAACGGAGCTGCTGTCTCTGCGGAAAGCACCGTAGCTTCCGAAAGCCAGGTTACAGAAAGCAATACAGAAGCCAATACTGAAACCGCATCCACCGAAAGCACCTCTACGGCGGAAGGAGCCTATGAAGACAACTTTGCAGTTTCCACAGAGGATGCTACTGCTTTCGCTAAAAAGATCCAGGATGCCGTAGCCGCTGAAGACCTGAATGCTCTCGCTGATCTGGTCAATTATCCGGTCTATGTTGCTCTGGGCGATGGCAGTGTGATCGAAACCAGGGAAGATCTGATTGCCTTAGGTGCAGACAAAATCTTCACCCCTGAGCTGAAAGACTCTATGGCTAATGCTGATCTGTCCGAATTAAGCCCCAGTATGGCAGGCTTCACCCTCTACAGCACCGGCGACGGTCCTAACATCACCTTCAATGTCCAGAACGGAGTACTCGGCATCAGCGGTATCAATTACTAATAATTCTCGTACAAATCGGGGGAGCCTTTCATCAGGCTCCCCTTACTCGTGTCGAAACTACTGTTGTCAACGGTACCATAGTGATGTCTATGTTCCCGTCTGTCTTACGTGTGATCAGCGTTGCTCCCCGCTGGATATATTGCTTCGCGATGCCGGAATATCCCAGATAATCAATGGACATTCCGTAAGTCATACGGATACCTTTATAGGTCAGTGACAACGTATTCAGATGATCGTGTCCACAGAAGATCCATTTCAGCCAGCCGTTATCCACCGCTTTTTCGAAAAAATGAGGTGGTCGGTTCGATATTCCGAAATACTCATCCTTTTCTCCGATACTACCGTGTTCATAACTCACACTGTGATCGCCTAGTTTCATCTTCTCGTAGGCTTCCTTGAACTCCGCGGGCGGCATGTGGAAAAATGCCATAGCCGGTACTTTTCTCTCGTTCAATTTCTCCATACACCAGTCCGTCTGATCCTCATGGATGCAGTCGAAACCGCTGAAAAACCAGCCGTCGCCGTACATGTTGGAATCCAGCAGAATCAGCGGAAGTAACAGTTTTCCCTGATCATCTGTGAGGTCTACTACAAAATTCCCGACGCCGGTAATGGGATTCTGAGGACTGTGCTCATATCTTCCTTTGGTAAAAACGGCATATTTTCCCGTAGTGAAAATCTCCGCCAGCTGTTCCTTATTGCAGGTGGAGCCCATTTCACAGTCATGGTTACCAAAGACCAGAGTATAGGGAATCTGAAAACCATCCAGAAACGCTAACAACCTTTGTGCCTGTTTTTTATTATTCATCGTCCCGCTTTTGGGGAAAAACGGGAACACGGAATCCCCGGTCAGGACGATCAGATCCGGTCCCGTCCGGCGGACCAGCTCCGTCACCGCTGCCAGCGCCAGTCTGTCCTTTTTCCCGGAAAACATGCCGAAACCAAGGTGCAGGTCTGTCAGTTGTAATATTTTATAATCTCTGTCTGTCGGGATGCAAAGGGAAAAAGTCTCTTCGTCCCGAATTTGAAATTTTTGAGAAGTATACATAGGAATCTCTTTTCTGTCACTTAATCTGTTTCACTATTGTATTTGAGTTTTTTTGAAATCAGCTCAACGGAATCAATGCACCGATTGCAGACAGCAACGTAGACAGCACCATCAGCACCTGAAACGGTACCGTGCCGATCACACCGCAGATAGGACTGCTGCCGGCTTTTTTCCTGGACTTTCCATAGGTCAGCACCAGCATGATGCTCACCAGTACCACAACGCCACTCATGATCCGGGTCAGAACGATAAAGCTGTTCACTCCAAACACGGCAAACAGAATGCAGGGAACCGTAGCGATCAGCCAGCTGATGCGGTTGCCGCTGCCGATCTGCTCATGAACCACATCGCGGAGGGCGAGAGTATTGCTCCAGAACGTGGTAAGTAAAGCAAACAGGGAAAATACGCCTGCCAGGATCATTGCCCAGGTACCGATGCTCTCTCCCAACTGCATGTATGCCAGTTCTTTTTCCAACGCTCCCTTGGTTCCCAGGAGAACCGTACCCGTCACGATCAGGACAAACACTGAGGAAAGCCCAAAACCAATGAAGATGGAGCGGCGGATCTGTTTCGCATTGCCATCCAGACCTTTCACCACCTGGATCACTGCCTGATTGGCGGAAGTGGCAAATACCACCATGCTGTACAGCGCCAGCAGATTATTCCAGTGGAACTGTGCCCGTTGCAAAGAATTCAGCGGATGCAGAAATGTGCCTACCGTCATCACTGCCACAATGCCCATGAGGACAATGACTGCGTATTTCTGCGCGATGCCCACGGCTTTCATGCCGATAAACACCACAACTCCGGCGAGCACATAGTACAAAACCTGCGCCGCCACGAAAGGCATTCCGAACCAGTTCACAAAAATCTGTGCTCCGCCATTGATGTTACCGCTGACACCGATCATAATTGCCAGTCCATAGACAATAAATACACTCCAGCTGAAGATCTGCTTCATTTTCCCATGAAACAGCTCTCCTTCAAAGCTTTTCACCAGCTGGACACCACCGTTATTGTAAGACAGCTCGGCAATGATCAGATGCAGGATCACGTTCACGCAATAGGCGATCAATACCATCCACACGACATCCAGCATGCTGTTCTTCGTGGCAAGATACGGAACGGCGATGATGCCGGTACCGATGCTGTTGCCGACGATCATGCTGATGGCTTCGAAGGTCGTGAGATGGGCTTCGGATTGGATGGGGTGGGACATGGGGAGGACCTCCTTTGTAAAAATACTGATTTTATAAAAGTTTTGTGGTAAGTGCTTCCTGCAATACTTTTGAACAGTTGATTCCACGTTTATCGGCAAGTTTGGACATCCATGCCGGAAGCGAAACATTTTTTCGAACCGCCTTGGTGTCAGTCATGCTGCGATATTTAATCGTATCTGCCTGGATGATCGTAAGGATATCTGTCGGTAAATGAGAAATCTCTGCCTGGGGTGTAGGCGCATTCGGAGTAATTTCTTCATCCTCCAGACCAACAAGACAAAGATTCAATGCATCTGTAATAAGTGCAATCGCTTCTGTCAAAGTCGGTGCTGTTGTAATACACCCGTCCACATCCGGAACCTTCGCATAGAAAGTGCCGTCTTTTTCGGTAATAACAGCAGTATATGTGTATTGCATATCATTTACCTCCTTCTATATTTGCTTCTTTCAAAATATATCGCATATCATTTTCATTAAAATCATGACGTTTTACAGGAATGGTCTGCTTGGTATTCGGTTTGAAATACAGGTCATGACTTGCTCCATGTCTTTTAAAAATAAAACCGTTCTTTTCCAATTCTTTAATTGTTTTCTTTCGTGGATGCATTCTTCTCTCCTTTTATATTATATACAATCTTACACAAAATCAATAGAGAAATACACAAATTTACACAAAACCATGCGACATAACATTAAAAATTCAAATTGTTACGTAGGAAATATAAATAGATTCTGTTAAAACTGACTTTAAAAGATATTGTAATTATCAACATGTTGTACAATATCAGACATAAAATAGAATAGTATAAGAAATTATTACAATCTGTTTTGATTTCAATATAAAGTATTTCTTGTCTGTAAATAAAAAAATCCAAAGAACTAATTATTCTTTCATGTTCTCTTCTTGCATCCAAAGAGGCATATAGTTTCCATCTTTTTGCTTATAGAAATTTTTACTCAAATATCTGTTTTCCGTCTCATATTCTTCCGGTGTCATTCCGTTTTTTCCAAAATGGGGCTTCCATAAGCGTTTCTGTTGCCCAATCGCTTTGCCTGACCGTCTTGCTCAATTAAATGTCCTCCTTCTATGTAATCACACAGTACATTATATACGATTGTCTTTTCTATTTCAATCCACGCTCCCGCGAGGGGAGCGACGCGCTTACCCTGACCGCTCTCACATGCCCCAAAATTTCAATCCGCGTTCCCACGAGGGGAGCGACGGGCATGGCACTGCATCACTGCGTAGGCAACACAATTTCAATCCGCGCTCCCACGAGGGGAGCGACATAACTGGGATGGCGAACGTTCGGCATCAAAAAGCATTTCAATCCGCGCTCCCACGAGGGGAGCGACATCATACGCCTCGCGGAGTCTCTGGGAATGCGCATTTCAATCCGCGCTCCCGCGAGGGGAGCGACCACGGTATCCGTCTGCGCGGAGTTTTCCGGGAGTAATTTCAATCCGCGCTCCCGCGAGGGGAGCGACATAGACTGGGTGTCGAACCCTCTTTGCAATGCAATTTCAATCCGCACTCCCGCGAGGGGAGCGACAAGGACATGGACGAGGTTGCCAAGGCTGTGCAGATTTCAATCCGCGCTCCCGCGAGGGGAGCGACACGGCGCAAGCGTGGAGTATAAGCCAACAATGACAACAATTTCAATCCGCGCTCCCGCGAGGGGAGCGACGAAAATGGACACTTGACACGCGACGGAACAAAGCATTTCAATCCGCGCTCCCGCGAGGGGAGCGACCACGGTATCCGTCTGCGCGGAGTTTTCCGGGAGTAATTTCAATCCGCGCTCCCGCGAGGGGAGCGACGCATGGCAGAAGGCAGACTGGCTATATTACCAAATTTCAATCCGCGCTCCCGCGAGGGGAGCGACAGGTAGACCGTGTCAGCTTCTGTATGTAAAGGGATTTCAATCCGCGCTCCCGCGAGGGGAGCGACTTCCTCTCACAAGAGGCATGTTGCAGGTTCACGATTTCAATCCGCGCTCCCGCGAGGGGAGCGACACAATATGGTCGGATATTGTCAGTCGCACAGGGATTTCAATCCGCGCTCCCGCGAGGGGAGCGACGACGGAACGCAGTTATCTGTTAGATATGGATGTTATTTCAATCCGCGCTCCCGCGAGGGGAGCGACCAGAGCCATAAGCCCCGGACAGCTATATTGCAAGCATTTCAATCCGCGCTCCCGCGAGGGGAGCGACGCTGCACTTCCTCCGGCATTTCCGTTGCCATGTGAATTTCAATCCGCGCTCCCGCGAGGGGAGCGACGTTTAATAGCCCTGTTAATGATCCTGTTTTACAATTTCAATCCGCGCTCCCGCGAGGGGAGCGACACCTGCAAAGGAATATCATCATACCAACTAAAAATTTCAATCCGCGCTCCCGCGAGGGGAGCGACCCCGGTTCCTGCTGGACAGATGCAGCACTAAGCAATTTCAATCCGCGCTCCCGCGAGGGGAGCGACATCTCCGGCGGAAAGTTCCGGGACATGTTACTGATTTCAATCCGCGCTCCCGCGAGGGGAGCGACCGGATCCACACTGCAGTGTTTTCGATTTGTAATACAATTTCAATCCGCGCTCCCGCGAGGGGAGCGACTCAATATCAGGGAGGTGCGAATGCATGGATAGAATTTCAATCCGCGCTCCCGCGAGGGGAGCGACCGGACATATCCTCAGAGATCCATAAGGCATTTTTAATTTCAATCCGCGCTCCCGCGAGGGGAGCGACGCTTTTACACGCAGGCACAGCTTATCAATGGTGTATTTCAATCCGCGCTCCCGCGAGGGGAGCGACCATAACGAGTAATCGGAGCGTAAGGCTTATTCGGATTTCAATCCGCGCTCCCGCGAGGGGAGCGACGTGTACTTTTACTCATATCCTATCCATACGACAATTTCAATCCGCGCTCCCGCGAGGGGAGCGACCCAGAGATCCATAGCAGCTTCCTGATCCTGCATGATTTCAATCCGCGCTCCCGCGAGGGGAGCGACAATAAGTACACTATTGTGGAGGAAAAGAACGGATGGGATTTCAATCCGCGCTCCCGCGAGGGGAGCGACCGGGTACATGTATGTGGTGGATGCCTCCGTAGAATTTCAATCCGCGCTCCCGCGAGGGGAGCGACGGATGTGATGCTTGCTGACACATCCAATACTTATATTTCAATCCGCGCTCCCGCGAGGGGAGCGACCACACCTGCTATTGATGGGATGTTTGCATTAGTATTTCAATCCGCGCTCCCGCGAGGGGAGCGACGACACCCAACAGGATGGCAGCAACACCGCCAACAGATTTCAATCCGCGCTCCCGCGAGGGGAGCGACAGGGAGCACTGGAGACAAATCCCGACGGTAGCGTATTTCAATCCGCGCTCCCGCGAGGGGAGCGACGTATGAGTATGTGGATATATATGCTCTGTATGTTATTTCAATCCGCGCTCCCGCGAGGGGAGCGACTGTTTTGGGAAGAATGCTGTGTTGCCATCCATAGATTTCAATCCGCGCTCCCGCGAGGGGAGCGACGGTCTTTGTGCTACCCTCATCATATGTTTCGATTATTTCAATCCGCGCTCCCGCGAGGGGAGCGACCATCATTACTGTGCTGACCAAACATATCAGCAAATTTCAATCCGCGCTCCCGCGAGGGGAGCGACAGAGTAAATTCTATATTGTTCTCCGCTTTCATAATTTCAATCCGCGCTCCCGCGAGGGGAGCGACTGAGTACTTATAGTCTTTCCACAAGGTATAGCAATTTCAATCCGCGCTCCCGCGAGGGGAGCGACCATCATCGCTATAAACATTATCCTTACTGGCATATTTCAATCCGCGCTCCCGCGAGGGGAGCGACCGCAGACCCTGCTCTGTCTCCCGGTCAAGCAATATTTCAATCCGCGCTCCCGCGAGGGGAGCGACTGTCAATACAGCGTGTGCTGCGGAGAGCTTTCCAATTTCAATCCGCGCTCCCGCGAGGGGAGCGACTGGCATGTGTTGGCAATCTTACGAAGTCATGCAAGATTTCAATCCGCGCTCCCGCGAGGGGAGCGACGTACACACCCACGCAACACTTGTCATCAAAATTATTTCAATCCGCGCTCCCGCGAGGGGAGCGACACGACATGTACCTGCAAAGGGTCAAGCCTTATGTATTTCAATCCGCGCTCCCGCGAGGGGAGCGACGCAATTCCGGAGATCACTCACAGGAAATACAAGATTTCAATCCGCGCTCCCGCGAGGGGAGCGACATTCCTGCAAACGGGTATCTCATGCAGACAGACATATTTCAATCCGCGCTCCCGCGAGGGGAGCGACTACTCAAGGAAATGGAGGGGTGAGCGTGGGAAAGAATTTCAATCCGCGCTCCCGCGAGGGGAGCGACCGAAAACGGAGGCACTGGAGGAAATACACCAGTAATTTCAATCCGCGCTCCCGCGAGGGGAGCGACGGTTTTTTCAGTTCATCAACAGTGCCGTCCTGCAATTTCAATCCGCGCTCCCGCGAGGGGAGCGACAACAATTTTCACCAAAAAGTTCTCTTCTCTCTTAGCAAAAATTGTCTAATACATTTATTCTTTATAACAAACTTCCTTAATTAAAAATATCTATGTATGTTATTTCAAAAATCTTACAATTTTTCAGGTGCGAATCTCCCAGGCATTTTATGTGCCCTTGCCTTTCGCATCAGTTACAAAATCAGTGGCTGATCCGGAGCTATTCCTCTATCCACTCCAATATGTTCTATCTTGGTCTGGTATTTATTCCCCAGATAATAGAAGCGAAGGCTGTCCTTTTCTGTATCAATGATATCCTCAAGTGTTGCCTTCAACGCAATGCTCTGTGCATTATCCAAAATGCATTCAAATACGGAGTTCTGAACTCTTCTGCCATAGTTGACGCATTGCTTTGCCACTTTTCGCAGCCTTGCTTTGCCGGCTGCATTTTCTGTGTTGACATCGTATGTGATCAATACTAACATACCACACCTCACTTCCATAGGAATGCAGGATAGCCGTCCAAATCGCCACGTAGGAATCGTGCCAGCAGCATTGCCTGCACATAAGGAACCATACCCCATTCCACTTTTTCCTGCAAATAGGGATGCGTTATGGTCTCTTTTTTACGATTCTGCCACTCTGTCAGTATTAGCTTTCGTCCAGCATCATCCAGCAGAACCGCGCCGTTTTCTTTTTGGGTAAAATTTTTAGCTGTGATCATCCGTTTATTTACCAACGACAGCACAAAACGATCCGCCAGCACGGATCTTAGTTCCTCCATCATATCCAGCGCCAGCGATGCTCTGCCCGGACGCTCTGTGTGCAGATATCCCACGCAGGGATCTAACCCTACGCACTCCAGTGCAGATGCTTCCATATTTGTCAGTAATGTATACACAAAAGACATCATTGCGTTCATTTTATCGAGGGGCGGTCTTTTATTCCTGCCTTGAAATGTAAAATCTTTTTTCTGCTGCAGAATCAATTCGTCAAACACGCTAAAATAAATACTGGCTGCCTCTCCTTCATATCCCCTGAGTTCATCCCCGGAGGTGCTATTCTGAATCAACATCAAAGAGTTTTTCAGCATTTCGGATGCCTTTTTTACCCGCTCTGCATCAATCTGCATATTATGATCTCTGACTGCCCGCTCCAGAACCCACCTGGCATTATGTACTTTTCCAAGGATACAATTTTTAGCAATCTCTAATCCCACCAGTTCATCTTTGCTGCTGGCATACTGTTGTTCCCGCAGGATCACGTTCCCCCTCACTTTTCCGGTGACCCGTGCCAGAAATTTTCCCTGGGGAGTCATGTAACACAGGGAAATATTTCGTTCTGCACAGGCACCCATAAGTGCCGGACTTGTTCCCCGATATCCAAACGATACAATTCCCTCGAGATTATGCAGCGGAACTCTGCCAAGTTCTTTTTTATCATCGTAAATAACGATATTTTCACCATCTAACGCCAGGTAACTGTTTTCGGAAGTAACATATAACGTATTCAATAATTTTTTCATACGTTTTCCTCCATAAGTGCCTGATCCATATAGTTTTTCACAGAACCGGTTTTTGCAAGTCTTGGCATACAAAGTTCCTTTAAAGAGCAGGAAGTACAGTGCTTTCCCATCTTTACTTTCGGTGTATACCGCCTTTCATAATATTGATGCATTTCCTGAAACATCTCACGCACTTCGCTGCGAAGCTCTTCCGTGATCTCCACGATTTTCCTCCGTTTTGTCTCTCCGTAAAAGAGTGCACCTTCCGGAATCTGTGTGGAAAACATTTCTTCCAGGCACATTGCCTGCGCCGCTAATTGTAATTTGTCTTCCTCTGTGATCTTCGGCTTTCCCTTCTTGTATTCGATCGGATATACCGAAAAATTACCCCTGTGCCCATGCAGGCGGATTCCATCCTCACGTCTATGGAATTCCACCACATCACACTCACCCGTGACGCCCATTTCTCTGGACGCCACGGGTAATGCTCTCGCTATGATCGTGTCTCTTCTTTTTTCGGTAAGATATGGATCATGTGCTTTCTTATGCATTAATTCACCGATTACCGTATGTTCATTTTCAGCCCACTGTTGCTCTATATGGATCAGTGCCCACTGTCTTTTGCAGAATCTGAAATGCTGGATCCCGGATATCATGAGATAATCATCTTCTGCATATTCCATTAATTCATCCTTCTCACTTCCACAGAATCAGGAATCTGCTCCTCGTGAACGGTAACTGTATAATCCTGATATTTTCTTGGATATTCCACATCCTCGTTTTTCTTCACTTCTACGGCATCGAATAATTTATATGCCGGACAGTCACCCAATTCTTTGCTATGTTTGAATACGATCAGCTCTCGCACCGCCATATTTCCTCTCGCTGCGGAGTGATCTACTTCAAACATATTAAGGATCGCTTCCCATAACAGTTCCAGATCGTCTTCGGAAAATCCAGTTACTTTCCGTGCCAGATTTGCGGAAATATAGCCTTCTGCACGATACAGACCGTAAGGAACAATGGTCTTTCTTCCCATCTCTGTATTCTTATTTTCCGCATCTTTCTCTGTGGTGATAGCAACTCTGGTGATGGTTACTTCCTGGCTGATGATCGGATCGATGCTTCTTGCAAATCCGATCTGCACGGGTCCTCTCACCTGCCCGCAGTTCAGCGATGCTTTTACAAACGTAGTCATTACGGCTCCAAAAGTACGGATATCATAGAAATTCCGGCACATATAGTCTTTCAGTTTAAGATCTACACCGGGATCATTTTTCTTTAGCTTTTTGAGTTCCTCTGTCACCTTTTTATCATCTGTTTCGGTGAGTCCCATATCTGCACAGGCTTCTCTATCGCTGCGGTTTAACGGTACATCTTCCTTAATGTAGATTTTATACCCCTGAGCATCCTCTTTTACAGTCTCGACATAATTACGGATCTTACGTTTCAGGCAGACATCCGTTACCAGACCTAGTCCGCTCTCCGGGTCTACTCTTGGCATATTGCCCGCATCGGGATCTCCGTTGGGATTGCCGTTCTCCACATCAAATAATACTATGAACTCATATCTGTTTTTGATCACTTCACTCATTTATTTGTCCTCCCCTTTTTTATATTTTTCCTGCTGTTGATGATAGTAGCCAATATTAAATTCTCCCTGTTCCTGTAAGGTTAACCGTTCTGGTAACTTGGGTGGCAATTTTTCCATAAGGCATGCTATCTTTTTTTCCAAGTCAACTTTTAAACCTATTTTGTCTCTTTCTAATTTTTTCATGTGGCTATTTTTCAGTTTCAGCAACACCGGAAAAATCATTGCAGGTGTTGCACACGCTGAATTAAAATAGCTATCTCGAATAGTAGTCTTAATTTTTCTATTTGATGCCTCCCATTGGACTTCTTCTAAAACACAAAATAATTTTCCCAAAATATAAGGTACGTCCTTACAGTCATCATTTGATTCCATAAATGCCTCTCCCTCCATACAATTATAATTTTTAATCAAAACTGCCTTAATGATAGCAGCACGTTTCCAGTTCACGTTACCGCACTCTGCCCGAATTCGAATCAAAGTATTCGCATATAAACTTGCCGGATATCGTCCACCGGATAAAATTGCCTGCAATACTAGCGCAGCCATGTTCGGAACCGGTGTCTTATCTTTTGATTTCTGATTCACCGTCTCATTCAGCATGTCACGAATTCCTAGATAATCCTGCTCTTCCCGCGCCGGTTTAACAATTTCAAGCCGCTCATAATGATCTGCTATATTCTGTATGATTTTCCCAAACGAATTTACATAGAAAAAGCGGACCGACAATCGCGCCGCATTAGGAGCTAATGCCAATATATAAAAATTCTGTTTTGGATCCATCTCCGCATCTTCCAGATAGATTTTCGTATCTTCTTTCAAACTGTCGAAAATGTCCTTCAGTTTTTTCTGGTTATCCTTCGTGGGTCTAAACATATTGGAAAAGCATCTTTGGTATTGTTCTCTGCCACTTTCCGCCCAGTACACTATCATGGAATCTCCCAGGGAAAAAGTGTAGTCTCGCTGGGACAACAGATAATTCAGCGCAGTGGTATAAGCAAATTCTGCATATTTTCCCACTGGTGCATTATAACTCTGCTTTCTTTCATAGGATTCAAATGCTAATGCATTAAAAGAAATTAATGAAGCTCCACTCGACTGCGCTCCCGGAATTCCCTTAATCATCTTATGAGTGCGCGATATTTCTGTCTTCTCCCCAGTAACCAAACAGATTCCTTTAATATCTTCCGCACTCTGTTTTCGATAATTATCCCAACAGCTTTGAATTTCAGGATCTTCCTGTACTTCTTGTCCTTCCACGCAAAAGATAAGGTTACTTTTTTCTATTAATTTATCAAAATTTTCTCGAATAACAGGATTTTCCACTGATATTGTAGGATCCCAATTATTAAAATAATTCAAAACTGCCTGCGCAACTTTCCCTTGCGTTGATTGCAAAATATCTAGGTGTTTTTCTCTTGTTTTTTTAAAGCATTCCAGCACGCGTTGTGGCTTATCATCTTGATCAATGCCCATTAAATATTTTGCATTGTCACAAAGGAAATTGGCTGCTATTTCGTATCCTGATCTATGAACTCTTTCTGGTACCTCTACGTATGCAGGCACCCAAATTGTTTTTTTGCCACGAATATCTTCTACTTTTCGCGAAGTAATACCTAGAACTTCTCCGGTCTTCGACAAATTAATTTCATAGGACACTTTCTCATGACACCATCCGGGTCTAGATACTTTTCCCTGTTCCGCCAGATTTTCATAATATTTTACCAGTGCCTGTAATATCATCGCAACACCTCGCAATCTCTCAGATCCACCACGCCATAACGCATCACTGCCCGGAAAAACATAGGTTTGATATTTTCCGGATCACTGTAATCCATATCAAACAGCATGATGCCAAGATCTTTTTCTACTACATCATAGGCTGTGTGAACCTCTTTTTCCTCGCAAAGAGCAAAATGTGCTGGGAATTCTCTACAGCCGAAGTATGGCATGCTATAGCATTCTCCTCTTCGTAATCGTCTCATGATAATGTCCTTGAATTTTCCGGGATTATCAGAATCCTTTGCTTTTGGCGTGATTTCGAAATGTGCCTCAATAACATACGAAACATTGCATAGCAAAACGGATGCGCGCTGCACAATCTCATCCTTGGTGCATATATACAATGGCTTACCCACGCCATTATACGCATCTAACATTTTACTTTTTGAAATTTTACTGGTTACTTCATTTCGTCGTACACTTGTAAATTGAATAGGGTTTTTGACATAGATTTTGTCGATGATCCACCGCATTCCCGGATGCCAGTAGATGGCTTCCAAAATGCCGCGTGCCGCTGAGGGCGTAATGATATCATAGCTGTAGCGCTCTGTCTTAAGTTCTGGTCTTGTAAATAGTGCATAATCTCCCCATACATTTACTTTTACTCCGACTCCCATTTATTCCACCTTCTTTCCACAATTAAAGCGCTGTCCTGTTTACTGTTCCCTTGTAGTACTTTTTTCTGTCTGACAATACTACCCCCTTTGTAAAATACTGTCTTTTGTAGATATATCATGACAATATTTTAGATTATCTATATTTATCTGACAAATTTAATATACTATGATTTTCTTTATAAAGCAATAGCGGTACACTTTTCCGATAGAGTAAACTTACTGTCAGTTGGAGAGTCGCAGAAGATTCCCTGCTATGAA
>OBAI01001321.1_pt1 | contig 19488 bp, 12 predicted proteins | sample 1517461 | NCBI WGS metagenome assembly OBAI01 (sample SAMN04571696, study PRJEB22368) | human gut metagenome | biome: human gut; material: stool | host: Homo sapiens | place: Luxembourg | collected 2012-06-29
CCGTCGATTGCCAAAGGAGAAGGTGCCGACGTGGTCGCCAAACTTAAGCAATTCGGTGTGAACGCGAGCGACTTGGCGTACCCTGTGTACTACGACCTGGAAAAGTGGACGTGGGAGGGGCATCAGCCACCCACCGATCCGAACGTGTACAACGATATCGTCAACAATTGGTACAGCGCACTGCAGTCCGCCGGATACAAGAATCTGGGCGTCTACTCGTACACTAGCTACCTGCAAGGCCCGCTGAAACATGCCGACATTTACGCTAAAACCACGTGGGTGGCGCAGTACGGCGCTCGCATGGGATTCGACTCGTTCTCGACCAACAGTCGCGGATGGCAATACACCGGCTCCGGCAAAGTGGACGGTATCAGCGGCAATGTGGATATGAATGCGTTTGGGAATAAGGAGTTTGTGAATGGCGGGAGTAGCAATGATTTACAAGCGGCCATTGATGTACGCAAAATGACTGCAGTTACCATTCCGAATGGCAATTATTACATCAATGTTCGTTCCAAAGTCGCGTCCAGTGTTGATATTCCTGGTGGAAGTGCTGCAGATTCCACCGCCATTCAGTTGTATTCCGGTAACGGTTCCAAGGCTCAGCAGTTCACTTTTACTAGGCAGTCTGATGGGAGCTACGAGATCGTCAATGTGAATTCCGGCAAGGCTTTAGACGTGCGTAATGGTGTTGCTGAGAATAACGCTATAGTGCAACAGTATTCTCGAAATAATTCTCAAGCTCAACGATGGTTTATTCGTGATTCTGGAGCGGGATATTATTTGCAGTCCGCTCTCGGTAATTGGGTTCTGGATTTGAGCGGTGGAAATACTGCGAATGGTGCTGCGATTCGGCTGTATACGCCAAATGGCACTGCTTCGCAGCTGTTTGTTGTTTCGTCAAGCGATGTCAACATAGCTACTGGAGTATCGATGATTATCACTTCGGTTGCGAATAAAAAACTTGTCACGGATGTGACGAGTGCGTCAACGGCGAACGGGGCACGAGTTCAGCTGTATTCAAGTAATAATACGAACGCCCAGAAATATCGATTTGAATCAATTGGCAATGGAACTTATAAGATCGTCAATATTAATTCGGGCAAAGTGCTGGATGTGGCTGGCGGATCCACTGCTAATGGAGCAGCATTGCAGCAATATACGAGTAATAACACTGTTGCTCAGCAGTGGACGGTGCGGAATTACGGCAGTGGCAAGATTGCGTTGGTGTCGGTGAACGCCAACAAAGCTGTCGATATTCCAGGTGGCAATGCTGTGCAGCAGGCTCAGTTGCAGCTTTATTCGCCGAATGGCACTGTTGCTCAGCAGTGGTTGGTTGCAAAGGCGCCGTTGACGTTGCGCGAACGTTTGAACGAAACCGCAGCCAAGCATAGGCAAGATCTGCCGGATGGAACCTACACGTTCGGATCGAAGCTTAATACGTCTATGAAGATGGATGTAAGCGGCGCTTCCCGTTCAAATTATGGAAACGTGCAGATCTGGGCAGGTAATGGTACCAATGCTCAGAAGTGGAAAGTGACGCATGATTCCAACGGGTATGTGACCTTGACCAGTGTGAACTCCGGCAAAGTTTTGGATGTGAATGGCGGCGTATCTGCCAACGGAACCAACGTGCAACAGTACGAGTCCAATGGAACATACGCTCAGAAGTGGATAGCTGTCAAAAACTCCGATGGCTCATACACGTTCCAGTCGGCGCTCGCGGAAAACAAAGTCCTTGATGTTTCGGGTGCTTCTACCTCGAATGGTGCCAATGTGCAGCTATATGCCGCAAATGGCACGAATGCCCAAAAGTGGATGAAGTAGCAGGGGTGGTGCCGTTTTGTTGGACTTCTTTGTTCCTGTTTTCTGATTATGCCATAAGACTGAGCTCGCGCCGCCGGTCCATGATGCTCATGCCGAACTCCGTCTTGTGGCATGATTGGTGGTGATGGAGTCAATGACGAGTCCAACAAAACGTCACCACCTCGTTATCTCTCAAGACCGCCGTTTGTACACTTGGCGTGATGCCCTCATGTGGCATCCTGTCGGGCACATCTGCGATCACTGCTTTGCATCTCGGATCCTCAGGTATGGGCCCGGGGCGTAGCCTGCATCGGCCGAGGGCAATTTGCCCCTATACACTGTCACGCTGTTTTTTTGCCGTACTCCGCCATAGGGTTTCTCTTGGTCGCGGGAGCCCAAGAAAACGCCACCTCTCGCTGGACGCCTTAGACAGCTTTTCGAAAGCAACGGCTCTAGCAACTAGCACTGGGTCGCGTGGGGAATCGGTAAGAGGAGATGGCAGTGCAGGTGCATGAGCCGTACGGCATGTTTTCAATGTCTGTGTTTGCCGGCATCAACTGCTGGCAAACACAGGTTGCGCATGCTATTAAGTGCGTTGTCTCCGTAATCGGGAGACAAGAAGGGACGAAACTATTCCCAGTACTGTTATGATGCTAATCCAAGTTGCACATTTCCATGACAGTGGTTCTTCGAATCTTACAGTTAATTCTCCAGCGTCTGATGTTGCCGTGGAAAATGGTGGTATGGCTGAGGCGTGGTTTAGGAATGATCCTGTTGCTGTGGCACCTTCGATTAGAGAGAAAGCAAGCAGTGCAGTAAGGACTATATGCCCTAGTGTGTGGAATGATTTGCTTCGCTCAAGATATGCGAATCCGATACAAAGTGGAATGAGTAGCAATGCATCAACAGCACCAATAAGTCTCCAGGGAAACTGAATGGAGGCAAGCAGAGCGATAATTCGATTGCCTAATGGCAATGTCCTTTGCCATGGGAAGAATACACTGCTCATATAGAGAATGCCGATTGCAATGACAATGCACGTTAGGTTGATGACCAGAATGTTGTTTCTGGTTGTTTTATCGTTCCATTTAGCATGCGCGCATATGAACAACGCAAGGAGCACGCCAGAGATGAGTGACCAACCAAGTGTTAGCGGAAGATCATCGCTTACGCCTGCCTGAACAGGGGCGCTTAGTCCTGAGAATATGGGGAAAAGCTCAAACAGCTGACCAGGTTCTACGGCAGCCTGTGCGGCTGCAGAGCGGGATGTGTCTGCACTGATTTGAGTGACAGCTAGGTTGTTCATACTGTAATAATCTAGGAACGGGATAAGAAAAAAACAGCAATATTCCGAGTATACTCAGTAAGAATTTTATTAGCTGGGACCATACAAAACGGTCATGGCGTTTGATAAGCAAAACAATAAATGGTATTACAACTGCAATAGTGACAATTAGTACAGAGATAATGTGAGAAAGTACCACGCCAGAGGCTCCGACGGCAAGCCAGAGCCAAGGTCTTTTGGTTGTATCTTCAGTGGCATAGAATATGAAATATAGGCCAAGAATAATGGCCGGAATAAAACTCAGGGCTGTATATTCTCCTACAGAAGCTCGCACATAAACATCAGTGAGACGATAGGGAGAAAGCGTCCAAATTGAGCATGCAAGTAATGCGATGCCACGAGATTGAGCGATGGTTCTAGCAGTGTGATAAGCCAATACTGCTGTAAGAATGTTAATCAATACAACATAGAGTTGATAGCATAAGACCATTGGCAAGCCGAGGTAACGGAGCAGCGCCACTGGATATAGTAGTATGTCTCCATACATATAGATACGGGATACCCGGCTCCTCCAAGCTGAGAAGTTTGTATGCGTACAACGCCTTGTCCCTGAGCAAATCACTCTGCAATCCCCTCTATACGAAATAGATGAAATACTAAATCATGGGCAGAGGGCAAGTAGTCCATCATAGGGATGCTTGCCACGAAGACGATGGCGGCTAGCGTGGCGATAGAGCCATGATGTTTGACTCGCTCAGGTAATTCGTGTGGTATGACAATACTATTTTCAGTTCGCTTGTCTATCTGAGAAGTAGGTGAGTTAGAGTCAACTGTGGAAGTTGAATCTGCACGCTTGCATACTGCAATTCCTTTTACCTTGTTGCTGCTTTTAGATTTCTGAGTGACACCAATTAAGAGGTTCGTGCGTTTCTTCCGAGCAGTCCTGCTGATGGGTAGAATAGCAGCAGATGATGATATGCTGCTTCCTGCATAGATACAGAACGGCTTAGGGAGCACTGATTGGTGAAGGAATCTTGTTGATGGAAAATAAGGCGACAACTGCTACCCTGATAAGCTTTGTGGTCCCTTGTTTCAATGAGGAAGAGTCTCTGCCCCTGTTCTATCAGGAGGCTTGCAAAGTAGCAGAGACGTTGAAACAACAGTTCAACGCTGATGTTGAGTTTGTGTTCGTCAACGACGGCTCGAAGGACAAGACGCTTGAGGAACTGCGGAGGCTTCACCGGCGGGATAGTCGAGTTCGTTATGTTTCTTTCTCGCGCAACTTTGGTAAGGAATCAGCCCTGTATGCAGGCTTGCGGACAGCTAAGGGCAACTACGTGGCTACGTTGGATGCCGACTTGCAAGATCCGCCATCGTTGATGCCGGAAATGATGCAGTTCTTGCATGTGCACCCCGACTATGACTGTGTGGCTACTCGTCGCGCAACACGCAAGGGTGAGCCGCCGATTCGTAGCTTCTTTGCCCGAATGTTTTATCGTCTGATTAATAAAATGTCGGACACGGAAATTGTTGATGGGGCTAGAGATTTTCGCTTTATGGCACGGAAGTTTGTGGATGCAGTACTCTCGATGAGTGAGTATAACCGTTTCTCGAAGGGTATTTTCTCATGGGTAGGGTTTAAGACTCATTGGATTTCATACGAGAATATTGAACGTGTGGCAGGCAAAACAAAATGGAATTTTTGGTCTTTGTTCAAGTATTCCATCGAGGGAATCGTAGGTTTTTCTACGGTTCCATTAATCATGGCTTCGTTTTTAGGCGTGGTATGTTGCTTGATAGCATTTATCGGCATTATATTTGTAATTGTGCGAGCTGCTATATTTGGTGATCCAGTCGCGGGATGGCCCAGCATGATTTGCGTGATCCTACTTATTGGTGGTTTGCAATTGCTTTGCTTAGGCGTTTTAGGCGAATATTTGGCCAAGACTTATCTTGAGTCTAAAAACCGGCCTATTTATATTGTGTCAGAGACTGAAGAAAAGCGTGAAAATATAATCTGAGTTTCCAAATATAATTCAGGATGCGACATATCAGCTTTCAAAATTCTATATACCTGTGCTCTATAAGAAGCGATTGGCTTCAGGGCAGTGGACATATGCAGTTATCGTTAGTTCTTGACGGTAACTGCATAATGACAAAGTCAGCATACTGCGTCACAATGAATAGGATATTGAAGGTCAAAGATTAACTTGATGCTGGGAACGAGATCAGTGCAAGAGAGATGGGGAAATAATGGTGCACAAACAGAGGGAATATTCTCTTGATGTGATTCGAACAGTTGCCATTGTAACTGTTGTTTGTGAACATGTCTCTCCTGAACTGTTATCGGGTACGGCTGGGCTGATTGTTGATGTTCTCGGCACAATAGGTGTGCCTCTGTTTGTTATGCTTACCGGATATCTTATGCTTGATAGAACATATGATGCCGGCTACCTTCGGCGTTTTATTAGGCATAATTTGTTGCCCCTGATTGGTGCTTTGGAGATATGGAATTTAGTGTGGTTTGGAGTTAGCCATATAGTCGGCGATGCGCCGATTACTCCTGAAAGAGCTCTAAAGATTGCGTTATTCATGGGTCCCACGGATAGCGGAATGTGGTTTCTTCCGATGATTATCGGGCTTTATCTTGGATTGCCCATTGTCAGCCACACAGTGCGGTGGTTGAATGAATGTAAGGCGCGAGAATACACTGGAATTCTGCTAGGATGCATAATATTCTTTGGAACGTTTGTTCCTACTCTAAGTGAACTTCTTAGTTTTATCTCACCTCAGCATGCTGTGACCAGCCAATTGAATTTGAATATTTTCGGAGCCTCTGTATGGGGGGATTCTGTTTGGATACTGTTTCTTATTGCAGGCTATGCTGTAAAAAAGAAAGCATTCCGAATGGTGCCTACGTGGTGTGCGACGACCATTGCGGTAGTTTCGGTATTTTTGCTTATTCTGTTTCATTATTTCGCGCAAGCTCATGGTCTTGCATGGGATACCTACTATGCCAATGCTTTTCTGGTTATTGCATCCGTGGCATTCTTTGTTGTCGGACAGCGGGTATTCACGTTTGATGCCGCTTCAAATGCTTTTGGTTTGGTCGTCACCTCTCTTTCTAAGTATTCGTTTGCTGTCTATATGATCCATTTTTGGATATTGGAAGCATGCATAATGATGATGCGAGTGGCGGGGATTCCGCAGAATATGGGTATTTTCGTTGCTGTAGTATTGATTTGTTTAGTTGGCTCTCATATAATTGCCTGCATTCTCTCATTCATTGGTCCTCTCCGTCGTTGGATGCTATTGATTAAATAACAGTTAAGATTTCTCATGAAAAGCGAAATAAAGAGTATGATTGCACCTAATTCTTTGAATGTTATGAAACATAGGCGGTTCTATGCATATTTAGAAATTGCTACCTATTCATTGGTTGCAGTAATAACCCTTTGGTGGCTATATAGTGCGATAACTTTTGCTGGTAGTGGTGGTAACATAACATTGCCGGTGGCTTTTACACTTTTTATTTTTGCTATTTTGCTCTTATCTGAGACTATTCGCAATTTCATAATAAATTTTTTTCGATTAGTTTTGCGCTATAAATGGGTTCTTTTTGTAGCCATGTTGGTATGGCAGTTACTGACATGGTCTTCTTTCGGTAACGTTACAATGGGCGCAGATCAAGAGTCGATTCGTAGAACAGCGAATGATCCTCAGGTATTCTCTGAGTATCTTTCTCGGTGCCCTAATAATGTTTTAATTACTTATATTTATTGGTTGGTTATGCAGATTGTGCCTGATTCATGGCCTGCGAATTCCGCTACTTTAATCATGCAATTGTTGGGCATCGTTTGCTTGGACACCAGCATCGCATTTACACCGCATGTATTGAAACGTGTTTCTCCAAGAGCGGCCAACATTGCGTTTTTCCTTTTTATTGGTACGTTTGGGCTGACTGGACACATTATCCTCGTTTACACTGATTTGTTGACGCTTCCGTTGACTTTGGGTGCAATGTACTGCGCTGTTCTTATTCTCTTCCCTCAAAAGGAGGGGGATGATAATTATCAAAGTTGGCGGCATTGGCAATGCTATATTTTGTTCGCATTCTTTGGTATTTTGACTTATCTCGGTTATCAGATGAAGCCGTCAAGCATTATTATCACGATTGCTTTTGTTCTTGTATGGATAATAGTCTGTTGGGGTAAGGCTCTGTTGACTAAAGTTTTACCGGCATTGCTTGCCTTTGCAATAGGGATGATAGGCGCTGGTGCTGCGTTCAATGTTGCTGTCGATAAGCAAATGCAACTTAACTATGATCCGTCCCAGTCTTATCCGATGTCACACTTTATGGCTATGGGCATGCGCGATCGTGGTGGATTCAATTATGAAGATCGACGGGATATGGACAAGTACATTGGCAAAGACGCGAAAAATGAGCGTAGCATACAGCTCATTAAGCAGCGGCTTCGTGGCTATGGTCCAGTGAAGTATCTTCAGTTTGTGTTGCAGAAGGCGCGATACACATTAGAAGATGGATCGTTCTCGTTCGGCCGTGAGGATTCTTTGTATATATACAAAGCTCAAGATGATCATGGCGACTTATCTGGATTTCAGAAAACAGGAGTTGCAGGTTTCATGCGCTCGATGTATGACGGCAGTCGTATCAGATATGAATGGGTGGTTTTGTTTCAGCAAATTGCCTATATTGTGATGATTGTTGGAATCCTTGTCACATCTTTAATGAGCTTACGCAGTATCAAACTTCGGGTGGTCGAACGTTGCCGCTCTAACAACAGTGAATTCATCTCCTGGTGGTGGGCAATTGCGATACTTGGCTCTTTGGTATTTTTGATGCTGTTCGAGTCTGGCCGGGCAAAATATATTATTCAATTTATGCCTTTTTATATATGTTTTGCTGCCATAGGTTGGGATGTATTTTTAGGTAAGATAAAGAAAAATAATAATTCTCTTACAAATTGATTAATTATATCAATTAAATGATTGAATGATTTCTGTCATGAAGTTCGGTGGTGTCTCTTTCTGTGGGCAAAAGATGTTGGGTTTGTAGAAAGAGGCGCTTTCATTTCTAGAAGATATGTTTAAATATTAAAGATATGAAGTGGTTTAACGCAGGCCTGAAAAAAGCACCGACGAAACGTCGCTATCTAGTTTCTACGGCGGGGCAGCCGAATTGGGGGGACGAGTTCATCACTCGTGCTTGGATTCGATGGCTGGCAAAGACTGAGCCTGATAGCGAAATTTGGTTGGATTGCCCTAACCCAAGCCACGCTAGCCTTTTATTCAGAAATGAGCATCCACATCTACATGTTGTGAATACATTGTGGCAGCTGATTTGGAATACCTCTGATTTGTTGAATGACTCTGAGGTAGCCGCGCAAAAAATGCGCGGCTGGATTCGTAATGGGGGAACGCCTCGGGAGGATTTCGGCATTGATCTTTTACGGGAGATGGACACTGTTCACCTGCTAGGTGGTGGTTACATCAATCAGCTTTGGAAAGCCAATGTGCTGTTGTTGGTGGCATTAGCTCAGCTGAAGGAGCTGGATCCTCGAATTCTGATTTATGGAACGGGTTTGGGGCTTGCGCCTTTGGAGGGAGTGGATCTTGCTCTCGCCAGAATGAGCTTCCCCGCTTTCGACCACTTGAGTGTCAGAGATGACAAAAGCGCAGACATAGCCGGTGTGAATTACGGCTTTGATGATGCGTTCTTAGAGATTGCGAATACGAAATTCGATTGGTTGGAACGGGACTTGTCGGCGCGTGCCTTTGTTTGCCTTCAGCAGGATGTTGTAGGCAGAAATACGCAAGCGGTTGATGCCGCTGTTTCTTCGCTTCTGCTATCGGGAGTGGAAAAGAATGAGCCTGTTTTCCTTGTGGAGGCAATTCCTCCGGAAGACTCGTGGTCATTGGATTTGTTCAAAGAACAATGGGATGGCGATGTATGGCTGTTGCCTTTTAGCCATTTGTGGAATCGTGGTTTCCCAGGTATTGATAATGCGGTTTGGATTTCTAGTCGTTTCCACATGCACCTACTGGGCGCATGCGCTGGAGCCAGAGGAATTGCTATGGGCTTCGGAAACGAATACTACGACATCAAGCATGGGTCGTTGATGAAGCTCGGCACGGGTTGGTCTAGCTTGGATATGTCGGCAGAATCGCCTGTTCCTGTTTCCGCTATGGTTAATGCTGACTTCCAAGCTGAAGCTTTGCGCATTGCTCGAAAGAAGAAGAACGAGGCGGCCCGATTGTACTGAACCTATGGGTTGCTCGCAAAGATCATGCATTGAGTTTTGCTGTGCTGCGAATGTGAAATAGCTTGAAATGTCGATTGCGAAGGTGGAGTTCCAAGACCAGGACGACGGGTTCGGTCCTTTAAATATGGCAATTCGTCCATGCCTACACCTTTTACTAATATACAGACTATGCAACATTTTTTTCAGCTTGATGAAGAAGGCGAGCGCCTGATTGGAAAGCTTAGTGAGCGCCTGCGCCGGTTGGTACTTAGCGCGGTGGACTATAACGCTCTGATCCAGCCAGGCCGGGTGCTTACTTATAAGTTGTACATGGGGGAGAAGTGGCAGTATCCTCGCCTGACTGATACCTCAACGTTAAATGGTGTATTGACGGAACAGGTCGGTTTGGATCCTTTTACAACGTTCCAGGCGACTTCCACGGTTAAGTCGAAGTCGCTTTTCTCTCCGCATTATTTTGCCGGTGATGAGCAGATCGTAGACCGTAATATTCGCTATTTGCTGCTGACTCCTGATGATGCTACTGATGATGATGTAGAACAGAACCATCCTGCTGGTCGATACACTCATTTGTATCGTAAGATTGAATCTGCAGCTCCGGTGTTTTTTGACGAGTTGCGTGAGGTGAAGCGACGTCGGCGTGAGCAAATTGGCAAGATGGAGATTAAGCCATTTGAACCGCCTACGGTTGCAAGGATTAACAGTTCTGAATCTAGCCATCATCCTTGGATGGAGATTGCTCCCGGGAAGGCTGCTTCGGATGCGCCTAAGGCCGTGATCATTGCCATGCATTGGCTGCAATCAGGCGGAGCTGAGCGTTGGGCGATGGAAACGGTCGCTTTGGCTCGGCAGGCAGGATTGTTGCCGATCGTAATTACGGATTCTGATGGTCATCAACCGTGGATTACGCGTCATGAATTTGATGATACCGTGCTGTTGCCTCTTACTATGCCTCTGCAGGATCGTGTGGGGGATGCTCCGTTATTGAGGGCTCTGTTCGAACAGTTCAATATCGTGGGTGTGCTTATCCATCATTGCCAGTGGATGTATGACAATGCATGGTGGGTGAAACATTATTTCCCTGAAACCCATGTGGTGGATTCGCTGCATATCGTGGAATATATTTTCCATGGTGGTTATCCCAGCGAATCAGTGGCCCGTGATGAATGGATTGATTTGCATCATGTCATCTCTCCTCAGCTTGAGCATTGGTTGGAGGATGTCCATCATATTGATCCAAAGAAAGTGGTGGATGCTCCGCTTGTCGGGCTTACTGCGGATAGCGGAACGTTGGCATTTAAGCCTAGGGATGCCGAAAAACCTTTGACCATTAGTTTTGTGGGACGTAATGTTCGACAGAAGCGCCCGGAGACTTTTATCCTTGCGGTGCGTGAACTGAACAAGAAATTCCCTGGCAAACTTCGGTTTATTATGCAGGGTAATGGCGATATGGATGAATTCGTTGATCAGCTTATCAAGCGATATGACCTTGAAACGGTAATTCAGCGTCGTCCCATGGTGACTCCGGTGAGCCAGACCTATGAACAGACGGATGTGCTGTTGGTTTCTTCTATGAATGAGGGTATCACCCTGACTACTATCGAGGCGCTTAGTGCTGGCATTCCGGTGATTTCGGCGAAGGTGGGATCACAAGATACGCTTATTCCGCCGCAGGGCTTGTGCCGGAGGGAATCCGCTAGGTTTGTGCATGATGCCACAGTCATAGTGGGAAGAATTCTCGAGAGCGAAGAAAATAGAAAGAAACTTTGGGAAGCGGAAAAGAATCGACTGGAAAAATTCTCTGAATTGAAGTCGGCTAACGAATATTTCCGCGATATGTTGACGAAGTGGAGTCGTTGATGCAGAGCGCAAAAATCGCGGCGGTTGTCGTGACGTATAACCGTCTTGAAAAACTTAAGAAGGTTTTGGCTTCTCTGGAAGCCCAGACCCGTATGCCGGATCAGTTAGTCATCGTGAACAACGCGGCAACCGATGGCACGGATGCCTTCTTGGAGGAATACGAGGCCAATTTCCAGTATTCGGATTCTATGCAGCTTGATATTGTGACCCTTGAAAAGAACGAGGGTGGCGCTGGCGGATTCTCCGCCGGTATGCGCCGGGCATATGAAATCGGTTGCGATTACGCTTGGATTTTTGACGACGATGGTTACCCAGAACCAGATGCTCTCGATAAGCTTTACAAGGGATACAAAGATGCGGTTGCCGAGCTTGGCCCGGATGTGCCCTTCGCATGCTCGCTGGTCAAGTTCATTGATGGCACCATTTCCGAGATGAATAACCCTATCCCGACTTGGGATTGGGGTCGTCTTAAGGCCAAGGGCTTGGATATCGTTCTGGTCAGTCGTTGCTCCTTCGTCTCGGTGCTGATCCCACGCTGGGTCATGGAGGCATTCGGCCTGCCATACAAGGAATATTTCATCTGGTTCGATGATGCCGAATACACATTGCGTATCACCAAAGCATGCCCCGGCGTGCAGGTGCTCGATAGCGTGGTGCTGCATGACATGGGTGTGAATAGAGGTGTGAACTTCGGCATGATCAATGAGAAGAACGTATGGAAATTCCTCTATGGCGCCCGTAATGAGGCTTCTTATCATCTGCACCATGAAGGCCTGTACCAGTATCTGCGTTTCTGCGCTATGGTCCGCAATAATATGCGTCGAGGAAACGTAGACAAGAAACTTCAGCGACAGGTGTATGGAAAGTTGCTGGAGGCGCGTGAATTTAATCCAAAGGTTGATTTCCCCCAGACGCCGGTTGACTCAACTGCACGTTGATGAATTGACGTATGCGTTTTGCTATCAATTTGTAAGGATAATAACTTCGTGGCAAGTATGATTGAAAAACTCAAAGAACGCTACCGCTACTCGTTAGTGGTACTTCGAGAATTAGTACGTACTGATTTCAAACTGCGTTACCAGGGCTCATTCCTAGGAATTGCATGGTCGGTTCTTAAACCGTTGATGCTGTTTTGCGTGATGTATGTAGTGTTTGCCAAGTTCCTGCGCATGTCAGACGGCACCCCCACATATCCTGTAGTGCTGTTGTTGGGCATCAGTACTTGGCAATTCATAGAGGAAGCCACCTCTGTCGGTTTGCGCTCAGTGGTGGACCGCGGCGACCTGCTCCGCAAAATTCACTTTCCGAACTATATAGTGGTGGTGTCATCGACTATCGGCGCGCTTATCAGCTATGCCATCAACTTAGTGGTGGTACTTGTTTTCGCGCTGATCAATCGTGTGCAGTTCACCTGGCGAGTGATTTTATTGCCGCTGAACTTCATTGAATTGTATGTGCTCTCTTTGGGTATCGCTCTGTTGCTGGGATCCATGTACGTGTATTTCCGTGACATCGCTCATCTGTGGGATGTGCTTAAGCAGGTGCTGTTCTATGCCATGCCGGTTATTTACCCGCTCAGCATGGTGATGGACAACCAGTCGTTGCGGCCTTATGGTCAGCGCATCGCCCAAATCCAGCTGTTGAACCCGATTGCGCAAACAGTGCAGGACATCCGTCACAATCTTATTGCGCCTGAGACGCAGCCGACTATTTGGACGCTTAGTTCACATAAGGCAGTAGGACTGATTCCTCTTGTCTTGGCGCTGTTTATTTTCTGGCTGGGTATCCATGTATTCCGAAAGAATAACCGTAAATTCGCGGAGGTTATGTAATGGATAATTCTATGACTGATAATTTTGCGGCTACGGAAATTACTAATAAGACTGAATCGCCTGTTGTATTGTCAGTTAATCATGTAGGAAAATATTTTAAATTGCCTACAGAACAGGCTACAGGCCTCAAGCAATTGGTGATTAATTTGGCCAGAGGTATCAAAGGCTATAAAGAACAGCATGTGCTTCGTGATATTAATTTCGAAGTGCATCAGGGTGATTTCTTTGGCATCGTTGGTCGTAACGGTTCGGGCAAATCGACTTTGCTGAAGCTTATTTCCGGTATCTATGTTCCCGATTCTGGAAATATTCAGGTCAATGGGAAGCTGGTGCCGTTCATTGAGCTTGGTGTGGGATTCAATCCTGAGCTTACCGGGCGCGAAAATGTGTATCTTAACGGTGCCCTACTTGGCTTCACTCGTGATGAGATTGATGCCATGTACGACGATATCGTGGAATTCGCCGAACTTGAAGAGTTCATGGATCAGAAATTGAAGAATTACTCTTCAGGTATGCAGGTGCGTTTGGCGTTCTCCGTGGCCATCCAGGCCAAGGGCGATATTCTCGTGCTTGATGAGGTGCTCGCTGTTGGCGATGAGGCGTTCCAACGTAAATGTGATGATTTCTTCGCGCATGTTAAGCATGATCCCACTAAGACCGTCATCTTGGTGACTCATGATATGGCTGCGGTCAAGAAGTACTGCAACAAGGCAATCCTTATTAAAGACGGCGTTATCATCGCTTCCGGCAATAAAGATGATGTTGCGGATCGTTACACTTTGGAGAATCTGGAAAGCAAGGAAAAGGAAAAGAAAAACGAAAGTCGTTTTCCTGTTGGGCTCAACAAGCGTGTGCCGAAATTGCGTATCATTCCGACTTGCCCATTGATCTGCACGAGCTCGGACAAATTTACGTTTGATATTGAGTACGAGTTCAATGAGCCGACTGAGTTTTATCTGGCTATTGCTCTGCATGATATTAAACGCGGCGGTATTTCGTACGATACGGGTGCGAACACGATTAAGCTGACGAATCCCGGTCACCGCGTCGCACACTTTGAGATGCCTCTGAACATATTCAATAATGGTGATTTCAAATTGGTGGCTTCTTTGCGTACTCCGAACAGCAATCCTAAGTTGCCGTCTGATATGATCGCCTTTACCAATGATGATAATTCATGTTCATTTGCCATTCGCGATTTGAAGAACCGGCAATATGCATTGCTGAACGATACGGCAATGGCGATCCATCTTGTTGATGATGAGCAATGCGCGGATCTTGCTTCGGAATCGAAGAATTCTAAGGAAACCCAAATTAAATAAAATACTATATTGTATTTGGTGAGGGAAAATGGTAATAAAATTAGCGTTATCATTTTCCCTTTTTGAAGAAACCATCTAACGTTGGCAATATTTAGATCAATAGTATTGAGCAATTGTCTAAACGGTGGTATTCGATTATTTTCAGATACAGTAAATCGCTGCAGATAGAACTGTTGTTATCGGCAAACGGATAAAACGACAACGGGAGACGATGTACGGTGCAAAGAACCTCTTCGGAAAATACTAATTCGGAACAAGCATGGGAAACCGTCATGCGAGTCGTATATCCAATCAACGACGCCGAGCAGACTCTCCCTCTGTATGCGATCGATTGGACTCGTCCGCATATTGCGAAAACAACTTTGGATGCTCGCATTGACACTCATTGTGTGTCATTCGGATCCATGAATCAGTCCGCATTGCAGCGGATGATTCGGAATGCAGGTTCCTCTAATGAAGTCTCCTGCGATGAGTTTGAGGTTACGGGACGCGCCTCGATTACTTTGAAAGACCATGGACATATATCTGGCTGCACTTTCTTCAATGCGTTTCCGGCAGCGTATTGGCGTCGTTGGACGAGTGTGAAAACCGTACTGTTCGAGGCGCATGTCCAAGGAAACGCCAAAATCAGTATTTTCCGTTCGATTGGCCGTGGCTTGATCTACCCAGTTGCGGAACGAATCGTGAAAACCTCGGGTTCGGTGTCTTCCGTTGCCGTGCGTATTCCGATGACAGGGCTGATGGATGGAGGATATTTCTGGTTCGATGCGGAATCGCTCGGTGGATCGGTAACAATCGCTGACGCTACATGGGCTGTTCCAAGTGAAGCCCGTGCCACTCGGCATGACACTTCCATGTCCATAGCCATTACAACGTTCAATCGTGCTTCATACTGCATGAATCAGTTGCGTGCCATTGCCGGGGATCACGCATTGCGCGAACGCTTGGATACAGTGTATTGCACTGACCAAGGCGATGACTTGGTAAAAAACCAGGAGGGTTTCGCTGAAATATCAGCGGATCTTGGTTCGCAGCTGACCTACATTCAGCAAATGAACCTAGGCGGTTCCGGCGGTTTTTCCCGTGGAATGTATGAGACGGTCAAAGCTGGCAATAGCGACTTTGTATTGCTCTTGGACGACGATGCCATCAGCGAGCCGGAATCGATTTTGCGAGCGATACAGTTTGCGGATTATACGGTGCGTCCGGTCCTCGTGGGCGGAGGCATGTTCCATTTGGACAATCGCACCATGTTGTATACGCAAGGTGAGCGGATCAACCAGCAAAGAATGTGGATGCAACCATCCAAAGGATTGGAATACAACCATGATTTCTCCACGGAACCGCTTCGTGATACCCCGGATCGGCATCAGCGCATTGACGAAGATTTTAATGGCTGGTGGATGTGTCTGATTCCGATCGCAGTGGTTGAAAAAATCGGCCTTTCAATACCCGGATTCATTAAATTCGACGATATTGAATATGGACTACGAGCCAAGAAAGCAGGTTTCCCCACAGTGTGTCTGCCAGGCGTGGCAGTGTGGCATCAAGCATGGCATGATAAAGATCCGGCTCGTTCATGGGAAGAGTATTTCACTGAGCGTAACCGTTGGCTTGCCGCTTTGTTGACGTTCCCTAATCAGCCGCCTCGCATGCTGGTGGAAACTTTGTATGGGGATGCCAGTTTGGGGCTTCGTTTCGTTTATTCGGCGATGGCATTGCATCATATGGCATTGAGGGATATTTTTCGCGGTCCGCAATACCTGATGGATTGTTTACCGACGAAACTCAATGAGGTACGTGAGCTGCGTACGAAATATCCCGATGCGCAGATCGAGGACACCCTCGAAGCTTTTCCGGAACCCATCGGTGAAATTGAGCCATTGAAGAATCATCCCACGACCATGCGAAAACTATATGGTTCCATCGTTAAATTAGTCATCAAAAGTTTTATCAAGAACGTGAATCCAGATCAGGCTCTTCGTCCTGATGGTTCTATTCCGGCGCGAGACGCCGCTTGGACTTGGCAGGCTTTTAACCGCGTGAATTCGGCACTGGTAACCACGGCTGATGGTAATGGTGTGGCATGGTTGAAGCGCGACAATAAGCTTTTCCGCAAAAGCATGCTTGAGGGACTCCGGCTTTCTTCTCGAATCCTATGGAATTGGAAAAAGCTTGCTGCTCAATATCAGGCCTATGACATCACCTCTATGAAAGCATGGTCGCATATTTTCATAGATAAATAAGCAAGGTGCTGGTTGGAGTTCCTCACCTTTTCCGAGATGGGGAACTCACTCCGGCAGATCGACGAAGCCGGTGTCTTTCAGGTAATTCTTGCCGATACTCATGTCATATTGAATGAGCTGATAGTCATGGAGTAATTGCTTGGCCTGCTTCGAGAGATTCTTTTTCTTGATGAGATTGCCGTTCGCGTCCAGATAGGTCGGAGCGCTGCTGCTGCCTGAAGAATCCGGCACGGACATTGCCGGAATTGCCTGATGCATTTCGGTAAGAAACGCAAGATACGGACTGACTTTTGCATTAAGATGTTCGGCGAGCTGAGCGGAGAAATAGTTTGATGATGTGTAGTCGCTGGAAACAGCGTCAAGCTTTGTGTTAGCCGAGCGTGATGCTTGGTTGGACCAAATGAAATAGTCAGTCTCATGCAATCCGAGGATGTTCTTTTTATCGGAATATGCGGTGGAATAAAAGCCTGGCAAATGGTCGCCGTAGAACAGCACGGTAATTGGGCGGTTAATCTCATTAAGCTGGCTCAAAAAAACGAATGTGGACTGATCCGTGTAGTTCAGTCCCTTGGTATAAGTATCCAGATTTAGTTTTTCATCTGCAGGAAGATCCGATGCATCCATTTCTTTGAATTCGTTGTTTTGGTAGAGGTCTTCGTATGGCATGTGGTTTTGCATGGTGACGACTTGATAGAATCTGTTCTCGTTGGAGTCCGTGACTTTTTTCAATACCTCCGAATAAAAGGACTCATCTGAGACGTACCAAGCAGAATCAATTGCGTGAAGACCAGTAAGCTGCGGTTTACCGTCCGTTGCGAAGAACTGCGAGAACTGGAACTTCTTGTAATTCAGATCTCGGAAATACATATTGCGGTTGAAAGCATGCAATGCTATGGAAGCTTTTTTGCCGCCATTGGCTGCATTCCAAGCTTGGTTGATCGTTGGCGCCCACTTAAGCGAAGGCGCGAGCTGCTGATAGGCGATGGACAGCGTCGGGCTGTAATTCGCCATGGAAAGGCCCGTCAACGCCTGATATTCAATATTCGCGGTGCCTCCGCCGTATCCCGGTGAAAGCATGAGTCCGGAAGTGGTTTGCGTCTTGATCTGACGGATGTTCGGTATCGGATCTTCGGAGAAACTGACGCCGGGGACGCGGGTTGGGTCGGAGAAAGTCTCGGAAAGCATCATGATGACCGTGTTGTCGGTCATATTGGTATTACGGGTCTTATTGATTTGTTGCGCCTGTTTCGCATATTTCTTTGCGATTGCTTGCATGGTTTCCTGTGAATAGCCTTCTGGCTTATCCATGGTTTTCGTATGTGCCAGGCGAAGGAAATTCACAACAGGGCCATTGCTAGTGGAATCGGCGAGACCGTTCCAGATTTGTGGGCTGTCACCCATGCTTTGAGCGAACTGAGTGGACCAATACCCGTCATTGCCGAATCCCCATACAAAGGAGAAACATAAAGCGACACTACATACCGCCGCTGCGATGCGAGTGAGGGTGCCTGTAAAATTCTTGACACTGGCGAAGGGACGGCGCCACGTGCAATGTATGATTCCATTGCGGCCATCGATAAACTGCATAATGATGCAGATGATTACTAGCCAAGTAACGCCTGTCACCGCGCTGTTAACTAAGCCTTGGCTGGATTTGGGAATGAATGAAGTGAGTTCGCTGGTATTGCCGCCGGTTATGAAGTTCAGATCAGCAGGAAGCATAGGTTCATTGCGGGTCTGCATTTTAACGTGATTCGCCACTGCGTAAGTGGTCATCACTGCACCAAAGATTGCTGTGGAAACCCAGAATCTGTTCAATACAAAAATAAGCGTCAAATAAATAGCAATCAGAATAATAAAATTGAGCAGAACAAGATTTTTCTGCTCAAGCCACATTTGTGTTACGAATTTCGTTGTCTGTCCGGCAACACTGTCAAGTATTCTTGTGGTTTTATCGATTTCTACGCCTTTTTCATACTCCGGTTCGGAATACATGCCCCATTGAATAAAAATAACTTCGAATGCGGAAAGTGCGGCGATGATGATGGCGTAGAAGGAATAGGAGAAGCGATGACGCTTCTTCCACAGGGGATACGTGCTCTGGAAGAACTTGATGATGAGTTGAATAGCTTTGAAATTGGTGAAAGTTTGCCATGCGGTCTTTACCGCTGTGATGGCGGTATGGATGGCGTGGCCGGTGGTTTTGGCAGCTTTTGCAACTGCATGTCCTGCGGTGGAGAGTGCTTTTGCCGTAGTTTGTACGGATTGTTTGCAGACCTCGATAGCCTGCATCAGAGGATGCTCGTTAGCTTGCGCGAGTTGAATTTCAGCAGATGGGGGGGCTGAATGGGTACTGTCGTTCGCGGCTTCGTCAATGGACTCGTCGTTAGCTGTTTTTGGCAGATGGGGCGCATCGACTTTGGGAATGAAAACGCTTGCGTTATCGGAGATGGCGTGAATTGCTGATTTCTGCGTATACAGCTTTGAACCATGGTGACCTGAAAGGGCGGATGGAGCGCAAGCGCTGCTATCTTCGTCATTCGCAAGAGGGCGATACGTTCCGCCCGTAATCGGCTGCTTAGTAAGTTTTACGTATGAAGGAACGTGAGCGTGACGGTCAGGCGAGAAAATAGGCATCGTCGCATCCTTCAACAAGATAGCCCCTTATAATTAGGAGCTCTGTACAATTAAACCGGATATATTCTAGTGTTCAGCTGTGGACGAACGAGTGTCTCGTAGATGTCTGAAGGGTAGCTGGACGGTTAACTGGGTGATGGGCAGCAAGCGGCAAACAGATCTGATGTTCAAGGTGGACAACATATGCGCGCGCAAGTGTTGGGCGTCATTCGCTGGTAG
>OBAI01001328.1_pt1 | contig 19426 bp, 19 predicted proteins | sample 1517461 | NCBI WGS metagenome assembly OBAI01 (sample SAMN04571696, study PRJEB22368) | human gut metagenome | biome: human gut; material: stool | host: Homo sapiens | place: Luxembourg | collected 2012-06-29
TCGTTGAGTTCTTTCAGCGACAACCCTCTATCTCCTTTGTTATAGAGTGTTCTTAAAATCCAAAAATATTTCTCTGATGCAGTCATATTATGAGTCTTTTTATATTGAAAACGTTCTATACTCTTCAATATTGTTTGAAGTCATTTTTTATTCGTAATAAGCCACATCTATTCTTATTTCTTTACCAAGAGTATTGTCAAGTCTGGGACTAAATATTTTAGGAAGCAGATCCACAAAAAAATGCGTTATCTCCCACATCTCATGAAGAGGATGTGCAGAAGAAAAACTGACACAGATAATACAGTTGGCATATCGGGTAATATCATTCATTGCGCCATACTTTTCAACGAGTTCCTTGATGTAGTCAAAACGTTTATAAGCATCAAAGGCAAAACTGTCAAGTCGCAAGATGTTAATATGGTTGGCTTTATAAAGCATTCCATATCTGTAGGCATCATTTCTTTCCTTTGATATATATTCAATGAAAGGAGAACAGTACTTGATACGTTTGTCATATTCATGATTTATAAGATCACGTTTCCAGGAACGCCAGAGTCTTTTTCTATTGAATCTGAACAATTTGCCTTTTTTCCCATTCTTTTTGGGATGATTCTTACGCACACTTTTCATATCGCTCCTTATCTTGTTGCGGAAAGAAGGAATCTGCATCATTTCCCGTTTTGAGGGGATAATCTCAGAAAACTTATTCTTATAGAATTTTGCCGTGCGTATTAACCTCGGATCATCTGTGATGATTTTTCTGAAAGATTCTTCACGCTGGTAGGGCAAGTAGCCCCAAAATGATGTATGCCACAAGCAGCAAGCTGCGATTTCAGCATGGCTTGCCTTCACATCTTTGTCCAATACAAGTTCTTTTGCCAAACTATCCTCCCAATCATCACCTTCCAAAGGGTAAGCTTTCAGTTTGTCCTTGCCCATGGATATTTGAGCTATTTTGTTTTCTATAAGCTCCTGCTTGGTGGGCGTAAGACTGCGAAGATAATCGAAATGCTGCTTATAAGGCACCAAATCTCCTGGCGCATAATCGTATGTATAATGCCTTATAAGGTATGGTGCAATTTCGTCGAACGAAAGCGAGTCGAGTAATTCTTTTAATGTCATAACAACGAGTTTTATTGATTTCGACTGCAAAAATATGGCTAAGATGTCCCAATTTATGTGACACGTTTAATAAATGAGTGATTTCGAAGCTGATTTTTCAAATTAGGACAAGAATCTTGGAGAGTAACCCAAAAGGTTTTGAGTTACTTAGGCGTTATTTTTACATAAAAAGGACCTCTTTTGCTATACATTTGGGCTACATTTACAAAGCAAATGTACTCCTATTGCCATGCAAAAGGACAACTATTGCAAGCTAAAGAAGCCCAAAATGACGAGTTGGGATGTCTTCGTAGCTCCAAAAACCTATAAAACCCGCATTTGAAATCTCTAGAATCGATTTTTCATTTGTAACAGATTTTTACTGCTTGTATGATATTTGCATTAGGCTTATTGCGTTTTATTGTTTGATGCGAAGTTATCAAAGATTCTATTTGTTTTTACTCTTCCACGATTCTCCATTCTCCAATCGTTCGTTTAAGGCTGTCGTAGTTCACACCGACCTTTATCAGTCGCTTGCCTTCTGCCGAATACGGAATAAGATAACCTTTGTCGTTGATTTGTTGCAGGGCAGCGTCGGCAGAACCGTCATACTTTAGCTCCATCACGTATATGGCGTCTGGCAAGTGCAGCACGGCATCTGCTCTGCCTATTGCGCTACATTCCTCCACCTTGATATAGGCTCCCATAAGATTGAAGATGAGATAGAACACGGTTTGGAAGTCGCGCTCGTTCTTGTTTGACAATTGATTGGATATGCTTGCAAGATACGCCTGCATCTTCTGCAAAGCCCCATCCATGTTGTTGTCTAACAGATTCTCCAGAAAATCAAAAACGAAGCCGTTGTTGTCCAGCTGTATTGGCGACAGATAGTTAGGCGCAAGCGATTTGACCATGCCTATGCGCACCTCCTTGTTAGGATAGTCAAGCTGGTACTTCTGTAGTATTGGGTTATACTTCTTTATGGTGAGATAACCGCTCTGATAGAGAAGAGGCAAGGCAGAAGTCATCTGTTCTGGCGACACGTCAAAATCGTCAATAGATGCGCTTTTCTTCTCTATGTCCATCACGCCTACATGATATTTCTGCAAGGTCTTTATCAGATAACTCGGCGTACCCGAACTGAACCAGTAGGCAGCAACCTTCTTGTTTCGTAAAGCCTTGACAAGACTAAACGGATTGAAAACATCCTCTGCGTGTTCGCTGAAATGATAGCCATCGTAAAAATCTGTAAGCTCAGCCACCATTTCTTCAAATGTTACGCCGTTGGCTTTAGCGAGCAATTCTACATCAGGCTTCATCTGCGTAAGCAGTTCTGTCTTGCTTATGCCGCAGATAGCAGAGTAATGGTCATACATGCTTATGTTGTCGAGGTTGTTAAGCTCGCTGAAGATGCTTAGTTGAGAGAATTTGGTGATTCCGGTAATAAACACAAACTTAAGGTAGGGGTCGAGCGCCTTTATCGGACTATAGAAATTCTGCATTATACGGCGTAATGTCTGCAAGTTGTCCTTCTCGTGTACTACGTCAAGCAACGGAGCATCGTATTCGTCAATAAGAAGAACAACCTTCTGTCCAGTTTGTTCGCAAGCGCGCATTACAAGATATTGCAGACGTTGGTTGGGATTTTCCGCTCCTTCCTCACGTCCGTATATCTTCTCATATTCCTGAAGCTTAAGATTCAATTCGCTAAGAAGACCTTTCTCCTCCATGTGCTTAGCCGTGCTCATGTCGAAGTGAAGCACCGGATGCTTCACCCACTCCTTCTCATAGTCTGCTATAGCAAGACCGTCAAACAGTTCCTTGCGTCCCTCGAAATAAGCCTTAAGAGTTGAGACAAAAAGAGATTTACCGAATCGACGTGGGCGATTCAGAAACAAATATTGCGAACCGTTTTTCATCATCTCAACTATATATTTTGTCTTGTCAACATATATATAGTTGTCATTTATTATATCCGCAAAGGTCTGCATGCCAACTGGATACTTTCTTATCTCTTGCATCTCCATAGCCTTGTGGTTTTGATATTTCGATGTGAAGTTACAAATAAATAGCCGAACCTACAACTTAATCTTCCGAATTTATTAGTTTTGTGTAGTGAAATAATAACTCATGCGCTGTTTAAATAAGTATCCGGTAGGGTCCTGTGCCTTGAAATGATCGTATCATGCCTTGAAATGATCGTATCATGCCTTGATACGACCGTTTCATGGCATGATACGAAGTCTTTTTACTCTTTATTGTCTTCTTTTTAATTATTCAGCTGTTCAATATCATGTATCTCCAGTCCGGTAACTTTGGCAATGTCTTCTAATGGCATTCCTATGCTTAATAGATTTCTTGCCACATCAGCACGACCCTCTTTTAGTCCCTCTTTGCGACCTTCTTCTCTTCCCTCTTTGCGTCCTTCTTCTCTGCCTTCCTCCATACTTCTCCTATTGGAATCAACAAACAGCAAGCGTTCTGCGCCAAGTTTATCCCAAAAGTCCTCGTAGGCAAGCAGCTCGTCTTTCGACATAGCAGATTCCTCTACAGTTTTCAATGCCTTTGAGGTTTCTGGATTGTCCAAGAGTTCTTGCGGCACTTCCTTTGTCTGTTCGTCAATCTCTGTAAGGAACCTAAGCCACAGCACAGCCATTTTCTTTTCTTTTATGGAATGAGCCTGAAACTTGGGAAGCTCTACGAATGTGAAATGCAGTCCGTCGATAATCTCGTTGCTATGCAACTCGTGCACAACGTTATAGTTGTGGATAAACTCATCGGGGTATTCCTTTATGAAGATTTCGTTTACAAGATTGAGCGAGTAGACAGGTTGAAGCAATTCATACTTGCGCTTTTTGTCAAGTTGGCGCACAAAGGCCTTGGAAGCGTTAAACAGCACGCGCTGCTTGAAAGCTTCTGTCCACAGCATCTGCATCTCGACAATAAACTGACGGTTCTTCACGTCGCGGCATCTCACATCTACTATACTGTTCTTGCCTACATAAGTGTCGGGCACAAGTTCGGGCGAGAGATACTCCACACTCTCTATCTGCTCGTCGTCAGCCAATGGCAACAGAGCATTAAGAAGACTGATGAGCAAGTCCTTATGCTCGCCGAATATCTTTTTGAAAGTAAGGTCGGCTTTGGGTCAAGATATCTCATAATGGAAAAGTATTTACGGGTTGACGACTGTGACTATATATTATATGTGGCAAATTTACTAATAATAATCGAGATTTATGATAAAAAATATTAGTTTTGCGTAGCGAAATAATAACTCTTGTGTTATTATTAATGTAAAAACAAATAGAAAGAAATGACGTGAAAATACAAGAGTTTGTGAATGGTGCAGAGAGTCTGCGCGATGGTTTGCTCAAGCAGGCTATGCACTATCTTGGTAATGGCTCTGACGCTGAGGATGCTGTTCAGGAAACTCTCTTGAAACTGTGGACTGTACGTGAGCGTGTAGCGGATGCTACAAAGATGCAGCACATGGCTTCGGTTGTGTGTAGGAATGTATCGCTTAACATGCTTCGTGGCGCAAGATGTAATGTGCAGATAGAGAAGGTTGGATATATGGCTAATGCTGACAATCCGCATAACCAACTGGAAATTAAAGAGAGTGACCGTATGCTGAAACAGAGTATCAGCGCACTTAGCGACAGGCATCGTGCCATTATACGGATGCGCAACGTCGAGAATATGCCGTATGCAGATATTGCACGTATACTCGGCACTACGGAAAGCTCGGTGCGTGGAATGATAAGCAAGGCACGAATGGAACTTATTAAGAATCTTAAAAAGGCAAAACAATGAAATACTCAAGAGAATATATAGAAAAACTGTTGGGCAAGTTTGTTGATGGTCTTACTACTGAACTTGAGGAACAGCAGCTTGCAGAATACTTCGATACAGCTGATGATATTCCTGCGGAATGGCAGGTATATAAGGAGATGTTTCGTAGCTTCAAGACCGATGATTACAACTTCAGCATTGCGGAACTTGATGCAATGCTCACATCTGATGTGGCTGTTGAACCCTCTGCAGCGCATATACTGCCAAAACATACATCACATGTATGGCGTTGGGTGGCTGTTGCGGCATGTGTAGCAGTAGTAGTGGCATTCGTTGCTATCCGACCATGGGCAGCTTTTACAGGCAATACTTCTGATGTAGACAATATGGTTGCTGTAGAAAAACCGAAAAAGGCAGACGAGGTAAAATATGATGTGGGCATTGTCAAGACACATGATACTGACACAATAGAAAAATCTACAGAGGAAAGGGTTGATAATAACACTCAAAGGAAGACTCAATCCAAGCGATTGACCAAAAAGCGATTGCCTACAGTCGAACCAAGTGTAGTCAATAGGGTTGATAATATCATCGCTACGGTCACATTACCAAACGAACAGGTGGAAAGTTATGAAATAAGAAAAGTGGGTGAGGCAAACATTGTGACCAAATGTTATGATGATGGAACGTCTGCCTCCTTCATTGTCTCATGTTCTGACGATGAGTTGAGCAGTCAGCTTATTGCACTCAATTAAAACCTATAGCTCTCGATAGAAATAATAAACAACTTAAAATATTATACTTATGAAAAAGTTTTTTGTCATTACATTTATTGCGCTCTTTGTGGCAGCAGCATCGTATGCGCAAGAAAACGTCTTTATCATTAATGGCGAGAAGATAGAGAATTTCGACGGTTCGCAACTAACTGGAAAGAAGATTCTCTCGTTTAATGTTATCAAGAATGAAAAAGGTGATATTTATAATGTACATACTGACGACATATTGCCTGATAGTTTGAAAAACCGACCATTGAAAGTAACGTCTAAAGTGCAGCACATCACATCAAAGGCTTTGTTTGTTGTGGATGGTAAGGAATACAGTGGCTCTATCAACTATATCAAACCTGGCGACATTAGTTCGATAAATGTGTACAAGCCTGGGTCAGACGTAGCCAACGCCTACGGAGAGAAAGGGAAGAACGGTGTGCTGAAAATCTTCACCAAGGCAAGCAAGGATAATGTCCAGTATGTAGTAGATGGCAAGTCGGCAACGTCTCAGGAAGTGAAAGACATTGCACCATCGAAAATCTCAAATATCGTTGTGCTGAAGCGTGGCTCAAAGGCTGCTATGGACTATGGGGAAGTGGGCAAGACGCATGATATCTGTATTATCAAGACAAAGTGATGCTTGTGTAATGAATTACTATGATAAGAAATAATCAATATATGAAAAAACTATTGTTACTATTCGGCTTTTTATGTGTCGCATCTCAGATGATAGCACAGGACAAGATTGTTCCAATGTATAGAATTGGAGGACATTATTTTTCTAAGGAATTGCCGATGGATGAGGCTTTTAAGATTAGCAGTTCGATAATGGCTCTTGCTGATAAGGACGGAAATAGGGTTGTAAATCTCTTGGTAGGCGACGACTTCAAGGTGCCGCAGTCAATAAAGAAGTATGAGATTCCTTTTGAGAAGGTGCTTAATGGTGAGCAACTTGAGGAAGGAGCTCTGAACTTTGCCAAGATGAAAAAGCTTATCAGTTCAACTGATGTCGAAAAGTTTATAGTTGGCAAGGCTCTGCCGGATGATTTCTCTGAGAAAGATATTGATGGCAAGACATGGACCAAGGATGCACTTAAAGGTCGTGTAACGGTTGTAAATGTGTGGTATTCTGGTTGCGGACCGTGCCGTAGGGAGATGCCAATCCTATCGACGTGGAAAGACAAATATCCTGATGTACAGTTCGTTTCAGCCAATTTCGAGAATGTCGACAAGGTGAAGCAAATCACGGAGAAGGAAGGCTTTAATTGGACGCATATTGCCAATGACACGTATTTCACCAAAAGAGTGGGCAATGAGGGCTATCCATTGACCATTGTTGTAGATAAGGATGGCATTGTAAGATATTGCAAGCATGGCGTTAATAATAATGCCAGCAGTGATATATTACAACAGATAGAAACATTAGCTGGTTGCTGTTAATGCATGTTAATGCTGTTCAAAAATAATGCTTTAATACGTTATATAATCAAAACGTCAGAATTGGCACCATATTTAAAATAATCAGCGTATGGAAAACGTATTAAAGAAACTTTTTGTTGTGTTATTGCTCTGCCTTGTGCACTCGGCTGTGTGTCATGCCGACACGTTCAAGGGTAAGATAGTTAATGCCGAGACGGGCGAGATACTTATTGGAGCGACAATACGAAGCGAGATTAATCCACAGCCAGGATGGTCGATGCAGAATCAGGCTGAGACCGACAGTACTGGCTGCTTCTTTCTCAATGCAAGTTGGGAGGGCCGCATCATGTTCACGTTCAGTATGATTGGATATAAGAATGCGCGCAAGGTGGACTATGCTTACGGTAAAGAAGTGAATGACACTACCGATCTTGGCATCATAAAGCTTCAGCCTACTGCCCTTATGCTGAAGGATGTGGAGGTGACGGCAAAGATGCCTCGCATCACTATGTCGGGCGACACCATTGTTTTCAATCCCGAAGCATTCAAGCTGAAGGAGGGGGCACGTCTCGACGAACTCATCAAAAAGTTGCCAGGAGTGGAGAACCGTGACGGCAAACTCTACTGGAACAACAAACCCATACGCTTGATGATGAATGGCAAGAATTTGTTTGGCGGCGACCAGATTATAGGTCAGTTGCCAGCTGAGGTGGCAGGCAAGCTGAAGCTGTACGACCGCAAGTCGGAACTGGCTCGACATACCGGCAAGGATGAAGGCGATGAAGACCATGTGCTCGACATTCAGGTGAAGCCAGGTTTTCTTGACAAGTGGTATGGCAATGTTGAGGCGCAATATCAGACAAAGAAGCGCTACATGTTTAATGTCACCGCCAGCAAGCTGAGCGACCACGACCCGCAGATGGTTTATGCACAGGCAAACAATGCCAATCGCTATATTGACAGAACCATGAATTCTTCAATGAACGCTAATATCGACGGCGACGGCAAGAGCCAATACGGGTCGTACAATTATCAGCACAACTGGCAGACTAAGGGTGCTGACAAATTCGACAACAATAGCTTTGACATTAGTGCAAATATGGGACATAGCGACGGTTGGAACACAACAGGTCAGTCTACCGAGACCTTCTTCCCCAACCAGGAACGCACGTTTGCCGTATCGGAAAACTATCGTTACAAACATAAGATAGCCCCACAGATGCAGGCACGTCTCTTCGCCTACACCGACTCGCTGAACACTATCAGTGTGAACGTGAAGGCTGAATATGGGAAAATCCGAAACACTGATGAGAACAAGGGTGCCTCGTATGGCTATGAGCCAAACCAGTTTGAATATCATTCGCTCAGTGCTGCTCTTGCCGCCAAGCCCGGCGACGCACTCTACGAACGACTCATCACACGCAACCGCAACTATCAGTCTTCCGAACAGCAGACACGTGGCATCAACATCGATTATACGTGGAAGCACTTCCTCGGCAAGAAAGGCTCGTTCTCTCTGCAAGGCTACACCTACATCAATGGAGCCAATGAGGACACATACATCAACCGCAATCTGGAGTATCTTCGCGAAAAGCAAAGCGAGACAGTATGGCAGTATTACGACCGCAGCAACAATGATCTTAGCACACGTCTTGGTGCTTCGTTCGACTATTGGTTTGGCAAGAAGGTGTATGTCAACATTCTCGACAACGTGACCTATTCACGCACACGCACTACACGCGATTTCTTCACCGACAACAACGAGCAGAACGTAGTAGACGGCACACCTACAACGCTTGATCCTACAAACGCTATGAGCTATCTTATGCACAAGTGGACTAACCAACTGACGTTGAAGTCGACCATCACACCGGTGAAGGCTCTGATGATTATGCCTAAGTTCAGCTGGAACGTCTATCGTGAGAATACCGACTACCGCTACGGACCGCTCGACACTACAGCCGTGCGTACGAGCCAGACCTACGAGCCGTCGATATTCTTGAAGTGGAAGATGAGCCGTATGCGCAATATGGATCTCTCGTTTGCCTATACCACCACTGTGCCCGACCTCGTCAGCACTCTCGGCTACCGCAACACCATCGATCCGCTCGCAATATCTACAGGTAACCCATTGCTGCGCAATTCGCACAGACACACCACTACGTACAACTATCACCGCATGTGGCTGCGCAAGCAGATAGTGATGGGACTGAGTGCATCGTACATCAAGGACATCAATCCCATTGCCACACTCTATCGCTACAACTCCTCTACGGGTGTGTATGAGTCGAAGCCTATGAACGTGAAGGGTGGCGACATGTGGAAGTTCGGATTCAACTACGACCAGGGTTTGGGCGTATACTTCCGACTGATGAACAAGTTTGCGTTGCTCACGTCGAAGTCGTACGGATTCCTCACGATTGTTGACAATGTCGACCCTAATACCATTCCCGACCTCAACATGCAGAAGCGCCTTGGCATTGACGAGAACATGGAGTTTTCGTATGAGGCAGAGAAGGTTCAGCTCACGCTGTTCAATCGTTTGCAGTGGAACCGCTATCGTTACGAAGACACTTCGTACAACACCAATCCGCTATATAACAGCGCTGGAATAGAAGCTACGCTCCATCTCTCGCCGTTCGAACTGTATATACGATTGTCTGACGATTATCGTTCGGGCTATGCCACTTCAGCAATGAACGGACACAAACTTATGTCGCAAGCAAGCATCAGCTATGGTTTCTGCAAGAACAAATGCAGGCTGTCGCTATATGTTGATGACATCTTCAACAAGGACATCTGGTACGAAAGCGACTACTCGGCATATCAGCGCAGTGAATCTTCGATAAACTATATTCACCACTATGCAAACCTTAGGTTTACATACACATTTGATGCCAAGGCTAAGAAGAAAAAATAAATGACTGTATACGAAATACGGGAACAGCAGACATTTGATTGTCTGTTGTTCCCGTTGTTTTTTAGAGTTCAGAAAGGTTTCTTTTACTTCTTAGTCAGCACATACAACTTAGCCATTTCGCCTTCTGCCTCATTGCCAAGCGAGTCGGTCATAACGACGCTCTTGCTGTCCTTAACCTTATAGAAGGTATGTTCGCCGCTTGACGGACGTACAAGCATCAGGACTTTTCCGTCAAGTACTTGCAGCACGCCGCTTGCTTCGTCGTGTCCGTCTTTACGGTCGATGTAGTCCTGCTTCAGCTCGTATGTGCTGTCGGCATTGATAGTGAGTACGGTCTTAATGCCCGGGCAGTCGGCAGCGGGCAGTGTGCCTTCGTAAGTGCCGGCAACAGTAGCCAAGTCAACATTCTCATCGGCAACGGTTGTGTCAGCTATGCTTGTTGAATCGTTGTTTGCTTCGTTCTGTGCGGTCTTCTTGCCATTGCAAGAAACCATGATAGCTGCAGCCATTGCTGCAACGTAAATTAGTTTTCTTTTCATACTCTTTAGTGTGTTTGTTGTTATTATCCTTTTATTAGTTGTTCTCTACTGTTTATATCTTGTTCTCAACATCTTATTTCTTGTTTTCTACAGCAGCAGGAGTCCAGTTGTTGAAGAATCGTAGCACCTTCTTTTCGCTGTAGCTCTTTTCTTCTTCAAGAAAACTTGAGTCTTGTGTGTGCAGCACCTTGCCATTGGCATCAAGCACAACGAATACGGGGAATCCGAAACGTGCCGGATTGTAAAGACGCTGCATCAGACGGGCGTCTCTCTTTGCAGCCTCTTCGCCACCTGCCTTGCGCGGATTGTAGTTGACGTGCAGGTAAACGAAGTTATCGTTAATCACCTTGTTGACAGCCAGGTCTTTCTCGGCAAAGTCGGCAAATCGCAGACACCATGGACACCAGTTGCCACCTACCTGGCATACTACATACTTGCCTTCGGCTTGGGCCTTGACAAGAGCTTTGTCAATCTGTTCCATCGGGTCGATGTTTTCGTCGTACACCTTCTTCAATGCTGTTTGGGCATTGATGGTAAGCACCGCCATTAGCATGAGTGCTGCTGTTAATATTCTTTTCATCAGTCTTTCTTTTTTGTTTATATATCTTCTACTATCTCTTCCATAGCCTTGCGCTTCTTCTCAGCACGTGGGCAGTCGTCGGCTATATGTCCAATGGGTATGATAGCCACTGCTTCGAAATCGATCGATGGCAACAGCTCGCTCATAACGTTGGTGTCGTAGTTGCACACCCAGCAAGTACCCAGTCCGCGTTCAGCAGCAGCGAGACACAGGTGCTCAGTAGCTATAGCTACATCAACGTCTCCATGTTTCTTGTCGTCATAGCGTCGTGTCCAGCATTCGTCATTGTTCTTCATACATACAATGTAGAGTGGGGCGGTGCGAAACCATTCGCGGTCGTATGCACGCCAAAGACTTTCTCTTGCCTCCTGGTTGCGTACAATTACAAACTTCCACGGCTGGCGGTTGACTGCCGAAGGAGCCATACGTACACACTCCATGATATAGTTAAGGTCGTCATCGCTTACCGGCTCGTCAGTATACTTGCGTGCCGAGAAGCGTGTCTGTGATAGTTCAAGTATGTTCATATATGTTATGCTTAATCTGTTAATTATAGTAACGCAAAATTACGTATTTAAAATCAAAATATATTTATTGCCATATATAAAAGTTCTAAATTTGTGCATTTATTATTTTTTTTATACTTTTGTACAGTTAACAATATACAATGTATGCGAAAGATTTGCATCAATAATCGTGACGAGCTTGTCATGCTGTTTGTAGACAACATTGCCTACATTATGGCAGACGGCAATTGTACCAAGATAAAGTACATTGGAGGACTTCAGACTACGCTCTCGCTTGGTATCTCAAAAGTAGAGGCTATGCTCTCCGACTCATGGCGTCAGGGTGGTGTTTGCCCATTTGTACGATTGGGCAGAAGTCTGATAGTCAATCAGATGTTTCTATATGGAATTAACCTTTTGACACAGCGGCTTACGCTTTCCGACGGAATGGGTGCTACAATTAGTTTGCAAGTGCCCAAGCAACTGTTGAAGACATACAAGGGAATGATTGCCGGTGCGGTTGTAAAGAAAGATACAAAACAGAAAACTTAACAAAATCTATATGAAAGAATTTATAATAGGTAAGGAGGGAACACAGAAATTCCTTATACCGTTGACAAAGACGAGAGTCAGCAGACAACATGCGCGCATCACCATTGATGACAATGGTGTGTGGACACTCGAAGACTTGAACTCTACAAACGGCACGTTCATCATTGACGATGAAGGCGAACTGCGTCAGATACGACGTATGGTGATAGGCGAGTTTACACGCATTGTGCTTGCTGACCAGACTCAGATGGGTTTCTCGTTTATCGCCCACCATGTCATAGAGGATGACCCTAACGATTATCGTGCTGAGTTTCGTCATGTGCTGGAGATACATCAGAAAGCTCTGTCGGATAAGGCTGCTATGGATTTGCGCTTAAAGCGCAGGGGATACATTAAGTATGTGCCGTCTATGCTTGCTGCATGTATCGGACTTATACTTACGCTTTTCCTTCCATCCGAAATCAAGGTGTATGGCGTTTCGGTGACGGCTGTGTTTACTACCATTCTTACTGCAGTCATCAATATATTCCAGGGCAATGACAAGAGCAAGCAACGCTTCTCTGATTATTACGGTAAGTTTCTTGTATGTCCGCATTGCGGGAAGATATTGACAGAAAAAGAGTTTCAAATGCAGATGTGTGCCGTATGCAAGGCACATTCATAAAAACAAACAAAAACAACATAATTATGAAAAAGCTTTTATCTTTACTGTTTTGTGTAGCGCTTGCCTTGTCGGCCAATGCGCAGAAAACATATGCTATCATAACCGGAGTGTCAAACTATGAGGGCAACGACCACGACCTCGCCCAATCGTCTAAGGATGCCAAGAGTATTGCGGCTCTTTATAAGGAGAAGAACGCTTCGGTTACATTGTTTACGTCGAAGTATGCAACGCGCGACAATATCATAGCCCAGATACGCAAGGTGGCTAAGGTGGCTACTGCTTCCGACCGTGTAGTGTTCTCGTATAGCGGACACGGCGCTCCCAATATTCTCTGCACATACACTACTGGCAATATGAAGATGCTGTCGTATGCCGAACTCTTCAAGGAACTCAACAAGTGTCTTACTAAGGATATTGTAGTGTATATTGATGCTTGTTTCTCAGGATCGGCAGCCTCGTCTGCAGTTGGTACAAAGGCATTGCCTGTTGAGATGAACTGGAGAAACATGGTGAAGTCAAACCCTCGTTACATACTTTTCCTTTCATCGCGCGAGTCGGAGACTTCGGCTGAGTCGGGACTTGTAGGTGCCGGCTTCTTTACACGTGCCTTGATAAAGGGCTTGCGTGGCAAGAGTGATGTCAATGCCGACCGCAATGTCACGGTTATGGAGCTGTTCAGATATATCTATAAGGATGTGTTGCTGCATTCAGACAAGAAGCAGCATCCGCAGCTCGTTGCTCCTAAGACTTTGCACGACACTGTACTTATGAAGTGGTAATGACAGAATAGCGTCAAAACTGGTTAATAATATATATTTAAATCAGAAAAAATGGATTCTACCGAGCAAAAACCAAAGCGACCTATTGTAAATGCTGCATGTCCGTATTGTGGCAATCCCGTTAAATTCTATATGCCTCTCAAGCCGGGAGTGTTGTCATTCACGTGTCCTGCAGCAGGTTGTGGCAAGCAGTTTAGAGTGCAAGTGACTGAGGCTATGTTGCTTCAGGCTAATTCTGCAGCTACTAAACCGCAACAGCCGAACCCTCAGCCACAACAGCCGAAGCCTCAACCTCAAGCTCAACAGCCTCAAGCTCATCCCAAGCAGCAAGTTCATACTCAAGCCCAGCAAGCCCAAGCTCAACCACAGCAGCAAGTTCAAGCACAGCAGGCTCAAGCCCAGCAGCAGAAGCGAAGCATTAAACCGACTGATAGTATAGAGAACTGGACGGCAGAAGGAAAGGCTGGCGGACGTATAGCAAAGGTTGTTGTCACTCGCACCAAGATGATATTCATGAAGGAGCACAAGGAATACGACCTTAAGATAGGAGTCAATGTAATAGGTCGTGCCGATGCTATGTCGCCATCAGACATAATGATTGAGGACGATATGACGGTAAGTCGCCGTTCAGTATCTATTACGGTTGAGGCAAGTGGTGGAAGCTATCGCTATTGGTTTGAGGTGCTCAAATCTACCAATCCCGTCTTTGTCAATGGCAAGCGTCATGCAGTAGGCGAGTCGTTTGTAGTAGAACCGGGAACAAAGTTTGTTCTTGGAAGAACCAAGTTGAGCATAGAATTATAGTGTTGAGCATTGAATTATAGTATAGTTCGGCTTAATACAATCAGAATAGTAACAAAACAGAAAAACATACAGAGTTAATATGAGCAATTTTCTGCCTGTTGGCACCGTTCTTAACGGTAAACGTAAATATACAATAGAGAGTACACTCCATAGTGGCGGTTTCGGTAATACCTATCTTGTCAAAGGCATTGTCATGGACGAGAACATCGCCCAGGAGGCAACCTATACCATCAAGGAATTCTACTTTGCCAAGTACTGTACGCGTGCTGCAGACGGTAGCGTTACTGTAGCCGACGCTTCCAATGCTTCACGTTTCAATGCTGCCAAGGCTGATTTCTATACTGAGGCTAATATATTGCACGGATTGAAGCACGAGGGTATAGTGCCGGTCAATGAAGTGTTCGAGCAGAACAACACGGTTTATTATGTCATGAAGCATCTTGGCAACACTTCGCTCGACCAGTATGTGATGGAGCGTGGCGGTATGCTTGCTGAGCAGGAAGCTCTCCGCATAATACGCCTTGTGGCAGGAGCGCTTGCCTATCTGCATAATCAGCAGATACTTCATCTCGACGTAAAGCCCAACAACATAATGATGTGTACAGGACGTGACGGCAAGATGGTGCCCGTGCTGATAGATTTCGGTCAGTCCATGTTCTACAACAATGGCAAGGCTAAGACAAATCATGTGGTTGGCGGATATACCGAAGGCTATTCGGCTCTTGAACTCAAGCAGCATGGTGCCGACAGGACATTCGTTCCGTCGTACGATGTCTACTCGCTTAGTGCCACATTGTTCTTTATGCTTACGGGCAAGGACCCCGACGATGCTTCGCAGATAAGCAAACGTTCGGTCTATCTCGCAATGCCATCTAACGTAACCGAGCGCACTATAGACACTATTGTGTCGGGAATGGCGCAGAATGCACAACAGCGTACTCCGTCAATCAATGCTTTCCTTGCTCAGTTGAGCGGTTCTGCCAATGCTGGCAATGCTGCTGGAATGCAGGGAATGAATGGAGGTCGTGTTACCGACCCTACAATTGACGACGACAATACCGACCATAGCAAGATGATTCGTCTTGCCGGAATAGCCGTGGCAGTGGTTGTTGTCATCGTTCTTGTAGTGATGGCTGTAGGTAAATTGGGAAATGGCGGTCAGCAGCCGTCCCCTTCAAATCCTACTGTAGCACAAAACGACTCTACTCTTGCTGATACTGCACATATATATAATAAGGTGTCGGCTGATGCCAATGCCGATAACGTGAAGACTGATGAGCAGAAGGCAGGTGCAAAGCCAACTGTTGAGCCTACAACAGCAGACAAGCAACCGAAGAAGGAGTCTGCTAAGAAATCATCAACATCTTCTGCTGATGCTTCAACGGCTTCTATGCCAACCAACGGTACTGTAAATCTTGGTTACGCTACATGGACCGGTGGCTTGCGTGCAGGCAAACCTCATGGCAATGGTACAATGCGTTTTCGCAGCAGTCATTCTATTTCCGGATGTTCTACTACAGCTCAGTCGGGCGACTATGTAGTAGGTTTTTGTGAGAACGGTGTGCTTCAGAGTGGTGCATTGTATCACGATGGCGAGAAAGTAGAGACATTTGTGAGATAACGAAAACCTGATATGAGACACCTTTTATTTTTAATAGTATTCTTATCAAGCATATTGACGGCTGGCGCGCAGGAATTGCGCGTCAAGTCGTTCACACCCCTACCTATGGATCTTACAGCACGCAAGCAGCAACGTCTTGACTTGAACGGCAAGCCTTGCGCAATGCTTAAGATAATGGTAATGGACGACATTACCGATTGCAATAAGTCTAACATCGGAGACATTGTGACAAGTGGCGTTATGAAACTCGTGTATTTGCCGAGTGTTGTAAGAAGCGTAACGCTCAATTTCAAGTATCATTATCCGCTCACCATAACCTTTGCCGATTATGGCGTGACTAAGCTTGAGGGCAGCGCAACCTACGAATTGCGCCTTGTTGATGCCCTGCAGATGATGATGGAGAATGGAAATGCAGCGCAGCAGACTGCTACTGCCACTACAACTCAAAATGCAAGTAGTAGTCAGAATAGTAATAGTGATTTGGGCATAAGTGCTGAAGAAGCCAATAAAATAGCATATGAAGCATATGAAGCGAAGGATTATGCCAAGGCTATGAAGTATTATTTGTATGCAGCCGAGAAGAACAATGACGTGGCACAATGTCAAATAGGAACTATGTATTCTATAGGTCATGGTGTTACAAAAGATTATGCTGTAGCAATGAAATGGTATCTTAAGTCTGCAGAGCAAGAAAATGTGATGGCTCAGTTTTGTTTAGGTGCTATGTATTATATAGGTCAAGGTGTTACAAAAGATTATGCTGTAGCAATGAAATGGTATCTTAAGTCTGCAGAGCAAGGACATGTGTTGGCTCAGTTTTGTTTAGGTACTATGTATTATTTAGGTCAAGGTGTTGCAAAAGATTATGCTGAATCTTTTAAATGGTATCATAAGGCTGCAGAACAGGGTAACGATTCGGCAATGTGGAGTGTAGCCCTATGCTATGAAAACGGTACAGGTGTGGAAAAGAATATAGACAAAGCTGTTTATTGGTATAAAAAAGGTGCGGAAAAGGGCGAAACTAATTGCAAGGAAGCTTTAACGCGTCTTGGTTATTAATCATTACATCTGAAACTCAATAATAATAAGAATATGAACAAGCTAAAGCTAACAATACTGTTCCTCTTTATGTCGTTGGCAGCATCTGCCCAGCGTCTTGCCGTTGAGTCGTTGAAGCTTCGACCCAACGACTTGAGTGCCCGTAACGTTAAGAACCAGCGCCATGACCTTAACGGCAAGCCGTGTGCATTGCTGAAGGTGATGGTGCTTGATGATATTACGAAGTGTAGTAGCGGCAACATAGGTGATATTGTGACCGAAGGACCGGTAAAGCTGATATACATAACGTCAGCAACTCCATCAATCGAACTGTCCTTCCAGTATCATTATCCCCTCACTATCAACTTTGCTGATTATGGATACAAGCATCTCGAAGGCAACTCCACCTACGAGCTTAACCTCGTTGATGCTCAGCAGATGATGATGGGCAATGGCAATAGTCAGAATGCCAATACTGCACAACAAACTTCAACAGCCACTACAACACAAAATGTAGACAGAGGTAATGGTCGCAGTTTGAGAAGGGATGCAACTGGAACCAACTGGTCTGATTATGAGAATAATAAGCTGTCGCTATTCAAATATGGAGGATATAAAGACGGCAAGGAACTGAATACGTTTTTCGGTTCAGGGGAATACATGCTCTTGCATAACGGTGTCTTGGAATGGAACGGCAGGCAGGACGGCGACACTAAGTATAACGCCAGAGTGTCGGGAAATGTGATTTACATTACACCGAAAGGTAAAGCACCGTCGTATGTGAAATGGATAAGGATAGAAAGAAGGGATGACAATGCGATTTTCACTTATGACAATCTTGGAACATACAGATATTTAAGATTTTAGACTATGAAGATATTGGTGATTGCGCTTTTTGCAATATTAGGATTGATTAATGCCTCAGCCCAAGAACTGCGCATAAAGTCGTTTGAGTCTTTGCCCACCGACCTTACAGCTCGCCGCCAACCACGTCAAGACTTGAACGGCAGGCAATGTGCGTTGTTGAAGGTACGTGTAACGGATGATATTGTAAGTTGTGAGGGAAGCATTGGCGATGCGGTAAATGAATGTATGGAGAAGCTGGTTTATGTCACGCCAGCGGCTCCGCATATTGTCATGAAGTTCAAAAACCACTATCCGCTTAGGGTCGTCTTTGCCGATTATGGAGAGCGCACGCTGTCGGGCGGCACCACTTATGTGCTTACTATTGCAGACGAATCCGCATCAACTAAGGCTGCTTCAAATACAGGTAGACGTGAATTGTCTGCTGACGGCATAAGCGACCCAGTGTTGGCTAATATCGTTCGTAATATGGTGCGTGTAGACGGTGGAACATTCATTATGGGCAGCGACAACCGCAAGGCAACTGATGACGTGAAGAACCAGCACAGCGTCACTCTCTCCGATTTCTATATTTGCAAATATGAGGTTACGCAGGAGGAGTGGCAAGCTGTAATGGGGCGTAATCCGTCGGCTCACAACTTTGTTGATGTCACCTCTTATCCGGTTGATAATGTTAGTTGGGACGATTGTCAGGAGTTCATCTCCAAACTGAACGCCCTTACGGGCATGACATTCCGTTTGCCTACTGAGGCGGAATGGGAATATGCTGCGCGTGGTGGCAACAAGAGTAAGGGCTACGACTATGCAGGAAGTGCCAAGATAGATGATGTTGCGTGGTACTGGAGCAAGTCGGCTGCAATAAAGAGTGCAGTATCGGGCAATGCCTATTCGCATCCCGTTGGTGGTAAACAACCCAATGAACTTGGTCTGTACGATATGTCGGGCAATGCTTATGAGTGGTGTGCCGACTGGTGGGAGCCGTATGGCTTGCGCGCGCAAACCAATCCTAAAGGTCCTTCCGAAGGCACATTGCGTTGCAAGCGTGGAGGCAGTTGGGATAGCGTGAAGGGCGATTGCTATGTTTGGACGCGTGGATATGAATATCCGCACGGACGTATGAACTATCTCGGATTAAGGCTTGCAATGAGTGTCGGTCAGTAATCTATTATTATATTTTATGAGTTTATGAATAGAATCAAGTTGATATTTTTATTCCTCTTTATGTCGTTGGCAGCATCAGCCCAGCGTCTTGCCGTTGAGTCGTTGAAGCTTCGACCTAACGACTTAAGTGCCCGTAACGTTAAGAACCAGCGCCATGACCTTAACGGCAAGCCGTGTGCATTGCTGAAGGTGATGGTGCTTGATGATATTACGAAGTGTAGTAGCGGCAACATAGGTGATATTGTGACCGAAGGACCGGTAAAGCTGATATACATAACATCAGCAACTCCCTCTATCGAACTGTCCTTCCAGTATC
>OBAI01001330.1_pt1 | contig 19424 bp, 20 predicted proteins | sample 1517461 | NCBI WGS metagenome assembly OBAI01 (sample SAMN04571696, study PRJEB22368) | human gut metagenome | biome: human gut; material: stool | host: Homo sapiens | place: Luxembourg | collected 2012-06-29
TTGTGGCTTTTTTGTGAATTTGATTAAAAAGTCCTTGACAATTTGTCTCTGGCAAAACTCTCAAAAGTATTTTGGTGAGCTGCGGCGCCCGCCTGTCTCCCTTCGATATCAAGGAGCTGCGGGACATTATGACGGAGGATGAATTGGAGCTTGACACGATGGGCGACCGGAAAACGGCGCTGTTCCTCATTATGAGCGATACCGATACCACCTTCAATTTTGTCATCGCCATGCTGCAAAGCCAGCTTTTCAACCTGCTCTGCGACAAGGCGGATGATCTCTATAACGGGCGGCTGCCTGTCCATGTGCGGTGCCTTCTGGACGAATTTGCCAACATCGGCCAGATCCCCAACTTTGACAAGCTGATCGCCACCATCCGAAGCCGTGAGATATCGGCTTCTATTATTTTGCAGTCGCAAAGCCAGTTAAAGACCATCTACAAGGACGCGGCAGATACCATTGTCGGCAACTGCGACGTCACCTTGTTTTTGGGAGGCAAGGAGAAGTCCACGCTGAAAGAGATTTCGGAGCTGCTGGGCAAGGAGACCATTGACAGCCTGAGCCAGTCCGAAAATCGCGGCGCGCAGACCTCTCACGGCCTCAGTTATCAGAAATTGGGAAAGGAGTTGATGACCCAGGACGAGATCGCGGTCATGGACGGCGGCAAGTGTATCTTGCAGCTTCGGGGCGTGCGCCCGTTTTTCAGCGACAAGTACGACCTGACAAAGCACCCCCGCTACAAATATCTGTCCGACGCCGATAAGAAGAACGTCTTTGACGTGGAACGGTACATGAAGCGCAGACCGGCCATCGTGAAGCCGGATGAGCCTTTCGATATGTACGAATTGAGCGCAAAAGACCTGACAGACGAACCCGACAACAATTCTACAAAACGAAAGGAAATATGATTTATGGAGTTCTTCAACAGTGCCATCGACGTATTGCAGACCCTGGTCATCGCCCTGGGCGGCGGCCTTTGCGTGTGGGGCGGCATCAACCTTCTGGAAGGCTACGGCCAGGACAACCCCGCGGCTAAATCGCAGGGCGTCAAGCAGCTTGTCGCGGGCGGCGGCGTTGCCCTGATCGGCGTGACCCTGATCCCCCTGCTGTCCGGCCTGCTTGGCTGAGCGGCGGCAGGACCATCCCACCCGGAGGCTCCCGTTTCACGGCGGGAGCCCCCGAAAGGAGGTGTGACCACCCGTGATAATTGAAATGATCCAGGAGTGGTTCAAGGAACTGCTGATCGACGGCATCATCTCCAACCTCTCCGGGACCTTTGACACCGTGAATACGAAGGTGGGCGAGATCGCCGGCGAGGTGGGCATGACGCCGGCCGGCTGGAACGGCGGCATCTTCAACATGATCCGCGGCCTCTCTGAAACGGTCATCGTCCCCATCGCCGGCATCATCCTTACCTTCGTCATGTGCTATGAGCTGATCCAGCTCATTGTGGAAAAGAATAATCTCCACGATTTTGACACCTGGCTTTTCTGGAAGTGGATCTTCAAGACCTTCTGCGCGGTGCTCATCGTCACCAACACCTGGAACATCGTCATGGCGGTATTCGACGTGGCGCAGAGCGTGGTCAGCCAGAGCGCCGGCGTTATCATCTCTGACGCGGGGATCGATATTTCCGGCGTGGTGGGCAATTTGGAAACGACCCTGGCGGACTGGAGCATCGGTTCTTTGCTGGGGCTGTGGTTTCAGAGCATTTTTGTGGGCCTCTGCTCCCATATCCTCACCATCGCCATCTTCCTTGTGATCTACGGAAGAATGATCGAGGTGTATCTGACCGTATCCGTGGGGCCGATCCCCTTTGCCACGATGGCCAACCGGGAGTGGGGCCAGACGGGGCAGAACTATTTGAAGTCCCTGCTGGCCCTGGGCTTTCAGGCGTTTCTCATTATGGTCTGCGTGGGCATCTACGCGGTGCTGGTGCAGAATATCGCCGTGGGGGATGATATCACCGTGGCGATCTGGGAGTGTCTGGGCTATACGGTGCTGCTGTGCTACACCCTGTTCCGCACCGGCAGCCTTGCTAAGAGCCTGTTCGGGGCGCATTGACGGGAGGCGGCCATGAAAAAATACAAGGTCATCTACGCGGATCCGCCCTGGGCCTATAAGGTCTGGAGCAAGAAGGGCGCGGGGCGCAGCGCCGAGAGCCATTACCCCACCATGGACATAGCGGCCATCAAGGCCCTGCCAGTGGGGGAGCTGGCGGACAAGGACTGCGCCCTGTTCCTCTGGATCACATTCCCCATGCTGCGGGAGGCCTGGGGCGTCATGGACGCCTGGGGCTTCACCTTCAAGACCGTGGCCTTCGTCTGGATCAAGCAGTGCCGGAAGTCGGACGGCCTGTTCACCGGCATGGGCTACTGGACGCGGGCCAACGCGGAGATCTGCCTGCTGGCGACCCGCGGACGCCCGAAGCGGGCGGCGCGGGATGTGAAGCAGGTCATCCTCTCCCATGTGGAGCGGCACAGCCAGAAGCCGGAGGAGGCGCGGCGGCGGATCGAAGCCCTCATGGGGGACGTGCCCCGTATTGAGCTGTTCGCAAGAGCCTCACCGCCCGGCTGGGATGTGTGGGGAAATGAAGTTGCAAGCGATATCCGGCTTGCGGAAAGGATGTGAACCATTGGCATACGTAACGGTCCCGAAGGACCTGACAAAAATCAAGAGCAAGATGCTGTTCGGCCTGACGAAGCGGCAGCTTGTGTGTTTCGGATCGGCGGCGCTTGTTGGAGTGCCGCTTTTCTTTTTGAGCAAGGGCAGTATGGGCACGACGCCGGCGGCGCTGTGCATGATCCTTGTGATGCTGCCCTTCTTCCTGTTCGCTCTGTATGAGAAGAACGGGCAGCCCCCGGAGGCGCTGCTGGGCAATCTGATCCAGTGCAAATTCATCCGTCCGAAAAAGCGTGTCTATCAGACCAACAACGCCTATTCCGCTTTGGAAAAGCAGGCGGAGCTGGAGCGGACGGTGGGGCGGATCGCCTCCGGCGCGGGGAAAAGAGGCAAGGGCCGGCGCAGGCTCACCCGGCAGGAGCGAAAGCAGATTGAGGCCGTCATCCGGCAGGCCAAGGGGGATGGCAAGAATCACACCGTACAGGCAAGCCTCCCCTTCCGCAATATGCACCCGGACGGCCTGTGCCGTCTGGATGACCGGCATTTTTCCAAAACCATCGCCTACGCCGACGTCAGCTACCGTCTGGCGGGACCGGACGATCAGCGGGATATCTTTGAACGCCTCTGCGACTTCTATAACGGCTATGATCCCTCCATCGGTGTGCAAATGACCCTGAGCAGCAGCCACAAGGCCGGCGGCGGGGATCTGTTCCGCATGGCGGCCCAGGGGGACGATCTGGACGGGATCCGCGCCGAGGCCTCCGGCATCCTGCAAACACAGTATGAGCGCGGCAGCAACGGCTATGTAAAAAGCAAGTATGTCACGCTGACCATCGAGGCAGAGAGCATCCAGGCGGCGCGGGCAAGGTTTTCCCGCATCGAGGCGGACACCCTGAACCGCTTCAAGGTCATGGGCGCGGCGGCAAAGGTGCTGGACGGCAAGGAGCGTCTGGCACTGCTGCACGGCCTTCTCCATCCCAGAGGGGAGCCCTTTGCCTTTGAATGGGACTGGCTGGCTCCCTCCGGCCTGTCCGTGAAGGATTTTATCGCGCCTTCTTCCTTCGAGTTTGGGGAGACGCGGCGCTTCCGCATGGGCGAAATGTACGGCGCGGTGTCCTTCTTGCAGATATTGGCCCCGGAGATCCAGGACCGTATCCTCACGGATTTCATGGATGTGGAGGGAAACCTTCTCGTCACCATGCACGTCCGCGGCATCAACCAGAACGAGGCAATCAAGATGGTCAAGCGCAAGATCACCGATCTGGACGCCATGAAGATTCAGGAACAGAAGAAGGCTGCACGCAGCGGCTACGATCTGGATATTCTCCCCTCCGACCTCTCCACCTACGGCGGCGCGGCGAAAAATCTCCTGCAGGATTTACAGAGTCGCAACGAGAGAATGTTCAATATGACCTTCCTCATGCTGCATCTGGCACCCACGAAACAAAAGCTGGAGATCGCCGTTTCCCAGTCGGCCAGCGTCGCCCAGACCCACAACTGCATCCTGACCCGGCTGGACTTCCAGCAGGAGGACGGGCTGATGTCCTCGCTGCCGCTGGGCCTTAACCGTATCAGGATCGAACGCAGCCTCACCACTTCGGCACTGGCGGTGTTCGTGCCCTTTGTGACCCAGGAGCTTTTCATGGGCGGGGACGCCATGTATTACGGGCTCAACGCCCTGTCCGGCAACATGATCCTGCTGGACCGCAAGCAGTCCCGTTGTCCCAACGGTCTTGTATTCGGTACGCCGGGCAGCGGCAAATCCATGAGCTGCAAGCGGGAGATCACCTATGTCATGCTGACCACAAAGGATAATGTCATCATCTGCGACCCGGAGGATGAATACTCCCCGCTGGTGAACCGGCTGGGCGGCCAGGTGATCCGGCTCTCGCCGAGCAGCCGCGACTATGTCAATCCCCTGGATATCAACCTCAATTACAGCGAGGAAGAAAACCCGCTGGCGCTGAAAAGTGATTTCGTGCTGTCCTTCTGTGAGCTTATCATGGGCAGCAAGACAGGGCTGGAGGCCATCGAGAAAACCGTCATTGACCGTGCCGTGCAGATGATCTATCAGCCGTACTTCGCGGATCCCCGGCCAGAGAATATGCCGATCCTCTCCGACCTCATGGCAGCCCTCACCGCCCAGCATATCCCGGAGGCGGACCGTGTGGCTCAGGCGCTGGACCTGTATGTGAACGGCTCTCTTAACTTCTTCAACCACCGTACCACCGTGGATATCCGAAACCGCCTTGTCTGCTTCGATATCAAGGGGCTTGGCAAGAACCTGAAAAAGCCGGGGATGCTCATTGTCCAGGACGCGGTGTGGAACACCGTCACGGTGAACCGCTCCATTGGGCGGGCCACCTGGTATTTCGTGGACGAGTTCCATTTGCTCTTGAAGGAGGAGCAGACGGCGGCATACAGCGCCGAGATCTGGAAGCGTTTCAGAAAGTGGGGCGGCGTCCCCACCGGGGCGACGCAGAACCCGAAGGATCTGCTGCACAGCCCGGAGATCGAAAACATTCTGGAAAACAGCGATTTTATCTATCTGCTGAACCTCTCCGCGGGCGACCGCAAGCTGATGACGGAGCGGCTGAACATCTCCGCCGAGCAGCTTGCCTATGTGACCAACGCGGACCCCGGCAGCGGCCTTCTGTTCTTCCAGAATGTGATCCTGCCCTTCAAGGACGAGTTTCCGAAGGATACGGAGCTATACAAACTTCTCACGACCAAGCCCAGCGAGGTTTCCCATGGCGGGGAAACCGGATAAGGAAAGGATGGGACAAGATATGAAATATGTGATCGACAGCAAGGTATATGAAAACCACATCAATGATGAGGTGCATCTGTACGGACTTCTCCATCAGCTCGCCTTTCTGGCGGAAAAGGCGAAGGACGAGAAGGATCTGGAAAATCTGGCCGAAACGGCAAAGCGCTACGGAGAGATCGCGGAGGAAAAGTTCGCCGCCTGGCGTATCCCCGGCCGCTATCTGGTGTTTGGGGACAGGAAGGACCTTGCGGAGCTGAAGGCGACGGAGCTCACGCCCTTGACCGCCGTGCTGAAAGAGCATGACGCAAAAATCAGGGAAAAGCAGTGCGCCGCCACCGCCCACGATTCCGCCTACATCATCTCCGGCGGCGCCTTTCGTATGCTGGTGGGCGATCTCTTTGACCTGCTGGCGCAGTACAGCTTTCTCCGCAACCGTGTTGTAGAAGTGAAAACAGAAAAACGGCTTGCGCGGCTGCAAAAGAATCTCTCCGGCGAGAATCCGAGCATCCGAAGAATGTACCGCAGGTGGGGCTTTGCGGAGGATCAGGGTGTCACCTGCTATGACATTCTGGAGGCAACGCTGCGGCGCGCGCATCTGACGCCCTATGACCCGGAGGAAGCGGCGGAGGACGGCATCGGCTGCGCCCTCTGCGGAGATCATTCCTGCGAGGATGACTATGACTGAGCTGACCCATGTGAGCCTGTTTTCCGGCATCGGCGGGCTTGATCTGGCGGCGGAGGCGGCGGGCTTCCGCACCGTCTGTCAATGCGAGTGGGCGGACTATCCCTATTCCGTCCTGGAAAAGCACTGGCCGGAGGTGCCGAGATTCCGGGATATCACGACTTTTACGAAGGAGGCGTTTTTTGAAAAAACAGGACTTGAAACCGTTACCGTTATCTCCGGCGGCTTTCCCTGCCAGCCCTTCTCCACCGCAGGACAGCGAAGGGGCTTTGCGGATGAACGCTACCTGTGGCCGGAAATGTGCCGCGTTATTACCGAGCTGCGGCCCCGTTGGGTGCTTGGGGAAAATGTTGCTGGCTTCATCAATATGGGGCTCGACAAAACGATCTTTGACCTGGCAAAAGCGGGATACGCTGTTCTCCCATTCGTATTTCCGGCTTGCGGCGTCGGCGCATGGCATGAGCGCCAGCGAACTTTTATCGTCGCGGCTGATGTTTCCCACGCCCCTTGCCTCCGACAAGAACACCTGCAGGGACGCGGCCAACCTGGATGTGTACCTCTCCGACAACGGGATCTTCCGCAAGGTGAACCGGAACGGGGCCATCTGGAGCCTGAGCCTGTCGGCGGCGGTATTCTATCTGACCCCGGCAGCGTCGGAGGGCTACCGCTCCACGCTGAAACCGGCGGCGTTTCGGAACAGCGCCCCGTCTGCCAACCTGTCATCCCAGGTGATCCGGCAGGAGCGGCCGGTATCCGAGACGGCGGCGCTGAACCCGGATTGGGTGGAATGGCTCATGGGCTTCCCCCGGAAATGGACGGACGTATCCTCTGGGCCGCCGAGCCGGAGGGTGTCCCCCGTATCACAGAAAACACCGCGGACCGCGCCCTACGGCTGAAAACCCTGGGCAACGCGGTCTGCCCGCCCCAGGCATATCCCATTTTCAAGTATATCTCCATGATCGAGACGGGCGAGTGCGTGAGCATTTGTCCCTACGGAAAGGCAGGTGGTGACGCATGAAGGAATGGAAGGCCGCCGAGAAGGAGGCGCAGAAGATGACCCGTGACGGAGCCATTTCCGTCAACATGGTCACAGGCGAGGCGAGCCATGTTTCAGACCGTGCGCCGGAGCAGGACTATTCCCCCTCCGGCGATTCCACGGCGCTGGCGAGGACTGTCCTCCACCATCTGGACGACCGGCGCGTCCGGAAGTCTCAGAAGAAAAAGCGGCGGAACCGCCGCAAAGCCTACCGGGAGGGTACGGTGGCAAACGACCGCCCATCCTCCCGTTTGCAATTCACCGAGGAGGAACGTGCTGCGCCGGAGCTGCAAAAGGCGATCCGCAAGTCCGACAAGGCGGCGGACAAGCTGGACGCGGCAAGGGCCGCCATCCCCAAAAAGCGCGTCCTGGGCACGGAGCGTGTCTTTGACGAGGCTTCCGGCGCCGGGCGTACAAGACTGGTATTCCATGAGACGGATAAGCCTGCTTCGATCCGGCAGCCGGGGCCAAACCCGCTGACGCGGCCTTTGCAGGAGGTCGCCCACGCCGCCCACGCCAAGGTGCGGGAGGTGGAGCAGGAGAACTCCGGCGTGGCGGCGGGCCATCTCACCGAGCGCGGCATGGAAAAAGCCGTGGGCTATGGGAACCGTAAGCTGCAAAACTGGCGGGCGGAGCGGCAGGTGAAGCCCTGGCGGGACGCGGCAAAGGCGGAGCAGGCGGCGGTCAAGGCCAACGCGGAGGCGCTTTACCAAAAGGCGCTCCATGATAACCCCCGGCTTGCGTCCGGCAATCCCATCTCCCGCATCTGGCAGAAGAAGCGGATGCAGCGGCAGTACGCGGCGGCCTACCGGGCATCGCGCGGCGCGGAGGGTGCAAAGGCGGCGGCGCAGACGGCGGCCAAGAGCGCAAAGAAAGGCGCGGAGGCAGCAAAGAAGGCCGGCGAGTTCATAGCCCGGCACAAGAAGGTGTTCCTTATCATCGGCGGGATCGGCCTTGTGCTGGTGCTGCTGCTGGGCCTGCTGCAATCCTGCTCCTCCATGTTCGGCGGAGGCGTGTCCAACATTGTGGCCTCCTCCTATCTCTCTGAGGATTCCGACCTGCTGGCGGCGGAGGCCGCCTACTGCGCCAAGGAGGACGAGCTGCGGCGGTATCTGGATACCTATGAGCAGACCCACGACTATGACGAGTATCACTACGATCTGGACGAGATCGAGCACGATCCCTATGTGCTGCTGTCCATCCTGTCGGCACTCCATGAGGGCACCTTCACCATAGACCAGGTGCAGGGCGACCTTCAAATGCTGTTTGACAAGCAATACATCCTTACCGAGACGGTGGAGGTGGAGCGGCGGTATTACATTGAGACGGATACCTGGACGGACGAGGAGGGCAACACCCATACGGAGAGCTACCGGGTCTATTACGATTATTATATCTGCACCGTGAAGCTGGAAAACTTCGACCTCTCCCATCTGCCGGTCTACATGATGGATCAGGAGACGCTTTCCATGTACGCCGTGTATATGTCCACCCTGGGCAACCGCCCCGACCTGTTCCCGTCCTCCGGCTATGTTCCAAAGTATGTGACCAACCCGCCCGCCAAGTACGAGATCCCGGCGGAGTATCTGTCCGACGAGCGCTTTGCCACGCTGATTACGGAGGCGGAGAAGTATCTGGGCTTTCCCTATGTCTGGGGCGGCAGCAGCCCGTCCACCTCCTTTGATTGCAGCGGCTTTGTCAGCTATGTCCTGACCAACAGCGGCCTGTGCGATACCGGGCGGCTGGGGGCGCAGGGCCTCTACAACATTTCCACGCCGGTATCCGAGCCGCGGCCGGGGGATCTGGTGTTCTTTGTAGGCACCTACGACACGCCGGGGGTCAGCCATGTGGGCTTTTATGTGGGGGACGGGATGCTCCTGCACTGCGGCGATCCCATCCAGTACACCAGTCTCAACTCGAATTACTGGCAATCCCACCTTTATGCCTACGGCAGACCGCCGTACAACTGATGGAGGCGGAGCCGATGCTGACTGTAAAACCGATGTCCCTTGCCGACGCAAACAGGTTTGTCGCAGAGCACCACCGCCACCATAAGCCGGTGCGAGGGCATAAGTTCTCCCTGGGCTGCATGGCGAACGGCCATCTGGCGGGCGTCGCCATCGTGGGGCGGCCGGTGAGCCGATATCTGGACGATGGGCTGACCCTGGAGGTCAACCGCCTCTGCACGGACGGGACAAAAAACGCTTGCAGCTTCCTCTATGGCGCAGCGGCGCGGGCGGCGAAGGTCCTGGGCTACCATAGGATCGTCACCTACATTCTGGACACGGAGAGCGGCGTCAGCCTCCGTGCCTCCGGCTGGCAGTGCGCGGGGCTGGCGGGCGGACGGGAGTGGACCGGCAGGCGCCGCCCACCCGAACCGCTGTATCCGGCGCAGATGAAATACCGATATGAAAAGGCTTTGAGATGAGGTGAGCATATCAATATTGTTTCCTATGGCGGCGGTGCGAACAGCACCGCCCTTCTCGTTGGGCTGCACCAGCACCGTATCCCCGTTGACCTGATCCTGTTTGCAGATACGGGCGGCGAGCATCCCCATACCTATGCCTATCTGGATATCATGGATCGTTGGCTGAAGGATAACGGTATGCCGGAGATCACACGGGTCTATAAGGCCACGAAGGACGGCAGGCGGCTGACTTTGGAGGATGAATGTCTGAAAAGCGGTACGCTGCCCTCTATCGCCTACGGCTTCAAGCGGTGTTCTCTGAAACACAAGATCGGACCACAGGAAAAGTTCTGCAACAACTATCCTCCATGCCGTGAGGTTTGGGCCAGCGGGAAAAAGGTGGTCAAGTTCATCGGCTATGACGCTGGCGAGCACTACCGCAGCGACAAGGTCCTTCTGCGTGATCTGGCAGACCCGAAGTACAGCAAATGGTATCCCCTGATGGAATGGGGCTGGGACCGGGAGGCGTGTATCCGGGCGATCGAGGCGGCGGGCCTGCCGCAGCCGGGAAAGTCCTCCTGCTTTTTCTGCCCCAGCATGCGGGCGGAGGAGATCATCGACCTGCGGGAGCATTACCCGGATTTGTTCCGGCGTGCGCTGGCATTGGAGGATAACGCACGGGCCAACCTGAAAACCGTTCGGGGGCTTGGGCGCAATTATTCATGGAAAGAACGATTTGGAAAGGAGCAATGCAATCATGGCAACGACTGAGAAGATCCGCAAGGATATTGAGAAAACGAGGGAGAAGATCGCCGAGCAGCAGAAGCGCCTCCGCGCACTGGAAGCCCAGCTCACGGAGGAGGAGAATCTGGAGATCGTCCGCATGGTGAAGGCTGTCCGCATGGACAACAGGGAACTCACCGCCTTCCTGCGCGCCTATGCCAGCGGCATGATCTCCCTGCCGGACGGGCTGATGGAGACGGAGGAAAGCGAGGGTGCGGAAGATGAAGCGTAACAGAGCTTTTCGCCGTTTCGCCGCCGTGTTCCTGGCGCTTTTCTGCATGGCGACCACCTCCACCGTGGCCTTCGCCGGCGGCGGGGACGGCGAGCCCTACTACACCGGGGAGGAGACCACGGGCGGCTATGAGCCCCAGCCCCTGACCCCGGAGGGCAACATGACCCTGGTGGACGATATCGCCGGTGAGAGCGCCGGGGACAAGCAGTTCATCACCGTGGTCACAAAAGGCGGTAACTATTTCTACATCATCATCGACCGGACGGAGGACGGCGAGAACACCGTCCACTTTCTCAACCAGGTAGACGAGCGCGACCTGCTGGCTCTGATGGACGAGGAGACGCCTGCCGCCCCGGTGTGTACCTGTAAGGAAAAATGCGCGGCCGGCGCGGTGGATACATCCTGCCCTGTCTGCAAGACCAACCTCTCCGAGTGCGCGGGCAGGGAGAAGGTCAGGGAGCCGGAACCGGAACCGGAGCAGCCGGAGAAAAAGAGCGGCAGCGGCCTGTTGGCTGTGGTGGCGCTGCTGGTGCTGGCAGGCGGCGGAGCCTTCGCCTATGTGAAGTTCATCAAGCCGAACCGCAGCGGCGTGAAGGTCAGCGCCGATCCCGACGAGTACGATTTCCCCGATGAGGAGTATATCAACGAGGACGAGCCTGCGGAGGCTGAAACGGAGGCGGAGCATGAGTAAGCTGATTATCGCGGAAAAACCGAGCGTGGCAAAATCCATCGCGTCGGCCCTGGGTGCTTCATCCAGGGCCGATGGCTTTTATGAGGGCAGCGGCCTGATCGTTTCCTGGTGCGTGGGGCACCTGGTATCCCCGCTGGACGCGGGCGGCTATGACGAGCACTTCAAAAAATGGCGCTATGAGGATCTGCCCATCCTGCCGGAGCCCTTCCGCTACGCCCCCATCCCCGGCAAGGAGGCGGCTTTGGACAATGTGAAGCGCCTCATGGCGCGGGAGGACGTAACGGAGATCGTCAACGCCTGCGACGCCGGACGGGAGGGCGAGCTGATCTTCCGTCTGGTGTATGAACTGGCCGGCTGCCGCAAGCCGGTCCTCCGGCTTTGGATCTCGTCCATGGAGGACAGCGCCATCCGGGAGGGCTTTTCCGATCTGCGCCCCGGCGCCGAGTATGAAGCCCTGTATCAATCTGCCCTCTGCCGCCAGAAAGCGGATTGGCTGGTTGGGATCAATGCCACCCGCCTTTTCTCCGTTCTCTACCACCGCACCCTGAACGTAGGGCGTGTCCAGACGCCCACCTTGTCCCTGCTGGCGGCGCGGGACGCGAAGATCACGCTGTTTCAGAAGGAAAAATATCATCTGCTGCGCCTGATGCTGGACGGAGCCGAGGCGGTGTCGGAGAAGTTCACCGATCCGGCAGCGGCGGAACAGGCAGCGGCCATGTGCAAGGGTGCGACCGTCACCTGTACCTCTGTCACGAAGGAGCAGAAGAAGGAACAGCCGCCGAAGCTCTATGATCTCACCACCTTGCAGCGTGAGGCAAACCGCCTGCTTGGCTACACAGCGAAGCAGACCCTTGACTACGCCCAGAGCCTCTATGAAAAAAAGCTGCTGACCTATCCCCGCACGGACAGCCGGTATCTGATCTCCGATATGGCGGAAACGGCCTCCTGTGTGATCCACCTGGCGGCAAAGCTGCCGCCCTTTGATGGCTGCACAAACTTCTTCCCTCTGGTGGAGGCCATGGTCTCCGACAAGGACGTATCCGACCACCACGCCATCATTCCCACGATGGAGATCGAGAAAGCGGATATCCCCGCCCTGCCCCTGGGCGAGCGTGAGCTGCTTCTTCTGGTCTGCTGCCGCCTGCTGTGCGCGTCGGCGGAGCCCTATGTGTATGAGGCGGTCACGGCTGCCTTTGATTGCGGAGGCCATTCCTTCGCCGCAAAAGGCAAGCGTATTCTCTCCGAAGGCTGGCGGGAGATCGACCGCATTTTCCGCGCCTTCTTGAAGGAAAAGCCCGCGGACGGGGACGGCGATACGCTCCCGGACTTCACCGAAGGGCAGATCTTTGACGGCGCGGAGGTTTCCGTCACCGAGCATTTCACCCAGCCGCCGAAGCCCTATACCGAAGATACCCTCCTGTCCGCTATGGAGAACGCGGGCAAGGATGATATCCCCGACGAGGCAGAACGAAAAGGACTGGGCACGCCCGCCACCAGGGCGGCTATCATCGAAAAGCTGGTGACAGCCGGATTTGTGGAGCGCAAGGGCAAGAGCCTGATCCCCACAAAAGCCGGTATCAACCTTGTCACGGTCCTGCCGGAGCCGCTGACCTCTCCCATGCTGACAGCGGAATGGGAACAGAAATTGACGGAGATTGCAAAAGGCAGCACTGACCCGGATACCTTCATGGACGGTATCCGCACAATGGTTCAAGAGATCGTTTCCACCTATTCCTGCATTTCCGAGGACGGCAAAAAGCTGTTTGCCCCGGAGAAGGAGAGCATCGGCGCCTGCCCCCGCTGCGGCCAGCCGGTCTATGAGGGGAAGAAAAACTTTGCCTGTTCAGATCGGTCCTGCGGCTTTGTCCTCTGGAAAAATGACCGCTTCTGGACGAGCCGCAAGAAAGAGCTGACAAAGAAGATGGCAGCGGACCTTCTGAAAAAGGGCCGTACTTCTGTCCGTGGTATGTGGTCTGAAAAGAAGCAGTCCTCCTATGACGCTGCGGTGACCCTGGATGACACGGGCGGCAAGTACATCAATTTCAAGCTGGAATTTCCGAAAAGAAAGGAGCGAACGAATGGCAGAAAATAAGACTTTGGAACAGTTACCCGAAGTGAGGGCGGTAGTCGCCGTCCTCTCCCCAGAGGACCGGGAGCTGCTGGCAGCGGTGCAGGCGTCACCCTTCAAGCTGACAACGCCGGAGCAGTTCCAAGAGTTTGCGGCCAATACAGATTATTTCGTGTTTGAACCCAATATCCACGACCTGAATGATCTTGGCTGGCGGTATCTGGCGCAGCACATGGATATGCTGCTGCCCCCGGAACTGCTGAACGCCATCGACCCCATTCCGTTCGGCAATTATGCCATGCAGGAGGAACAGGGACACTTCACAAAGCACGGATATATTTCTCTCTCCGGCGACGAGTGGAACCATGAACGCCCTGCGGAGCCGAAGAAAAAGCCCACCATCCGGGAACGGCTGGAACAGGGCAAGAAGGAATGTGCGGGAAAGCACAAGGCGCAGCCTCACAAGGAAAAGGCTGCGCCGGAACTGTAAGGAGGTGCAAATATGCCATATTACGATCACGACAAGAATTATCCCTTTGCCGCCTTTATCACCAATCTGGGCAAATATAACGAGGGCGAGCTTGTGGGCGAGTGGGTGAAGTTCCCCACCACCGCCGAGGAAATGAAGGAGGTATTCAAGCGGATCGGCATCGGCCAGAAGGACGATTTCGGCAATCCCTATGAGGAATGGTTCATCACGGACTATGACTGCTATGTGGACGGCCTCTATGACAAGCTGGGCGAATACGAAAATCTGGACGAGCTCAATTATCTGGCGTCGAAGCTGGATGAAATGAGCGACAGCGAATACGCACAGTTTCAGGCCGGTATGGAAATGGGCGACCATTGCGGCAGCCTGCAGGAGATCATCAACCTGACGGAAAATCTGGACTGTTATGAGGTCTATCCCCATATTGAGGACTATGACGAGCTGGGCCGGTACTATATCGAGGAGCTGGAGGTCATGCAGGTGCCGGAGCATCTGCAAAACTACATCGACTATGAGGCCTACGGCCGGGACGTGGCGATGGACGAAAACGGCAGCTTCACGAATCAGGGCTATGTGCGGGATACGGGGGACCGCTTCTGCGAGTATTACGACGGTGAGCGCGGCAGCATCCCCGACGAATACCGGGTGATGGCCTTCCAGGACGATCTTCCCGAAGAAGAAAAATCCGAGTGGGCTATGGATATCGCCTTTGACATGGACGAATTTTTCCGTCAGAACGATCCGCAGTACGCGGCGGAGCACCCGGAGGCGCACGCCGCGAAGGAAGCGATTTACGAAAATCTGATGGCCGGGCGCATCTCCGCTTTGGATGAAAAGCTGGCGGCGCTGGGCCAGACCCAGGAGGACTATCTTCCCTCCGAGATCGAAAAGTTCAAGGACGCCACGGGCTATGAGGAGTTCCTGGACTTCGACCCGGAGGAGATCCGTGCAAGGCTGAATGATCCGGACAAGTCCCGCATCGACGAGATGCTGGCCTTCGCAGAGCAGGCGGAACGGGAGTACGCGGCGGAGGCGGCCGCCTATGCGCAGACCCCCGCTGCTATCGTGGAGCAGGCGCGGGCGGCGCAGGGCGAGCCGGTGGGCAGTTTCTCCATCTACCAGCTCAAGGGCGGCAGCGAAACGCTGGACTATCGCTTTGAGCCGCTGGACAGCATCCACCGCAACGGCCTTTCCGTGAAGCCGGAAAACTACGAGCTGGTCTATGAAGCGCCGCTGACGGCGAAGGACGATCTGGAAAACATTTATACCCGGTTCAATGTGGACCGCCCGGCGGACTTCACCGGGCACTCCCTGTCGGTATCGGATATCGTGGTGCTGCATCAGGACGGGAAAGATACCGCTCATTACTGCGACCGCACGGGCTTTTCCGAAGTGCCGGAGTTTTTGCAGCCGGCGCAGAAAAGCCGTGAGATCACCGAGCGCATCCAGACGCCCAGGGGCAGCTTCTATCTCTGCGGTATGACAAGGGAGCAGATGGAGGCGGACGGATACGGTTTTCATCACGCCTCTGAGGATGGAAAATATCTCATTATGGCAAATGGGACCCAGGCGTATGCGGTCAGAGCTGATGCGCCGGAAAAGGACAATCCCCTCCGCACGGCGGAAATGACGCTGGAGGACGACTACGGCATGATCGACGGCGTTATCAACAACGGCAGACGGGGCGAGGAGCTGGAGAAGGCCAGGGAGCACGCGGAGCGGACGCAGCCGGAGAAAAAGCCCTCCATCCGGGAACGGCTGGCGGCGGCAAAGCAGGAGTGCGCGAAGCAGCAGCCCAGGCCTGCCCCGGAGAAGAAGCCCCCGGAGCTGGGGGAACGATGAGCCGGGGCGCGAAGTGGCGGCTGGAATGGGCCTTCTTCCTGGGGGAGAATGGCAGGCGGCAGTACAACCGGCTCTGCAAGGGCTGTGTCCATCCCTGCAAGCAGAGCTTCCGGGCGGTGGTGCTGGACTGCCCGCACTTCCAGTCCCAGCGTGTGAAAAAAGACATGGATAAGGGTGGGAAACGGGCAAAATAGTCCTCCGTGGCGGCGTTTTCAGACCATGCCCTTATGATTTCCCATCCGCGCCTTTCTCCGCGTTCCTGCGGCGAAAAAGCAGCGGTTCTTGACACTTTCCCATTCGCGCCCATAGAAAAAGCGGGGACGCGGCCTTCGGTATATCCGTTGGCTGCGTCCCCGCTTCTTTTTTTGCTTATTTCTCGTCCTCGTTGGGCTTGTCCGCTTCCGCCACGCCCTCGATCACATCCGTCACCACGGCGTTGAGCTGGGCGGCGTTCTGCGCTGTGACGGCGGGCCGCCCGGTGTCCGCTTCGATGGCGCGCCGTGCGTCTCCCGCCACCTTGCCGCCGCGCCGGGCAACGATCCGGCTCTCCTCAAAGCCCTCCGGCTGGTGGGCCTTGGAAAGCTCCGTGGTCGTGGTTTCGGCCAGCATGTTCAGAACGATCTCCAACGTGCTCATGTTGTCCCGGAGGTTTTCCTTTTTGAGACCTTTCAGGTTTTTGTATTGCCGGGTGGTCATGCCGGACCAGGCCTTTGTGATCTCGTCGGTGAGGATGGCGTATTCCCGGCCCTGCTCCACGCCCCGCGCCTGCCATTCGGCGGTGAGCTCGTTGCGGACGCGGATGGAGAGGATGCGCTGGTGGATCCAGTCGGCGTCATAGCCCTTCTTCTGATAGGTCTCCAGCGCCCGGTCGATGGCCTGCTCCGGGTCGATGGTCTCCTCGATGCGCTCCCGGCCGACCTGTGCCAGCCAGCGCTTGAACGGCTCAGCCTTGGGCGACGGGATGGACTGGATGATGCGCAGGATGCCCTCGGTATTGGCGGCCTGCACCTTTCTCTGCTTGCCGTCCGCGGCGAGCATTTGAACCGGGGTACAAATTGTACCCCAGTTGGCCGACAACTGCGGATCGCGGGTACGCATCTTCTTGATGTACTGCTTGGGGTCAGTGCTTTCCGACAGGACCGCTACAACGTCCTGCACGGAGAAATACCATTCTTCCTTTTCCTCGTCCCAGGCAGTGCGGATCTTTCTATCTTCAAAAAGCTGGATGGAGTTATTTTCGTCCATGGGCTTTTTCCTCCTTCAATGGGCTGTCCCCATTCTACCATGAAATGATGTTTTTTTCTATCAGGGAACGCGATTTTTGCGGCAGCAGCAGTCGTAGGCGCTGTGGGACTGTGGGCAAACGGCCAAGCTGGGCGGCGCTGTGGGAAAGCGGTTTTCCGTCCTGTGGGAAAGGCCTGTCCTTTTCCATTAGGCGGTGAATGGCTTTTCCATCGGCAAAGCGGCCGTTTTCCACATTTCCATGGTGCGGGTTCTACTCCTCCGGGAGGAAGGAATACCTGTCTGCCGTCAGCAGGCGGTACGCCGTGACCGGGATGTACCACGCGGCCACCAGCAGCCGCCAGGCCAGCACGAAGCCGCCGATAAGGCCGGCAAAGACGAAGTTCAGAAGGAACAGGGCGATCCCGCCGCCCAGAGAGCCGCCGCCCGGTATGATCCAGAGCCGCAGCCGCCAGATCCCAAACGGCAGCCCGCAGAGGATCCAGAGCCAGAGATAATCCAGCTCCCCGTTCTTTACGCAGGCGGAGCGGAAGATGCAGTACAGCAGCGCGGCCGACGCCACCGGCAGGATGGTCTTGCGGAAAAAGTCTTTTAAGGCCTCGCCTCTTGTCATGGGGTTCGCCTCCTTCAAAATCGTTTGTACCTTCATTATATCTGACGTTTCGGCAAAAGCCCAGGGGAAAACGCAGATCGCGGCAAAAAGTTTGTCCCAGGGGTCATTCCAGCTCCATATCTTTCTGCCGTGCCGGCGCCTGCCGGGGCGGGGACAGGAACTCCTCCACGTTCCGGCGCACGGCGGTGTAGTCCTGCTCCTCCCGCCGCGCCTTCTGACGCTCGGCGGTCAGCGCCGCCCTCCGGGCGGTGAGCGCGTCCATTTCCGCCTGCATCCGCTCCGCGGACGGCAGGGGTACGGCGCCCAGACGCTTACACTCTCTGGCGGCGGCCTCAAAAAGAATGATCTCCCGCTCATAGCCACGCAGGAACTTCTCCTTGTCCTTCGACGCCTGATAGCGGTCATAGACGGGCTTGAGCTGACGGTAGGCGGCGACGTGCTTCATTTTCAGCGTCAGCTCCTCGATCCGCGCCCCGGTCTCCCGCAGCTCTGCTTTCAGCCGGGCAGTGGAGGCGGACGCCGCCTCGCAGCGCTCTGTCAGCTCCTCCATGCTGCCGATACCGTGTTCCGTCAGGAAGTTGCTGGTCTCGGCGATGCGTTTCAGATTCTCGATGGTCGCCCAATGGCGGTAGCCCGCACTCTGCTGCGCCTTGATATTGTTCTGGATATCTATGAGCAGGCTGACCCTGCCTCCGCGCTGTTTCGGCTGGCGGGAGGGTCTGGCGCGTCCGGCCATCCGTGCGGTCAGGGCGTCCTCGGCGTAGTCTGCGCCCAGGGTCTTTAGCCTTGTGAACCGTTCCTGCCCCGGCGCTCTGGCGGAAATGTATTTGCCCCGCTTGAGCGCATAGCCCTCCCGCTGCAACCGCACCAGCAGCTCCTCTAAATCATGGCAGCCGGGCAGCAGCCGGTCGATGGCGGCGCGCAGCTTCGCCTTATAGCTGACGCCGGCTCGCTCCGCCTGATGCTCGATGTAGCTTTTGCCTTTGTCCTGTCCGGGAACGATGACGGACAGGCCATGCTCCTTGCAGATCCGGTCTGATGTACGGCGGATGAAGTGATAGCTGCGCTTGTTGGAATGGTAGTGCTTATGATCCGCAAAGCTGACGGCGTTGAAGATCAGGTGGTTATGGACGTGATCCCGGTCTGTGTGGGTGGTCAGGACAAACTCATACCTGCCGCCCAGGATCTCCCTTGCCAGCTCCATGCCGATCTCATGGGCCTGCTCCGGCGTGACCTCCCCAGGCTGAAAGGCTTGGATCAGGTGGCGGCCCAGGTTCGTTCCCTTGTCGATGGCATGGCGGCGGGTCCAGGCAAATTCGATATCCGCAGTCTCGGCGGCGCAGCCATAGGAGGATACAAGCAGTTTTCCGTCCGTCTTTTCCGGGTTGCAGATATAGTCAATGGCCGCTTTCAGTGTTGACTTGATAGGATGCGTCTTTGTAACTGCCATATCTCATCCAGCCTCTCCTGTATCTCCCGCATATCCGCTTTGTACGCGCTGCCTCCCGCGTTGACCCGCTTGGCGATCTGGTTGATGTTCCGGCCGATGGCAGAAAGCTCTTTGGTAAATGTCTTGATATCTGCGGTGTCCGTATAGATGATATATCCGTCAATCGCCATCTTTCGGAGGTAGGCACCATATCTGCGTGTGGGGAGCTGGCTCATTTTCTCGTCTATGAGCCGCTTTTCCTCCTCCGTCACATAGAACTTCATCTGAATATTCCGCTTTCGGTTCGCCATGGGCAGCCTCCGTTTCTCATAAGGGTCTGGGATATCCCAGCAAGCAATTTTGACTGTTCGGGCAAGGGACCTGAACAGCGCAAAATCCGCAAGCGGGTACTCGCTTGCTGTGCTTGCTATTCTTCTGTTTGCTTTCTTCCACGGTAAAAATGAGGAAATGCCAAAACCTAACGCAGAAAAGAAAAAACACCGCAATTTGCGGTGTT
>OBAI01001357.1_pt1 | contig 19130 bp, 16 predicted proteins | sample 1517461 | NCBI WGS metagenome assembly OBAI01 (sample SAMN04571696, study PRJEB22368) | human gut metagenome | biome: human gut; material: stool | host: Homo sapiens | place: Luxembourg | collected 2012-06-29
GGCTTAAAAGCTTTTTTAGGGGAAATCCGGCAATAGAGCTTGCGTACGAATTTAAAGAGAAGCTATGCGAGTTGCTAAACAAGAAGAGTCAGACGGCAAAGCAATGCAGGGATAACATAAGAAAGTTAAAGGAAATGATGAAGATAATGAAATACGAAGCGCCGACAGAGTTTGGGAAGCTTGCGGAAACGATAAGCAAGTGGTTTGCGCCGATAATAAGAATGTGGAGATTTACAAAAAATAACGGAATAACGGAAGGCTTCCACCGCAAGATGAAGCTAATCCAAAGACGAGCCTATGGATACAGAAACTTTAAAAATTACCGCTTGAGAGTACTTGTAGAATGCGGGGTGAATCTATGAAAGGCAAATCTAAAAAATCAACCTATTCCACAACCTTTGGTATTGACCCCGTTTTTGTGCAGCGGCAATTTCACATATTGCAATAGCCGCCAAAACATAAAAAAAAAACACTTTCGCAAAGGAAAGTGGCTTATAAAAAGCGGGCGATCGGGTTCGAACCGACAACCTCGACCTTGGCAAGGTCACGCTCTGCCAATTGAGCTACGCCCGCGTAAAAAATATTATGTGCGCAAATAGTGCCTTGTTATTTAGAGATGTCAAGCTCGAAAATAGATTTTTTTCTGGAATCTTTTGGAGTACTATAAAAATCTGAGGCATCTATTTTTTCTGCAAGCTCGTCGCCTAATAGTATTTTTATAAGCGGTTTAGCTTTGGCGATTTTATCCTTCTGGCAAACTACATAGAACGGCAAGACCATTGGATAGTCTCCGTTAAATATGCTGTTGATATCGGGCTTAAAAGCGTAATTGCCTGTTTTCCCGCCATCAGAATTGGAAACCCCCAAAACCTTCAGCATATTCTTGTCTGTCAATTTTCCGACCACCGCGATTGCTGAGTTGTTTGCCCTAACCATGTTGTAGATCACCTGGCGGTTGTTTTCAATAGCAACCCACGGTCCCAAGTTTGTCCCCTTTATAGCCGAATACTTAAATAATTCCACTACAATATTATCGGAAAAACCCGTCGATATGGCAAGTATATTGCGCAATGCAGGACTTTTTACGCCAGCTTGCTCCCAAGTTTCGGCATGGTTTTGAGCATTTTTTGAGAATATGTTAAAAAGTTGGTCGGTGGAAATATCCTCAACCGGATTTACGGCGTTTACAATTACCACAGCAACCTGGTAAGCAATTGGATATGCAACATAGCCCTCTGGAATTGATGTTCCCTTGGGAATAGCGACTATGGCGACATCGCTCGCCCCCGACTTCATTTCGTCAAAAGCAGTGTAAGAACCGTTCATTTGAATATCGACTTCAAACCTGTCTTTTTTTGCCAGCGCTTTTACAGTATCTGCAATATACGGTTTTAGGATATCGCTTCCGCCCATAACAATGTTTCCGGCAAAAGACGAAAACGCAAAGCCCGCAAGCGCGGCAACTAGAACGATAAATTTTAGAGGCTTAATCATAATGTCACATTTAAATATTTTGAGCAATTGCGCAACCGAAATCTTTATCTATGAGATATTCCCGACGCGTTTTATTCCATTCCTAAAATCATCCTCGCCTCCATAGTCATCATGTCTGTATTCCACGGAGGATCCCAAACTATATTCACCGCTGCTTCCGATATTGAAGGCAACGCCTCCAAACGCAATTTCAAATCATTTGCAATTGCCGGGCCCATTGAACACCCCGGAGCAGTGAGAGTCATATCGACCTCTACCCTGTTCTTGCCTTCTGGAGTCTTCAATATTTCCATTCTATAAACCAGCCCAAGATCGACTATATTGACCGGAATTTCCGGATCGAAAACAGTTTTTGCTGTATTCCACAAATCGTCCAATGTCGCTTGGGGAATTTCCTGGGCGGCCGACGCCAAAGCGCATTGCCCCGAAGCTGCCGAAGAATCCCCGGGCGTTTTGGATAAAGGCTCAGAGACGTTTTCCGGTTTTCCGACTGCGCCAGCCGAAGCCGACAAAGGCGCCAACCCCAACGCGTCGGCATTTTCATCGTCGATTCTTGCAATGCCGAATATTCCGCGCACAGTAAATTTTCCTCCCAGCGTATGGGTGACCAGGAGTTCGTTCCCGCGCGCCAGCGTGACCTTTAATCCGGACGGGATAAGCATTGCCGGACAATCCCTCAAAAGTTTTACCGTTTCCTGCATATTAACTAAACTATAGCCAGATTGTCTCTATGTACGACGACATCCTTATGTCCGCACTTTTTCCGCACGCCCGCAGAAACCATCTTTTTTATATTGTCTGAATTTTCCGCGGCAAGTCCCCGCGCAACCACATATCCCTTTGAAACATCCACAATTTCAACAAGATCGCCCTTAGAAAATTTCCCTGATATATCCTTGACGCCGGCAGGCAAGAGCGAGCTTCCCTTGTTGTGTATTGCCTCGGCTGCGCCTTCATCGACAAAAATTTTGCCTATTGTTCTTCCGAAATGCGCCAGCCAGCGTTTCCGCGAGCTTGCGGACTCTCCGTTGCCTATAAATACAGTGCCAGGATTTTCCCCCGCAAAGATTCGGGAGAGCGAATCCCCGTTTACCCCGCTCGCTATATAAACGTCGCATCCGGAACTGGTGGCGATTTCCGCAGCTTTTATTTTTGTAATCATTCCGCCAACGGCCGTAGCGCTAGTCGTGCCGCCCGCCATGGCGCGGATTTCGGGAGTTATTTTCTCGACGCGCCTTACTATCTCGCCGGTCCCGCGCATGTCTATAAGCCCCGGAGCGGTTGATATTATCGCCAATTCGTCGGCTTTCGAAAGGGTTGCAACCAAAGCGCTTAGAACATCGTTGTCTCCGAATTTTATGTTGAGTTCGGCTGCGCTTACGGAGTCGTTCTCATTTATTATAGGGACAATGGAATCCGCCAGGAGCTCGTCAATAAGGTCGCGCATTGCCTTATGGCGAGGCAACACGTCCAAATCGTCCCGAGTAAGCAAAAGCTGTGCCACGGAAATTCCAAAAGGCTCGAAGAGTTCTGCCCAAGTCTGAATTAATATGCCTTGGCCTACCGCAGCGCATTTTTGAACGGAACTTATCTGCTTTGGACGGGACTTAAGCCCCAACTTTCCCATTCCCAAGCCGACAGCGCCGGAACTGACCAAAATCACCTGCCATGAGTTTTTCATAGCTTCCGCTATTTGCGCGCATATATTTTTCATGCGCGACAAATCCAGCCGGCCCGCGCTGCTTGTAAGCACGCCGGTGCCAAGCTTTACAACTATTCTTTTTTGCTTTTTTCTAGGCATATGCAATTGCGCGGCTTTACACCGCGCATAAGTCCGTTTAACTTTTGAAGCAATCCGAGCCGTTGTTTTCGAGCTTTGGCGAAATCCGCAGAAACAAGCGGCGGGCAATAAAACAAAACGCAGCCGCAACGGCTGGGGGGCCGCCATTTTAATGCGCGTCCGCCCAGGCGCAAAACGCAAAAAAAACGCTAGATCTTTTTAAGATCCGCCTCTTTTGCCTCAAGGCTGGAGTTTATATCCGCTATGCTTTTGTCGGTGGCATTTTGGACGTCCTTTTCAAATTTCTTAAGTTCGTCCTCCGTCACGGTTCCAGCTTTCTGAAGCTTTTTCACCGCATCGATAATGTCGCGGCGAATTCCCCTTACAGCGACCCTTCCCTGTTCCGCCATATCGCGGCAGATTTTGGCAAGCTCTGCGCGGCGTTCGCCGGACAGTGCCGGAATCGGGCAACGGACGGCGTCGCCCATAACAGCGGGAGTAAACCCAATGTTTGCGGCAAGGATTGCCTTTTCCACATCTTTTAAGATTCCTTTGTCCCACGGCTGGATGCGAATGGTCGAACTGTCTGGAGTGGTTATTGCGGCTATGTCCCTCAAACGCGAAGTTGTGCCGTATGCTTCAACCATCACATTTTCGACCATCGACGGATTGGCCTTGCCCGTGTGGACTGTTTCAAACTCGTGGCGCACGTGCGCCACGGCTTTGCCCATTGCGTCCTTCGTCTGTGTCAATGCGGAATTTATGTCCATTTTTAGTCTTTCTTTTTTATTTGCAAACGATTGGACGCGGACGCAATCTGCGCCCGCGCCGATTGGAAATTAGTTCACCAAAGTCCCTATTTGCGCGCCTTCCACGGCCTTTTTTATATTTCCGGGATTATTCATATTAAAGACAATAATCGGTATTTTATTGTCCATGCACATTGAGAAAGCGGTTGAATCCATTACGGCAAGCCGCTTTTCAATTGCCTCTAGGTATGAAATTTTATCATATTTAACTGCGTCGGAAAATTTGTTGGGGTCTTTATCGTAAATGCCGTCAACCTTAGTGGCTTTTAATATGCAATCGGCGCCTATTTCGCTTGCGCGCAAAGATGCTGTGGTATCAGTTGAAAAATACGGATTTCCCGTGCCTGCAACAAAGATAACAATTCTTCCCTTTTCAAGGTGTCTCACAGCCCTCCGCACAATAAAAGGCTCCGCAACCTTTTCCATGGGAATAGCCGTCTGGACTCTAACCGGCACGCCTTCGCTTTCAAGGGCGTTCATCAAGGCCAGCCCGTTTATCACTGTGGCGAGCATTCCCATGTAGTCGCCGGTAGTCCTGTCCACGCCGGATTTTGCGCCACTCAAGCCGCGGAATATATTTCCTCCTCCGACGACAAGGCATATTTGAACGCCCATCTGATGGACTTCCTTCAGCTCCAGAGCCAAATTTTTTAAAATGGAAGCGTCAAGACAATCTCCGTTTGCTGTATCTTTGAGAGCTTCGCCACTAAGTTTTAAAACTATGCGTTTGTATTTCGGGTTCATTTGTATAGTGGCGCAAGCTTCGCAATTTCGGCAGGCTTTTTCAACACTATTTTTTATTTGCCGGAATAAGGAACAACGCTCGCCGAATACGGGGGGCGCGCGAATATCTCGCGGGCCAATTTTCTGACTTCGTCAAGGGTCACGTCGGAATATCCGGTTTCGATTGTCCGGGCAAGTTCTATGTTCAGCGGAACCGCCTGCGACAAGTTTAGAACCGCCGAAAGCCAATACTCGTTTTTGCGCTTGTTGGCTTCTACACCCTTTAGAAGGGGAATTTTCGCCCGTTCAAACTCGTCCTCGCTAATCGACGCGGCAACTTTTTTCCCGCAAGCCTTGAGAGTTTCAACAAGATCGGCGTTCTCAGACGGGACCACAAAAGTCATTGCGTACATCAGTCCAAAATCCTTAACCCACGTGCTGGAGTTATTGTAAGCAAACGGGCTGTAAACCTTGCCCTGTTTTTCGCGCACGTCTTTGCGCAATACGTCGTCGAGGACGGCACCAAGGACATTTGCGGCGCGCATGCGGACCAAATCGCCCCTGCCGCAGCTTTGCCACATTACCGCCGCAATTGAGCGAGGCTCGTCAACAGTGCGGTATGTTATTGAAAAATTTTCCCCCAAGGGCTTCATTTTTAAAACCGCCATAGGGTCTTTCTTCACAGGCTCGCGGGCAGACATCGCTCCGAACGTCGATTTTATAAGCTCGATGGCTTCAGGTTTGTCAAAATCGCCCACAATAGATATTTCCATATAGGAATTTTTTAATATGGGTTTCAGCCACTCGGCTATTTCCTTCATTTTTATCTTTTCAAAATTTTTCAATGTTCCCGGTATGCGCGCCACGGGAGAGGCTATAAGCTCGACCGGAAGAAACTTTATTCTGGACATTGGGGAAGTTTCATAATCCAGGTAGAATCCCTGCCCGTATTTCATTAGGGACTCCTCTCCGTCTTCCCTAAATCCTGGATCGGCGAACATAGTTGCGGCAAGCCTCACCATTTGCGAGAAGTCTTTTTTTGTACTGGCGCCGGTCATGACAAAACTATTGCCGTCCATTCCGACGTTTATATCCATTTTAAGAAGAAATTTCGCCGCATTTACGCTGCTTGCGTCCTGGTATTTTGTCCCGCCGAGCACCAGCGCGTACAGGGCGGCGAAATATTCCGGCCGGTCTGCGGGAATATCAAATATCCCGTTGCCGAAAGAAATTTTCACCATAATCTCGTCTTTTGAAAAGTCGGTTTGTTTCAGGTTTACCCGAACGCCGTTTTCAAAGCGCATCTGCGTTATGCCTAAATCGGGCAATTCGCGCGATTCGGAAATTTTACCGGCAGTTTTAAAATCTGTAAAAATCAAGCTTTCGGTAGCGAACATTTCAGCATCGTACGTAGATTTGCGGGCTTTTTCAAAAGCGGCGGCAGCAATTTTACCAAGCTCCCCGGCAGGCATTTCCGCTTCCGTATCCGAAACAAACACTTTTATTTTTGCCCCGTCAAAAAGGCTTTTTAAAAGCTTTACTGCGTCGGCGGCGCCAAAGTCTTTCAAGGCGTACTTGGCTATTTCCAAGTCGGTTTCAGGAGACGTAAAAACGGAACCTTCGGAAAAAGCCGACGTTATCTCATTTGCCAAAGCCTGGTTTTTGCGGGTTTGCTTGGCTTTGATTTCGCTTTCTATTGAGTCGAATATTTTCTTTTTTGCATTTTCAATCTCGGCGTTGGTGATATTGTGGATGCTCATCAACTGCCTGAAGTTTTCCTCTAGTGCGTCGGCGAACTTTGTGACGGGAGCCTCGGAATTGAAAATAAATACCCGGCAAAAAGAGTCGAATTCAAAACTTCCCGCCGACCCCTGTGAAATCTTGGAGGCAGGCTTGTCTGCAACCCTCAAATAGCGCGCGCTTATAGCGTTTGAAAGGGCGCGGATGCGATAGTCTTCGACCCTTTTTTCCAGAGAATCTGGCATATTTTTAAGCTCTTTTGCAACTGAAAGCGATGCGTAAGACTTTGGGGTATTTGATGTTGAATCGTAAACGGCATCCACAGGCATAGAATCCGCCCCGAAATCAAATTCAAAATCCGAAGTTTCAAGGTTTCCCATATTGGCTTCGCGCGGAGGTTCTTCAGGGCTGGGCTTCATATCCCCGAAGTATTTTTTTGCGGTGGACGCGATTTCCTTGGCGTCAACGTCTCCAACTATTACTAAAACTATATTTTCGGGGCGGTAAGTTGCGCGGTAGAACTTTTGAAAATCCGCTTTGTTTACATTTTTTATAACGTCTTTTTCGCCTATGGGCATTCTATCCGGGTAAATGGAGCCCTTGAAATAATGGCCTATTTCCTTTACGGCTTTGCGGTAATCTTGATTGTCGCGGGAATCTTTTTCGGCGAGTATAACCCCGCGCTCCCTGTCTATTGCGGACTGTTCAAATAAAATAGAATCGGCATAGTCGCGCAAAAGCATCAAGCCGTCGTCGACAAGCTTTTGCGAGACTTCGGGCATATCCAGCTTATAGACAGTCTCCCGAAATCCCGTATGCGCGTTTGTATCCGCGCCGAAAGCCATCCCCAGCCGCTGGAAATATTCCACCATTTCTCCTGCGGGAAAATGCTTTGTGCCGTTAAACGCCATATGCTCTATAAAATGGGCGATACCCCTTTCCCGTTCCGTTTCAAAAGCAGAGCCGCGCGTCACCAGCAGCCTCATGGAAACTCGCTTAGGCGGTTCCGCGTTGCGGTAAACTGCAATCGTCAAGCCGTTATCGAGCTTTTCGACTAAAAGATTCGGGTCAGGCGCTAACATCGGCGCGCCAATTAACGTATTTGCAACAAGAGCCATTATAAGAAACGTTAGTTTTTTCATCATCTATAAATAATATATTCGGAAAATCCGTCTTTTTATGTAAAAATTTTACCGCCAATGCGGATTTTCCTCCCGCTCCGGCAGAAGCAAAACACAGTTTTCCCGGACATTCAATGAGACTTTATTATGCCTTATTTCAGCCATAATTATTAAGAGCAAATAATGGATTCTTAAGTCCGCATTTCAATATTTTTCGGCGGCCCAAAATAGGCAGTCGTCCGAAAAATCGACAACCGCCGGCGGTTCCTGCGCGATAATCGACCTCAAACTGCATTCTAAAAGAACAAACCCCGCAGCCTGCAAATCGTCCTCTATCTCTGAACGCACTGGAGAATGAATAAAAATGTTTCCGTGGTCTCCGCGATAGTAGATATCTCCGAAGTCGTCTAAAACCGGCATCTGAGAATTGCTCAGCCACTGTTTTTTTTCGTTCTCCCAATATTGCCTATTTTTGATGTTGTCTCTGTCGTGCGTGGTGAAAAGGAAGCGCGAGCGCGGTTTTAGAATCCGAGCTATTTCACGCAAAGCTTTTCTTCTATTTTGGCGTCGCGGGATTTGCATCAAGCCGTTAAACCCGAATACCGCGCCTCCAAAACTCCCGTCGCCGAACCCTATCGACACAGCGTCGCAAACCGCGAATTTTATTCCGGACAAATTTTTGGATCCGGCAATTTTCCGCGCCGCATCCACCATGGCCGGAGAAAAGTCGGTAGCAGTAAGGTTCGAAAATCCTGCCAAAGCCAAATTTATCGAAATTCTTCCCGCGCCGCATCCCAGTTCCAGAATGGCGTCGTCCGGATTAAAATATTTGGACACCATCGCGCGCTCAGAGTTCCACAATCCTACTTCATCTACAGCGCGGGCGTAATCTTCTACCACTGGCGCCTTGCAAAAATAGCTTTTCACATCCTCGGGTTTCATTTGTAAAAAACGCTTCCGAATTCCAGAAAGTCATCGCCGAAATCTACGGTTTTACCTTTTATTTCAAAAGGCCTCCCGCGACCGGGAACGAAATCGAACGCCCCTAGAGCACTTTCGCCCAGAACCAAATCTTTTGACCTGTATTCAAAGGCGGAGTCTGCCGCCTTTCCCGCACAAATAGACGCGATTACTCTGGCTCCGCCCTCCGCGTAGATTCCCGTTATGCGTTCCGCAAACATCCTCTCCTTCAACTCCCTCCAAAACTCGGATGGATTTGATTTGGGCGCAGAAATTCTCATCACAGAAATTCCCTGTTTCTCCAAACTCCGTTGCCGATCCAAATCGGCGAAACAATCGCAGACTATTCTGGTATTTTTTGAAAACCCGTCGGCAAAAACGTTGTATTCTTTTAAATTTTTAATATCAGCCAGGCTCAAAGACGCGTCAAAAATGAGCCTTTGCCCGCAATGGACTTCGCCTCCGAAACGCGCGGTAAGCGACGGATTGTCCGCAATCAAAGTTCCCGCCCCCACGCCTATTGCGCCAAACAGCCTGCGCCATCGCATTACGTCGGCGCGCGCGGCGGCTTTGGTTATGGGAGTTGGGCTTCCCGCAGACGCGGCGATTTTTCCGTCTTTGCTTGCGGCGTATTTTACTGCAAGCAGCGCGCGGGAATTTACTATGGAATAATTAAAAATGAAATTTAACCCGCGGCATTCTTCCTCTAATATTCCAGCTTCGCACTTAATTCCGCGCCCCGCCAAGACCTCCAGCGCCCTTCCGCAATGGAGAGGATTGGGATCCAGGGCACCGATTTTAACTTCGGATATATTAGCCTCCGATATGGCATCGCAACAAGCTCCTGTCCTTCCCTTGGTGCTGCACGGTTCAAGCGTGACATAAAGAGTGGCACCTGCAGGAGATTCAGAAGCGGAGCGCAAACATTCTATCTCCGCATGCGCCGCTCCGTCGCGCCGGTGGAAACCCTCCCCCACCACTCTTCCGCCCTTTACCAGAACCGCTCCAACCATCGGATTAGGAGACGTGTCTCCCCATCCGCGCTTTGCGAGTTCCAATGCGCGGGACATATGCGCTATGTCTTCAGGAGCCGGCATTTTCTATCCGCCAAAATACGGATTATACTGGCGCTCGTGGGCGACCGTCGTCGGTTCTCCGTGCCCCGGATATATAACCGTGCTTGCGGGCAATGTAAAAATTTTTTCCTTAATAGACTTCTCCAAGGCGGCATAACTTCCGCCCCATAGATCGGTACGGCCGATGCTGTCGGCAAAAATCACGTCGCCGGCAAAAAGGACTCCGCGGCCGCCGGAATCTTTCACAAAATAAATTATGCTTCCTGGACAATGCCCCGGAGCCTCAAAGCATTTTATTTTCATCCCGGCGATTTCAAGCTCCATGCCGTCTTTTGGGAAAACGTCTATTTTCGCCCCGGCGAAATCGCCTAGGGAGAAATATTGCAACTGGAATTTAGGGTTTTCCACCAACTGCCTTCCTTCTTCTCCAGCGTAAATTTTCGCGCCTGTGGATTCTGCGAGCGCGGCGGTATCCCATATGTGGTCCCAATGTCCGTGCGTAAGTAGAATTGCAGCAAGCTTGCGCCCATGCTTTTCCAAAATTGAGGGAATTGCCGACGCAGCTCCGAAAGGAGCGTCAACAAGCACCGCCGAATCAGAATTGTCCGGCAAAATTAAATATGAATTTGTTTCAAGTTGCCCCAACGGCAGTGTCAATATTTCCATAAAAATTCTTCAAGTTCTTCAGATTTTGCATCCGGCGTTTTCAAATGCGCTTCCATAGGGCGGCGGAAAGAAAACGCTGTCTCAATTATTTATCGGCGGCAAACCCCATTTCCTTCAGCCAGTCTTCGCACAGATTTATCCAGACTCTGACCCTGTCTTTTTGGTTGTTGAGGCAGAAGCCATGCCCGCCTTTTGAAAATAAAAACAGATCCGCCTGCACCCCCGCTTTTTTTAATGCAAGATAATATGCGATTGAAGCGTCGATATAAGTTTTGTCGTCCTGGGTTTGCACTATAAACGCAGGAGGCGTGCTTGAATCTATTTTCAAGTTTTTGGAAAGCTCAAACTGCGCCGAGTAGTCCATGTCTTGCGGCTTCTCCTTTCCATTCCAACGCCAATCGTAAGTGGGCTGGTCGCAATATGCGGGATATACCAAAACAGTGCAATCCGGCTTGCACGATATTTCGTCTATCCCATCCACATTTTCGTACGCGGATTTATCCGTCGCGCTCGCCCTGGCTGACAAATTAGCGCCGGCGGAAAATCCCATGACTCCTATCTTGTCGGGATTTATATTCAATTCCTTGGCATTTGCGCGCGCAAAGCGTATGGCTCTCTGAATGTCCATCAAAGCCCCTTTGGTATTGTCTGGAATACGGTATTTTAGAACGGCGCAGGATATTCCAGCCTTGGATAATCTCTCTGCTATTTCGACGCCCTCGTTCACATACCAAATGTCCCTATAAGCGCCTCCTGGGCAAACTATAATAAGCCCGGACGGGTTGCCGCCGCCCGCCATAAAGAATTCGAGGGTAGGCGTAGACACGAAATTTATGCGCTTATCCTTATTTCTGAAAATTTTAAACGTTTCCTTTTCCTTGCATGCCGTTCCCGGCATTCTCCCTTCCGGCCAAATTTTTTTTACAGCGCCCTCCGACGCGTCCGCCGTCGCAAAAGCGGCAAAAAGACATGCCGCCAGCAAAATAATCTTTTTCATATTTTTCATTGTTTTTAACTTTTGTTAAATTCAAACATTCCTTTTTGCTGCCCCCCATAAAAGAAAGCCCGCACCGCCGCAAATGCCGCCGGAATTTTTATTTTTATATGCAAGGCTAGACTACGCATGCAATATATTTCTAAAAGAAATAGCCGCAATCCAGCAGAAAAAAAATCCGCCAATTTTTCCGCCGTATCAAGGCGCCTCGCGCAGCGCCAAATTATCAAGAACACATTCCCGCGGAAGGCTTAGACATTTTCCTGGGAATGGAGTAAAATCCGTCCGCAAAAAAGCGCCGTTTCTACATTTAAAAACCGCGGCTTTTCAGCCAGTCTTCGCAGAGTTCGTTCCAGTCGTTGACAAGTTTTGCCTTGTCGCGTATCCCATAGCCGTGCCCGCCTGAATCGAAAATATGCAGGCATGAAGGAACATTGGCTTCTTTAAGAGCCAAATAGTAGGCTATGGAGGAATTTATCCATGCGCTGTCGTCCTGGGTTTGCACTATGAACGCAGGAGGCGTTTTCGAATCTATTTTAAGTTCGGAGGCAAGCCTATAGTCGCTGTTGAAATCTTCATGCTTCCTCTTTTGCTTATTTCCCCAGCACTGCTGGAATGTCGGTTCGTCGCAGTAGGCGGGATATATCAAACAGGTAAAATCGGGCCTCGCGGAAACTTTGTCTATTTCATCTATGGCGCGGTATGAATCTGTTGCGTAAAGAGTGCTTGCGCGCGCCGATAGGTTGGCGCCTGCGGAGAATCCCATAACGGCGATTTTAGACGGGTCGATATTCAATTCCGAGGCGTTTGCGCGAACAGTCCTAATTGCGCGCTGCAAGTCCATAAGAGCTCCTTCGCGGTTATTGGGAACCCTGTACTTTAGTATGACCGCCGCTATTCCCTCTTTGGCAAGCCATTCCGCTATCTCCTGGCCCTCAAGATTGTACGCTAAAATAGAATATCCGCCGCCGGGAGATATTATTACGGCACCGGTTGGTTTTCGGCTTTTTGGGATATAAAATTCGAGAGTCGGCTTTGAAACAAAACTTATGCGTGTCACGCCGTCGGCGGCAGTTTTTGCCACTTCTTGTTCGCCGCATGCGGGCCCGGGCATTTTGCCTTCGGGCCACAAGTCTTGTTTAGATACGCTAAAGTCGTCCGCAAACGCAACCGACACAAAGCATAAGCCTGCCAGAATAGATATTAACTTTTTCATATTTCGCCGTTTTTTTTATTTAAAGCAAACCGGACGAAATCTCGCGCGGATTTGCTTTTGTAAAAAATATCACCACGTATTTGCGCGCGTCAACATAAACTTCCAAAAGGTTTCCGATTTTTTCGGAAATTAATACGGGTAAAAATATCCGTTTTTTACGCCCGAGCGCGCTTTGTGGAGGTGTAAAGCAAGCGCTTTTCTTTGCGCCTATCCCCACATATACTAATGCTAAATACACCATGGCAAAAAGCGCGTCGGCAGCAAGGCGCACAAAGAGAAACTTTGCCCTGAAAATGCGGAGCAATTGGCAGGTTTTAGATTCTCCCGTTTTTACGCCGGCTGTGGATTTCCAATATCCTGCGGAAAAATTTCCGCTGTTTTTTTGTAAGGGCAATCGTATTTTTCGCAATCTCAGCCGCCAAAGCCTCCCTGTCAGACCCGCCGCTGCAAAGCCATTTTACCGTTTCACGATAGCCTATTGCCGAACGCGCCGCAGGATTTTCAAGCATCCCCATATCTATCAATGCGCGGGTTTCGTCTATTAGCCCGCCTCTTACCATCGCGCGGGAACGCGACAAAATGGACTCGTTTAGAGTTTGGGAATCAGGTTCCAATATAATTAAATCGCGCTCCAAATCGCCCATGGGACACGGCAATTTTGAAAAATCGTCGAGAAGCTCCGCCACTGATTTTCCGCTTGCCATGCACCGCTCCAAAGCGTTTTTTGTGCGGCGCGGATTCCGCATATCGACAAATTTTGGAGCGTCGGGATCAATTCTCAGAAGCGCTTCTGCGAGGCCTTCTGCTCCTCCCTCTGATTCAATCTTTCCCGACTCGGCCCTTATCGAAGCGTCAATAGGCAAATTATCGACAACCGCAGCAAACCATGCCATAAGATAAAATCCGCTGCCGCCGGCGACCACTACATTTTTTCCCCTTGAGACGATATCGTCCAAAGCGGCGCGAGCGCAGGAGACATATTTTGAAACGTCGAATATTTCCGAAACATCCGCCACGTCTATCAGATGGTGCCTTACGCGCGAAAGCTCAGCCTTTGACGCCTTGGCGGAACCTATATCCATATGGCGGTAGACTTGTACGCTGTCGCACGACACTATCTCCGCATTGTTTTTCAGCGCAAATTCAATCGCCGCAGCGGTTTTACCTGAACATGTGCAGCCTGTTATTACGGTGACTTTTGTCATTTTCTGAGCGCAAGTTTTTTGCAGAGCGGGCACATCGTCTCTGGAGTTTTGCAAGTGTGCGCCTTGCAATATTCCCGGCCGTAATAGATTAGCTGCAAGTGTAGGTCTGCCCACTTTTCCTTTGGGAACAAGCGCTTCAAATCTTTTTCAGTGCGCTCCACGCTGCTTCCGTCGCTTAGGCGCCAGCGGCGAGCTAGCCTGTGTATGTGCGTATCCACCGGGAAAGCCGGCACTCCGAATGCCTGCTGCATTATTACGGAAGCAGTTTTGTGCCCAACGCCGGGAAGCGCTTCAAGTGCCTCGAAACTTTCGGGGACTTCCCCTCCATGCTTGCTCGACAAAATTTCCGAAAGGGCATGTATATTTTTTGCCTTTGTCTTAGAAAGCCCGCATGGCTGTATTATGGAGCGTATCTTCTCCACGCTCAGCGCAGCCATTTTCTCCGGGGTGTCAGCCAGGTCGAAAAGCTTGGGAGACACTTCGTTGACGCGCTTGTCCGTGCATTGCGCCGAAAGCACCACTGCCACGAGAAACGTGAACACATTGCGGCTCCGCAGAGGAATTTGCGGATCCGGATATAGCCGGGCAAGCTCGTCGGAAACTATTTTTGCGCGCTCCGCTTTAGTCATCCCGATTTAATCCCTTCCCTTTATTGCAAAGGATATTTTGTAGGTCTTGCCGCTCTTTATTTGGGCGTCTTCGTATGGAATAGCCCCCCATGAATTTACTCCGCCAACTCCCATATTCATGGCAGAAACACTCACGATATTGAAATCTCGTTCCGGCAATTGGGTGGGATGGAGAGCCTGTTCTATATCTTCTATTAAGCACGGGTATGTCGATAACTCAAAGAATCCTCCCTGGGAATAGATGTTTAACATTGCCCCCACTCCAGACCCGAGCAGCGTGGCATGGCGGACTTCGGCGACATTCGACGCCTCTTGCGGATCTGAATATTTGTGGAACGCCGACGAAACAGAGTCTTTAAAGTTGCCCACCCAAGTTCCTTGGTCGCGGTCTACGTAATTTTCGTAAGGTCCTTTGCCGTACCAGAAGCGCGTATTGAGATTCTTGTTGACAGCAAATTGCATGCCCATACGAGGCAGCATGGGCAGGCCTTTGGCAACGGCAATCTCGCCGTTTACGTAAATTGTGCCGTCGGGATAAATGTCGTATGAAAAAGTCGCCGAAGAATCCTTGGCAGGAATGGCGTAGCGGCTTTCAATCCTTACGAAGGACCATCCCCCGTCGGTCTGCTGCCGTGAATCGAACCTCACAAGCCTCATTCTCTCGGCTGCTGTTCGCCATACTGCGAGCTTTTCGGCAAGCTTTGCGCCCATGTCGTTATTTGTCTGCGGGCGCCAAAGGCTGAGGCGCATTTCTCCGGTTATTAATTTTTTCCCGGCAAAATCGTACGAGGAAAGCCAGCCGTTGCGCTTATTGAAAACAGCCTTAAAGTCGTCTCCGACCACTGTCAAGAAGTCGCTTGAATTTTCAACGCTCAATTTGCCCTCTTCGTTTCTGGCGGAAAACTGCCTATATTTTCCCCCAAGCGGGAATTGTTCCCATGCGACTTCGTACCCCGCCGGGACCGCATTCGATGTGGCGGACTTGGTTTTGTAAGACAGGCGCAGGAAATACTCGCCGTCCTCCGACATATCTACATCAGACAAATCTATTATTGCGCGCGCCGTCGATTGGGGCTGCACAGGGGCAAGATCAAAATCGCCATCCTCAATTTCCCTGCCGTCGCGGGTGACGGTCCAAGAGGCGGAAATATTGCCCAAATCCGTAAAGAAGTTTTCGTTAAAAATATCCACTTGGGCTATTCCGCTTTCGAACGAAACAAGCTTTGAATGTATGTTCTGATGCGTTTTTTTAACTTCCCAAACTTGCGGGCTCGGGAATATGTCCGCCATAACAAGTCCGTTCATGCAAAATGAACCGTCGTTCGGGAAATCGCCGAAGTCTCCGCCATAGGCAAAGTACCTCTTATTTGACGGAACCTGCCTGAAATCGGCGAAATCTATATTCGAAAGAGTCCTGGCGCCGTCGGGTTCGGCCGTAAAGAAATCCCTGTCTAAGACCGCATCGACAACCCTGAATTTTTCAACTGCGCCAAGCACGGAATCCTTGGATTCCTTGTTGCGCGGCGTAATCATCAGCGGATTTGTCCCAAAGAACGAAATATCCTTGGATATTTCTTTTGAGGCTATTCTTTTGCCATCCAAATATAGCGCCATCTCGCCGTTTCCAGCCGACGCGGCAATTTCGGCGGTTTTCTTGAAATCTGCGGGAGCCTCTAAAATGTCCCACGCCGAGCCATTCCAGACGGAAAAAGAAAGAGTTTTGCGCTTATCGACAAACATTAGTACAAAAACCCCCTTCTGTTCCGCGAGAATTTCCGTGGGAGCAAAACGCACGGGATGGGGCTGCTTGGAAATTTTTGCCGGACCTTCGTCATAATCAACTTTCGGCTCGAACCCTTGCGAGTTGAGCTTTAAAGCCACGGTAAATGCTCCAGCAGGGCGCTCAAATAGCCCCGGAACCGCAACGGCTCCGGCGCGCTCCATGACGCGCTTCGTTCTTGAATCGGGAAAGACGCAAATAGAGCGTTTTGTATTGGCGGAATCCTTGACGCGAACAGTCGGCTCCGCATTCTTATATATTCCCTGGTCTTTCCAGTCCCAAATAAACCCGCCTTGAAAACGCGGCTCTTTGCGAACCAAATCCCAATAGTTTTTGAGGACTCCGCTGCTGTTGCCCATGGCGTGCGAATACTCGCAGAGTATGACTGGATGGCGCTCAGAAGGCTCCAGCTTGTCCTCTTTGCGAAGGAATTTTACAATGTCTTCAGGGGTAATGTACATTTCGGAATAAATATCGGCGTAGGTCGGGGGAAGATTTCTGTCGTAATGCACCAAGCGCGAGGCGTCGCGCTTCTTTACCCATGCGGCGGCGTCCTCAAAAGCCTTGCAATCCATAGTCTCATTGCCCAGAGACCAAAATACAACGCACGGATGGTTCTTGTCGCGCTCTACCATATTCTTTACCCTATCGAGAGTCGCAGCCTCCCATCCCTTGCCGATTGGGCCGTCTTTATTGGTGTAGAGTTCGTGCATTTCGATGTTGGCCTCGTCTATGACGTACATTCCAAGCTTGTCGCACAAATCGTAAAAAGAAGGATGGTTGGGATAATGCGATGTGCGTATGGAGTTGATATTGTATTTTTTCATCGCAAGAATGTCCGCCTTCGCAACATCCGGAGTTATAGCCTGCGCAAGCTCAGGCGAATGCTCATGGCGGTCGACTCCCTTGAACAAAACAGGTTTCCCGTTGACGAGAACCTGGCCGTCCTTTTTCTCAACGCTGCGGAAACCAACGTTGAATACGGTATAGATTTTTTCTGCGCCCGCAGTTTCAAACTCTACGAGAAGCTTGTAAAGGTTAGGATCCTCGGCGCTCCACGCCTTTACATTTTGAATTGTCGGAAAATTCCAGCGGCAGAGCATTGACGACTTAGGATCTATTTCCGAGCCAAAATCTGCGTCCGAAATAAGGCGGTTTGACGAATCGTATAGGCGTCCGGAAAGCTTGAAACCCCGCCGAATGCCAGTTGGGTTTGAAACGAGCAGCTCGGTCACCAACGAGCCGTCGCGGTAATTGTTTTTCAAGGTTGCCTTGTTAAACACGTCGCGCAGGGCAATATCCGGCTGCCACATTAAAGTGACGTCGCGGAATATTCCGGCCAGGCGCCAAAAGTCCTGGTCCTCAAAGTACGAACCGTCGCTGTATTTGTAAACCTCGACAGCCACAGTGTTTTTGCCCAAAGCCAAATATTGCGTTATGTCGAACGTCGCGGGAGTGCGGCTATCCTGCGAATATCCGACTTTCTTTCCGTTTACCCACAAGTAGAAAGCGCTGCTTACCCCGTCGAATTTCAAGAATACTCTCCCGCCTTTCCAATCCGCAGGAAGTTCGAACGAGCGTCGGTACGACCCAACGGGATTTCGGAAATCTTCGGCGTGGGTAGTATAGGAAGCGTCGGGTTCGCCCATCACAAAGGGCTTGTTCATTTTGAAAGGATAAATGATATTTGTGTAATTGGCGACTCCGTGCCCGTGCATTTCCCAGTTTGACGGAACTGGAATAGAGCCCCATGCAGAGTCGTCAAAATCTGGGCGATGAAAATCCTTTGGGCGCGCGTCAGGATTTCCCGAAAATCTGAACTTCCAATCCCCGTTTAGCGACGCCTCAAAGGGTGTTTTGCCCTCGGCAAGCGCGGCTTCGGCGGTCGGATAAAATTTCATTGTTGCGCTTGCCGGCTCTTTATTGATTCTAAAAACCGATTCGTTCTGCCAATCCTCGGAGGCAGAAAGGGAGAACGACGCAAAGGCCGCAATAAACGCGGCGGCGCTTTTTATAAACGTATGTAATTTCATAAGCGCGTTTATATTTCCGAAAAACCCGTCTTTCAAGAATAATTTGCAATTTGCCCGGGCGCCGCGGGAATAGGCTCTGGAGGCGGAAGCCTATGCGCTGCGCCAAGCCGCGCATTGATTTCAGGGCGGCGGCAGCGACCTTCCCGGATATTCTTATTCCAAAATGTCGGCATATTGTTAAAACGCCAATTTCGACCTATTCTCAAGGCATTCTGATACTCGGCGCAAAAAAAGAATATGAAAAAATAAAAATTTTTCTTGCAAGGGCTAGAAAAACACCTACTGTGCAAGCCTTAAATTTGTTAAGCCTGACTAGCTCAATTGGTAGAGCAGTTGACTCTTAATCAATTGGTTCGGGGTTCGAGTCCCCGGTCAGGTACTTAGCTTAAATAAAGGGTTTGCAAGCGCAAACCCTTTTGTTTTTGCGGGTTTGCGGGCGGTTTCACTCTTTCTGTCTGTTGATTTTTGCCCCGCATTTGGATTCATTTAAATGGGGTCAACACCAAAGGTTGTGGAATAGGTTGATTTTTTAGATTTGTCTTTCATAGATTCACCCCGCATTCCACGAGGACTCTCAGTCTGTAATTTTCAAAGTTTCTGTATCCATAGGCTCTGCGTTGTATCAACTTCATCTTGCGGTGGAAGCCTTCCGTTATTCCGTTATTTTTTGTAAATCTCCACATTCTTATTATCGGCGCAAACCACTTGCTTATCGTTTCCGCAAGCTTCCCAAACTCTGTCGGCGCTTCGTATTTCATTATCTTCATCATTTCCTTTAACTTTCTTATGTTATCCCTGCATTGCTTTGCCGTCTGACTCTTCTTGTTTAGCAACTCGCATAGCTTCTCTTTAAATTCGTACGCAAGCTCTATTGCCGGATTTCCCCTAAAAAAGCTTTTAAGCC
>OBAI01001367.1_pt1 | contig 19008 bp, 15 predicted proteins | sample 1517461 | NCBI WGS metagenome assembly OBAI01 (sample SAMN04571696, study PRJEB22368) | human gut metagenome | biome: human gut; material: stool | host: Homo sapiens | place: Luxembourg | collected 2012-06-29
GCTGATGACCCCTTTGGCCAAAGAATTTACCACTCCACTGACATTGGCCACTTTAAGTAAGCACCCCATTTTAGTGGAGTTTTTCAATCCTGAAAATGGGGAGTGGAATTCGCATGTCCGCCTTGGTCTTTGGGCTGATGCCTACGTAATTGCTCCGGCCACGGCCAATACCATCGCTAAAATGGCCAATGGGGTGGCCGATAATCTGTTGTTGACAACCTATTTGTCGGCACGTTGCCCGGTGTTTGTCGCTCCTGCCATGGACCTTGACATGTTTGCCCATCCGGCTACACAGACCAATCTGGAGACCTTGCGTCGAAATGGCGACCATATTATCGAACCAGAAGCGGGTGAACTGGCCAGCGGATTGGAGGGAAAGGGACGGATGGAAGAGCCTGAACGTATTGTTACGGCTCTGGACGCCTTTTTTGCCCATGAAGTCGATGGTACGGTGTTGTCACAAGAGGATTCGGTAGCTGAAGGGGCTGCTGAGGATGGTGATACCGCTATTGGTGGCACGGAACCACTTGCTGAACGCAAAGAGGTAGAAGTGTCGTATCTGCCCTTGAAAGGTCGCAAAATTATGGTGACTGCCGGACCAACGATAGAGCCGATCGACCCGGTACGTTATATCTCGAACCACTCGTCAGGAAAAATGGGCTATGCACTGGCAGAGGAGTTGAGCCGTCGGGGGGCGGAGGTGGTTCTGGTTAGCGGAAAGACAGCCTTGGAGACGCCTCAAGGGGTGCAAAGGGTTGATGTAATGACGGCTGAGGATATGTATCGTGCTGCAGTGGCCTTGTTCCCAGAGTGTGACGGTGCAGTGATGTGTGCGGCAGTTGCGGATTATACTCCAGTTGCGGTGTCGGACACCAAGATCAAAAAGCAGGAAGATGAGTGGACGCTGACCCTGCATCAAACCCATGATATTGCGGCTGAATTGGGTCGGATGAAAGGAGATCGGTTGTTGGTCGGATTTGCGCTGGAAACCGATCATGAGCAGGAGAATGCCTCCAAAAAATTGCAAAAGAAAAATCTCGATTTCATTGTTCTGAATTCGCTCGCGGAAGCTGGTGCCGGATTCGGAGTTGATACCAACCGCGTCACGATTATTGATCGTGAAGGCGGTAAACAGGTTTTTGGTCTGAAATCCAAGCATGAGGTTGCATGCGATATTGTGGATGAGATCGAAAAACGTCTAAACGATAAGTAATTCCAAAACAGATAGCGTGCGTCATGCTCAAGCGATTGTCGGTAGAGAATTATGCGTTGATCGATAAACTCGACATTGCCTTTGCGCCGGGATTGAATATCATTACCGGTGAAACGGGTGCGGGTAAGTCGATTCTATTAGGAGCCTTGGGGCTGATTCTCGGGAATCGAGTAGAGAGCGGTGTGTTGCGCGATCCACAACGCAACTGTGTGGTCGAGGCAGAGTTTGATTTGAGTGGATACCATCTCAAAGAGCTGTTCGAGACGCTCGATATTGATTACGAAGAGCCTTGTTTGATTCGACGTGTGATCACTCCGGCCGGTAAAAGTCGGGCCTATGTGAACGACTTGCCGGTGCAATTGACGGCCTTGCGGACGATCGGAGAGCGGTTGATCGATATTCACTCCCAACATCAGACGCTGCTGGTGGGAGAGAGCCATTTCCAAACGACATTGCTGGATAGTGTAGCGGGCCATTTGCCTCTGTTGGAGCAGTATCGCACCCGTTATGAGGAGTGGAATCGCCTGAAGCGTCAGTATGAGGAGTTGCAGCGTGAGGCTGAAGCTACGAGCAAAGATCGTGAGTATGTGACCTATCAGTTGGAGGAGCTGCAGGCGGCCAATCTGCATGAAGGGGAACAGGAGGAGTTGGAGACGCTGCTGGAAGAGCTGAGCCATGCAGTCGAGATCAAAGAGACCTTGATGTGGGGCTCTCAACTGCTTGAAGGCGATGATGAAGGGGTGTTGACCCGATTAAAGAGCGCTGAACAGTCCATTGGGCGTTTGCAGTCGGTATATCCGCAGGCTGAGCAGTTTTACCAGCGACTGCACAGTGCTGTGTTGGATTTGAAAGATTTGGCGTCTGAGATTGCCGCCGAAGGGGATCGAATTGAGGCGGATCCGGCCCGTCAGGAGCAGACCCAGGAGCGTCTGGATCTGATCTATTCATTGCAACAGAAACATAAGACCGATTCAGTCTCCGGGTTGTTGGCGTTGCAGGCTGAATATGCCGAGCGGTTAAATAGTATTGATTCGTACGAGGAGCGATTGACGACGCTTTCACAACGGATCAGAGGCTCGTGATATGGCAGCGACGATTACTGCCGAACGCAAAAAGACGGCTCCAAAGATCGAGAAACATATTATGGAGCAGTTGTCGCGATTGGGAATGGCTTCTGCGCAATTGAAGATTGAGATCTCTCCGGCCGACGAATTGCGTGCTGATGGTGCGGATGTGATTCGCTTTCTGTTTACGGCCAATCGCAATACTGCGTTGCAACCCATTGAGAAGGTGGCATCGGGTGGTGAGATGTCTCGTTTGATGTTGGCATTGAAAGCACTTGTTGTCAGTCACATGCAGTTGCCGACGATCATTTTCGATGAAATCGATACCGGGGTGTCTGGGGCTATTGCCGATAAGATGGGTGAGATTGTGACGGCTTTGGCGGCACAACTGCAGGTCATTAATATTACCCATTTGCCTCAAGTTGCTTCGAAAGGTGATCATCATTTCTTTGTGTATAAAGAGGATACTCCGTCGGGGACCCAGACCCGCATTCGTGAACTTACAGCCGATGAGCGGGTAACGGAGATCGCTAAAATGTTGAGTGGGTCGGCTGTAACACAGGCCGCGATCGATCAAGCCCGTCTATTGTTGGGATCAGAAGCGCTGTAAATTTGTTTCAGCCGTGCGTAAAGAACCTTGTAGTCTTGATATTCGAAATCATTATAATTGGTGATTTATTTCAAAGTTCTGTGCATTCGTGTATTAGGAGTAATTCATGACAAAGACAAAATAAAGCGTCGCTATTTTACATGGCGACGCTTTATTATATCAATATGTTTTTTTATTAGTATCAATTATTGGGCAATGTGACCTAATGTTTTATTCAGTCTGTCTGTTTTTCTTCTCTTGTTTTTTCAATTTGCGTTCTTGTTTCTTTCTTTGTCTTTCTTCCTTTTTGCTATTTTCTTGTTGATTTATTTCTTGTTGTGTTTCTTTGAATGATGTTGTAGTGTTTTGGTTGTCTGTCTTTTGTATGGAGCTTATGTCTTCTGTTTGTGTTTTGGTACCGGTCTGCGTAGTAGTGTTGTCCTCTATCGTAGATGGCATGTTTTGCCTGCTTCGAGTTGTGTTGCTTGGTTTTGAGACGGATGTGGAATAACTATTCTTTGTGTCATTTTGTAGCACCGGTGTTTCTTGTTGATTCGTTTTTACTTCTGTTTGTATAGGTTGTTGCGATGTCGTCTTAGAGTTAGAAGACGAGCATGTGTTGCTTGCTATTGCCAGAATAATGAAAACAATTACAGCACCCCCGATTATAGTAGAGCAACCAAACGAGCTTTGCTTTGGTGGAGGTTGTATTTCTCGACAATAATGACATATTTGTGCATCTTCAGGGATTTCCATCCCGCATCTTGGACATTTTTTCCATTTTTGAGTATCTGACATGATTTCTACGATTTAAAATATACATTTAGTTATTAATTGTATAATTCCATTAATTCGTAGAGTTTCATGGAGAATGACATTGTTCGTTTGCTGGCATGGTGTTGCTGTATTTAAGGGGGTATAATAAAAAACGCGGGCTTGTATTCTTTTACTTGCCTTTTGAGGTCTTGGTCTACCCGTAGCACAAATAATTGAATGAAGCCCACGTGTACCGCCAAAGCAGCAACGCAGGCGTCAACTTTTATTCATGTGCTACCTAAAACGACCAAGTTTCAAAAGGCACGAAAAAAGCTAACGCTATCTATGTATGTATATTTTTACAGTCTTGTTACATATTTGTCTTGTTTTGCATGTGTATTACAAATATAATCAATAATTAGAAATCACCATCCTTTAGAATGCAAGTTAAAGCATATATTGTGTTTCACAGAATGTATTTTGATTGTTGACATTGATATTGCCGTATTGTTTGTGGCTATACATCTCTATGTATATGCTGAAGGAAGTTTATGTCGTATCTTTGTCACACAATATGCTTATATTATTGTATAAGATGAACAATATTCTTTTGGAGTGGATTAGCATATTACTTCTACACTGCTACATCCCTACTAAAAAACTGAGTTTTAGGTGGCTTCAATATTGGGTTGTACAAAATAGTGATATTTTAATCTTTAAGTCTATGCATAGAATTTAATATGAGAAATGTCTTAGGAATCGTAGTATTATTATTGTTAATGTTAAATAATTTTATTGTATTTCAAATAGTTGATGCTCTGTTTATCTTGTTTTGGTGTCGTAAATCTCTTTGGGGAGCGTGTCGTTCTTGGCACTTTTCGAATACATTTGCATACAGCCAAATTTGATTAAACAGCAACATCATATAGCATGAGCGAAAAATTATTTGTATTCGATACAACCTTGCGAGATGGTGAACAGGTCCCCGGTTGCCAACTCAATACCGTTGAAAAGATCGAAGTGGCCCGTGCCCTTGAGGCTCTGGGTGTCGATATTATTGAGGCTGGGTTCCCGATTTCGAGTCCAGGCGATTTCAATTCCGTCCGCGAGATCTCTAAAGCCGTTACTCATCCCACAATTTGTGCATTGACGCGTGCCGTTGCCAAAGATATCGATGTAGCCGCCGATGCCCTTGCGTTGGCGAAGCATAAACGAATTCATACAGGAATCGGTGTCTCGCATGAACATATCTATTCGAAGTTGAAGTCAAACCCCGAAGAGATTATCGAACGTGCTGTCGCTGCCGTCAAATATGCCAAAAAATTTGTTGAAGATGTAGAATTCTACGCAGAAGACGCTGGACGTGCCGATGAAGCGTATTTGGCTCGGGTTGTCGAAGCCGTGATTAAAGCTGGTGCCACCGTTGTCAATATTCCCGATACGACGGGTTATTGCCTTCCTTCTCAATATGGAGCGAAAATCGCCTATTTGATGGAGCATGTAGATGGCATTCATAAAGCAATCATCTCAACGCACTGCCATAATGACCTAGGTATGGCGACTGCCAACTCACTATCGGGGGTGATCAATGGAGCTCGCCAGGTCGAAGTGACCATTAACGGTATTGGCGAACGGGCCGGCAATACCTCGTTGGAAGAGGTGGTCATGGCCTTGCGTTGTCATAAACATTTGGGAATCGATACCGACATTAACTCCAAACAGATCACCTCGGTGAGCCGATTGGTGTCGAGCTTGATGAATATGCCGGTACAGGCAAACAAAGCCATTGTGGGACGTAATGCCTTTGCCCATTCATCGGGTATTCATCAGGATGGCGTGCTGAAGGATCGTGCCAATTACGAGATTATCGATCCGAAGGATGTTGGGTTGGATGAGTCGGTTATTGCCCTGACGGCTCGTAGTGGTCGTGCTGCATTGCACCATCGTCTGGAGATGCTGGGATTTAAGCTGGAACCAAAAGATTTGGATACCGTTTATGAAAAATTCCTGGCATTGGCCGATAAGAAAAAGGATATTCGGGATGATGATCTGCTCTACCTGGTAGGTGATACGACCGGTGAGAAGATTCAAAAACATCTGAAATTGAAATATCTCCAGGTACTTTCGGGAACTTTGTTGCCGACCGCTACGGTGATTTTGGAGATCGGTGGCAAGGAGTACACGGCAACCAGTACGGGCAATGGTCCGGTTGACGCAGCGGTTCGCGCAATCAAGTCTTTGGTCGATCAGAAAGTTATGATTACCGAATTCTTGATACAGGCGATGAATAAAGGCAGTGACGATGTGGGACGTGTCCATATGCGCACGTGCTGTGGTGAAAATTGTGTACATGGTTTTGCAGCTCATACCGATACGGTTCGGGCTTCGGTGGAGGCCTTTGTTGATGCCCTGAATTTGTTGGGAGTGACTGCCAAAAAAAGTGAATAGTAAACAAACGTCGAAATAAAAACATACATGGGAAAGACATTATTTGACAAGGTGTGGGATGCACACGTTGTCCGCGAATTGGATGGAGGACGTAGTGTACTGTACATCGATCGTCATTATATTCACGAGGTAACCTCTCCGGTGGCATTCCTCGGATTGAAAAAACGGGGATTGAAGGTGGCTCGTCCGGCTCAGACGACCGGAACACCTGATCATAACGTGCCGACTGTCGATCAGCACTTGCCGGTTGCTGAAGAGCAGAGCCGTAATCAGCTCGAATCGTTCCGTCGCAACTGCGAAGAGAACGGTATTGAATACTTTCCGCTGGGAAGTCCCGGTCATGGAATTGTACACATTATCGGTCCGGAGCAGGGCTTTACTCAGCCCGGTATGACGATCGTATGTGGAGATAGCCATACCTCGACTCACGGTGCATTTGGTGCAGTTGCTTTCGGTATCGGAACTTCGGAGGTGGAGATGGTTTTTGCTTCGCAGTGTATTCTCCAGCCCAAACCCAAGGCGATGCGCATTACCGTAAATGGTAAACGCAAAAAGGGCGTTACGGCCAAGGATATCATTTTGTATATCATCTCGGAAATCTCGGCTTCGGGTGGAACGGGCCACTTTATTGAGTTTGCCGGTGAGGCAATCCGTGACCTCTCGATGGAGGAGCGTATGACCGTATGCAACATGAGTATCGAGTGTGGTGCACGTGGCGGTATGATTGCCCCGGATCAGACCACTTTCGATTATGTCAAAGGTCGTAAACACGCTCCGCAGGGTGCAGATTTCGATAAGGCTGTTGAGCGGTGGAAAGAGCTCTATTCAGATCCGGATGCCCATTTTGATATGGAATTCACGTTCGATGCAGCCGATATTGAGCCGATGATTACCTATGGAACCAATCCGGGTATGGGTGTGGCTGTGACGGCTACGGTACCTTCGGGTGAAGGATTGAGCGGAAGCGATAAGGTCAGCTTCGACAAAGCGCTCGACTATATGGGCTTCCATAGTGGTGAGCCGATGCTCGGCAAGAAGATCGACTATGTATTTCTTGGTAGTTGCACCAATGGCCGTATCGAAGATTTCCGTCAGTTTGCCATGGCCGTTAAGGGGCGTAAAAAGGCTCCCAACGTAACCGCTTGGTTGGTACCGGGATCCAAACAGGTCGAGGCTCAGGCTCGTGCTGAGGGGTTGGATAAGATTCTCGAAGAGGCTGGCTTCGTGTTGCGTCAACCGGGATGCTCAGCTTGTTTGGCCATGAATGCAGACAAGATCCCAGCCGGTAAGTATAGTGTTTCAACCTCGAATCGTAATTTCGAAGGTCGTCAAGGGCCTGGAGCTCGTACCCTGTTGGCGGGTCCGCTGGTAGCAGCTGCCGCTGCCGTGACCGGTTGTATTGCCGATCCGCGTGAAGTATTCGGTTTGTAGGCCGGAGTGTTTAATCGGAAAATAAAAAAGTAAAATCATGTCTATACCTAAATTTACGAAGTTGGTTTCGACCGCAGTGCCGCTGCCGATCGAAAATGTCGATACCGACCAGATCATTCCGGCTCGTTTCCTCAAAGCGGTTGAACGTAAAGGTTTTGGGGATAACCTATTTCGGGATTGGCGTTATGATAAGGCTGGAAACCCTATTGCCACTTTCCCTCTGAATGACAAACGTTATGGTGGAGAGATCCTCGTAGCTGCGAAAAATTTTGGTTGCGGTTCGTCGCGTGAGCATGCTGCGTGGGCTATCTTTGATTACGGTTTCAGAGTGGTCGTATCGAGTTTCTTTGCCGATATCTTCCGCAACAACGCCTTGAACAACGGCTTGTTGCCAATCCGTGTCAGCGAGGAGTTCCTCAATGAGATTTTTGTCGCAATTAAGGCGGATGCAGCAGCCAAATTCGAAGTGGATCTCGAAAAACAGACCTTTACGATTCTGTCAACCGGTAAGTCTGCATCGTTTGATATTGACGGTTATAAAAAAGAGTGTCTGCTCAACGGTTATGATGATGTCGATTATCTGATGAGCATTCGTCCTGAAATCGAGCGTTTCGAAGCAGCGCGCACATAGGGATACGATTGACCATAGTTCTCTCCGGTCCGATTTCGATCGGCCGGAGTTTTTTTCTTCATAAACCTGTGTGCAAAGTGAGATAGTCTCTCGTTTTCTTGGTGAAGTGGGGCAGTTTTGTATCTTTGCAAAGATTGAATGTTACGATGATGATCGAAATAATGGATACTACGCTCCGTGATGGGGAACAAACCTCCGGAGTCTCATTTACAGTCCGCGAAAAGTTGAGTATCGCCAAATTGTTACTCGATGAATTGCACGTTGATCGAATTGAAATCGCATCGGCGCGCGTTTCGGAGGGTGAGGCCGAGTGTGCAAGTCGAATTGCGGCTTGGGCCAAACGGCAAGGCTTTCTGGATCGGATTGAAGTGTTGGGGTTTGTAGATAATGGGGTGTCGTTGAATTGGATTGCATCGACTGGTTGCAAGGTGCTTAATCTGTTGGCCAAGGGGTCGCAGAAGCACTGTACATACCAGCTGCGTAAAACTCAAGAGCAACATGCAGCCGATATTCGCGAGGTGATTGCCCAGGCAACGGCTATGGGTATTGCAGTGAATATCTATTTGGAAGATTGGTCCAACGGGATGATCCATTCGCCCGAATATGTATATGCCATGATGGATTCCCTGAGGGATCAACCGATCCGTCGTTTCATGATTCCCGACACGCTGGGCATTCTCAATCCGGACAATACCTTTGCATTTTGTAGTGAAATGGTACGCCGTTATCCGGATGTCCATTTCGATTTTCATGCGCATAACGACTACGATCTGGCGGTTGCGAATGTTTTTGCAGCGGTCAAAGCGGGCGTACAAGGTGTCCATACCACTATCAATGGTTTGGGTGAACGGGCCGGAAATGCCCCTTTATCCAGTGTGATTGCAGTGTTGAATGATCAGCTTAAATGTCCTAATGGAGTTGTCGAGCGAAAAATCAACCATGTGAGTCGCGTGGTTGAGACCTATACCGGTGTACGCATACCACCCAATAAACCGGTTGTGGGAGAGAATGTATTTACACAATGTGCAGGTATTCATGCCGATGGAGATAATAAGGATAATCTCTACTATAACGATTTGCTGCCCGAACGTTTTGGCCGTGTACGGGAGTATGCGTTGGGTAAACTCTCCGGTAAGGCCAATATCCTGAAGAATTTGCAGGCGTTGGGTATTGAGTTGGATAATGAATCAATGCGTAAAGTTACCGATCGCATCATCGAACTGGGGGATAAAAAACAGATGGTCACCTCCGATGATCTGCCCTATATCATTGCTGATATTTTGCGGCAGGAGGTACAGGAGAACAAAGTGCACATTCTCAACTATAACCTCTCATTGGGACAGGGACTTCATCCAGTTGCGACGCTTAAGATTCGCATCAACGATGCCGATTATGAGGAGACCGCTTCGGGTGATGGTCAGTACGATGCCTTCATGAAAGCGTTGCGCAGAATATACAAGGATCATCTGCATCGCGATTTCCCGATGTTGACCAATTATGCCGTCACGATTCCTCCAGGAGGTCGCACTGATGCCTTTGTTCAGACCTTTATTAGTTGGGAATATCGCGGCCAAAGTTTCAAAACGCGAGGGTTGGATGCTGACCAGACCGAAGCTGCGATCAAGGCAACTTTGAAGATGCTCAATAAAATCGAAAATATGCAGTAGGCGACAATGTTGTATGTGGCGTACTGGGGATTGGGGGGCTTGCAGCGTCTCCGATATGGCCAGTGAGTGCAATAAAAAAGAGAAGGCGATCCAACGGATCGCCTTCTCTTTTTTATTATAGGGAATATTAATAGCCAAGGATACGCATCATGGACCGATAACTCTGCTCTTTGGCAAAGAGACGGGTATAATATTCGTTATCGTCTTTGTCGCGATCGATGATGATGTGTTTTGGAGCGGGAATCAAGCAGTGCTGGATACCACCGTAACCTCCGAGAGACTCTTGGTAGGCTCCAGTGTGGAAGAAGCCGATGTATTGCGTTTCATCCACCAGCTTGGGCAGGAAGATGGCATTTGAGTGGGACTCTCCGTTGTAGAAGTCTTCGCTGTCACAGGTCAGACCTCCGAGGAATACACGCTGGTACTCCAGGTCCCAGTGGTTGATTGCCAGCAAAATGTAACGCTGTTTGATTCCCCAGATGTCCGGCAAGGTCGTCATGAAGGAGCTGTCGATCATATACCAGCGCTCCCGATCGTTCTGCTGCTTTTGATTAATAATCGAGAAGAGAGTTGCTCCACTTTCTCCTACTGTGAATGATCCAAACTCAGTAAAGATATTGGGTTCGGGAATTCCGGATTGTTCGCAGAAGTGTTTGATCTGGGAGACGATCTCTTCGGCCATGTACTCGTAGTCGTAGTCAAAGGCCAGCGAATTCTTGATCGGGAAGCCTCCTCCGATATTCAGTGAATCGAGTTCCGGGCAGATCTTTTTCAACTCGTAGTAGATCCCCAGGCACTTGTTCAATTCGTTCCAATAGTAGGCTGTATCTTTAATGCCCGTATTGATAAAGAAGTGCAGCATCTTTAGCTTGAACTTCTTATTGGGTTTGATTCGGCTCTGATAGAATTCGAGAATGTCGTTGTATCGGATACCCAAACGCGAGGTGTAAAAATCAAATTTCGGCTCCTCCTCCGATGCAATGCGGATACCGATCTGGCACGGGCGGTTGATTGCATTGTCGAGCAGATTCAATTCACGTTTGTTGTCCAAAATTGGAATGGTGTTTTCGAATCCGTCATTGACTAATGAGGCAATGTTTTCTACATACTGCGGGCGTTTGAAGCCATTGCAGATGATGTAGCTGCTTTTGTTGATCAACCCACCGTCATACAGCGCCCGGATGATATGGATGTCATATGCCGAGGAGGTTTCGAGGTGAATATCGTTTTTGAGCGCCTCTTCCAGAACAAAGGAAAAATGGGAACTTTTCGTACAGTAGCAGTAGTTGTACGTTCCCTGATAATCCACTTTGGCCATCGCTACATTGAAAAGACGTTTGGCTCGTTGAATCTGCGAGGTAATCTTGGGGAGGTAGGTGATTTTGAGCGGTGTGCCGTATTGTTTGATGATATCCATCAGCGGAATATCATGGAAATTCAACTCATTGTCCTTAACCGAAAACTCATCCTGAGGGAATTCGAAGGTCTGTTCAATCAGATCGATGTATTTGTTTTTCATCTTTAGTTTATGGATGTTTAGGTTTATCCGGCTTCGCTACATTGATAAAATTTTACCAATGTAGCAAAGCTACTTTAGTGCAAACTGCACTGCAAAGGAGGGGAAACTTTTTGTGAAAAGCAATTTTTGCCTAAAATAATATGTATTCAATCGGTTAATTTACGTTTGGAGGTTGGATTAATTGTACATTACGGAATCTGCTTTGTAGTCTGCCTTGGCGATCGTCCCCATATTCCAGTTAATAGCCCGGGATTTTGTGTTCGCAATGTCTTTGTGTTCCGAAGAGCTTATGCCAGCCAACATGAAGATCAGTGTATCAGATTGGTATGGTTTCTGTTTGCTATGTGTTTTATTATGTGTTACTGTTTGTGAGCCAATTTGAGGTGAATAGCTTGTTTCTATTGAGAAAAAGGGCTATTTTTGTTAAATGGTGTCCAGTGGGACAATGTGGGCGTACCTTGCATTGTGTCACAAGTTAAATGTTATGGTAAGCATATGGTTAATAAAATTATAGCCGATTACCTGAAAGCGGGTAAACGTATTGTAATTCCGCAGTTCGGAGCATTTTTACATCGAGATACAGACGGTGGTGTCGTTTTTGTCTCCTTCTTGAGAAAGGATGATGGCGTATTGGCCGGTCAACTCAGTGCAACCTATGGATTGAGCAGCGAAGAGGCTTACGGAGTGATTGCCGAGTATGTGTCTCAAATTAAAAAAAGTGTTACGGAACGTGGTTGCTTTGTTGTGGAAGGTGTAGGGCAATTGAAAATCGATTCCAATGGTGTATGTTATTTGGAGTCCGATATGCACACGAAACCGGTAGTTGCGCCAGCAAATCCTGCTGCGCGTCCGGTGCAGTCTGCGCAGTCAGGGCAAGCTGCTACAATGCCTGGTGTCGGAGGACCGCATGTGGGAGCAGCCTCAGCTTCTCGGCCTCAATCTCAGCCGATGGGACAGCAACCTTCGAATATTTCAGCAGAACGTCAACCTCAAGAACAGTTCGTTGGCCAACAGGTCCATAGGGGTGCAGGAAGTGGGGCCCCAAATAGTGTCGGTGCCGCTACTCCTCGTCCGCAGAATCAGGCTATGGGAGGATCTGCACAGGTCAATGTAACTTCATCATCGCGTATGACCGCACCGCAGAGTGCTCAAACGGCCCAAACGTCGCCAAATCGTTCGGTAACTTCGGGCAGTGGTCGCCCGGTTGCACAGGCAGGCTATGGTTATCAGCAGCCATCGCAACCAACCCGACCGCAACAGCAGACACAACCTTCGTATGGCCAGCCGCAAAATAGGCCGATGCAGCAGAACGTGCAGGCACAGCAACTACAGGGCAGTTCTGCAACTTCGGGACAGCCGTATCGCGGTGCTCAATATGGTCAACCACAGGCCGGAGGCGCTATGCCTCCCTATATGGGAGGAGGCGCGGGAGTGCCTCCGCGTCAGCCGTCTCAGCAGCCTAGACAGCCCCAACAACCGCAACAACGTCAAGGTACCGATAAGTTCTTGATTGTTGCGATCGCAGCTGCGATTATTGCATTGGGTGCGATTATTTATGGGGTGATTTTTGCTTCATCATCGGCTCCGAAAATTGATCCGATGGAGTTGCCCGTGCATCAACGGCCAGCTGTACTCGATTCGATTCAGAAGGAGGATTCGATTCAGGCAGCAGAAATGGCAGCGAAAGAGGCGGCTAAGGCACAAAAGTCCAAACGTTAATTTGTTAACGAACTATGGCAATGGATTTAACGACGCTCAAGCAGCGTTTCAACATCATCGGTAATAATCCGGCCCTCAACGAGGCGTTGGAGGTGGCGGTGCGGGTTGCATCTACCGATCTGTCGGTATTGATTACCGGTGAAAGTGGCGTGGGAAAGGAGGTCTTTCCACAGATTATTCATGCCAATAGTCCCCGTAAGCACGGTACTTATATTGCAGTAAACTGTGGCGCAATCCCTGAAGGAACGATCGATTCCGAACTGTTCGGACATGAGAAAGGGGCATTTACCGGTGCGTCGGAGAGTCGTAAGGGGTATTTTGAGGTGGCCGATGGAGGCACGATTTTTCTGGATGAGGTGGCGGAGTTGCCGCATACCACTCAGGTGCGTTTGTTGCGTGTACTGCAGACCGGTGAGTATATACGTGTCGGTTCTTCCAAAACACAGAAGACCAATGTCCGTGTCGTAGCGGCTACCAATGTCAATTTACGCGAGGCGGTTCAAGATGGGCGGTTCCGCGAAGATCTCTACTATCGACTCAACACGGTACCTATTACCGTACCTCCATTGCGTGATCGCAAAGGCGATATCTATCTGCTGTTCCGTAAATTCGCGGTAGATGTAGCAACACAGTACCGGATGCCGGTGATTACGCTGGATGAAGGAGCAAGGCATATGCTTGAGACCTATCCCTGGCCTGGAAATATTCGACAGTTGAAAAATGTTGCCGAACAAATTTCAGCAGTGGAGGAGTCGCGTAATATTACGGCCGATATTCTGAAAAAATATTTGCCCGATTATGCACCCCCATCGGTACCTGTCTTTCGGGCACAGGCCCAAGGGGATGTCAATGAAGAGCGGGAACTGTTATATAAAGTGTTGTTCGATCTGCGGAACGACATGAACGATCTGAAACGGATGGTTGCCGAATTGTTGGCCGAACGTCGTGGATATGAGCAGAAGGGGGGAGAGGTGGCAGCAACTGCGCTTTTACCTCGTAACTTGCCTGCTCCGGTTGCTACCCCGACGGTACATCCGATGCCGGTTTCGTTTAAAGATTATACAGAGCCCGCAGAGGTGATTGAAGAGTCCACGCCACACGAAGGCATGACCAAAGAACAGGTGTTGCGTGAAGCAATCATCAAGGCTTTGCGCCGTCATGGCGGTAAACGTCGTGAGGCAGCCAAGGATCTCTTTATTTCAGAACGTACGCTTTATCGTAAAATCAAAGAGTTGGGAATCGATGAATATTAAATGTCGTAACTTAAGCCGTACTCTAACCCAAAGAAAATTCAGATTTGTGGCGCCGATCCTCGCGGTGGCGTGTAGCTTGCTGTTTGGTGGGTGTTCAGTAAAATATTCGTTTTCAGGGGCTTCGATTGCACCGGAGATTCAGACTGTATCGATCGCTCGCTTCCCGAACAATGCTTTACTGGTGGCCCCGATCCTCAGTTCGACCTTGACCGATGCGTTGCAGGATCGTTTTACCAGTCAGACCCGATTGGCCGTAGTGCCGGAGAATGGTGACCTGCAATTCGAAGGTGAGATTACAAATTATACCTCTACACCGGCAGCAATCTCCGGAAATGAGACGGCCGTTATGAATCGTTTGACTATTACGGTGCGTGTCCGTTTCACCAATGCCTTCCAACCGGAATACAACTACGATAAAACCTTCTCGGCCTATTCCGATTATCCGAGTACGCAACTGTTGCAGGAGGCTGAAGGTACGTTGATTCCTGAAATTGTGGAGCAATTGGTTGAGAATATCTTTAACGATGCAGTGGCCAACTGGTAATGGATGCCTTTACCCAATATCTTGAACAGCCTAATTGCGCTGAGGTGCCATCGAATGCGGTGTTGCAAGCCCTGATTCGACGCTATCCGTGGTTTACAACAGCTCGGATCATGCAGTCGCGTATTAGTGGCAAGATCGATCCTGTTTTGGCGTTGCGGTTAGCCGTTCGTCCGGTACCGGAAATGTTGTTACAGTCCGCTGGACAACAAAATGTTGTGATCGATTCGATCCAGGCTTCCCGTACTTCAATAGACGATGGCACATCTGCAGCGGCGGAAAAGTATGAAAGCCTTTCGGTAAAATCTTACACCCCTGACGTTGAGCCGGAATCAATTCCTCATGTGGTATCGGTTCCGGAGATATTGGCCTTAGCTCAGCAAGGCGCTGAAGCAATGGCCATGTCGCAAGGGCTGGATGAGGCTGATCGGAAGATACAAGACCCGGAAGTGGTGGAGGCCGATCAGGAGGAGCTACAAGCTCATGAGGGTGCAGAGGAGGAGAAGCATGATCGTCCGTTGGATATAACAATGGAGGTTATTGATCGTTTTTTAGCCGAGGAGCCTAAGCGGATGGTGCCGCGTGAGGGTATTCCGCAGGGGGATATGTCTGCCGAATCGGTGGCGGATGATGACGATCCTGCCTCGGAAGAGCTGGCAGAAATCTATTTGGCACAGGGGCTAACCAAACGTGCAAAAGCAATATATGCCAAATTAAGTTTGCTATATCCGGAAAAAAGTGTTTATTTTGCCAAAATTATCGACCGGATTGACAAAAATCCGAAAGATTGATAAATTTGTAATCGTTTAAACAAGTAACGAAATGTATATCTTTTTCATTGTATTGATTCTGATCGCAAGTGTATTGCTGATTCTGTCGGTATTGGCTCAGAGCCCCAAAAGCGGTATGGCAGCCAATTTCGGTGCATCGAACCAGGTGATGGGAGTTCGCGAAACTTCTAACTTCCTCGAAAAATTTACATGGGGTTTGGCTATTGCTATTTTCGTATTGAGTCTGGCCGCTACCATGACCATGCCGTCGACCAATATTGCCAACAGTAAAGGTGCAATGGAGAAGGCATTGGAACAGGCAACCGAGGGTAATGAGAACTTGCTGGCTCCGGCACAACAGCAGACTACTCAGGATGCCGCTCAGCAGCTTCCTCAGTCTCAGCCTGCCACTCCGGCACAGCAGCCTGCGAAATAACGATACAATGAAGCGGAGGCCTTCCGCAAATCCATATTAACGAACTGAAAGGGATACTTCCATTGAAGTATCCCTTTTCTTTTGTCGATATCACTACATGAAGGTGGCGTTGAATTTTGCTTGGGGTCTTTTTCGAGTGCTTGGGGGTACTCTATCATAGTTTGTGTATCCTATTGAATAATGTGAGCGATTCTGCCGGTAATTATTCAGCTATGGCTTGTTATTGCGAATATGCAATTGTGCAGCAGAGTGGATATGTGGGGGAAGCAAGCGGATTGTGAAACGACGCGATGCATAGATCGGTATATAGCGGAATAGGTGCGTTGAGTAAAAAGTATATGCACGCAGTATAATTGGCCCGGATCAAAAGGGTTACACAATCAGAATTGGAATGGCAGTGAAAGACATGGCCATGAAAATTGCAATGGGTAGTTTCCGGGTATAGATTGAGTGTTGTTGGAGCAAGTAAGATTTCGGAAGACACGTTGTTGCTAAAATAATCGGTCCGAATGTTTTATGTTTTAGACGGTTTTTCCTATATTTAACAATAGGCTTGATCTGTAAGATTGGACGATCCAACCTCAGCCTCTCAATCTAATCGGCTTTTGCTGTGATGTACGGTATTCCATGAAACGTTTCCTTGTTATCCTCTGTGTTTTGTTTTTGCCGTACACACTTCTGGCACAGGGCGGTGTGTTGACCTCGGATGGTTATGAAGAGGAGCTACGTCATGTGGAGCAATTCCAATTCAGCGAAGAGGTGGCAGCCTTGATGATGCAGCCGTTGGAGGCCTATCCTGATCCCTTCACAGCGCTCTCTGATTTTAATTTCTCTTTTGTCCGTTATAATCGACGCGGATACGATTACCGTTACCGTAATTTTTCCATCGATGGCGTTTCGCTGTATGATCCGATGACGGGTAACCAACAGTGGAATCTGATGGGAGCCGTTTACAATTCATACGGGTCGGTCGAGTCTGAAACTGGTTTAGCTCCACAGTTATGGACATTGGGTGGATTGGGTGATACTCGTGCTTATTCCCGGATGGCGGGATTGGTTCCTAAACGTATCTCTGTCGGTCTGATGTTTACCGACCGTCGGTTTCGGGGCGGAGCGCGGGCTGGGATATCGTCTGGATGGATGAAGGGCGATTGGGCTATTGCTGTGGCTGGTTCCCGGCGCTGGGGTAGAGATCAGCATATTCGAGGCGTCTATATGGATGATTGGACTGTATATGCCTCGGTTGCCAAAAGCTGGGAAAGAGACATACCCTCTCGGCCGCATTTTTCTTGGCGCCATCAGATCGTGGCGTGCGGGGTGCCGCAACCCAGGAGGCTTTTGAATTGACCGGTGATCCATTGTACAATCCCTATTGGGGATATCAGGATGGTCGGATTCGTTCTGCGCGTACTCGCAAATCGCAACAGCCCATGGCGCTATTGGCGTGGGATTACAAGCGTGATGAGGAATTCAAAATTCATACGGTGTTCTCCTATTTGGGTGGTGAAAGTAGCTATTCGGCCTTGGATTGGTTCAGTGTCTCCAATCCAACGCCGGACTACTATCGGTATATGCCCGGCTATCAGACAAATCCAGAAGTTGCCGATGCCGTAACACAGGCTTGGCAACAGCGCGATCCCAATGTGACTCAGATCAATTGGAACGAATTGTATTATGTGAATCGACATGGGTCAGCCTCTCCTGCCTCCTATGTGGTGGGGAGTGCCGTGACGGCAAATCGTAGTTTTCAGCTCAATTCCTCGTTTGATTGGCAGATGGGCAAAGCCAACTATTTGAGAGGTGGCATTCAACTGCGTAATGACCGTGTGTCCCGTTATCAACGCTTGGAGGATCTGCTCGGTGGAGACTATCTGTTGGATGTTGATCCCTACCTGATTGACGATGAGTATTACGGAGATCAAGCGATCAATGATTTGCAACATCCAAATCGTCGGGTCGGTGTGGGTGAACGGTATGGTTATAATTACGACCTGGATTACAGTTCGTATGGCGCATGGACTATGGCCGATCTGCATAGCGAACGGAATTTGGGACTCTATGGTTATGTGGGTGGACAAGTCGCTCAAGTCTCTTTCTCAAGGATTGGCCGTTACGAAAAGGAGCTCTTCCCAGGAGGTCTATCTCTCGGCTCATCTGAAAAGTTGAATTTCACGGAGTATATGCTTAAAGGGGGAATTGGCTATGCCTTTACGCCGGCACATTCCTTGGAGATGCGTGTTGCTTATGGTGATGTTGCGCCGGTGGCGGATGCACTGTTTCTGGCTCCGGAATATCAGAATCGGACCGTTGCCGATCCTCGACCGATTAATCTGTTGGCAGGGGAACTGGAATATCGGATCTCGTGGCGCAGTGTCGATATTGGATTGTGCGGATATGTGACCACAACCCGCGGAGAGGGTGATGTCCGCCATTATTATGATGATCTGGCCGGAGAATATGCCAACATGGAGCTGAGTGGAATCGATAAACTGTATGCCGGTGTCGAACTGGGCGTAACCGTTCGGATTACCGACCGGTGGAGTGTGCGCGGTGCCGGAGGGTGGAGTCGTAATCTCTATTTGAGTGATCCGGCAGTGTCCATTTATGCCGATCACGATAACCGGCCGATCGCCGAAGGATCGACGGCGTATCTGAAAGGTTATCGGTTGGGAAACACACCCCAAGTTGTAGCTTCAGGAGAGCTGCGCTATTCCGGTGCCAAAATGTGGACTGCAGCGGTTTCTGTGAATTATGTGGGCAGTAATTATATTGATATTAGTCCGGTACGACGTATGCGTCGGGTGATGGATTATGCAACCTCTCCGGAAGCTTTAGCTCAGATGACCGCACAGGAGCGGTTCGGAGATGCTACGACGATTAATCTTTTTGTGAGTAAGACGTTTCGGATCAGAAGCAGCTATTTGACGTTGAGCGGTTCGGTCAATAATCTGGCCAACCGTCGTCATATTGT
>OBAI01001382.1_pt1 | contig 18772 bp, 9 predicted proteins | sample 1517461 | NCBI WGS metagenome assembly OBAI01 (sample SAMN04571696, study PRJEB22368) | human gut metagenome | biome: human gut; material: stool | host: Homo sapiens | place: Luxembourg | collected 2012-06-29
AATAAAAAGCCACAAAGATACGGATTCATACCTTTGCGGCCTCTTATTGTTAAGAATAACTTTTCTCTAAATGGGGGGATGAGAATAAAGCTATATTATTTACAAGGTCGATTTATTATCTCATTATTTCTTTTGCCACTTTGCGGTAGTATCCCACATTTGCGGATCTACGCTATTAAAGTGCCAAAAACCGATTTGAGAGATTCCCAGTTCATCAGCTAGTTCAAGTAGCGCTTCCGTACTTCTGGCATCACTTGCATAAAACAGATGCCGATTACCATCAGTACCATCATACAGATACATGTTTACCTTTTCATAACATAACCAGGTAGGAGAAGGCAAAATTCCATTTATACTGTCAGGCACAGATTGGTAAACCTGCCTTCCTTTGATGTCACCAGTTACAGCATAATCATTTGCATAAGCAGGCAGCGCCATCACTAATTTATCATTTGGAATATGTTTCATCCAGAAAAGCATCGCCTCTCTAGTCCATAGATAATTAGACGTAGGCCCAATGCCCATACAATCATCCCTATGTTTGAGCTCGGGCTTATCTATCCCAGGTGCAAAATACATATCGTAACACATCACTCTAATTAAGTCGCAGGTAGTATTCAAAACTGCCGGATCGTGAAACATTTTAGTTTCGTTATCTTGATACAAAGCCGGATAAAAACTAACGCAATGGCTTAATTTCTTTCCAACAGCATGGAGTTCTTTTGAAGCAAGTTTCAGGAATTCGGTATATACATCCTGAATATCAGGGCTCAAATGTTCGAGATCAAGATCTATTCCATCATATCCATTTGCATTGCAATCGCTTACATACTTCTCAACAAGTGCCTTTCTTTTCTGTGGCGTATCAATCGTTTCTTCATTCCCACCTACAGCCTGATATACTTCGATATGATTCTGATGACATTCATCAATAAATGATTTCGGAGGATTCCCGAAAACGCTAATGGAACTAATAATCTCTTTCACTGGCTCTATATCCTTAAAAGATCTTCCATCTATATAGACATACCAAGGAGCTACTTTCTTCTCCTGGGTGGTGGAAGAGAGTGTTTCCTGCTTGCAGGAAACACTCGTCATTACCAACATTACACAGCATATAGCTGTTCCAATTATGCTTAAATACCTCATTGAATGTAAAGTAAACTGTTATTCTTCATCATAATTATACTTCTTATATTCTATATAGTCATATTTGACTGTATATGTCTTTGCAGTAGGCTTATCTCCTTGCCAGCCACCTCCATCAGCAAAGGTCATCATTGAGAATCCAAATTTAAACTGTGCCGGAGTATACCAGGTAGTAAATGTTTTCGCCACTTCACCATCTATAATCCATGCCGCCCAATATGCACCATCTGCATTAAGTCTAAGGTCAATAGTCAAAGTGTGTTTACCCGGATCAATAGGTACACCGTAAACTCCCATAGCCTCTGTATAACAACGTACCAGCATCTGGCCTGGGACAGGAGGAACCGTACAAGCCGCACGATCATTTTCAGTACCCGAGAAAACAAACATAGAGAATGACCTTTCTTCAGCGTTAGTTGCAGCGATATTACCACCTGCCAACCATTTTTCACCTACCCCTACCAAAGGAACATCTATTTCCCATGTATATTTTCCAGCTCCCACTTCCGGACTATAAACGAAGTTATTCCCGTTAGATAGATTCAAACTTCCATCCGCAATCGTTCCTCCATTGTTAGTCCATCCAACAGGAACAAAACCAGCTTCCTCAAAGTCCCACTTCACTGTTGTTCCCTCTGGTTCGGGAGGAAGCTGACCTTCGATAATCGGCTTCATTGAATAATCATAAGGAACATATTCAAGATAATCAAATAAGGCATAATTTTCTTGAGTTGCCGCATGATCGCCCATACCATAAAGATTCTCGACACTAGATATAGCACGGAAATAAGCCTCTTCACCATAATCTAATTGTGCCCTCTTTAAAACTTTACCATCAACCGACCACTCCGCCAGATATTTCTTATTTTCTAACTTCAAATCCAATACAAACGTATGCCAAGCATCCCCCTTAATAGGCGTGAATTCAGAGAAAAAAGGATTAGCCTGACTAGTCACAAGGCACAGCATATCATCTGGTCCGGCACTATGTGCTGCACGGTCTGCAGCTGTACCGGAACAAATTTCAAAATCCAATTCATGCCCATCGTCAAAATATAAAAATGCTCCAATACTGGCCCGGTCATTCATTCCGAATTTAGGGACATATATCCTCCATTCATAACGACCTGATCCGAATTGCGTTGTTGTCTGCACCTTGAAACGGTCCCCATTAGTACCTTCATACTCTTCACCTGCCCGGGTATAGATTCTTAACGCTTTTCCATCTTCACATTCGTCATTATCTACGATAGTGATCGGATTGATCCCTGCCACAAGCCCCGTCTTTTGCAATCCAGTAAAGTCACCGTAATTATAAATGGTTCCTTTATAGCCATCCTGAATAACTGTGATGGTTCGAAGTTCAGCACCTTTCGCCGCTATGGTCAAGGTTGCACTACGTTTTGGGCCGTTATTCTTATCAGCAGCAATTGTTAACGTACCATTACCAGTTCCTTCCAAAGGAGAAACAGTAAGCCAATTACCACCTGCCTGATCCACTGCTACTTCCCAAGCTGCTTCTGACGTAATATCTACAGTCTGAACTTCAGTAGAGGAGACTCCGAATGTCAAAGCATTTGTGGAGATTCCGCATGCAACAATCTCTGTTTTCTCTTTGAAGCTATCGCCGCATGATACTAAAGAGGCATTACATAATACACCTATTGCTAAATATAAATATCTTAGTTTCATAATGATTGTTTTTATTGTTTCATTCAGTTCTTCAAATTCGGATTAATAGACGAATCTACAAAAGGACGGGGAAGATACATTTTACTGTCATTCCACGTACCAGATACGGAAACAGCTTCTTTCCTGAAGACTCCGGGAGCCACTTCAATCTCCGGATTTAATTTTCTGTATTCAAAATGATCTTTAATGCGATTCATGCGAAACATATCCCTTGCTCTGGTGGCAATATTTCCCCAATAATATCCGGCTATTTCCCAGCCATGTTCCTTATAGGCAGCTTCTGCCAGATCATCATACGACATGGTTGTCTTATAGATATCCCGCTCTGCAACAACAGATCCATTGGCACGATTACGTACCTCATTCAATAAGTTGACAGCTTCCGTGATACTGCCTGTTTTTGAACGACCTACGGCTTCGGCATACCAGCAATATACTTCTGCCAAACGAATAATCTGATGCGTCTTTTCTCCATTCTGATTCATCGAAATCTTCGGATTCGTATAATCGAATTCTTCTCCAGTGGTCGTTTCTACTTTCTTCATGAAACAGGGAGCAACAACCACACGCGGCGCTTCCGGATTGGGGTCTTCCCACCAATCACGTAATTGCGTTTCATTCTTCAATATAATTTTCGGAAAATAAGATGCATCTTTGCGTGAGCCTTTCGGGAAATCATACCAGAATTTAATTTCTCCGTTCGTATCTCCCCATCCACCGCCACCATAAGCATAGTCTGCCAAGAAATCGGCTAAAGGAGCATTGGTAAGTGCATCTATTCCCAAATTATAGTAAACACCAAGTAACACTTCTGGATTATTCTTATTATACTCCATCGAATATACTTGCTTGTAATCAGGTAATAATTTGTAGTAGTAAGTACCTTTCTTCGCAGCATCGATTACTTCTTTTGCCTTTGCAGCGGCCAGTTGATAATATTCTGTTCCTTTGTTCAACGGCCATCCCGCCATTGCCATATACACATAAGCCAATGTTGCTTTTACAGCTCCTTGACTAACAGCAATGTTTACCCCATTTCTTGCGTAGGGTTCTTTAGTATAATTAGCAGGGACCATTGTTTCTGCCTTTTTCAGATCAGATACAATCAGCTCGTAAATTTCAGGAACGGTTGCCAATGGCATGTTGTAATTGATTTCATCTTTCACAACCATAGGTACCTCTCCCCAAGCCATTACAAAGTAAAAATAAGAATAGGCGCGCCAATAATAAGCTTGTCCAATGGCTGCATCTTTCTCTTCCTGGCTCACCTCCGGAGTTCGTCCGGCATTATCTATAATGAAATTAGCAGCTTTTACTAATCTCCAACGAGCTCCCCACAATTCAGTCACCCAAGTGTTATTGTCCGAAACATTATAAGTATCTACCTCACGCAACCCCTGTTTATTAGCTGCAGGGTGTGTAGAAATATCATCACCCATCACTGATTCGAAACCTGCCCAAATATTTGCATACATATCACTTGCAACTTTGGAATACATTCCATTCAGAGCCAAGTCCAGATCACCTTTTGAATTGAAGAAATTAGTTACCGCCAACTGCCCTTTAGGATCTTCTGTCAGTAAATCCTGGCAAGACACCATCCAAAGTGCTATCAATGCTAGTCCGACAGATTTGAATATTCTATATATTGTTTTCATATCCATGTATAGTTAAAAGATTAAAAGTTAAGTTTCATACCAAAAGTGAATGTTCTTGGAACAGGATAAGATCCCATATCCACACCATTAAAGCCATAATCGGATTCACTGTACACTTCTGGGTCCATACCTGTGTATTTCGTTAATGTAAACAGGTTTTGAGCACTGACCGACAGTTGAATATCGGCTACTTTCGTTATCTTCTTAGGAATATTATACGTAAGGCTTATATTTTTCAGTTTCACAAATGATGCATCTTCAAGCCAGAAATCGGAATCAGGATAGTTTCTATTATCTGAATTTTTATGACTTGCATACACAGCATCTGCTTTATTGGCTACTTTATCCCAACTTTTGTAATAAGCATCGGATAAAGAGATGAAGCGATATACACCTGTCATAGATCCCATCGCATAGCGGCTTACGTTCAGTCTATCTTGTCCTAATGCAGCATTGATAAAGAGATTGAGCGTCCAGTTTTTCCAAGTGAATGTATTATTCCATCCGAAAGTCCAATTAGGCTCGGCCTGCCCTTTAGTAACCAGATCGTCAGCACCCGGATTGGTTGTCAAACTTCCATTAGATTGATGTTTATACAAGTTGGCGCCCTGGTCATTAAAGTTTGCCCATTCATAAAGATAGAAAGAACCAATCGGATACCCTACTTTTTTAATTTGAATGGGACCACCGCCAATACTTGTATAATTCTCCCCAACGATAAAATCACTACCTGCCAGATCGATTATCTTATTCTTTAAATAAGATGCATTCAGCGATGTTTCCCAACCAAATATATCTTTGTCTGTCAAAGGAGTAGCTGTAATGGTGAATTCAACACCAGAGTTTCTAACTTCACCTTGGTTGACCCAGAAAGAGCCACCTCCGTTATACTGAGGAGCAGGTTTGCGAAGCAACAGGTCCTTAGTATCCTTTCGGAACCATTCGGCTGTAAAACTCAAGCGACCGTCTAAAACACTGGCGTCCAAACCTATGTTATACTGATAGGTGCTTTCCCAAGTTACATCCGGTGTAGCGAGATTTCCAGTCCAATAACCGGTATGGATTGCATCGCTACCATAACCGTCATAATTTGTAGGAGCCAACATACCCAATGTTGTGTAAGCACCGATACTTTGATTACCAACAACACCAAAACTGGCTCTTAGTTTCAATTGCTGGACAATGTTTTGTTTGCTCATAAAGTTTTCTTTAGCAACATCCCAAGCAACAGCTGCTGACGGAAAATATCCCCATTTATTCTTCTTCTGAAACTTAGATGAACCATCGGCACGGAAAGTACCTGTCAGCATATACTTCCCTTTGTAATTGTACATAATTCGACCAAGCCCGGATACAATAGCTTCTGCGGAATAGCCATTCTCTCCATCGCGTGTCTTTGCATTTTTTGCATTCCAATAACCAACAAATTCATTGGCTAAATCACTACCGGTCAGTTTTAGATTTCTGCCTTCGGCACCACTTGCTTCAAATACAGCTGTTGCAGTCAAATGATGATCGCCGAAACTTGTGTTATAAGTCACATTATTGGTATTCTGCCAGAATAGATTCATCCTGCTCGCATTTTCCATACCACTAATTTGTCCGGGTTTTGCTAACGACGAGGTGAAAGAGTAACTCGGAACATGAGAGTAATTAGCAGCACCCTGTACAGACAATGTCAACCCTTTCATTAACTTGAAAGTCAAATCCATATTAGTATTCAAAGCATACACGTATGAATCGCCATAATTTGCAACACGGGCGCCATAAGGGTTTCCGTTTACTGAATTATAAGGGTCCATATTATAAACGCCCGTCACCGGATCTTTCATTTCCATTGTAGGAGAATAGTTCAGGAAGTTCATAATGTCAATACCCCCATTGTGACTGTGAGTACGTGAAGCATTAATTTTGGTAGAAAGTGTCAACCACTTGGTGAGTTCATTATCCAAATTTATCCGTAACTGTGCACGTTGATACTTGGTCGTGATGGTCATGGCTGTCATATTCAGTACATTGGCTGAAATAAGATACTTATTTTTAGCCGTTCCACCCGAAATACCTAATTTATAGTCCTGACTAATACCGGTCTGCAACATCAAATTCTGCCAGTCAATGCCTTTGGAGCCATTCTTATAGGCTTCCATCTCATCATCTGCAAATGAGATACCATTATACTCCTTTAATGCAGTCGCATATTCATAAGCATTCAGTAAGTCATATTTTTTAAGGATGTTCGATACGCCTATAGCCACATCTGCATAAATCTGCACTTTACCTTCCACCCCTTTTTTAGTAGTTACCAACACCACACCATTAGCGCCGCGTGAGCCATAAATAGCTGTTGCCGAAGCATCTTTCAGAACTTCAATAGATTGAATGTCAGCTGGATTTACATCCAGTCCACCAGACATAATACCATCGATGACATACAGGGGGTCATTGCTGGTATTAAGAGAAGTGGTACCACGAACACGAACTTTAACTGTACCACCAGGTAAACCATTTACGCTCGTCACTGCCACACCTGCAGTACGTCCTTGCAGAATATCTTCCACCCGCTTTACCGGCTGATCCTTAAATTGTTTGGAAGAAACAGAAGCCACAGCACCTGTTATATCTGATTTTTTCACTACACCATAGCCGATGACCACTACCTCACTCAATTGGTTCTGATCTTCCTGCATTGTAATCTTCAAACTGGTATTCGTTCCCAGTTTAACCTCTTTAGTCACGTATCCGATATAAGAGAATGATAGTGTAGAGCCAACAGGAGCACTAATCGAGAACTTTCCGGAAATATCCGTTACGGTACCAGTTTGTGCATCTTTAAGAGTTACGTTGACACCGATGATAGGTTCATTGCTGTCGGCATCCATAACAGTACCCGAATACTGCTTTGCAACCTGTGCATAAGTAGATGTAACTGCTGCAAAAAGAAATAGTAGCAAGCAGCCAAGCGTTTTTCTTAGATTATCCATATACTTTTCATTTAGTTAGAATATAATAATATTAGATTTTTAGGAATTTTAGATACAAGTCAAGGCATTCAAAATGTTCCCAACATTACTCCGCCACCTCTTCATTCTACAGTTTTAGGATGTATTCATAGTAAATAGTCTTTTTTTTAAGGTTTAATACTATTCCGTATTTAGTGTCAACTATGCAAATATAGGTGCAAAGCGTGGAAATAGAGATCAAATAACATCCATAATTAGTCCGCTACTGTTCAAAAGGATCATTCTGAATATCCTTTCTAGCTATCTAATGAGCTTTGTGGACAAAAGAAGATGAAATCTATTGTACAGTTTCATAACTTCTTTTATATTTGCTCTATCAAAAGAACATAACTATGTCAAAAGCACACGTACTAAAGAGGTATTCTTTTCTAATCTGGATATTATTCTTTGTTCTTTCTACCAAGGCTGAACAACAAGACTACTACTTCAGACAAATTTCTTTGGAACAGGGATTGTCACAATCAAGAGTGCAGTGCATTTACAGAGATCATCAAGGAGTCATATGGATAGGTACCAAATGGGGATTAAATAGTTATGACCAATCTGAACTGAAAAGTTATTTTCATGACCGGGAGCAGCCCAACTCATTGCCCGACAATTTCATTCGTTTTATTACAGAGGATCGTTTAGGCGATTTATACGTTTCTACCAATAAAGGAATTGCCATCTACAATAAAGCAGAAAATCAATTTCAGCCATTGAAATATAACGGGAAGCCATTTAACGCTTGGTCTTATCTTCAAATAGGTGACAATTTCCTGTTTGGAGGAGAAGAAACTTTATACCAATACAATCTGACGGATAAAAATATTACGACGATCTTCCCCGACATCGATGGAGACAAGTTAAAATGTATCAATCGCATCTTTCAGTGGAGTCCCGATATGCTGATAACCAGTAGTAAAAAAGACGGACTTTGGATGTACGACTTGATAAAAAAGAAAATGTATCGATGTCCATTTGTAAAAGAGCGTGAGATAAACACCATATTTGTTGACTCTCAAAACCGGCTTTGGGTATCATTCTATGGCAAAGGAATAGCCTGCTACTCGAAAGAGGGGAAAAGGCTTTTCAGTTTATCCACCAAAAATTCCGGGCTCAACAATGATATCATTTTTGATTTTCTTGAAAAAGACAACCAACTTTGGATAGCTACTGACGGAGGAGGTATCAACATACTTGACTTCCAGACTATGAAGTTCTCTTATCTTAAACATATTTCCGATGATGAACAATCCTTGCCGAATAACTCTATCTACCGGCTTTATAAAGATCAGATGGACAATATATGGATAGGCAGTATACACGGAGGATTATTCGCCATCAAAAAAGTGTTCATCAAAACCTATAAAGATGTTCCACTGAACAATCCCAATGGAGTTAGCGAACGTACCGTGGTTAGCATCTTTGAAGATAAGGATACATTGCTCTGGATTGGAACAGACGGAGGAGGTATCAACTCATTTGACCAAAAAACGAATACATTTCATCATTACCCTACTACATACGGGGAGAAAGTTACCTCTATCACAGATTTTTCTGAAAATGAGCTCTTATTATCATGTTTTAATAAAGGGGTATTTACCTTTAATAAGAGAACCGCACAGATGCAACCTTTTCCCATTATCAATGACTCTATTTCGAAAAGAGAATTTTCATCCGGTGATTTGGTAAATCTATATGCTACAAAAGATAATATTTACATATTAGGAGCAAAAGTCTATATCTACAACAAGCATACCCGGCAAACATCTATTCTCTACGCACCCCAAATAGACATTCAACGCCAAATAGCTATGCAGGCAATTTATTCCGACGATACGCATCTGTATCTAATGGGAACCAATAACCTGTTTAAACTAAACTTCAAAACTAACGAACTATCTTCATTAGTCAATATGAAAGAGGGAGATGATTTCACATCGGCCTGCCGGGATGATAAAGGTAACTTCTGGATAGGAAGTAATTTCGGACTGCTCTTCTATAATAAACAGACTGGAAAAACAGAAAAAATACATACCAACTTGTTCAACAGTGTATCCAGCCTTGCCTATGATAAAAAAGGAAAAGTCTGGATAGGAGCGCAGAACATGTTCTTTGCGTATATTATCAACGAAAAACGTTTTGTTATCCTGGACGAATCCGATGGAGTTCCTTCCAACGAATTGATATTTACCCCTATTCCTGCTCTTCGTACTCCCAATCTGTATATGGGAGGTACTATGGGACTGGTACGCATTAATACGGATATTATTTTCGAAAGTAATTCGTCTCCTATTCTCAAGCTACTTGAAGTAAAACTGAATGGTAAATCAACTCTGAAACAGGTTAATAATAACTGTATTTCGATTCCTTGGAATCATTCATCGTTCAACATTAAAGTGATTGCTGACGAAAAGAACTCCTTCCGAAAACACCTTTTCCGGTATGTCATCACAGGAAAAGACAAAATGGTGATCGAGAGTTATCTCCAGACACTCGAATTGGGTACATTAGCATCAGGAGAATATACCATCAGCGTATCCTGCGACACCTCCAACGGTGAATGGAGCCAGCCGATAGAGATCTTAACTATTATAGTCTCACCTCCTTGGTGGAAATCTATCTGGTTTATTATACTATGCATTTTCTTTGCATTTTTAGTGGCAGGAGTGGTCTTCTTTAGTTTGATAAGAAAAAAAGAAAATCGGCTGAAACGTGAGATGCGGGAACATGAGAAGAAGATATATGAAGAGAAAATACGCTTCTTAATCAATATCAGCCATGAGCTACGTACCCCTTTGACACTCATCTATGCTTCCCTGAAACGAATTCTAAATAAAGAGGTGAAGCAAGACGAGCTACCGGAATATCTACAGGGAGCATTCAAACAGGCGAATCAGATGAAAGATATTATCAACATTGTGCTTGATGCACGCAAAATGGAGGTAGGACAGGAAGTGCTACACATCTCTTCGCATCCTTTACACAAGTGGATACAGGAAGTGGCAGAAACATTTCAAACTGCATCTAAAGCCAAAGAAATTGAAATTACATACGACTTTGACGACAGTATACAATCTATCGCGTATGATGACACTAAATGCAAAGTTGTTCTTTCCAATCTGATTATGAATGCTTTGAAATATAGTCCTAATCAGACTCGTATTGTTATAAAAACCATCCGTACAAATGAAAGTATACAAGTACACGTACAAGACCAGGGAATCGGATTGGATAATGTAGATATAAAGAAGCTCTTTACCCGTTTCTACCAAGGCAAACATAATGAGGGAGGAAGTGGTATCGGTTTATCTTATGCTAAAATGTTGATTGACTTACATGGAGGTAGGATGGGCGCTTTCAATAATAAAGACAGAGGGGCCACATTCTTTTATGAAATACCGGCTAATCTACAAGAACAAGAAGTATCATGTCCTCAACATTCCTACCTCAACGAACTTTTAAGTTCTCCGGAGGAAGAAGAGAAAATAGAATCCGGGGCTTTCTCTCTACAAGGATACTCACTGTTGATTGTAGAAGATAAACAGGACTTAAGAGAATTCTTAAAAAATGCTCTTAAGGATAAATTCAAGAAGATCTATCAGGCAGAAAATGGATTGGTAGCGCTGGAAGTTATTAAGCAACAGCAACCGGACATTATAGTAAGTGATGTAATGATGCCACAAATGAATGGCTATCAGCTATGCAAGGAAATTAAAGAGAATCTGAATATTAGCCATATCCCTGTTATTCTACTTACCGCCAGAGCCGATTCTGAAAGCCAGATGTTAGGATACAAATTAGGAGCCGATGCCTATTTGCCCAAACCATTTGAAATGGAAATGCTCCTTAGCGTGATCCAGAACCAGATGAGAAATCGTGAATATATTAAATCCAGATACAGGGGCAATCAATTCATTCTGTCTCCGCAAGAGGCTACTTTCAGCAATGCGGATGAACAATTTATGATTAAATTGAATGAAATGATCGATCAGAATCTGTCTCAACCAGATCTGGACGTAAAATTCCTGACTGCTCAAATGGCTATGAGCCGGACATCCTTATATAATAAGATCAAGGAACTGACCGGCATGGGAGCAAACGATTATATCAATCGTAGAAGAATCGACAAAGCAATCATTCTTTTAACTCAGTCTGACATGAGCATTACTGAAATATCAGAGCAGGTAGGTTTCACTTATCAACGATATTTCAGTACGTTATTTAAAGAAATGAAAGGAATGACTCCTTCTCAATTCAGAGCACAACATGGTTCCACCCAACAACAATCAGAGTAGATTCAGCACTTTAGTTTATCATTTATATAGAAATTATACTCCCCGGAACAGAGCGATTAGGATTTCCAGTGCAGATTTGGACGTTTCATGATTTGAAATGACTAAAATCTGATGAGTAGAATAAAGCATTCGACTACTTTTGCAGCAAGCAATTGATAGAAAACGAATACACTTAAATTCAATTATTATGAGAAACTACTATTTAACTCTGTTACTAATATGCATTTGCGGCCTTTGCTTTGCACAGCAACAGACCAATGACATCAGTACTAAAAATCCGCCAAACAAAGAATGGAACTTCAACAATCTGGATGGATGGAAATACGGACATCAGGATAACAACCCGGATAATCAATGCATATTAGAGAATGGTTACTTACGGATCTTTACCCGGGCTAACTCGGTGGATCGGAAAAAGGTTCATACTGTAGAACGGATTTATACAACAGGAAGATATACCTGGCGTACTCATATCCCGCAAATGGGAATAGGAGATCAATGTAGCGTGGGTTCGTGGATATACCATGACGACCAACATGAATTGGATTTTGAAGTCGGATATGGTAAAGATACAGTTCGCAAGGAGTTAAATGCAACTCCCGACGAAATGATTGCTTATATGACATCGCAGGCATATCCTTTTTCTTCCGTTCCTGTAGTAATCAAGACCGGATGGCATCTGTTCGAAATTGATCTGACATTAAAAAACGGGAACTATTACATCACCTGGTTAATAGACAACGAGCCCAAACATGAACTTCAACTGGAATTTGGGAAAGACATTGCATTCCATATTTTTTGCAGTGTAGAGAATCTTAAATTTATTGGAGACCAACCGGCACAGCAGGAAAATTCCGGATTGTTTGATTTCGTCAGATATACATATCATGACTAAATAAATGAACTTAACACACATTTCTTAAAATCCCCCCAATTACATACCATGAGAATAACGTTCATTTCACTTTCTCGGATATTCATGAACATTTGTCTCAATGCGCAGGATAGAGCAGTTGATGAAGGTCATGCTCTCTAAATATAAAATAGCCCTCGCTACAAATCTGTAACGGGGGTATTTTTTAGAGGAGTCATTTCTCCTCTTGCTAATGTTTTGTTTATGTGCTTTTTATATCTGAATACATCAATCAGATAATCCCTCTCACTCTATCGTCAAATGCAGAAAGCGCAGCTTTCGCTCCTTCGCCCATAGAGATAATAATTTGCTTATAAGGAACCGTAGAAACATCTCCGGCTGCATAGATACCCGTCACATTCGTACGGCAATGTGCATCAATCATGATTTCGCCCGGACGGTTGGTTTCCACTATGTCGCGGAATACACTGCTATTCGCAGAAAGCCCGATTTGTACAAATACACCATCCAACTCAACCAAACGTCCTTCTTCCGTTTTGCGATCTTTGATGCGCAGGGCAGTCAGTTTATCACCATTTCCTATCACTTCCGTAGTCTGTGAACTTACAAACACTTCCACGTTCGGCAATGATTTAAGTCGATCTTGAAGTACACTGTCTGCTTTCAACTCATCCATAAATTCAAAAACAGTGACTTTGGAGCAGATACCAGCCAAGTCAATCGCTGCCTCAATGCCGGAATTTCCTCCACCTACTACTGCTACATGCTTTCCCTTATAAAACGGCCCATCACAATGAGGGCAGAAAGCAACACCACGACCGATATACTCCGCTTCTCCCGGAACATTCAGTTTACGCCAGCTTGCACCAGTTGCAATAATCAGTGCCGGAGCCAGGAATTTCTCCCCAACAGAGGTAGTGATCTGCTTTTGTTTTCCAACCACTTCTACTTTTTCTACTTTACGATGCTCCAGCAAATCCACCGGATAACGCAACAAGTGAGTTTTCAGATTATCGGCAAGTTCATTTCCTGTCGTTTCCGGAACAGAAATTAGATTTTCAATACCCACCGTTTCTTTTACCTGTCCGCCAACACGCTCGGCCACGATAGCTACACGGAGTCCTTTACGGGCAGAATAAATAGCTGCTGATACTCCTGCAGGTCCTCCACCGACTACAATCACATCATATTCTTTCACCTCTGCATTCGCTTTGGTTTCGTCAATACCATATTGATCTTCCAACTTGGCAAGCAATTCGCCAAATTCACCACGGCCTACATGAAGCAATTTTCCATCTGCAAAGACAGAGGGTACTCCTTGTAATACGAGCTCTGCAGCCTGCTCGATCAATGCATCTACTTCATCCTGATAAAGCGCACCGTCTACCATTTCATGCGTAATAGCCGGATTCAAAGTAGTCATTGCATTCAGAGCCTGCACTATGTCAGGACAGTTCGTACAAGTCAACGAAACATAAGTGGTCAGATGTATCGGGCCTTTCAGTGCTTTCACACGGTTGCAAACGGCCTCATCGGGAAAGTTCTTTCCTTTGCCATCCAGATTCAGGACAGCCAAAAGCAATGACGTGAACTCATGTCCATTAGGAATACCCCGGAATGTAATTCCGGTGCGGTCGCCATTCTTCAGTAAAGTAAACTTCAATGCGTCTCCCTCATTCACTACACAAGTGATATGATCGGAACAATCCGCTACATCTCCCAGCAGCTCCAATAATTCTGTTTTGTTTTCGTGGCTGGATGATACGGATATATCAAAAGTAAAGTTTGCCTCCAGCCCAGCAAAAATACCCTTTAGTTGTTCTTTTAATGCAGATTCTAACATATCTTTTTTCCTTTCATTTTTTTAAAAGAAAGGCCGGCAGCGTCTCCCGTTACCGGCCTCCCATAATCACCATTATCAAGATCTATCAAATCTTACCTACCAGGTCAATGCTTGGTTTCAGGGTAGACTCACCCTTTTTCCATTTAGCCGGGCAAACTTCTCCGTCATGGGTAGCAACAAACTGTGCAGCTTCCACCTTACGAAGCAATTCACTTGCATCACGGCCAATATTGTTATCATTCAGTTCCACCACTTTAATCTTTCCTTCCGGATTGACAACGAATGTACCGCGATAAGCCATACCCTCTTCTTCGATATATACACCCAGTGCACGGCTCAAAGCGCCAGTCGGGTCTGCCAACATCGGATATTGAATCTTGCGAATACTTTCAGAAGCATCATGCCAAGCTTTGTGCACGAAATGAGAGTCAGTACTTACCGAATAGATCTCTACACCCATCGCTTTGAACTGATCGTACTTTTCAGCCATATCCACCAATTCAGTAGGACATACGAAAGTAAAGTCAGCAGGATAGAAGAAAAGAATCGCCCATTTACCTTTCAGGTCATTATTGGTTACAGTCTTGAAAGCTCCGTTGTGAAAAGCCTGAACGCTGAATTCAGGAAGTTGAGAATTTAAAATTGGTTCCATAATCTTTATTGCTTTTATTGTTATTAATTGATTTGACTTATAACATCAGAAACAACGTTTTGTTTTTTGTTTCTGATGCAAAGATAAAGGCAGAAACCCCGCCTTTGCAAAAAAAGCCCAATCGAATATTTCTATGCGGTGATAGATGAAATTAATAAAAGCATTTTATACCTTTGCATGCATAAACAAAAAAACTGGAAAATATATACGATTATGGAACATCCTCTTGACCAATTCTTATATTGCCCTAAATGTGGTTCCTCTCATTTTGAGATTAACAACGAGAAATCTAAAAAATGTGCAGATTGCGGCTTTGTCTATTATTTCAATCCTTCTGCCGCCACAGTAGCACTCATCTTGAATGAGAAAAATGAACTGCTTGTCTGCCGGCGTGCTAAAGAGCCGGCAAAGGGAACTCTCGACCTTCCCGGAGGATTTATCGATATGAACGAGACAGGTGAAGAAGGCGTAGCCCGTGAAGTGCTGGAAGAAACCGGATTGAAGGTAAAAAAAGCTATTTACCAGTTTTCACTTCCCAATATTTATGTCTATTCAGGTTTTCCTGTACACACACTTGATATGTTTTTTCTCTGCACCGTAGAAGACATGAGCCATTTCTCCGCCATGGATGATGTAGCAGATTCTTTCTTCCTACCTCTCTCCGAGATTCATCCGGAAGATTTTGGGTTGGATTCTATCCGTCGCGGACTTAGCTTGTTTCTAGCTCAATGCCGCTAAGATAATCTCATCAGCCTGATAGATTGAGAGTATTTCATCTATAGTTATGTCCCATTTTTAAGATATTCCTCCAAAACATCAGATAAAAAAATAATGATCTGGAGAATAAAATGCATAAAAACATGCAACTGTATGCAAAATCACAGGCTAATACCGTATAAATTCAAGTCGAATATGCATCTTTTTCTATCAAGAAAAGATTCGTTGGTTTAAAACCAAGGAGTTCTTCCCCACCGAGGAACGCTTCCTTTCTCACCGACGAAGCAGCTTTTGCTCGGTGAGGAAGACAAATAAGGGAAAATTAAGACCGTTTTTCTTCTATTTCATCACAAATATCGAAAAGGCAACAAACAACAAAATGCCAGTTTCTAACCACATTTCAGTTTACACAACAAGTGAAAAAGAAGAAAAGCATTACAATTTAATCGACAAATATCTCCTATAACAAAAAGAAAGAATTTCGCACCTACAAATCTCTGCGTTTTTTTATATTTCTCAATCCTCCCAGTAATTACGCCTTTTATTCTCGTTTAAATATTCCTTTTCTTAAGATGGGCCATTTTTCAGTAGCCAATTGATGTATTTGTAAAATAGAAGTTCATCTCAACCAAATAGATCAAAGTAATTTATCACATAATCTTAAACAATCATATTATATTACTATAAATGAACAAAATACAACATATTGTGTTATCTTTGTAACCACCATTAATTTAATGGCCATTAAATTAACTGCCATTAAGATAGCAATAATATGAAGTTCTACGACCGAAAGAAAGAAATGGCGATACTGTATGCAGCTAAAAAGCAATCACAAACGAGCGCTTGCTTTACTGTAATGACCGGACGCCGACGAATCGGAAAAACAGCTCTACTCTTAGAGTCTGTCAAAGACACCCGATTCGTATATATATTTGTAGCAAGAAAGAGTGAAGTCCTGCTTTGCGCACAATATCAACCTGTCATTCAGGAAACGCTTGGCATTCGTATCTATGGAGAAATCAGAGAGTTCGCACAGCTCTTTGAACTGCTGATGCAACATTCCCAAAAGGAAAATTTCACATTAATCATTGACGAATTTCAAGAATTTCTCTATATCAATCCGTCTATCGTCAGTGACATACAACGTATTTGGGACCAATATCACGCGACTTCCAAAATCAATTTCATTGTATGCGGTTCCGTTTATTCAATGATGAAAAGAATATTCGAAGACCGCAAGGAGCCACTATACGGACGCCTTACCGCCCGAATTTCTCTGCATCCATTCACCACCACCGTTATCAAAGAGATTCTAGCAGACCATGCCCCCCAATTCACATCGGAAGATTTGCTTTGCTTGTATTTGCTGACAGGTGGAGTAGCCAAATACATCACCCTATTGATGGAAGCGAAAGCATTTAATAAAACTGCCATGATAAATTATGCGCTTTCCGAAGGCTCACCATTTCTGACAGAAGGCAAAGACATGTTGATTTCCGAGTTCGGGAAAGACTATGCCAATTATTTTTCTATCCTATCTCTCATTGCAGAAGGAAAAACAACACAACGAGAGATTGATTCCATCATCAATAAAAACACCGGTTCCTATTTAGCCAACCTTGAGGATGAATATTCATTAATCAAAAAAGTGAAACCGATGTTCGCTAAACCTAATAGTCGTGCTACCCGTTATTGCCTGCAAGACAATTTTCTACGATTCTGGTTTCGCTTTATTTTCTCAAACAACGCAGTACTAGAAATGGGGAAAAACCATTTACTGATAGAATATGTAGAAAAGAACTATGAACAATACAGCGGCCTATTGTTAGAAAAATATTTCCGTGAACTTATCGCTGAAGAAGAGGAAGTTACCGACGTAGGTAACTATTGGGACAAAAACGGAGAAAATGAAATAGACCTGATCGCCCTCAACCGGTTTAACAAAACAGCACTTATCGGAGAAGTAAAAAGAAATCCGAGAAAAATAAGTATCCCGGCATTGGAAAAGAAAGGAGAAACTTTACATAAAGAATTAAATGATTATAAAATAACTTTCAAAGGATTCTCATTGAAAGATATGTAGTACTTTTGCATAAACACCCGATTATGAAAAAAGAAATTACTAGACTCATTTGTGCGGCTATCTGCTGCACGCCCATTATAGGATTTGCCCAGACAGGTGATAAGTTCACTTCGACTGACAACCTTTATAAAGAAGGAAAAGAACTTTTCCAGGAAAAGAATTATGCAGCTGCTCTGCCGGCATTGAAAGCATTTGTAAAACAAAAGCCTGCAGCCAGCCTTCTTCAGGACGCAGAGTATATGCTAGTCAGTTCGGCTTACGAACTGAAAGACAAAAACCGCATCGAACTCCTCCGCAAATATCTCGACCGTTATCCTGATACTCCATACGCTAACCGCATTTATGCGCTGTTAGCCTCCTGCTATTTCTACGAAGGAAAATATGATGAAGCACTGGCACTCTTCAACTCTGCCGACCTCGATTTGTTAGGTAATGAAGAACGGGACGACTGCACCTACCAACTGGCTACCTGTTATCTGAAAACCGATAACCTACGAGAAGCAGCCATCTGGTTTGAAACTTTGCGTGCCAACAGCCCCAAATACGCCAAAGATTGTGATTACTATCTTTCCTACATCCGCTATACACAAAAGCGTTATACTGAAGCGTTGAAAGGCTTCCTCCCCTTACAGGACGACTCAAAATACAAAGCACTCGTCCCTTATTATATAGCCGAAATTTATACGCAGCTCAAAAACTATGATAAGGCACAAATTGTAGCACAAAACTACCTGTCAGCCTACCCGAATAACGAGCACGCAGCAGAAATGTACCGTATTCTGGGAGATGCCTATTACCATT
>OBAI01001399.1_pt1 | contig 18597 bp, 16 predicted proteins | sample 1517461 | NCBI WGS metagenome assembly OBAI01 (sample SAMN04571696, study PRJEB22368) | human gut metagenome | biome: human gut; material: stool | host: Homo sapiens | place: Luxembourg | collected 2012-06-29
TGATTAAAGCTTCTGGCATAAGTGCCGCCATATTCAAGGTGGAAAGATAGAGCTCTATCTTCTATGGGAAATCATCATTTATAGCTATTGTTTACTTTCAGAAAAGCGGGTGCAAAGGTAATCATCAGCCGCCCATTGATAATTGCCCTACAACCACTCATAGGCCATGTCTGCATGGTCCAAATCAGTTATCGGACAATAACATACAGAATGAAATCACTGCAAAAATAGTCGTATGATGCGACTATTTTTGCAGATATAACAAGTGCCGCCATAGTGAAGCTTTAGTAGTTTGGTTTTATCTTTTCCATTTCGTCTATTCCCCAAAATGTTTTTGCCGAATCGGCTCAAAAACCCGTTAAACATACACAAAATCGGCTCAAACAAACCCGATTATTGGCAAAAAATGAGTAAATTTGAGCCGATTAATAAATAAAGAGATACTTGTACATTGGTGAATGGAAAAAATAATGTTTTTGAGAAAGCACTCTTGACATTAGTGCTATTATCGTATATTCAAGCCTTTGTGGATGGGAACAAGCGGACAGCAAGAATCTCAAGCAATGCTATCTTAATAGCAAATGGCTATTGCCCGATTTCTTTCCGAACCGTTGACTCCATCGACTATAAGAAGGCTATGCTCATGTTCTACGAACAGAATAACATCGCTGCTTTCAAGAAAATCTTTATCGAGCAGTTCTTGTTTGCAGTGAAGACGTATTTTTAAGGGAAATAGGTATTTATAAAAAAAATAGTGATATGAAATTGTTGGAAATATTAAAAAGAATGTTGTCTTGTGCTACAACAGAGACTTCGGAGCCAACAGAGGTTTCGAAATCAACAGTGTTGCCTTTGGTAGATAGCAACAAGGAATCTAAGGATTATGCAGACTTAGATGATATACGTTTAGTTGTTGGCGATAAAACTTTGGCATTGGTTTATAATGTATGCATGGGTGGCCTCCATAACGTACTTCATTATGATCCATGTTCTCACGATACTCAAGATTGCTTTTCGGAAATAAATGCCATTATAGAAAAGAATCTTGAAGAAGCCTATGAAAGTATTGTTGTCAAGACAGGAGAAAATCAATATTTACTTAATATTGGAGTAAACTTACTGTTGGGGCCCGGTAGTCTATCTCAACAACTATGTGATGATGTTATAAATGTTTTTTATCCCATCATAAAACGTTTTATTGATGAACATGTTGTAAACAACAAAGTGGGTGTTTATTCTGTTTTCACGGGTGGCAATGGAACTTCTGTTGGTTTACTTGGCCTGGTCAACCTTCTGGAAAAAGATGGTTACATTTGTTGTGGGGTAGGAACTTCTTACGATAGTCACTCATATCCTTTAAAGCGAGCAAAAGGTTGGCATGGTTTTACATATATTGCCCTGGAAGAACTAATAAAAAACACAGAAAAGTTACCTAAGATTAAAATACTTTCTTTGCTGCATGATGAGCTGGTCGCTAAAATGGGAGATGGCACCGTTTGCTTGCAGAAAGTCAAGCCTGAGCAGTTTATATATCATAACCACTTTGAAATAATGGAGCAATATGGCCAAGTGCGTACGATGGCAGATATTCTTATTGACATGAATGAACAACAGCATTTTCATAGCAGTGAAGAGGCAGTTGCTGCTGTTGAGAAATTTATTGGATCGCAGAGTCCATGTCATTTTGCAATTTCAGGGAAAGCGTTCCATTTTATAGCAGATGCACTTTATTCGTCTAAGGCATTTGTGGATGGAAGTTTAAATAAAGATGTCTTTTTAGAAAACTTCACTATTTCTAAGTTTGAAAAGAACTGGGATAATGCAATGTATAGATACTATTACGCTAAGATTTGGAAACTGATTTGTTATTTTGACGAGTTTAGAAGATATACATCTCCAAATCAGATTTATAGGGATTTGAAAAATACAATATCTCCGGAGTATTATGTAATGTCAGATAGTACTGGTAGCTTCGGAAGCTACCCACGATATTTCTTTGAAGAAGCCATAAAAGAGGCATGGAATGAAATAGCCCCGAATAATTCTATAGATTCCCAATTGCTTGAAAAGTATATGTTCAAAAATCATGAAGCATCCGTAAAAGCAATAGGATTAGAGGCTACAATAGAAAAGTATTTTGACCAAGATTATTGTTGGGCTGACGTGTATTTTCCTGAGCAAATAGGCTCTGCACCTGTTTACATTGAACGAGAAATCGGAAATAAAAGAATTTTTATTAAATCATGCGGAGAAGGAAAGGGACCAAATAATTGTCCTGAGATTTTGGAATTTAGATATGCTTATAGGCTATTGGTGGAAGACATTAAGTATAATATTTATGGAAGCTATTCTTATAAAGATTTCCAGCCAGAACTATTTGTTCCTAAAGATGATATGTCTTTACCTATTTATTCTGCAAAATTCCCTGTTGGCAAATTAATGTTTGAGAATGAAAATGATAAAGTTGCTTTTCTTGAAAAAGAACTGAAAAATAAGCAGCTAATAAAAAAAACTGAAAGAAAAGAGCTCATAAAATCACTTCGTTCATGAAGATTTTTAATAAAAGTATATTAATAAAAAAGACAAGTTGCAATATGATGGGGATACCTGGTCATCCAATATCCCCATCAGTAAATCTTTTTGTGAAAGTTACAAAGGGTTGCAATGCTCATTGTCCTTTTTGTAGTAATGCGGGATGCCTAAATTCCACATCTCCATTTGACGTTGATAAACTGATTTGCATCATACATGAGTTAAAAGACAATGGGATTATTGTTAACCGGGTTAATATTACAGGAGGAGAACCATCTTTGGTGTCACCATTGGTGGTGCGTATTCTCAGTGCTATAGAAAAAGAACGTTTTGATGATGTACACCTACATCTCAATACAAATGGAGCTACGGATCAAGCGCAAGACTTGATGCAACATCCACGTTGGAATAGTATATCTATGTCTTTGCATCATTATGATACTGAGCGCTTATCTGAATTATATAGATGCAAACTATCAACACAGTTATTTCAGTTTAAAGGCGTGAATAAGCAGATAATAAATTTTAGCTGCAATCTTGTGAAGGGTTATATTGATAACAAAGAAGAAGTTCAAAAGATGCTTAATCTGACTTTGGATTTGGGTATTCATCGTATCGGTTTTGTAGCTCTTATGCCTGTAAACGACTTTTGCAAAGAACATTTTGTGGATATTAATGATATTCCTTTCTCAGAATTACCACATGTCTATTTCACTGGTGCTAAGGATCGGGGAGTAAATTGTAAATGTAGTAATTATCTTTATAATCGAGACTTGAAGATATTAGAAATTTATATGCGCAATTATGCCAATCCGCGATATTGTGAGTCTTCCCTTGTTTTTGATGGAGAATACCTTCGTCAAGGTTTTTATAGTGATAACATCATTTATTAATTTATTGATAGAATGGAAGTTCTTAGTGACATTTTCGAAAAGAGGAAGAATGATTCTCGTTGGAATACCTCTTATCCTCTCTCTCCTGATGATTGGAAAGTATATCGTATATCAGGAGAGTTGTCTTTTTCTGGAGAAAAAGAAATGTCTTTCTATATTCACATTCCTTTTTGTAAGGGCTTATGTTCTTTTTGTGAATACACAAGGATGCTTTGTCCAAGTGAGGAGCTGCAGGAACAGTATATAGCCACATTAAAACATGACATTTGGAAATTTATTAAAAAATACCCATCAATCAAACTTTGTGGATTTGATGTTGGTGGGGGAACACCAACAGCCTTGAATGACAAGCCGTTTGAACTGCTTATGGACTTATGCAGAGAGGTTAGGGCTGCTTTAAATATATCAGAAAGTTTTATGCCAAGCATAGAGACTACATTTGATACTTTATCGGTTTCCAAAATCGAAACATTGAGATCCGCAGGTTTCAGAAGAGTATCACTTGGAGTTCAGTCCACTATGGAAAATGTCTTGTTATGCAATCATCGTAAGTCTATAAAAGTAGATATGATGAAAAGTACAATATCTATGTTGCATAGCAAAGGTATTAGCATCGTAAACTTAGATATGATGTATGGATTGAAAGGGCAAACGGTTGAAAGTCTTCGCCAAGATGTGTTTGTCTTAAAATGTTTGCAACCAGAGCAAGTAACCCTTTATGAACTACGTACCAATATGATAAGAGAAGAAGACCATATGACTAAGGATGAACTATATAATTCTTATTCTTTTCTATATAATTCTTTATGTGATTTGGGGTATTATGCTCGTTTTGGACAAAACACATTCTCAAAAAGGGCAAATGACATAGGCGTGAGTTCTTATTTAAGAGAAAGAATGATGAATGCTGGTGCTTATAAAGGATTTGGCATCTCTGCCCAGAGTATGAGCCGAAATGGTGTATCCTATAATATCGGCAAACTTAAAAAGTCGTTCAATGATTTGTTGGCAATGAAATCTTATGATGAAGAATATGTTTATCAACTTCCACCCAAAGAACTTGCGTCAAAATATATAGCCATTAGTGCTTATAATGGTTCTTTCTCATTGGAGAAACTTAGTGAATTATTGGGATGTGATGCTACCACTTATTATTCTTCCCCATTGGATTTTTGTGTTTCACGTGGTTATATTGAGATTTCAAATGAAAGAGTTATTGTTACCCCATTAGGTTTTAAGTATTATGGAGCATTGTTTTCCTTGTTTTATGCTTCATGGTAATTTGGTAAACCTCTATCGGTCTTCCGGTCTCTTTATCTTTGCCTGAATACTACATCATGACCACTATCTTACCATTATTATTCAAATACCTATAAGTCAAATATGACTCTGAAAGTTGGATATATGGTACCCCATAGAGTTCTTGGTTAGAAATAAAAGAACAGAATGAAATCACTGCAAAAATAGTCATATGGTGCGACTATTTTTGCAGTAATTTTTACAGCATCGTACCACCCATCTGTTTGTTATATGACGCTATGGCATCATAAGCATTCAAACGCCCACTGTGCGGTACATCACACCTTTGCTTATCGCAGTCAGTAATTCAGAGTCTCTGTATTTCTTTTGCAGTTGGACTGAATAGCCTTTCTTCTTTAGCCAGTCAGCAAACAATAGTCCTGTCGGTGCGGTATTGGCAAGCAGTTAGTTTATTTTTGTTCCGTATAATATACTCATAGTTTATTGCAAAGCTAAATATATAACTATAAAGATAGATGTTTTTATATAGTGGTAACTTACCACTTTTATATAGTGGTAACCCAAAAATCAAAAGGAGGACTACTTAAAAGCGTAAAAAGAAAAAGTCCTGTAAATCTTTCGACTTACAGGACTCTGTTGCGGAGAGAGAGGGATTCGAACCCCCGGTACCTCTCAGTACGCCGGTTTTCAAGACCGGTGCATTCGACCACTCTGCCATCTCTCCATAGGGTGTTTGAGATTGCGGTGCTCGCAGTGAAAAAGTAAATCACTTGAAAGCGTCACTACATTGCGGAGAGAGAGGGATTCGAACCCCCGGTACCTCTCAGTACGCCGGTTTTCAAGACCGGTGCATTCGACCACTCTGCCATCTCTCCAATAGGGGAAACGCAATTGATGTAGTCTTGCAATCGCAGTGAATTACTATTCCACTTTGCTTTATTAGCGGGTGCAAAGTTACGCTTTTTAGTTCATACCTCCAAATTTTCGGCTTACTTTTTTCGTCTATTAGCGAAAAAACATTGGTTTCGACACATTTTACTGCTTCTGAAGCCGCATGAAATACAAGTATAAACCGCGAACACCACAAAAACAAGCGGGCTTGTTTTGTATTGTCTTCGGTTTGCAGTAACTCTTAATAAGTTATGCTGCGCCTCAACAATAAAAATATGCAAGCATATTTTGTATTGTCTTCGGTTTGCAGTAACTCTGAATAAGTTACGCTGCGCCTCAACAATAAAAATATGCAAGCATATTTTGTATTGTCTTCGGTTTGCAGTAACTTTGCACCTATGATTTATCCAAGCAACTTTGAAAACAAGATACAGTTCAGCGAGATACGCTCGCTGCTGAAGGGCTACTGTCTGAGCCAGTTGGGCAAGGACAAGGTGGACGCTATGGGCTTCTCGGACAACGCGGAGCGCATCAACACGGCGTTGAAGCAGACGCGCGAGTTCCGCCGAATGCAGGAGGAGACCGACGACTTTCCGCTGCAGTTCTTCTTCGACATGCGCGAGTCGATAAAGCGCATACGCATCGAGGGCACGCACCTTGAGGAGAACGAGATATTCGACCTGCGCCGTTCGCTCGACACGGTAGCTGGCATAGTGCGCTTCCTCAATCGCAGCGACGACGACGGCAACTTCGACTACCCTACTCTGCACGACCTTACGGAGGGCGTGCTCACCTTCCCCGACCTCATTCGCCGCATCGACCAGATTCTCGACAAGTACGGCAAGATTAAGGACACGGCGTCGCCGCGTCTCGCCGAGATTCGCTCGCAGCTGCGCAAGGCTGAGGGCAGCGTGTCGCGTACATTATATAGCATATTGCACGCCGCGCAGAGCGAGGGCCTCGTAGACAAGGACGTTACGCCGACGCTGCGCGACGGTCGCCTCGTTGTGCCTATCGCTCCTGCCATGAAGCGCCGCATAAAGGGCATCGTTCACGACGAGTCGTCGACGGGAAAGACGGTGTTCGTAGAGCCGACGGAGGTGGTTGAGGCGAACAACCGCATACGCGAGTTGGAGGCAGACGAGCGCCGCGAGATAATAGTGATACTCACGGAGTTCACGAAGCTGGTGCGTCCGCACGTGGACGACATCGTGAACGCCTACCGCATGCTTGCCGAGGTAGACTTCATCCGTGCGCGCGCCGAGTTTGCGCAGCTAACGGGCGGCATAGAGCCGGAGGTGAGCGCGAAGCCCGTGGTCGACTGGATTACGGCGAAGCATCCGCTCTTGTGGCTCGCGCTGAAGAAGCAGGAGAAGCCTATCGTGCCGCTCGACATCATGCTGACGCGCGACCGCCACATACTGATTATATCGGGTCCGAACGCCGGCGGCAAGTCGGTGTGCCTGAAGACGGTAGGTCTGCTGCAATACATGCTGCAGTGCGGACTGTCCATCCCCGTGAGCGAGCGCTCTAAGGTGGGCGTCTTCAGCGACATAATGATCGACATCGGCGACGAGCAAAGCATAGAGAACGACCTCTCGACCTACTCGTCTCACTTGCTGAACATGAAGAACATGATGCGACAGGCGGGCGAACGCACGCTGCTGCTCATCGACGAGTTCGGCACGGGCACCGAGCCGCAGATTGGCGGCGCAATGGCAGAGGCTGTGCTCAACCAGTTTGTGAAGAAGCACGCATGGGGCGTGATAACCACCCACTACCAGAACCTGAAGCACTACGCCGACTCGCACGACGGCATAGCCAACGGCGCCATGCTCTACGACCGCCATGAGATGCGACCGCTCTTCCAGCTCGCCATCGGTCAGCCGGGCTCGTCGTTCGCCATCGAGATTGCGCGCAAGACGGGCATACCCGACGAGGTGATACGCGAGGCGAGCGACATCGTGGGCTCCGACTACATACAGAGCGACAAATACTTGCAGGACATCGTGCGCGACAAGCGCTACTGGGAGAACAAGCGACAGAACGTGCATCAGCGCGAAAAGGATCTGGAGAAGACTATCGCAAAATACGAGGAGGAGATTCGCGAGCTCGACCGCAAGCGCAAGGAGATTCTGCGCCAGGCGAAGGAGCAGGCGCAGGAACTGCTGAAGGAGAGCAACCGCAACATCGAGAACACGATACGCGAGATACGCGAGTGTCAGGCTGAGAAGGAGGAGACGAAGCGTCTGCGCGAAGAGCTGAAAGCGTTTAAGGAGGACGTGAACGAGATAGACACCAAGTCGGCTGACGACCTCATCGAGAAGAAAATGCGCCAGATTATGGAGCGCAAGGAACGACGCGAGAAGCGCAAGAAGGAGAAGAAGGAGAACGCGGCAAACCCAGCCACCTCAACATCTCAACTCCTCACCACCTCAACTTCTCAACACCTCAACACCTCAACACCTCAACACCCCTTTAAGGCTGGCGACACGGTGCGCATGCGCGGACTCACGACTGTGGGTCGCGTGGAGTCGGTAGAGGGCAAGGAGGCAACGGTGGTGTTCGGCGACGTGCGCACGAAGGTGAAGACATCGCGCCTTGAGCACACCACGAAGACACCGGAGTCGACACTGCCGCCAACGTTCGGCATCAGCCGCGAGACGCGTCAGACCATCGACCAGCACAAGCTCAACTTCCACCAGGACCTCGACGTGCGCGGAATGCGCGGCGACGAGGCGCTGAACGCCGTGCAGCACTTCATCGACGACGCCATACTCGTGGGTATGTCGCGCGTGCGCATCCTTCACGGCAAGGGCAACGGCATACTCAGACAGCTCATCAGACAGTATCTGCAGTCGGTGCCTAACGTGACGCAATGCAAAGACGAGCACGTGCAGTTCGGCGGAGCAGGCATCACGGTCGTCGACTTCTAATCCGCTACTAAAAAAAAGGCTGACTCTTAAGCTGCAAAACCGCAGCAAGAGTCAGCCTTTTCTTATGCTTTAATCTTTACTCTTTCAGAGAACACCTGCCTATTGGCAGTGGTTTTACGAATGTTTTGCTATCGAAAAGCCATCGGACACCGAACGCGACCCGATCAGATTCCGAACGCAACCCGATCGGACACCGAACGCAATCCGATCGGACACCGAACGCAACCCGATCAGATTCCGAACGCGAACCGATGACAATTGCATTGCAATTCACTCGTTAAAGAGCTTCTTCTGGCTTAGCTTCCTCAACCTTATCCTCACTGAGCACCAACTCGCGATAGATAACTGCGTCGACCGAAAGCATTACGCAAACGCCGGCAAGAACGCACAGAAGCACAACAAGTACACCCAACAAATCGGCCATGGCGCCGAACATGCTGAAGAGAACGTAGGAAACAACGAGCAGAGCGATGCTTACGGCAAACTTCAAGCAGAACGCCTTAAACTTATAGCCCATCATCAGACGGTTGCTCTCGGAGAGGCACAGCGCCCAATTCATCTTCTTGCCCACAAGCAGATAGACAGCGAGCAGCCAACTGAACGAGAGTACAACAGCCGGTATTAACATGAACAGACAGGCTACCGACACGGCGGAGGTGATGAGCGCCTGCAGAATGAAGTATTCGCCCATGCAATGACGGTACTCGGAGTCGAAAATGAACATCGGACTGATCATCTCGCCCTTGCTGAGCTTCACGGGAAGCGTAGCCAAGGCTATCGTAGTGCCCACATTAACGTACGGAATCCATACGGTTACGAGCCAAAGCAACACAGAGAGAACAATCGGCACAAGGTTCTTAACGCCGATGGCGAATGCGTCCTTCAAAGAAGGCACGAACTGAAGTTTTTCTTCCATAGCTATAATTTTTTTAGGTTACTGTTTTTAAGTGGTATAACATTTGCAAATATATAGTATTTTTCACATATACCGAATCTTTTTGCAAAGAAATATTAATCATTACTTACCATTTGCTACCACCGTATATTCTTTTTCGCCCAAGAGCAATAAAAAAACCGCTCCACATCCCATACTGGTATGCAGAGCGGTCCAATTAATTAATTATGGGAATTCAGTTACTTAGTAACCTTCACGGTCTTCATAGTGCCGTCGGCTATCTTCACGGTCACGATATAACATTTTCATCCCTGCGCTACAGATTCACTGGGAAAGTAGTTACCTTTGCACAGGCAAGTAAGTAGGCCATAATTGGCAATGGACTTTCGAGTCCAATATTCAGTTTGGTTCCGTCGGCTCGTAGAGTAATAATTGGTTGTTGGAGACCTTATAGAAGAGTACATATTTTAGGAGCATCGGACTTGCTGTTTTATAATCAAAGGCTATGGCACGTAAGGCAGAAAAGGAAAAAACGAGGGATGCTTGAAGCTGAAGATAGTCAATCCCAATGCGGCAGGCATAGACATCGCCTATGGTGAGATGCAAGTCTGCGTACCCGAGGACCATGATGGCGAAAGCAACCGCTGTTTCGGCAGTTGCACATGCGACTATGAGGAGATTGCCTCATGGCTCAAGGCCTGTGGCATCACCACAGTGGCGATGGAGTCGACAGGTTCCTACTGGGTAGGCCTGTATTTCTTCCTTGAGGAGAAATGTTTTGATGTCCTGCTGGCCAATGCGAAGGACGTGAAGAACGTCTCTGGCAAGAGAACGGACGAGGCGGATGCCGAGTGGATAATGCTCATGCCCAGCTATGGGCTGCTGAAGCCGAGTTTCCACCCCGATGCCGCAGCCCGTAGCATCCGTGAGCTTGCCCGTCACCGTGACAACATGCTCCGCAGTGCCAGCAAGGAAGTCCAGCACATGCAGAAACATCCACACCCAGATAGCCGACTGCGAGGCGGAGATGGACAGACTTTTAGGCGAATACACGGATGGATGCGGCACGGATATGCAAGGCTATACGGCGACAAAAAGCGGGTGGCCCAAAAAATGCCATATCCTTTGACGCGGAGAAGCATGCATTCTCCATGTGGGGAGTGAACGCCATGGAGATACCAGGCATGAGTCTTGGTGCGCAGACAATCCTGATGGGGGAACTTGGAAGCGGATTCACAGAAAAGTTCACGTCGGCCAAGAGCTTTTGCAAGTGGTGCAACCTCGTTCCGAACAACAAAATCTCAGGTGGCAAACTTCTCTCGAGCAAGGTGCCCAAGCAGAAGAACAGAGTCGGACAGGTGTTCAGGCTATGTGCCAACTCAGTGAAAAGTGTCAAGACGGGACTCGGCATATATTTCAGGAGGCAGAAGTCCAAAGGTGGCCATCTACAAGCTATTGTAGCGACCGCGAATAAGTATGAGCACAAAAAAAACCGAAGACTATGCTATTGGCAGCATTGTCTCCGGTTATATGCGTTTTGTATGTAAAGAAGCCTTACTTCTTCTTTGCAGAAATACTTACTTCTTCTTAGCAGCCTTCTCCTCCTTTGCAGGAGCCGCCGGCTTGTAAGCCTTGTTCAAGCCTGCAATCACCTCGTTGGTGATGTCGTAAGCCTTGTCGGCGTAGAGGATGTTGTCGCCTGCCTTGCTCAGAATCAAGCCATACTTCTTGTCCTTGTTGTATACAGCGAGGAAGTGCTGGATAGAGTCGCGCAGAGCGTTGTTATACTTCTCTGTCTCTGCCTGGAACTCGCCGCTCAGACGCTGGTTGAGCACCTGAAGGTCGCTGTTCTGCTTCTGCAGCGACATCTGGATCTGCTCTGCCTGCTCGCGTGTGTAGGCGTTCTGCTGAACCTTCTGCTGGAAGTTGCCGTAAGCCTGCTCAAGAGCGTGCTGCTTCTGTGCGAGTGTGTTCTGGATGTTCTGACCCTTCTTCTGGAGAATGAGCGAGTAGTCCTTGCAGAACTTGTACTGCGACATGATGCTGTCTACCTCTACATACGCAATCTTTGCGTCTGAAGGCACAGCCTGCTTGCTCTCTACCTTCTTCTCGTCAACCTGACTCTTCGACTTGTCGCAAGAGGTCATTGCGAAAGCGGCTACAGTTGCGAGTGCAAGTGCGCCGAAAATGTTTTTCTTGTTCATATTTATTCTGTTTTTTAATTTTATCATTTTAAGTGCCTGCCTGTCTATACATTATATATTATAGACAAATCAGTTAGTACCACTATATACAACTTAGGCATATTAGTAGGCACCGTTGCGCTCACGGGCTTCGCGGTCCTGGTCCATCACGCAGTGGATGCCCTGCTTGCGCAAGCCCGGATTGTCGTGTACGTGCTGTGAAGAGAACTTGCCATTGCGTTTCAGCAGCACCTTTATCGACAACAAAGCGAAGGCTACTGCCACTACAGCGAGGCTTATAAGCATTAATTTAATCATATTATATTTTTTTATTTTGTGGTGTCTACCTTTTACATTATCTTTGCAGAAGATAGGCTGCACCTCGGCAATTTGAAGCAAGCTTCATTGCGCTCGATTTGCGCTATCTTTGCAGAAGATAGGCTGCACCGCCCATATCGGTACAAAGGTACGGCAAATCGGCGGTATGGCAAAATAATTTACCGAAAATTCAGATTATTATAACATCAACATAAAAAAATTAAGGAAAATGAGCAATTGCGAATTGAAACCTGCTCGCGTGTTCGAGCAGTTTGCTAAAATCAATGAGATTCCGCGCCCTTCAAAGCATGAGGAGCGCATGATTGAGTATCTTCAGGAGTTCGGCAAGAGCCACGGCTTAGAGACCGAGACCGACGAGACGGGCAACGTAGTAATCCGCAAGCCGGCTACAAAGGGTCATGAGAACGCTCCTACACTCATCCTGCAGAGCCACATGGACATGGTCTGCGACAAACTCGTAGACGTAGACTTCAACTTCCACACCGACGCTATTCAGACTTATGTCGACGGCGAATGGCTCAACGCTAAGGGCACAACTCTCGGTGCTGACGACGGCATCGGATGCGCTATCGAACTGGCTATCCTCGACAGCGACGACATCGAGCACGGACCGCTGGAGTGTGTGTTCACACGCGACGAGGAGACAAGTCTCACTGGTGCTATGGGCATGAAGGCAGGTTTCATGAAAGGCGATATGCTCATCAACCTCGACTCTGAGGACGAAGGACAGATCTTCATCTCTTGCGCCGGCGGAAAGACTACTTCGGCTCGCTTCACATTCGAGCGTGAGGCTGCTCCCGAGGGTATGTTCTTCCTCACAGCTTCGGTAAAGGGCTTGAAGGGTGGACACTCTGGCGACGATATCAACAAGAAGCGCGCCAACGCTATCAAGATTCTCGCTCGTTTCCTCTATAAAGAGCAGGAGAAGATGGATCTTCGCCTCGCTAAGTTCAACTCGGGCAAACTGCACAACGCTATTCCTCGCGATGGCAGCATCGTATTCGCTGTTCCGGCAAGCGAGAAGGAGACTGTTCGTGCCGACTGGAACGTGTTCACAGCTAACATCGAGGAGGAGTTCCACGTAACCGAGCCGGTTATGGAGTTCAACCTCGGTAGCACCGACGCTGAGAGCGTACTGCCGAAGGACGCAAGCCGCCGCTTCATCCTCTGCATGCAGGCTGTCGACAACGGCGTGTTCGCTATGTGCCAGGACGAGGCTCTGGCATACATGGTCGAGACTTCTAACAATGTGGCAAGCGTTCAGACCGCAGAGAACGAGATCAACGTAGTGGCTTCGCAGCGCTCTAACGTGATGAGCAACCTCGAGAACGAGACTAACACCGTGAAAGCTGCCTTCGAACTGGCTGGCGCTGAGGTGAAGATGAGCGACGGCTATCCCGCTTGGAAGATGAACCCGGACAGCAAGCTCACGAAGGTGGCTGTAGAGTCGTACAAGAAGCTCTTCGGCAAGGATCCTATCGTTAAGGGCATCCACGCTGGCTTGGAGTGCGGTCTGTTCTCGGAGCGCTACCCGAACCTCGACATGGTTTCGTTCGGTCCTACGCTGCGCGACGTGCATACTCCTGACGAGCGTCTGCACATCCCGACTGTCCAGATGGTTTGGGATCACCTGCTCGACATCATGAAGCATCTCTAATATAGAAGGGTATGGCATCCATGTCATACCCATGCAGACTAAAAAATAAAGAGGGTATGGCTATTCCGCCATACCCTCTTGCTTTATGTTATAATTCCGTAAGTCCTTTTACAGTTCTACATCCGTAAGACACATGTCGAGCTGTTCTTTTATTGCCTTTTTGTCGAGTTTCTGACCGATGAACACGAGCTTCTGCATACGGTCGCCATACTTCTCGTCCCAGTCTCTGCGCAGTCCTTTTTCACGTTCAAGCATCTGCTGCAGTTCGTCCTTCGGCATTGTGGCGTACCACTGTCCGGCGTTTTTCAGCTCCATCTGCTTGCCTGCCTGCTCAAAGAGATAGCACATGTCGGGCTCTTCCTTGAACCAGCACAGTCCCTTGCTGCGAATGACGTTCTTCGGGAACAGACGTGCCACGAAGTTGTCGAAGAAGTTCATGTCGAACGGCTTTCTGCGATAATATACGAACGTGCCAATGCCATACTCCTCCACTTCGCCGCCTTCATGGTCGTGGTGATGGTGATGTCCGCAACCGCCATGGCAGTCGTGGTCGTGATGATGGTGCTCGTGCTCTTCATCTTCATGGTCGTGATGATGATGTTCATGATCTTCATCTTCATGGTCGTGATGATGGTTCTCATGCTCCTCCTCCTCCTCATCGTCGTCATCCTCCTCATCGCCGTGATGATTCTCAATCTCGTTGATCCATGCAGCCGATGTAGCCACCTCGTTGAAGTTGAAGCGACTGGTGTTGAGCAGACGCTCCAAGTCTACGTCGCCGTAGTTGCATGGTATGATTTCCGCTTTAGGCTGAATGGCGCGGATTATCTCGGTGAGTTTGCGCAGATCGTCAGCGCTCACCTCCGCAGCCTTGTTCAGAAGTATAGTATTGCAGAACTCTATCTGCTGTATTACGAGGTTTTCGAGGTCTTCGTCTTCAAGGCCGTCACGTGTCAGAGCGTCGCCGTTGTTGAACTCGTCTCTCATGCGCAGCGCATCCACCACGGTCACGATGCTGTCAAGACGCGGAATGCCGTTGGTGATATACTGCGGACCGAGTGTCACCATCGAACTGATAGTCTGTGCGATCGGTGCTGGTTCGCAGATGCCGCTCGCCTCGATGACGATATAGTCGAAGCGCTTCATGTTAATGATGTCGCGCAACTGGTCGATAAGGTCCATCTTCAGCGTGCAGCAGATGCAGCCGTTCTGCAGAGCCACCAGACTGTCGTCCTGCTTGTTCACCACTCCACCCTGCTGGATGAGGTCGGCGTCGATGTTCACCTCGCCGATATCGTTCACGATAACGGCGAACTTAATGCCTTTCTCGTTGGAAAGGATACGATTTAACAATGTTGTCTTGCCGCTGCCCAGATAACCTGTGAGCAGCAATACCGGAATCTGTGTCATAGTATTTTGTTATTATTCCTTCATTAATTCAGAATATGTGCGGTCCATCTCGTTGGTCATAACCGTGAAGTTATGCTGCGTTTGGCAGACCTTCAAGAACAGCGAAGCAAGGTCTGCTGCCTCTGCGTCAGCAAAGTCGACAGCTTCGTCAAGCAGCAGGATGTTCATCGCGTCGAGCATCAAACGGAAGAGCGTAGCCCCACGTAGGGGGTGCACTTGTCTCAAGTGCGCCGACCGATCAGAACGCGCATTCTCCCCAAGGGGGTGCACTTGTCCCAATTGCACCGATCTATCAAAAAGTGCACCCTCCCCCGTCTGACGCAGACCACGAACGTATGCGAACATCACGACACGCACGGTCAGTTCGATGGCACGGTCGGAGTCTACTGATGCTTCCGTCTCCTCCTTCGTCTTGCGCACATAACCCTCAAGATGGTCGGCGTTGGAGAGGTATCTGCCTGCAAGCAGCATCGAGAAGTTGCGCTTGTATTCCTCCACCATAGCGTTGTAGTACGCCTCGTCGCCACACGCCGTGCGCACAAGCGCCATCATGTCGTCGCCACGCTGCTGCGCTTCGCGAGCCAGTGCCGCAATGTCCTCGTACTTGTAGTTCATGGCTGCCAACGGGAAGAACATGGTGTCGAAGAAAGCGGGTGCGATGTGCTCGTAGTGCTCCAACATCAGCTTCTTAACCGACTGCGGTGTCGTCTTCTCATTCCGGTCTTCCATCTGACTCTCTATCACGCCATGCGAGAAGGCATCAAAGAACGAGCGCACCAAAGCTGCCTGAACCTTATACTTGTCTATTTTCTCTGTCATCAAAGTTCGGTTTGAATGTTAATTGACCTGTACGATATAATATTATGTATATAGAATGGTTTTGCTTATTAGCGCATTACTTTTTGTAAGCGTCAAGAATCTCCACCACATACACGTCGTGCAAGCCGCCCTTCTCGCCGTACCACTGCTCTATCGACTTGTCGAGCATCTCCTCCGGACGAATCTGCGTTTTGTACAGCTTGCGACAGGTGAGTGTGAGGCGTGCTTCGTCGAATGTTACGCAGCCGTTCTCGGTTGCAACGGGTGTGAGATTGGCCTCCTTCGCCTTATCGAAGTCTCTGCCCGACTTAGCACCGCAGAACGCATACGCCTTGCGTGCCTCCTCCGAGTTGCCGAGGAAAACAAGGCTCATTTTGTCGTTCGCCTCTATGAACTCGTGTGTATAACGCTCCGGACGGATGTACACAATAGCCACCGGATGGTTCCACAACCAGCCGAGGCATCCCCAAGAAGCTGTCATCATGTTGAACTTCTCCTCGTTGCCTGCAGCAACAAGCATCCACTCCTTACCAATAGTTGTGAACACATTATCGTGGAGTGTCGTAACGTCTATCTTTTCCATAGTCTTCTAAATTTTAATCATGGCGACTGAGGTAAAGCTCCGCCGCACTAAGTTTATACAACCCTGCAGCATTCAAGGCGCAGCATGCACCTCAAACATGCAAATACAAAAAAACGAGACAAAACTTAAAGTCTTGTCTCGTCATAATTTTGAGCCTCTTGTCGGATTCGAACCAACGACCCCGAGATTACAAATCACGTGCTCTGGCCAACTGAGCTAAAGAGGCGGGTGGGCAAGCTACTTACATCGCGCCGCTACAACCAACTACCTTTGCTACGTTCCCGTCCTGGAGGGTTCGAAGGGAGCTGGCCGTGCAAGACTTACCCGTATTGCTCTGTAAGCGGTTGCAAAGGTACGTATTTGTTACGAAACCACCAAACGTTTTCGCAACTTTTTAACTACAAACTTGAATTTTTCTGCTTTTAAACCCTAAGATCTATATAAAACAGAACTTTCTCGCCATACTTATGCAGCATTATAGGAGGGTATGGCATTCTTGCCATGCTTATACAGCATTATAGGAGTGTATGGCATTCTTGCCATACCCACGCACACTATAAATTCATAAAGGTATAGAGAGCTTCGCCATATAAGGCGCAATCATCTCTGCCACATGCTCAAGAAACTGTCTGTCCACATCGTCGAATGTAGCCAATTCGGTGCTGTCGATGTCTATTTCACCAACCACTACCCCATTGTGCTTCAACGGAACGACAATCTCCGATCGGGAGAGCGACGAGCAGGCAATATGTCCAGCGAACTTCTCGACATCCTCTACAACAAGTGTGCGCTGCTCTTTCCATGCCGTGCCACATACTCCGCGTCCGAACTTGATGCGTGTACATGCTGGCGTGCCCTGGAACGGACCGAGGTACAGTTCGCCACCATCTACAATATAGAAACCTACCCAGAAATATTCCTCTGGAAAGATTGCCTTCATTACTGCAGCACAATTACACAATACGCTGATAGGATGGTCAGCATCATTCGCGAATACTTCTATCTGAGAGATCAGTTCTGCGTATCTTGATTGTTTATCCATAGCTATATGTTTAATATAACTACAAATTTAGATAAAATTTCCGAATTATAAACCAGTTGGGATAAAAAACTGAAATGAATATCTCCAAGTGCTCGCTGCTTGAGTTAAAATGTCAAGACCGACATACCTAAAATCTTGCATCAACGTGCTCTAAGTCACAAATTATATTTATTCTTGGGAAGAATTCATTAACCCCAAATATGCAAGCCTATGAAATCAGTATGTGGTCTTGACGTGCACAAAGTTACATATTACAATGAGAAACAATAAATACAAAACACTTGTTTTTATCTATCATATCTGTCAGTCTGCGTGTAATGTACTACGTTACAGAAGGTTAATGGTTGACAGATAACGATTTTATCTATCAGTTTATAAATCCATCTACCAGGATCGAACTACAAAATACCCACGCAGCTACGCAAGCAAGATAATAAACATGAAGGCTACGTGGGTATGACAAGGATGCCATACCCTCCCAAGAGATTAAGCCTTTGTTGCAAGCGGTGAAGCCTGAGTGTATTTGCGTGCGCTCAACTCCTTATCGAGCATATACAGACCATAGCCGTTGCCCTGAATCATCTTAAGGTTGTCGATGATGTTCTGTGCGTTCTCCTCTTCCTCCACCTGCTCGTCGATGAACCACTTGAGCATACTCTGCGTAGCGTAGTCGTTCTCGCTTGTGGTGAGAGCGAAGAGATTGTTGATAAGCGATGTCACCTTTTGCTCGTGGGCAAGTGTAGCCTCGAACACAGCGAGCGGCGACTCCCAAGTTGTAGGCACAGCGTCGATAGGCTTCAGCTCAACACGTCCGCCACGCTGTATGATGTAATTGAACATGATTTTGGCATGATCCTGCTCCTCATGAAACTGTACCTCAAACCAATTGCCCATTCCCGGATTACCGTTAGCGTGAGCATAAGCAGCCATTGAAAGATAGAGATAAGCCGACCAAAGCTCGGCGTTGATTTGGGCATTAAGTGCCTCTTCGATTTTTTTGTTCAGCATAATTATTAAGTTTTAAGTGATTATTCGAATCGTATGCAAATGTACAAAATAAATTGATAATCCATTTGTGTTTACATCATTTTTATATCAATTTTCATTAGTGTCCCGTTAAAATCGGGACCAGTTAAATATTAATCAAATAACCCCGG
>OBAI01001406.1_pt1 | contig 18502 bp, 22 predicted proteins | sample 1517461 | NCBI WGS metagenome assembly OBAI01 (sample SAMN04571696, study PRJEB22368) | human gut metagenome | biome: human gut; material: stool | host: Homo sapiens | place: Luxembourg | collected 2012-06-29
AACTTGTATGCTGTATGCGCCGTAAGCTTTGCCTTGGCAGCTGCTCTTTAGCTGGCTCAAGGCTTTACCTTCTTCTCCTTGCTGAAATTTCGACGTTCTTCTCTTCAACTTCGCTTGTTGCCAGGAGAATTGGTTGAACTTGCCTCTTGTCTCAGGCTTCATGTTTCTCTGACCAGCTTCCCTCTACATACAGATGCTTACCCTTGGCAGTCGTAGGTCTGATTGTTTAGTCCTTAGCTTAGCCATATTCATATTCATGATGAAGTTTGAGTTTTCCTGCCAATCTCTTGAACTTATAAGCCGTATTGCGCAACCAGTTTGCTTGAACAAACATCGTGGAGGATGCAGCTTTCCTTTACCCAACCAACTGCAGAAATTTTCTATTCATCCTTTTCATTCATATTTTTGGACGAAGCATCCACACTTACTTTTTCCGCTGCAAAGTTAGTGCAAGCCACATTTCTGCAAGTACCAGGTGCCTTATTCTCTGAATTTTTTCAAAAACTTTTCCGTCTGCTGCTCATCCAAAAAACTTTTCCTGCCCAAGGGTGAAATAATTCGATAATTCCTTGCTTCCTATGTTTCCCTTGCCAACTCTGATAGCACCGTAAAAAATAAATGTTTCACTTCTAAAAATATTGAATTATGAAAAAGATGGAAAATTCTTTCGCAGTAACTGGTTTCGTAGGTAAGGATGCAAGCATCCATCAGTTTACAACCGCAAGCGTAGCTCGCTTCTCACTGGCCATCAGCCGCAATGAGAAGAATGGCGATGAAAACTCTCGCACTTCTGCCTTCATGAATGTAGAGGCTTGGCGCAAGAACGAGAATGCCGCTTCATTCGACCGTCTGGTCAAGGGAACACTCCTCACAGTAGAGGGCTATTTCAAGCCAGAGGAATGGCAGGATGCCGAAGGAGTCAAGCACAACCGAGTGATTCTCGTTGCCACCAAGTTCTACGAAGCAGTAGAGAAGGAGAACACTACTGATTCTCAGCAGGGCAAGCCCCAGAAGGATAAGTAAATCCTTCGCCCTCATAAAAGAGCGGCCTTCGGGTCGCTTTTTTTGTGCTTATACTTCTATGTCATTTTAATCATTCTGCTTCATTTTAATACCCTATTAAAACAATGCAAAATTATAAAAAATGAACTGATAAAACCAAAGGTTTTTCGCTTTATAGTACCTTTCGCTCAGAAGAAAGGTTAAACAATATGCAAAAACCAGATTTTCTTTGAGATAAACATGGTTATTTCCAAATAAAAGAGTATTTTTGCACTTTACATAAATATACGTAAAATATAAGGATAGAGCCGTGATACGGTCTTAGCAATATAGTAATAATGAAATATATTTGGTTGATTATCTTTCTGATATTGCCGATAGGCGGTGTTCTTTATACCGCTTGGCGAGTGTGGCATTTACTGCCTTTTACCATTGCCATGAAATGGGTGGCGGTGGGAGTTTTAGTTATGTGGTTCAGTACCATATTCATCGCCTTTTCGGGAGCGTTAGAGAAAATGCCACTTTTTGCGGCAACTGCAGTTTATGAAGTGGGCTTTTCCTTTATCTTCATCCTGCAGTATCTGGTGATGCTGTTCCTCGTGCTCGATATTGGCCGCTTTGTTCATATAGTGCCAAAAGCATGGCTTTTCGACAATGGTTATACTTCCATAGGCATTTTTGCTGTTATGCTGCTGCTTTTTAGCTATGGCAACATACACTATAATAATAAAGTGAGAGAACAGATTGATATCAAGACCCATAAGGCTATCTGCTTAGATAAGAAGAGTACTAAGATAGTACTCCTTAGCGATCTTCATCTCGGTTATCACAACCGCCGTTCTGACTTCAAGAAATGGGTGGACATGATCAATGCTGAGCAGCCCGACCTCATATTGATAGCTGGAGACATCATAGACAACAGCGTCCGTCCTTTGATGGAAGAGAACGTAGATGAAGAGTTTCATCGACTGAAAGCCCCTGTCTATGCTTGTCTTGGCAATCATGAGAATTACAGCAATCAACCAAAGGCAAGGCGATTTTATCGTGAAGCAGGCATTACGTTGCTGCAGGATAGCGTGGCAAAGATAGGCAATCTGTGCATCATCGGCAGGGACGACCGCACGAATATGCAGCGCAAATCCCTGGCGATGATTGTGGAAGAGGCCAGAAAGAAGCGTTTCATTTCTGACTTGCATCATGGAAAATATTCGAATGAGTTTCTCATTCTTCTCGACCACCAGCCTTATCATTTGGAAGAAGCTGAACAAAACGGCATAGACTTCCAGTTTAGTGGACACACCCACCACGGACAGGTTTGGCCAGTCTCCTGGATTACCGATGCTTTATATGAGAAAGCCTATGGCTCACTTCAAAAGGGCAATACCCGATACTACATCAGTTCTGGCATGGGAATCTGGGGTGGAAAATTTCGCATAGGCACTCAGTCGGAGTATGTAGTGCTGACGATTGAACATAAGTAGAATATAAGATCTGTGTATTTATTAAGAGCGACCTTCGGGTCGCTTTTTTTGTGCTTATACTTTTCCTTGCTGAAAGGATTGTCCTGTTATAGGAGGATTTCATTCATCGACTTCTGGGAATCGGTAATAATTCTGTTGCGAAGGTAACGGTTCTGTCTTATCTTTACAAGGTCTGGGCGCTGCTTTGCTGAAAAATCTCCACACCATTCGGGTAGTATTTTGCAGACAAAACCTTGTATGGATAGCCATAACACCTTCTGAATGCAACATAATTTTTAACCATCCCCGAAGTAGTTGATCTACGAAAGGGAGATAAAATCAGATGGCATTATGACAACAATGAAATCAATTCTCAGCCGACTTACCCAGGCAGTGAGCGGCACAGACAAGGAGCTCTTCAATGAGCAGGAGTTGAACCAGTTTGCTTCATTCTATCTTGACAAGTGGGATGAAAACACAAGCGAGGACGTGGTGGCAGAGTCTTTCGTGGACTATTGGTGGAACACCGACAGGGCTTGCAGACGATGCTCGGAATGTGGCAAGCTGATGCGTGAGGGTCATTCATTTGTTTTTCTGATGAAACTCCTTCCTTGTCTTAGCCATTGCTTCCGTAGCCCTATCGTGGGTTTCTATCAGCAGTGGACTCTTGTGATATTGCACAATCTTGACCCCGACTGAGTTGTGCCTTTTCTTTTCCTCGATGCATTGAATGATCAAGTCTGGATTTGCCGACTTTGATGTTGGAGTCTTGTCAAAGTTCTGAATATAGGCAGCGTTGGTCAGGAAGAGAATGTCGGAACCTTCCGGTATTTCCTGCATTACCTTCACCATGAGGGTTAGCATCATGCGGAACTCCGTGGTGTGCAAGTCGCTGATTACATCACGGCTGATGATATTGCTGTTATGCTCAATTACTACGGCAGCACCACCAGCTCGCTCTTTATGACCATAATCACATGAACCACCTATCCAAACGTAATATGTAGAAGTATCTTGTGTCATAATCGTTCTCTTGATGTCCGCACAAAAGTACCACAAATATTGCTAAGTGTGGTCGTTTTGTACAGGACAATGGAAAGGCTCTTTCTCCAATGTATGGTTATTCGCCTTTTCCATATTTTTTATTTATTTTATCTTCAATGTCCTCAGATATTCCTTCTGCTCGGGCGTGATTCTGTAGCTCTCGATGGCCTTCACCTCGGAAATGAGGAGTCCGTGAAGCATATTCTCATCGTAGTATTCGTGAGGAAGCTGATGCAGGAATTTCTCGCATTCAGCCTCCTTTGTAAATTCTTTTGCAAACTTGCGGAGCACAGGCACACGAATGCCTATGAAACTCTCCATAGGCACTCCCGGTGTCAGTTTAGCCTGGAAAGCAGCATACTGCTTATCCTGCATGGCGAACAGCCTTTCTTGAAGTGAAGTCATATCAGGACTAAAGGGAATGTTGTAATCCAGTAAACAGTCAGCGATGTGTTCAAGACTTGGTTATAGAGCCTTTATTTCGTCTCGTGAAACGCCTTGATTTTTCACCCAGGATTCCATCAGTGGAAGAAGTCGTTGCTCTACTTCATTGATCATATCCTTCGCACCTGCATATAAGGACTCTTTATCTTCATTCTTATCTATGACAAGTCTATAGCCACCAGTTTCGCCCTTATCCCATTCTATATAAAGATCATGGTCATAAGCACTGAACACAACACGGAAAGGAAAATCGGTATGAGCACAATAGTAAACCAACTTTACTGGCGAATCATTCTCTTGACGACTTTCATAGCTAGGACACCATGATTGTTCATCGATGAGCTGGCATATGTACACCAACACAGAGTCATGGCACTTGCTTGCAAGTGTGTAACCTTCTGCCATAATCACATGTCCTTTTAACTCACCCATGATATGCTTCTGGTTCTTTTCATATATCATACATGGATTTTGACAAATTGCCCATACCCAGTTTTTAATATCAGACTGTGCTATATTTAATACAAGTCCTTCACAATAGTCTTTGATGGTTTTATTTCCATCAGCAATCCAACCATCAATAAATTCTTTGTATATTGCGCCCTTCGTGTTATTCGCATTATCTGAACGCAAACAGCGTTTTACACTGTGGTATCGTCCTTTGTTGAATTCAAATAATTTGCAGTCTGCTCTCCACGCATTCTCATTATAAGCATGCATTGCGGCAAACAACATATACCAGCCAGTTTCATTAGGATCTTTGCCATAATGAATGAGTTGTGAAAGTCGTTCCTCATATATTTCAAACTGTGTCAAATCGCCTTTAGACCAATCAAGAAGAGCACGTATCTGACCCCAAAGATACTCATTGGCTTGAGCCTTTAAAATCAGTGCGCGCCACTTATCAGCATCATTGGTTTCACCTGATGCATAGAGTTTGGTCTTCTCTATTTCCTCCTTCAATGAGGCATTATCGATTTGCTTGTATGTCTTTGATATACGACTGATAGCAAGAGGTACATCTGTAACGTTAGTATTGAAATTCTCGTCGATCAGTTGTTGCAAAGATTCTACAACAGCAACAAGTTTCCACTCTTTATCAATGAGGTCATTGTTATTGTTGTTACTTAGCAAATTACGTGAGAAACGAGTCCAATCCTCCAACAAAGAGATATGTCTTGCATCACCGTTTCCGGGATGTTTCCTCAAGAAGAGAATCAATCCGTACCACATCGCCATCAAATCACGTGGGAATTTTTCATCAACCAACAGTTGGAAATAGCTGATATCTTTCTTATCACCATCCCATGAGACCAGGTGGCTAAATTTTGCAGTTATATCATCCTCGGATTCACCTTTAACATCGAGAACAATAAGATGTTGAATATCTTCAATAAGTTGTTGGAAATCAATACGCACTATATCGTTAGGGACTTCGCTACGTTCTTTGTCGCTTCGCCAGTTTGCAAGCTGATCTTGATAAGCTATGAACATGTCGTTCAATACGTCAGCATTAAGCCTCTCTGCACGACTTCTTAATTCTGTTTCACCAGATTTAGCAAATAGCTGCATGCCAATAAGTCTAAGAATTAATCGCATCATATATGTTTCCACTTGACGTGCAGCTATGATACGAGCTTTCTTATCCTCATCAGAATTAGTTGCATGTTCTACCATGGTATTGCTGGCATATTTCTTCCAGAAAAGGTCCACCCAATTGCCGTCCATCAACCCACGCCATTGCTTTTCTGTTTCAATAAGCAGCTGTAGCTTCTCTGCGTCATGCTCTTCTGCCTTTTGCAATTGTATCTCTTCTTCAAGAGTAGATTTCATTTTATCGAAAGCTCCCAATTGTTTGCCACGTGCATTCATTTTGATATAGAGGTCATCAGACATACCGAGGTCTTCCAACTCTTTAAAATCAAATGTAATATTATCGAGGCAATCTTGTGCATGTCCTATAGCATTTGTATCTGTCCAATCAAAATCGTCTCCCATGCTCTTGATAATCTCATCTATCATGACGAGCATTGACAAAACAGAGGGGTCAAAACGCCATGACCACTTAAACCAGTTGCGGTCTTTAATAATTCCGCTAATGGTTTCTTCCTTCAAACAATCAGGGTTCAACTCCTGCCTATTTTCAGAAGCTAAAGATTTTAATTCTTGATTCTTTTGCACATTCTCCTTTGCCTCAAGAATATAGTTGATGGCGGTGTGGTGTACCAACTCATCGCAGAATTCTTCAGTTGTAGCACGTGTTATATATGTTAAGGCCGCTTTATCATCTTCGGTCTTAACACATGCAACATTTAATATCCAATGTAGGAGGAACAGAGTCGTTAGACGCTGCTGACCATCAAGAGGTTCAAAGGCATTTTGGCTATTAACAACCTGTTGACTGCCATAGATAAAGTCCAACTTTATGCCACTTTCCTTGCCCTTGACAACCAGGAGCAGACTGCGTACGAAATTCTTGCGAATATCGTCTACAGTTGATGTCTTTCGTCCTTGAACATAGTCGCGTTGAATCTTGGGTATTCTTATGCGCCAACTCTTACACAGTTCAGAGAAGGTGTGAATGTCCCGTATATTGTTTGAACTTGTATTATTCATGAGATTTCTTTATATGTTTGTTTCAAAAATTGGATCTACCACTTTGTGAATTGCTGCTAGATAGTTGTCTTGGTCCTGCTTGTTCCAACGCATAGAGTCTAGGAATGAGGCCGAGGAATTTGAATTTGTATAGAACTTTAAGAACACATTTTTTGTACACATAGGGACAAACTTGTCACCCCTCAGGTCAGTATCCATTACACACTGGCGCTTATAGGGGAAAGGAGCATCCTGGTAGCTGCGGTTTAATGCTGTATCTAGCAAAGTCAGATTACCTAGCGCATGCTTGTTTCCCTGCTGTTCGCTAATTTTGCCAGAATAATGCTCTACGACTTTGACATAGAGAGTAGGATAAATACTATCAAGTCCCTTTACATCCTTGTCCTCTATAGCACCATTTTCCGTTTTCTCGCGGACAACACTTGTTAATTCTTCGGCAAGAGCTTTAGCTTCCTTTTCATTTGGTATTGCATGATGCTCCTTCATAAGAATGTCACTCGTGAGTCTCATCCAACGAAGGCGGTCTTCTGAAGCACGAAGTCCCGTAGCTTCATTCTGTGAGTCGATGTGTTCTATATCCCATTCCTCTTTTATGTATGAATGGAATGGGAATCTTTGATATTTTGTCTGCTTGTATGTTTCAACGTTCATCAAAAGTAGCAAACCTCTGATGTCATTGTTGCCATTGTAGGTCCAGCCATCTATATCTTCTGGTCTAACAGCAGTCATCTCATTAAACGTTTGTGCCATGAGGCGTTTAAGTGCAGTTTCTATATGTTCACGAGTCCAAGGCTTGATTTCTTCACCATTCTCATCTTTCTTTGCTTTCTCGATGCCTGTAACAATGTCATGCAGAGTCTTACCCTGAGTAGTGAGGAAACCAACGTAATGGTAATACATAGAGTCTTCGTACCATGCAACTAACGTGTCATACATACGCTTCACTTCAAGCCACGCCTCACGCATGGTTTGGTGAGTTAGCTTTTTCCACAGTGTATCTAGTATCACATCTTTACCAGCCTTTAACTCAAAGTCGTAAAGGTTCTGAAATTTACGATATGAGAAGTCTGCATCATCTTCATCACCCTTTTGAGTCATGAAGTCGAACAGAATGTCGATACGGTCTTGATATTCTTTTCCGCCACTAATAAAAGCCCAGAAACTTTCGTCCTGGAATTGTCGTTCCATATAGTTCCAGTCTATAGCTAGTTGCTCACTAGAATACTCCTTGGAACGTTCGGCATCCATGATAAGCAAAGCTTTGATAAGCTCAGCATTTGTTAAACCTATTTTTCCCTTATTTAGACGGTTGAAGATACGAATGCTATCAAGATCTTGTGAATCTTCGTTCACAATATATTTGATGAAATGAGCCTGCTTATCCGAATCTTCAAGGATTAGGCAGCTCTTGATCTTGTCTGCAGCATCAGACAAACCTAATGCCCCAAACCATTCTTCGATTGCCTCTTTTGCTTCAAAGAGGTAGTAGCTATCGATATTGTCCTCACACTTAGGGTTTTTGAAATCAAGCTGAGGGCGAATAGCATAAGTGATGTCGTAGATAGGATGTTCATCAAAATATTTTTGTTCAGAACGTTTGAGTTCATTTTCAATGATATACTGCAACAACAGGTACATTGTTGTCAAACGTTGCTGGCCATCCAGAACTTCCCAACCATCAATATTGTTGCCGTCAGCGTTTTTCCACGAGGCTTTCTTTATAACAATAGGTTGCAGATAGTAACAGCTGTTCTTGCTGTTACCATCTGTAACAAATTGGTGCAAGTCATTAAGCAGGTCTGTTACCTGCTTACGTTCCCAGCGATAGCCTCGCTGATAAGATGGTATAATAAAGTGTGGTGCCTCTTTGATGAGGTTTGCCACAGAAATTCTATCGAAGTTACTCATTTCTGTACTAACTGAGTATGTTTTTACTTTTCCTTAATTCCGCAACACTATTATAAATTAAACTTTTTAAGTCCCTGAGCAACAAAAATTTGTCCATGGTCTTGTCATGTCGAAGAATTCACTTATCTCAGTGTTGCGAAAAGAAAACAAGAAAATCCAACGATAGACATGGCAAAGATACAAATTTAATCTGAGAAACTCACTCTTTTTGGAGGAAATTTTCAATCATCTCTCGTCTTTAATATTTTTTTAAGATAGGTACTTGCGTATAAGAAACGAGTAAGAAGTGCATTTTGGGAAAACTCAAAAATCCTCTGATAAGATTCCTGGGGAGTGCGGTTGCATTGGCAAGCCTCCCTGCCATAGAGATCTTCGGGAGTATTGAGCAGCGACCAACCCCAGCCATATTCATGATTATGCTTGTCGCGAGGATAGATGAAATCCTCGGTTACGATGTAAGTCGCCATTTCCAGTCGGGTGAGATAACTGTCAAACTTACTTCTCATTCCCTTGCCCGTGAAACCGCAGGCAGCTCGAAGTTCCCTTGTAATGAGACTGCCCGATGATTGAAGCGTGCTGAGAATGGCTCCTTCTATCGAGTCATCATCTGGACGGGGGTATTTGCTTCTTCTGTAGTTGCAGAAGTCCGGCCACCATTCCTGACTGATGAATCCAGCTTTCTTGTTGAAGAACTTTCCGTACATACACGGCATTTCCGGAACAATCTCGCCCTTCCATTTCCATAGCGGCCAGTCCCAACCGCCTTCAGAAAGTCTTACGTAACTGCAATCCTCCGCCACGATGTCTTCGGCAAATCCTTCAATGCTACTATCGAGGAGAGGGAGGAAGCCGATCTTCTGAATCAGCTCCATCATGCCTGTTGCTGAATATATTTCTGGAAAATTCATGTTTATTTATTTTTGTCTTTTGTAATTAAACACTTTAACCATATCCTTGTCACCACCCACAAGCTGGCTGCATCTGTTCTGCATTCCGGTGTCAGAGAAACCGCATTTGTTACCTATATGTTCTAAATCCATTATCATGGTGCAAAAATAGTAAGATTTGGAATAGAAAACGAACTTTTATTTGCTTTTCTGTTCTATTTTTGGCTATTATTTCAAAGCCTTGCCGTCAGAGAAAGCATTTCCGACTTTCTCGCCCAGTTGGATATAGCCGTGATGAATAGGGTCGAAGACAATCAGTTCCATCTTCTCCATGTCTGGATTTCCGTCTTCTGCCAGATACTTTTCATCCACAAGAATATTGACGATTTCGGCAACGAGATAATAGCCGGTTTCGCTTTCGTCGTATTTCTCCTTGATTCGGCACTCCAGGGTCATTGGGAAATCGGTGAACACAGGAGCGTTGACCATAGTTGCCTTCTCGATGTTCCATCCCGTCTTTTCCATCTTCTTCGGGTCGTTCTTGGCAGAAACAATGCCCACGAAATCAGAAGCCACCATGGTTTCCTTGGTAGCGAAGGCAACGGTAAACTCGCCGCCAAGCTTCAGGTTGTCTGTGGTGACGTGATTTCCCATCGAGATCATAATTTCCTTCATGTCCCACTGTCCAGCCCAGGCAGCGTTCATTGCGTTGGCAACTCCTTCCTTATTATATGTGCCGATAATCAGCACAGGTTGTGGTGCAAACCACGGCTTTGGTGCAAAACTTTTCATATAATTCGTACTTTATATTATTATTATTTTTATGTGCAAATACGCCATCAGCGCAATCTGTATCAGCAGAATAGCAGGAATGCCGTATTTGAATTTCTTGTGCATCGTCTTAGGGTGCCAGACTTTCATTCCCATCCATGCCCCGATGCTTCCTCCAAGTACAGCCAGTAACAAAAAGCGTGGCTTCAGGAATACGCCACTTGGCTTTCTTCGCCTTGTATTTGTCAATGCCATACATGATGAATGCAACAACATTGATGGCAAGGAGATAGTAGGCGAGGCAACTCATTTTCCTTCAGATAGTTCTTGGCTATACTTACGTCAGACTTTATGATTTTCCCATTAGGAGCCTTTGCCCATGTAGTGAGCCCCATGTGCTCTTTTTCTGCATCAGCACGATCCACTATCAGTTCTGCGGCAGTATGTCCATGAACAGCATAATGCATCTTGTTCTGTACCTTCTTGAAGAATTCGCGTGTGGTTGGAGCATCACGGTTGTAGTCGATGGCTGTAGCGTAGATGTCGGTCAGTTTCTGATAGAAATTGCGTTCCGATAGACGAATCTCTCGAATCTCCTCCAAGAGTTGTTCGAAATAGTCCACGCCGATGAATGAGCCATTTTCCATACGCTTCTTGTCAATAACATAGCCACGGATAGCATACTGTCGGAGAACATAAGTGCACCATTGGCGGAACTGAGTGGCTCGGCGGGAGTTGACGCGATAGCCTACTGAAATGATAGCATCAAGATTGTAGAACAAAGTGTTGCGTCGTACCTCTCTCGTTCCTTCCTGTTGAACTACCGAGATTTTCTCGGTAGTTGCATTCTTGTCCAATTCCTTAGCATCGTATATGTTCTTCAGATGCAATCCTATGTTGTCAGCAGAGCAGTCAAAAAGCGTTGCCATTGCCTTCTGTGTTGCCCATATTGTTTCTTTCTTATATAGCACTTGAATGCCTTGCTCCTTACCCTCAGCCATGAAGATAAGAAATTCAGCGGTACTATTTCTTATTTCAAATTTCTTTGCCATTTTTCTGCGTATTTTCTCGTCGCTAATATTTTTGCAACACCTTATTATATAATTATCTGTCTATTTCTGTGAAACGATTGAAAGTTCTGCCTTCCCTTGTTACTTTCCCGAAGAACATATCTTCCGGTCTTACCCAATAGGCTTGGTCTCCATAGAGAGCCTGATAAACCACCATGCGCTCCTGAGTCTCGGAGTCGAAGGCAGAATGGATGAATTTGTATTTGCCGCCCTTAAAGTGCTGGAAATATCTTTCTTCCTTTGTAGAAAACTCCATCAGCATTTTCTGGGCAAGGGGAGCGTACCAGGTCTTCACCTCCTGCTCTGTAGGCGTATGACCACCAGGGAAATGGAAGGCTTGGTTGTAGTGCTCCAGGAAGAGAGGGGAGAAGTGAGCCAGGGTGTCCTGCTCACCAAAAAGACCCCACACACGATTCTTATAATAGGGGTTGCAATGGTCAAACTGCACGGCTTCCAGTTCCGCAAACTCCTCAATCAGCGCCTCGTCAATCACCAGCCGCTGATTTCCGTCCCTTCTCGGTGCCTTGTATTCATGCTCGCCGATTCGCTCCTTCAGAAACTCCGTCATCATGAAATACGGATTGCCGAGCAGGGCAGGAATGCCCACCACCGGAGCCAGCATCTGGGCGAGGAAAGAGCCGCAGCTGTTGCCTATAAGCAAGTCGGGCTGTTCCCGGTCGATGATGGAGCGAATCTCCTTCAGTGCCTCCTTGGGGTGCAATGGGAGATCGGGAGTCAGCACCACCGCCGTCCCCTCAAACGCCTCTTTCAAGGCTCTCGCCATCGGACAACTGCCCGTGGCGAAGAATCCGTGTAGGAATAATATCTTCTTCATGCTCTAATCTTCAATGTCTTGTTTACTTTGCGTCTATTATCTTGTAGCAGAGATCTTTGGGGGGTACTAACTTATCTGATATGTTGTAGTCTGAATATCTCTTTCTGCTTTTCTATTTCTTCCTTAAGTTGCTGTTCTGTAGGAAGATATGTAAGATATTTTGAAGCAAATAATTGCTTGCTGTCGTGCAAGATGGAAAATCTTGCGATATCCTGGCTGGTTTCCGAACAGAGTAGTATGCCGATGGTCGGATTGTCGCCTTCTGTGCGTTTCAGTTCATCATACATTCTTACATACATATCCATTTGTCCTACGTCCTGATGGGTGATCTTGGTCGTCTTCAGGTCGATCAGTACAAAACATTTCATCAGGTAATTGTAGAATACCAGGTCTATGTAGTAGTCCTGGGTATCGGTGATGATGTGCTGCTGTCGCTCTACGAAGGCATAGCCTTTGCCCATCTCCATCAGAAACTTCTGAAGATGGGTGATGATGGCACTCTCCAGTTCGCTTTCCGAGAAGCTCATGTCTCGGGATAAGCCCAAGAATTCTGTCACCATTGGCGACTTGATGAACATGGCAGGTGAGTCTGCGTATCCTTTTGTAAGGGTTTTCATCTCGTTCTCTACCTCATCTTTGTGCTCATTGCTGGTTTGCAAGAGTCGATAGTAGTATTGTGAGGCAACATTGCGGTCGAGGGTTCTTGTGCTCCACATTTGCTCTGCCGATTCCCTTAAATACCATAGACGAGCTTCTGCATCTGTAACTCTTAGAATACTCTTTAGATGAGTCCAAGTAAGATTTTGCACGCGCGCGTGCAAAATCTCCCAATCAGGGAAATATTGGTATAATTGCTTGAAATAGGCAAGGTTACGAACACCATAGCCGGAGCCGAATTCAGTCGTCAACTGCTGAGATATGGACTTGATGAGCTGTATTCCATAATCAGCACGCTGCTTGCCAAGCTGCTCTTCTTCAACAATACGTTTGCCAATTTCCCAGTTTGAGCGTATCAGGGTTTCGTTGATAGATTGATACGCCCTGTTTCTTGCCCTTGTGATGATGGTTCTGATATCATCTATGACATGTGCATCTATATTTATAATATTCTTTTCCATCTATATATTTTTTTATCCTAATATCCGCACCATAATAGTCTCTAATATCTTATAACGTCCTGAGCAACAAAAAGTTGCTCAGGATTTGGCCATGTCAAAAAAATCACTTAACTTAGTGGTGCAAAAAACAAATTAGCAATTCATTAACACGGCATGGCAAAAATACAAATAAAATCTGAGAAACTTACTCCATTCGGAGGAATTTTTCACGTTATGGACCTTTTTGAGCGTCATCTGTCGCATATCATCGACGGAACCCTTGGAAAGAGGTCTGTCTCTATTGGATACGATTATAGCGAGATTATACGTTCTCTCATGTGCGTGTATTTCTGTGGAGGCTCATGCGTCGAGGATGTTTCCAACCATCTTATGGGACATCTGAGCTTGCATCCTTTATTGCGCACTTGTAGTTCAGACACCATCTTGCGTATGATGAAAGAACTTTCCTGCGACAACATCACATACACCTCCGATACCGGAAGAGACTATGACTTCAACACCTGTGACAAGGTGAACGAATTACTTGTCAATGCACTTGTCTCCACAGGACAGCTTGTGCCAAAAGAGGAATACGATCTTGATTTTGACCACGAGTTTCTTGAGGCTGAGAAGTATGATGCAAAGATGACCTACAAGCACTTTTTGGGATACAGTCCCGGTGTGGCAGTTATCAACAACATGATCGTCGGCATTGAGAATCGCGACGGAAACGCTAACGTCAGATTTCACCAACAAGACACCCTTGAGCGTATCTACACAAGACTTGAGGGTAAGGGTATAACCATTAACCGTTCCCGTATGGATTGTGGCTCATGCTCTGAGGAAATAGTCAAGACCGTTGCCCGGCATAGCAAGCTTTATTACATACGTGCAAACCGCTGTCAGTCAATATATAACGATATATTCGCATTGAGAGGATGGAAGTTTGTGGAGATAAATGGCATTGAATACGAACTGAACTCAATTCTCGTTGAGAAATGGAAGGGGACGGCATGCCGACTTATTATCCAAAGACAGAAGCGCCCAGGCGGAGAGCAAGATATCTGGGAGGGTGAATATACTTATCGATGCATCATGACTAACGACTATGAGTCAACCCCGGAGGAAATTGTTGAGTTCTACAACAAACGTGGAGCCAAGGAAAGAATCTTCGATGACTTGAACAATAGCTTCGGATGGAACCGGCTGCCAAAATCCTTTATGAATGAGAATGCTGTGTTCTTGCTAATCACAGCCTTGATACGCAACTTCTATCAATTCCTTCTGCAGGCAAAGGACTTGAAGTCATTTGGTCTTAAACCCACGAGCAGACTGAAAGACTTCACCTTCAAGTTCATCACTGTGCCCGCAAAGTGGATTAAGACGGCAAGGCAGTTTGTACTTAATATCTACACGGAGCAGAATGCGTATGCGACCGTCTTCAAATCTGATTTCGGATAATGAAAGCAGACATGTTGAATTTTATAGCGGTGAGCTCCTATACGCTTTATGGGGTAAGGGGCTGTTGTACGCCAAAAGATGCCAATCGAAAGGATAGGAGCCGTTTCTGGCTACAATTCTCACAAAGAAATAGATTTTGGGGCAAAACTGGCATTACCGGCTCTTCTTGCGGATTTTAGGTTTATTTCTTTTTCCTTACTTCCAAATGACCGCTATAATAAGCCATGCTCAACTCCATATTAGCACAATATATCTGCAAAAATACAAAAAAGATTCAGAAAAGTGATTATATGGATGGATTTTGTTTGCAGGGCGAACTTGATTTAACCTTATTTTATAAGATAGAGGGATGATTTTAAAAACCGAAATCTTAATGACCGAAAATGACCGTGACCTTCATGACCGGATTGATGAATACATGTACACCAGTGGGAGTTTGCTCGTGATGAGTAAACTCCCTAATTTTGTTTTAGGGAGATACAGAATTTTGTAGGATGTCATAGTTTTATCCTTGGGTATCATTTGAGTATCACCTTCAGTATCATCTTGGGTATCATGGGTGCCACCTTGGGTGCCATTACATTATTTCTCTTTACCTCACTTTGCAAGTGACACCTCTCCTTACCTAAATAAAAACCCATGAAATTTTAATTTTTCATAAAAAGAACATTATAAGATACTTTTGCTTGTTAAATCCAAAAACATTTCTTATTTTTGCACAAAAAGTACAATATAATACACTACTTGATATGAAAATTCAAGAAGTAATGAAATTGCAGCGTAAGGCCTTGGGAATTACCCAGCAAGACCTCGCAGACATGTCTGAGATAGCCATTTCAACCATCAAGAAAATAGAGAGCGGTAAAGGAAACCCTTCTCTATCTACGGTTGAAAAAATCATGGATATCCTTGGCATGGAGGTAAAATATGAGATTCGTCAAACAGTTTAAATAAAGTAAGTTATGAGAAAAGCTATCGTTTATTGCCACGACATAGAAGCTGGACTCTTAGAGGAGTCAACTCCTGGCAGAGGTTATACCTTCACATACGACAAGCAGTATATGATGGATAGGACCCATGATCCTGTCTCACTTACCATGCCTTTTAGGGAAGCCCCTTATCAGTCAGATTATCTATTCCCTGTTTTTACCAATATGCTTCCAGAAGGAGCAAACAGAAAGATAGTCTGCAGAAGTTGGCGATTGGATGAGAAGGATTTCTTTGGACTTCTTCTGAAGATAGCAACCCATGATACGATAGGAGCAATAACCGTAAAAGAAGTAGAATCATGAAAGAATTAAATCATTGCCCATCCACCCTTGCAGATGGGTTTTCCATTTATTCTCTTACAGCTTGCAAAAAACTGTTTGATGGTCAGAAAGTGTCGCATTTGCTTAATTTTGAAATAGATGAAATCAGTAAGACTTCAGAGACCATGATAGCCATAAGACGTATCTCTGTTTCTGGAGCTCAGGAGAAATTTCCTGCAGTGATAGAGAATGGAATCATCAGAATCTCGCAGACGGATGAACGCTCTCGCTATATCCTGAAGCCTGCACCTTGGGACAACACGCTCTATACTAGGAAGCAGATTCCTGCTAACGAGCATCTTACCATGCAAATAGCTTCACAGGTATATGGTATCATTACTGCAGAAAACGGTCTTTGCTTTACCCCTCATGGAGATATGGTATATATACCATCAGCTATTGCCATCTTTCTTCATTCTGGGTCTCAAAAGGGATGTTTGTCAATGCAGGAGAGGTGCTTGGGGTATCTGGAAGTTCCGGTATGTCAACTGGCCCTCATCTGCACCTGACAACAAAAAAGGATGGCAAGGTGTTTGACCCTGTCATCCTTCTGAAGTATGTTCAATGCATTACAAAGTAGTGCTTGATTGGTATTATTGCTTCTTGCATTTTACCCAAATAGATTCGTCACCAATAGACATTTTCATCTCTGAAACTGTAGATGTTGCACTAATGATGGTATAAGAAGCAAATAGTTCACCCTCAACATATGTGTTTAGTGTGTTTCCTTTCAAAGACCATGTTCCACGACCAGTTCCGAAATATCCTGAGCCGTAATAAGAACCGTCAGCATTGAATGTGGCGTAAGTCTTTCTGAAAGGCCAGTCAACATAAGTGCCAGACTCCGATGTCTTTACTGCAGTCATCTCCCAGGTTCCTACAATCATAGACTTGTCATAGTCTCCATTGTCTGAATCGTCATCACTGCTGCATGATATGAATGCAAAAGATGCTACCACGAGTGTAAGAAGGAAAAATAAATACTTTTTCATAATGTTCTTGTTATTTTGAATTTACCAATTGTCGTTTTCATTTCCAGATAAGCCATTCTTGATGCACTCCTCAATCTTATCCATTACAACATTAGAGTAGGCATGAGCCATGACAAGTGCTTTGCAGGAAGTCTTCTTGTGAGAGTCCTTCTTGGCAAAAGGATAACATTTATCCAGTGGCCAATTCTGATCAGAACGGGTAGGGATAGTGCCTCCCATTGCACCCATCCAACCGCCACCAACGGCAACATTGACAGAATAGAATGGTACTGTGTAGGTAACACGAACCTTATTGTCCTTTATATCACATTTGATAACAGGGCGTAAATTAACGTTGTAAGCGTTAGTACCACCTGCATGTTGTGCAATACTCTCTACAAAACCCTGTGCGATGATGGTTCCCAATTCCTTGTCATTCAATTTGATGACGGAGTTCGCATCATTGAAAGTTGCGGTGAACCAATAGTTAAGCAACACATAAAGCTGATCTTTGGTCTTGCCTTCAGCAGGGATTACCTGAGTATAGGTGATGGCATTGTTCTTATCCAATGTCAACTGGGTACCGAGATTGGTTGCTGCATCAACCCATTTCTCTCCATACTTTTCTTTTGCATACTTTTCCAACTCATCTGCTCGCAGAATTTGAGCATCTACAGCACTGCATACAAATAATGCAGCAAGTGCAACTAAAATAAACTTTTTCATTTTTCTATATTGTTTTGATAGACATTATTCTTTTAAAAATCAAATCCAAGTTTGACGCTAACTGACTCTGTATCATATGTATCAGGCTTGCGGGTATAACTCATATCATATCTGCCATTGAAACGTTCAAATGTTTCAAATTCAAGTTTCTCAGCAGCATATCCTACAGATAAACTAAGCCCCTGTTTGCTATTCAGAGCATATCTTACACCCAATGAAGCCACCACGTATAGACCACCATTATTGGTAACAAACGTTCCTCCTTTGATGTCAAAGAAAGGCGAAATCTTGCCTTTCGTGAAATTGCTGCGGAAGTTTGCGAAAACCGGAATATCTACTTTACTGTCTCTTACATCAAGTGGTATTTCCATATCACCAGTTTTATAAGATGACATAAAATGCAATCCAGTACCAGCGCCAAGGAAGATATAAGGATTCACTTGATAGCCATGTGTTGTGTTGACTTCAAAACGACCGAAGTCATAGTCACCAATACCAACAGAATAACCTGCATCAACATGGCCTTTATAGCCTGATTGCATACTTTGTGCATTGCTATTGATGGCGAATGCCATAGTAGCAGCTAAAAGAATTGCTATTTTCTTCATAACCTTATTATATAATGTGAAAAATCTATTTTCAGAAGGTGACTACCAGCCGCAATTATCGTCATAGCACTCATCATTCTCTGTGCCTTCATACTCATCACGATCGCAATAACTACTATCAGGATAGCCTTCATAAGAACAATCATGGTCGCAGCAGCAATCGTCATAACCATCTTCATAACCACGAGCATAATTTTCATGGTCTGAGGATGTATTATTACTAGCGTTGCGATGCGTTTTCTTTTGGCTGTTTGAAACGCCGCTTGAAAATAAAAAATCGAATAGTCCCATA